>PPYF01024762.1_pt1 | contig 19513 bp, 16 predicted proteins | sample 1559871 | NCBI WGS metagenome assembly PPYF01 (sample SAMN08240021, study PRJNA423297) | Human gut metagenome, whole genome shotgun sequencing project. | reverse complement strand
CTCCCACACTGATCACTCTCTGTGAAGTCGACGGAATCGTCAACGTCCCCCTCTCGGTCGGGTAGCGGAATGCAGTTCCCCTGTTCAAGACATTCTCACTCGGAAGCCATAAGTCATATTCCCCTGTCACAATTTTTCTTGGAGTCAGAACAAACTGCCATATGCCCGGCGTAATATACGAATCTTTTGGAAGAAACTCGATAAAAATCTCCTGTGAGACATGAAACGGACTTGGCTCGCCATAATACAGCAGGATTTCCGTATCTCCGACCACAAAACGTTGTGTACCGATTACCTCTGGTATCGGTCCAATCTGCACACCTGCCGGAGAAATCAGAGAGATATCCACAATGTCATGGTAACTTTTCCAAATCTGCACATTGATTGCCGTCTCCTTCATCTGTACCGCAAGTGGAATCCGCTCTTCCGTATTCTCTTCAAGGGTTCCTGCAGTATGCCCCGCACTTGCCCCTTCATTTCCCATACCGATACAGATCACGCTCTTCCACAAGTTTGCAATATCCGCAATAAACCGCTCCAACAAACTTGTGCCGGTGTGTGTTCATTATAACTAAGGGAAAGAATCCTCAAAAAAAATTGAAGTTATACTGCTTTTACATAAGGTGACTGATACTTAAAAATAATATCCATACTCATATCACTATGAATCACAATTTTATCAATCAGCTCCACTACAATCTCTCTTGTCACTGCTTCCAAAGAACCATACTTAATAAACTTCTCGATCCAGTGTTCATGCTCTTCCTCTGCTCCACCAAAACTTTCTTTTTCAAGCTTTGCCTGTTCCATTTTACTTCGTAGATTCTTCTCCTGCTGTTCATATTCTGTCTTGTAAGAAAGATACTCTTCCTTACTGAGGATTCCATCCACAAAGTTTTCGTAAGTTTTCTTCTTATATTTCTGAACTGTACTCAGTTCTTCTTTCAGTCGTTCTATCTTTTTATCAGCTTCTTCACATCTTCTTTCTGTTTCTTTTCGTCTATCTGCAGTTCTTAACAGTTCATCCTTATCATTTTCTTTTAGTGCTAATTTTGCCTGTCTTTCAATCTCAAGTTTTACGATATCGTCCAAGATTTCTTTCTTGATAAAATGAGAACAACAAAATGTATTTCCCTTTTTATGATAAGAACCACATTCGTATCCATCTCTACAAGTCACTCTCTGCAGATTATACCCACAATCTCCGCAGACCAAGATTCCAGCATACGGATTTACTTTCTTTGATTCACTCATAAATCCAGGTGTTCTTGTTCGTTTTGTCATAAGTGCCTGTGCCTGTTCAAAAGTATCCATACTCACGATTGCTTCATGCATATTTTCTACAATATACTGTTCTTCTTTTGGGATATATCGATATTTCTCCACTTTGTAAGAAATCTTTTCTGATTTGTGTTGAACCATTGCTCCTGTGTAGGTTCGATTCCTCAAGATTACATTTACTGTCGGATACGCCCATCCTTTTGCTCCTGCTTTTTCGTGAGCATTGATATAATTCAGTCCTTGCACTTTTCTCTTATATTCTGAAGGTGGTAAAACCCCTTCTTCATTCAACACTTTCGCAATGCCATCTCTGGAATATCCCGAAAGGTATAGATTGAAAATTTTTCTAACTACAGTTGCAGCCTCTTCATCAACTATAAAGTGATGTTTATCCTTTGGATCTTTGACGTATCCATAAGGGGCAAATCCAGACATAAACTGTCCTCTCTTCTTCTGTGCTGTAAGGGAACCTTTGATCTTCTTGGAAATATCTCGACTGTACATATCATTAAATAAAGTTTTGAATTGAGCCAGTTCTTCGTTGCTATGAGATACAGAATCCACGCCATCCAAGATTGCAATATATCTGATATTCAATGACGGAAATACACGCTCAATATAGTTGCTAGTCTCGATATGCTCACGCCCAAGTCGTGAAATATCCTTTGTAATAACACCTTGTATTTTCCCTTTATAGATATCTTCCATCATTCGCTGAAATTCTGGTCTGTTAGCAAAATAAAGACCAGAGTAACCATCATCAATATAAATATCAGCAATCTCTAAATCATCTGATTTACTTACATATTCTCGAATCAGCTTCATCTGATTTTCAATACTTTCACTAATCTTACTTTCGCCGTCATCCTTCGACAAACGACAATACGCTGCCATCTGATACATTTTATTTCGCCTCCTCTTCTACTTCTGACAATGGATTAGCAAATTTGAAATAAATATCAATTTCCTGTTCCGGAAATATATATATCTTGTAAATCAATTCTACAAGCATATCCCTTGTCAGTAGTTTTGTTGTAATTTTCTTTTTTCCAAATCTTTGCAGCCACGCTGTTGTTTCTTCAATGTTTCTCTGTCTATTACGCTCTGCTTTCTGTCTTTGATTTATCTCTATCTGTAATTTCTGATTTTCCGCATCATACATCTGTTTCAATTCCAAATATTCTTCTTTTGATAACACCTCATCCATAAACTGTTCATAGGCTTTTTTCTGATACTCTCGATTTCTATTAATCTTTGCTTCCACTTTCGTAAACGATATTCCGTTCCCGGATTTATCCCGCAGATATTGTTTTTCTAACTGCTTCAAATCATCTTTCAGATGTTTTAACTGCTGGTTAATTGCATATACAACCAATTCATCCAATTTTTCAAAAGTGATATGATTCAACTCACAATATTTTTCTCCCATCTTCTGATGAAATCCACACATATATCCGTCATACGCTTCATGTGAAGCAAGATAACGTTTTCTCATTGCCGTTCCACATTTGCCACAGAACAAAATTCCGACATACTTATGTGGCTCTTTGTTCTTGTCAAAGTATGGAACATAGTTTTTCTTTCTTATCACCTGTGCCTCTTCAAAGTCTTCTTTGGAAATAATCGCTTCATGTGCACCTTCCACCAACTCTTTTTCTTCTAATGGAATCTGTTTACGATATTTCAATTTATAAGATGGCTTATCAAACTTTCGAAGAACAATTGCTCCTGTATACACTGGATTCTTTAAAATTCCTGCAACTGTAGACGGTGACCAGAGACCTTTCCCTACATTCCAGGCATAGTCTGTCTTTAATACTTCCTTTTTGTATTTTGCAGGTGATGGAATATTGTCTTTGTTTAGAATTGTTGAAATAGATTTACACCCTTTTCCGCTCAGATATAACTGATAAATATGCTTCACTATTTCCGATGCATATGGATCTATTTCCAAATGATTGTGAATCTCTTTACTTTTGATGTAACCAAATGGTGCTTCACCTGCTGTATATTCCCCTGCATTTCTCTTAGATTGAATCACTGTTCTGATTTTCTTTGATGTATCTCGCAAATACATATCATTCAATAATGTCTTTATTTCCAAAAGTTCATCATAAGTACTTATTTTTGAATCATAATTGTCTAAAATCGAAACAATTCTTATCTGTCGTTCCGGAAAATATTTACCCAGATAATAATTGGTATCAATATGCTCACGTCCCAAACGGGAAATATCTTTCACAATAACCATGTCAATGACGCCAAGTTCAATATCTGCTAACATCCTGCGAAATTCTGGTCTGTCAAAATTACTGCCTGATACACCATCATCTGCGTATATTTTTGTCTTTGTAATATTCCCTTGCTCCGCAATATAATCTTCTACCATTTGAATCTGAGAGTGAATACTATTGCTGTATTCACCCTCTTTTCCCATTTCCTCGATGGACACACGGCAATATATTCCTGCTCTGTACATTTTATCTCCCTCTTTTCCTTAGTCTTTCATAGTCATTGTCTTTAATTGTCTTTATATTATTATAACCATACATGAAAATCAACCAGCAATTATTCTCTCTGTCAGATTCTTCATACATTGCATCAGAGTTTTATCACCGCTAAAATGTACCCGCACTTTATATCCTGCATGTTCATACGCCACACATTCCTTTTCTTTTGCATTCACGCTCACATCTGATTTAGGTTCTATGAATGCTGTATTCATACATATGCCTCCTTCAGCATACAGACCTTTTTACATCCTATGCCGGCAGGAATGTCCAAAAGACTGTATGAATTGAATTCAGCTTTCGAAAGCTTGATTTTATTCTATAAAATCTGCTTCCATACCTCATTGAGTTCGAATTGAGTGTAATTTGAGAAAAAATAAAATACCAACCAGATAAGCTCTCCAGTTGGTATTTTTCTATTGATTTACCATATTTAAAAAATCTCTATCTTTATTTTTCTGTCTTGGAATCAGTCTCCTTACAATAGAATTCTCATCTTTGTGTTTCGCATAAAAATATCCAATCACGGCAAAAACTACAGCACCAATAAAGTTAACAATCAAATCGTGCATGGTATCAAGCAATCCAATATCCAGATACCCACCTAATCCTAATTCTGTACCATTAATTGATACATCTTGAATGTTCATTATGACCTCTCTAGCATTTCCACCATTAGGATCAAGCATAACTGTAGAAATCTGATTAATAATCGTATCTTTCTGCATATCCAGCAAAAACATTTGATCTATAGCAAATTCAAATATTTCCCATAACACACCAATTGTCATCGAAAAACAAAATGCTACAATTGCTGTAAACAGAGGAGAAAGTGTAAAAGTAAGTTTATCACTTTTATTCAACAAATTAACAAGTGATAAACCAATTGCAGCCATAAGAAATCCGTTCAAAGTGTGCAATAACGTATCCCAAAATGGGAAAATGATATAAAACTCTTGGGTCTCTCCCAAAATCTCTGCTGCGAATATAAATAGTAAAACTATAATTTCTAACACAGTTGGAAATTCAACACGTAAGGAAACCTGTATTAAACTTGGCATTATTAATAAAACCAACGTCAGTATACAAACAAATCCACTTTCATAATTCCCATTATAGAATTGAAAAATCATATTACCCATCGTGATTAAACGCAAAAAGGTGTATACTCTGAATGAACTTTTATGCTCTCTTAATTCCATCTTTAATGCTCTATGCACTCTTCTTATCCAATTCATTATCTATTATTTCCCCAATAAATCAATGCAAGTACATCTGGACCCACGTGCGAACCTATCACTGCCCCGATATCAGCTATTTGAATTTCAGCGTCAGGATATTTTTCGTAAATCAACTTTTTCATTTCCATCGCTCTATCCATCGAATCACCATGCCCTATAATAATTTGTTTTCCCAGTTCTGGTCTCCAACCATCTTCCAGTTTTCTTATTTGTGTTTTCAAAGCCTGCTTTCTTCCTCGTGGCTTTTCCTTTACTTGTAAGGTACCTTCATTTGTAACGTGAAGCAATGGTTTGATATTTAACGTGCTTCCTAATGCTGCAGTTGCCGCAGATACTCTTCCACCATTTTTCAAATGTTCAAATGTATCAACTGTAAACCAATGGCAAACATTTAGTTTATGTTCTTCTACCCAGCTTGCAAGTTCTTCCACGCCCATTCCTTCTTGCTGTTTTCTTAATGCTTCACATACCAAAAATCCTTCTCCTACTGCTGCACATAATGTATCCACACAAATAATCTTTCTGTCTGGATATTCTTCTTCCAATTCAATTCTGCTTAATTCAGCAGATGTATATGTACTGGACAATTCAGAAGAAAAACTCAGATATAATACATCAAGCCCTTCATTCAAAGCTCTTGAAAAATAATCGCTATAAATTGACGGATTAATTTGAGATGTACGCGCATACTTTCCATCACGTAGTTTTTGATAAAACTCTTCTGCCGAAATCCCTTCATTTAATCCATAGATATATGTTTCTGCTCCTACCATTATTTGCATTGGAATTACTTCTATTTGGGGTAATCCTCTAAGTAGTTCATCATTTAAGTCAGCCGTTGCATCTGTAAATATTTTGTATGCCATAAAACCCTCCATATACTAAACATAGTGCTAATGGCATAAAGTCATCAGCACTATATAATCATTCTATTTATTTACACCCAGCACATCCTTCACATGTTTTGCACCACAATTTATCTGCTTGCACTTTCCAATTTTCTGCATACGGAGTCGTTCTATCACAAAGTGAATCTACATCTTCAGGTGATTCGTAATCTGTAGATTTTGCTCCGCTTTCCTTTACCATTGCACGAAGCTTTTCTGGATTTTCCAACATTGGACATGGACGAAGCATATTTTCATTAAATGGCTGTCCTTCACGATATGCCATGAAAAGTGGGCTCTTTAGAGCTTCTAACAAAGTACATTCATGGATATTCGCATTAGAATAATGAATGAATACGCACGGTTCCACATCACCGGCCGCATTAATATGCAGATAGTTTCTTCCACCTGCGATACACCCACCAACATATTCCGCATCATTTTGGAAATCCATACTGAAGATTGGTTTTGTATTTCGGTAACTTCTGATACGTTCATAAACAACGGTACGTTGTTCTGGTGTAGGAAGAAGCGCTGGAACTGCTCCCTGTCCAACTGGCATATAATGGAAGAACCATACAAATAATGCCCCTGCATCTACCATAAGATCAAAGAACTCTTCACTACTGATATCATTATAATTTACGCTTGTATAGCAGGTAGAAATACCAAATGGCAGTTTATGCTCTTTCAAAAGTTTCATGGCACTCTGAACCTTTCCATAAATGCCTTTTCCTCGTCTGCTATCATTTGCCTCTTCAAATCCTTCCAGACTGATTGCAGGAACGAAGTTTTTCACTCGAAGCATCTCCTGACAAAATTCTTCATCAATTAATGTACCATTTGTAAATGCAAGAAATTCACAATCTGGGTGCATTTCACAGATTTTAATAAGGTCTTTTTTACGGACCATCGGCTCTCCACCAGTATAAATGTACATACGTGTTCCTAATTCTTTTCCCTGACAGACAATACTGTCAATTGTCTCAAGGCTCAAGTTCAGTTTATGACCATATTCAGCTGCCCAGCATCCTGTACACTTTAGGTTACAAGCAGATGTAGGGTCTAAAAGAATCGCCCATGGCACATTGCACCCCTCACGTTCTCTTGATTCCTCTAAAATTGCAGAACCCCTTAGTGCTGAATTAAAAATAAAATTTTCTAAAAAGGTATTTCGTACACCAGGATCGAGTTCTAAAATTTTTAAAATCAGTTGATACCAGTTATCTTTTGTTTCCAGAGACTTTCGAACAAATTTTCTTGGAGATTCATACCACCCTTCTGGTGACGCAGCATCTACCATGTCAAGAACCTTCATCATGTTTTTCTCTGGATTTTTTTCTAAATATTTAATTGCCTGCTTAATTGCAAATCCCTGCATAATATCAGTTGTTTTTCCCATCGTTTTCTCCTTTCAGTGAAACATTTAATATTAATGATTACTGAAATTGTAAGCAACTTTCATTTTTTAGTCATTGGACAGGATTTTTCCCTTGTCGTATTTTACGACCACCCCAAAAAACTGTTACCTTTTAGGACACTTGGGTTCATTTGTCCCATTACTATTTATCCCATATCAATTAAACTAAAATATAAATAAACAATTGAAAGAAGGACTACACATGCAACAAACTATTACCAGGTCTTTGATAGAAACTCTTGTCAGAAGCAAATTAGAGGACTTGAAAAATTCACCTGAACGTACGACAAGAAATCTGGTAGATATGGCTTTTCACTTTTCCAAAGGCAGGTTTCAAAAAAGATTTTTCGAAATCGCACAGGCCATGTTAGAAAATGGAAATAGCCCTTATTATCAGATGGTATACCAGACGGTGGAAAACGTAGATAATAAACGTATTTTAAATTTTGGAATGAATCTTGGCTATAACAGCTGTACTTATGGTGCAAAGATTATTCGAAAAACGGAAGAACAATTTGGCTTTAATGTTCCTTGGTGTATCACCTTAGAATTAGATAAGGAAAAGCTCATCAAAGCACCTGAGCACTATCATCAGCTTTTACAGGAAGGAAAATCTTTAGGTATTTATACATGGCACATTTTTTCTCATAACTGTATGAATGAACTTCTTCCGATTATTGAAATGAACCCTGAATGTGCCTTCTTTCTATTTTGTACTCCTGCGGAACTTACAGATTTATTATTAGATAACTACACTTCTATCAACAATGTCATGTTTGTCCTACGATATGACGAACAAGATACATATATATATCATACATTAAAAGAAAGAGAACTTCTGTATTCTTCCTATATGTACTACAACGATGATAGCCTTACCGATATTCTGAATAACGAATTACTATGTTCTATAAATGAAACCGACTCTTCTTTTGTTATTTTTATCGCAGACAAAACCTGTTCTACTGAAGCAAAAGAGCAAGTCGCTGATTATGTAACAAATACAATCAATTTCCCAAAATACCAAACGATTCCTTTTGATTTTTATTATCATCTGAATAAAATTGATTCTATTATTTCTGATGATTCCTGTTTGGCATGGTTTGATAAAACCGGACTTCTTCTAACTGAGAATGTTTATGTAGCCGCTGAAAAGCTAAACCATTTTACCCATTCGCTCTCATGCATCCTAAATAGTGCATTTCATAAGATGCACTAAAAGAAAAGGAACTACTGTGATAATCCACAATGTAGTTCCTTTTCTTTTACTCCTCACCAAACTCTTTATCTCGTATCGCTAAAATATGTATACATTTTTTCATTTTCCTCAAGAATTCTTCTGGTTCTATACAGTCTTTTTCTGTAATCCATCTTCGCAATGCACCAATCAAAGCATCCTGACAAAAATCCATATAAAATTTCATATCCTCTTCTTCCTCGAGAACATTTCTTATTGAAGTTTTAATAATTGGCTGAAGCAACTCTATAAAATGTTCTTCGAAAGAATTTTGTCCCTTTATTTTCAATGCATTGCGATAAAATTTTTGATTATCATAAAAATAAAAGCACATTTTATCAATCAATCCCCAGGGATCATCTTGCAGATCCGATTCTAATATAGAAAGAAACTCTACGTCAAAAATCCAATTCACAAGATCATATTTATCTTTAAAATGATAATAAAAGCTTTTCCTATTCATCCCGCATTTGTTGCAAATATCAGCCACACTGATTTTCGAAAAATCTTCATTTTCCATCAGATTTTTCATCGAATCAGCCAATGCTTTTTTTGTAATATTCGAATCAGCCATACTAACACCTCATTTACAATATTCCCAAATGCTCAACAAGTATCATTGTTCCCATTGCAATCAATATAATTCCTCCTGTCATTTCGGCTTTTGACTTATATTTTGCTCCAAATTTATTTCCAATTTTCACTCCCATAACAGAAAAAACAAATGTTGTCACCCCAATCATAACAACTGCAGGAATAATCTTAATATTCAAAAACGAAAATGTAATACCTACTGCTAATGCATCAATACTATCAGCAATAGCCAATGGAAACATAACTTTAGCCGAAAATGAATCATCCAATTTTTCTATTTCTTCTCTAGATTCACGGACCATGTTCAATCCAATAATTGCCAGTAATATGAATGAAAACCAATGATCCACACTCTCCACAATTGTTCTGAAACTACTTCCCAATAAATAACCAAGCAACGGCATAACAGCTTGTGAACCACCAAACCAAATTCCAGTAATAATTAAATGCTTTCGTTCCAACTTAGAAACTGACAATCCCTTACATATCGAAATTGCAAACGCATCCATGGATACACCAATTGCTATAATCAAAAGTTCCCAAAAAACCATTTTTAACACTCCTCTTTCGTAAAACAAATTTCAAAATCAAAAAGGCGACACTTACCCGCTACTGCAGATAAGTCTCGCCATTTAAGACAATACCAGGAATCGTTGTTCCAATATGTTGATATCATCACACTCTCGTGCTCGCTACTCCCTTATTTTCTAATAGTCTATCAAAATATCTTTTTCTTTTCAACCCGGACACATTCAAATCGTTTTGGACAATTTTTCTTAACTGTCCCAAAAAGTAACAATTTCCCTTTGTCGAGCAAAAAACCGACACCTGTCATTATCTGCCCGTTCCATTTTTCTTTACACACTCTTATAATTCTCAAAAACTTACTTAGGAGGTTGCACATGTGAAAAAAAAAGAAGCAAGTAAATATATCAAATTTGCAAAATGGGTAATAGCAGTAGTTGCATCTTGTATTTTAATATATCTTGCAATACGTTATGTACACGTAGTGGTTAACAGCATTGCATGGATTATTCAATTAGGCTTGCCGATTCTAATTGGCGTTATTATAGCACTTATTTTAAATATTCCATTACACTTTTTTGAGCACAAAGTATTTAGTAGGTGGATTCCTCTAAAATCCAATACTGCAAAAAGAAATTTAGGGATCTTCTTTTCTATTATCTCCATTATTGGAATCATCGTTCTTGCCTTATTCTTAGTAATACCCGAATTGGTACAGGCGATTATTACTCTCGTAAACATTGGAACAGATAGTATTACTACTATTTCGACACTCACAAATGAAATTAACTATTCTTCACTTCCGTTTGGAAACTACTTAGAAAAAATCAATATTGACTGGGCCGCTCTTGCTTCATGGTTACAAGATCTGCTCCCATCATTTTTTAATGATCTTGCAGTTCGTATTCCTGATATAATTAGTTCTTCCGTTGGAAGTCTTGTTAATATTATTCTTGGTCTTGTATTTGCAGTATACATACTCGCTCAAAAAGAACACCTGAAATCACAGACCATACATATGATTAAAATCTGGGTTCCAGAAAGAATAGGTACAACTGGAATGTATATCGCTTCTGTATGTACGCAGTCTTTCCGTAATTTTATTGTTGGCCAGACAATGGAAGCAATTATCCTTGGAACATTATGTACAGTAGGAATGGCTATTTTAAGACTTCCATATGCACCAACCATCGGAGTCTTGGTAGGCGTCACTGCATTTATTCCTTATATTGGTGCTTACATTGGTGCTGTAGTTGGATTTATTATGATTCTCACAATCAATCCTTTCAAAGCATTTGTCTTTGTTATCTTCCTTGTGATTTTGCAGCAAGTGGAAGGAAATGTAATCTATCCCAAAGTGGTCGGAAATCGTATTAATCTTCCATCTATCTGGGTACTTGCTGGTCTCACAATTGGTGGTAATCTTGCCGGACCAATTGGTATGCTTCTTGGTGTGCCAACATTTTCAGCCCTTTATAACCTGATAACTGAAGCAACGAAAAGGCAAGAATTAAAAACAAAAAATGCGCAGCGGGAGGTACAAGAAAATGAGTCATAAAATCGGTGTAGTTGATGTAGGTGGAGGATTTCGAGGTATATATGCTGCTGGAGTATTCGACTATTGCTTAGATAACAATATTACATTTGACCTTTGCATTGGTGTTTCCGCTGGTAGTGCCAACATTGCTTCTTATATGGCTAATCAACCACGAAGAAATTATCAGTTTTATACAGACTTTGGAATGCGCAAAGAATATGCCAGCGTTCAAAACTTTCTTAAAAAGAGAAATTTTATAGATTTGGATTATGTATACGGGACCTTGAGTAATTCAGACGGCGAATCGCCTTTGGATTACCAAGCAATTATGCGACATCCTGCTGATATGTATGTTGTTGCAACTGATGCTGAAACAGGCAAAGCTAAATATTTTACTAAAGCAGACTTAGCATATAATCATTATGATATTTTCAAAGCCTCCTCAGCAATTCCTTTTGTATGCAAACCTTATCAGATAAACCAAAGACCATACTATGATGGGGCTCTTTCAGATCCTGTTCCTATTGAAAAGGCATTCTTGCTTGGCTGTGACAAAGTTGTTGTCCTTTTAACACTTCCTGTAGATCATATACGAACAGCAGAACGAGATAATATTCTTGCTTCACGAATTCGCAAACAGTATCCTATTGCCGCAGCGGAATTGCAACGTCGTGCTATGAGATATAATTCCAGCGTAGTACTTGCAAAACATTATGCAAAACAGGGAAAGGTTCTAATCATTTCGCCTGATGATACCTGTGGTGTTAGTACATTAAGTCGCAAACCTGAAGCATTAAAGAAGCTTTATCAAAAAGGATATATAGATGGAGAACGAATCAAACATTTTTTTGAACAATAATTCAAAAACAAGGGTCTGTCATACAGGCTCTTGTTTTTTAGTTTCTACAAATTTTATAATACGTTCGCTTTCTTACTAATATCAATTATGTTATTCTTTCTCTATATTATTTGTTTGAAATTAAAACTATATGAAGGAGGGAACTATGGAACGATGTGATTTTTGTTCAGTCATGAATATCATTCGCACTTACATCAGCGAAGATTATGAAATGAATCAGATAGATTTTCTATATCTTCTATTCGATGATTTTATCAGCAATGATGAAGCAATGGACTTTGATTTTGACGCAGGTGAAGTCTGCCGTTGGTTAAAAGGAACTTCCAAAGTCAGTCCTCGTATTTCTAAACATTATTTGGACAAGAAAAATCGGCATACACTTTCTTCAAATATTTGCAGGCATTTTATTCCGATTATGTTTGACAGTTCTATGGTCATCCAGAAAATATATGCATTAATTCTGTATGATAATGATATTTCTGACAAAAAGAAACAGGAACTTTTTAAAAAGTATCCTTGCAAAAATGCTTCCGATGAAGCCGATTTTATTACAGAAGCACTTTGTTTCTCCATGAGTCGGAACTTTGTAAAAAGAGATAAAAAGACACAGCAACTATTAACAACTGGAACTCTCTCTCCGATTATCTACGATACGGTTATGGGAAACGAACCACCAAAACCATGTAAATACTTCTGCGGTCGTGATAATGAGCTAAAAGAACTACATGAGCTCTTAAGTAGCGATAAAAAAGTATTTCTTCATGGGATTGCAGGAATAGGGAAAAGTGAACTTACAAAAGCCTATGCCAAACAATATAAACATGAATATACAAATATTTTATTCATTTCTTATTCCGGGGATTTAGTAAAAGATATTACAGAATTGGATTTCGTAGATGATTTACCAGAAGATACAGAGCAAGAATGTTTCAGAAAACACAATCGTTTTTTACGTTCGCTAAAAGAGGATACATTACTGATCATTGATAATTTCAACACAACTGCAACAAATGAAAGTTTCCTTTCTACCCTTTTGAAGTATCGTTGTAAAATCATATTTACTACTCGTAGCAGATTCGATAATTACACTATGATGGAACTTCAGGAAATTGCTGACAACACCGTTTTATTAGACTTAATCAGTAAATTCTATTCTGATGCGAAGAACCATCCAATTATCTTGGATGAAATCGTAGAGTTGGTTCATCATCATACTCTGGCAGTAGAGCTGATTGCACGATTACTGGAAAACGGAATCTTAGATCCATCTTCTCTATTGAATAAACTTAAAACTGAAAAAGCTGCATTTGATGCAACAGATAAAATCCAAATCACGAAAGATGGTAAAGCCTACAAAGAATCATATTATAATCATATTCATACTCTGTTCTCTTTGTACCACCTTTCAGAAGAACATAAGAATATTATGAGTAGCTTAACTTTAATTCCGTTTACAGGAATCTCTGCACGAAGATTTGCTTCATGGTTAGATCTCTTCGATATGAATTCTATAAACGCCTTAATTGAAGCTGGATTTATAACACCTGGTATTGGCAGAACACTTCAATTACATCCTATGATTCAAGAAGTGGCTCTTGTAGAACTGAAACCGGCTTTATCCAATTGTAAAACTTTATGTAGAAATATCCGAGAAACTTGTCTTCTTCACGGCTTGGACATTCCGTACTATAAGATAATGTTTCAGACTGTGGAAAATATCATTGATATGATTCACAAAGATGAAATGGACTTTTATCTCCTGTTTTTGGAAGATGTGTTCCCATACATGGAAAAGTACCATTACAAGCAAGGAATGAATCTTATTCTTGCCGAACTCAGTAATCTTTTGGAGAGACAGCTTCTTGGAACAAATAAAGACAGGGCCTTACTACTCGACTATAAAGCCGCTCTTGAGAAGAAACCAGAAAAAGCTATTCAATTCGAAAAGGAGGCAATCCTCTTACTTGGAGATATAAATAACGACAACGCTCATCTTGCCGCTAATCTCTACGGAAACTTAGGTGGCTTGTATCACAGTATAAAAAACATACCTCTTGCTAAAGTAAATCTAGAAATGGGAATTTCTCTTTTGGAACAATATAATCTCATTTATACAAACGATTGTATCCCACAAGTTTGCAACTATGCTTCGCTTTTGGCAACTATAGGAGAAACCGATACTGCACTACATGCACTTCATAAAACCAGTAAAATTATCCTAGAATATAATTCTGATATTTGCAGTGATCATGCCATGGTACAGGAATTGCTTGGTACAATCTATCTCTTAAATGCAGATATTACTAATGCTCAGCTCCATCTGAAAAAAGCATTGTCCATTTACGAAATTCTCTGGGAACATGAACCAGAATTGATTGAAGCTAAAAAGCAAGAAATTGCTAATCTGCATATACAGGCAGGTTTGACAATAGGACAGAAACTTATCACCAAATATAAACGATAATCTTTATATGACAGCCATTCACATTTAGTGTTTGGCTGTTTTCTTTTTCTCAAATTTTACTCAATCTGCACTCAATGCTTCTTATCACCACTTTTTATAAACTGAGAATGTAAAACCAATGCGCAATGGTTAATCAAACAGAATTAGGAGGTGATAACTTTTGACCCACTTTTTGACTATAGACTCAAAATTACCACCCTACATGGTATTTCCACGTTTTTTACTTAACAGTGATTTATCAGAAACCACAAAACTTCTATACATGATACTTCTTGATCGTACAAGACTGTCCATTAAAAACGGAGGCTGGTCAAATAATCAGGGGCATGTATATATCCATTTTACGATTTCTGAATTAGCGGACACATTACACAAAAGTGAAATGACAATAAAAAACAGTCTCTCGTCATTAGATAAGACAGGTCTTATTTACAGGCAAAGACAAGGTATCGGTCTACCAAACAAGATTTATGTAAAACTTCCCTCAGAAGCGTTTTCATCCGCAGATAAAAAGTCTTCTGTCAAACAGAACGAAAACTTTCCATCTGATGGACAGAAAGCAAAACATTTCACAGACAATAATGTGTCTACTAATAAAAATAAGAGAAGTAATAACTATTTAATAAATAAACCTTATAACCAACGAGATTATGAAAGCGAGGAATACGAAAGTCTATGACAAATATTATTGAAATCACAGCAACTTTATCTACTCCCTCATTGAATGAGGACGAATATCTTAATGAATCCGATGGACTTGTATATTGTTCCAAGTGCCACTCCGCAAGACAAACACGTAAACAACTTGCTGGGCGTACATTTACCCCTTATATCATGTGCAACTGTCAACGTGAAGCATACGAAAAAGAAAAAGCGGAACGTGAGCATGAAGAATTTTTAATTATGATTTCACAATTAAAATCCAGCGGATTACAGGACAAAACATTATATGACTACAATTTTTCCAATGATAGTGGAATCAATCCAGAGATAAAACACGCTCACACTTACGTTGAAAAATGGTCTGAAATGAAACAGAATTCTACAGGACTACTTCTATGGGGAGATGTTGGAACTGGAAAAACTTTCCTAGCGGGATGCATTGCAAATGCTCTTTTAGAACAAGGTGTACCTGTCCTGATGACAAACTTTGCAAAAATCCTAAACAGTTTAACCGGAATGTTTTCCGAAGATCGTAATCAGTTTATCAATAGTTTTAATCAGTACAGTTTACTTATCATTGATGATTTGGGAATTGAACGAAACTCTGAATTTGCACTGGAACAGGTATTTAATGTAATTGATAGTCGTTATCGTAGTAAGAAACCTATGATTATTACAACAAATCTGACCTTGTCAGAACTCAAAAATCCTTCTGACTTAATGCGTAAGCGTATTTACGACAGAATACTTGAAAACTGTATCCCGCTCAAAATCAATAATCAAAATATCCGTGAACTCAACGCTTCATCCAACATGAGCAGAGCTAAACGAATATTCACGTAATTGCAAACGACAAACAGCCCGGACACGGACATAAAAGAAAGGAGGTGCCAGATATGGCAAATAAGAATTTAACCAATGATGAAAAAGCATTGTTACAGGCCAAACATCGACTAGAAGCTGCCGAAGCAAGAGATCGTGTTAAAGAACGCAAAGCCCGTACAAGAAGATTAATTCAAGAAGGGGCAATTCTTGAAAGTGTTGCTCCTACCGTTTGCTCCATGAATTTAGAAGATTTAAAGCACGAGTTATCTTTACGACTTAAGGACATGTAACAAGTAATTTTATTCCCAAAGGGCGCACTTACTCACCACCCGATAAAATCGGGCGGTGGTACCCTTGCGGGATGTGCGTTCTTCACGAAAGGTACACTGTACCTTTCTCCAGAAAGGGATGATAAATAGCACACTATGGAAAGAAGGTGATTGTATAGCCATTTATCATTTACAAGCAAAAGTCATCAGCCGTGGTGCTGGTCGCTCCGCCGTTGCTGCTTCTGCTTATTTAAGCTGTAGTCGTATGTATAACGATTATGACGGTATCCAACACGACTACACCCGAAAGCATGGACTTATCCATCAGGAAGTCCTGCTTCCATCTCACGCCAATCCAGAATGGATTGACCGCGAAAAATTATGGAATGCCGTTGAAAAAACAGAGAAAACAAAAGACAGTAGACTTGCCAGAGAATTTGTCGTAGCACTTCCCGTAGAACTCGACAAAGATTCCTGGATAGAATTATTACGAAATTATATTCAAACCGAATTTGTAGATGCCGGTATGTGTACAGACTTTGCTATTCATGATACTGATGGACACAATCCACACGCACATATCATGTTAACGGTCCGACCACTAAATCAAAATGGAACATGGCAACACAAAACCGAAAAAGAATATCTTTGTATTCGAAATGGAGAAGAAAAAGGATTTACTGCTTCAGAATTCAAAACCGCACAACTTGAAGGCTGGGAAAAGCAGTATTCCTACAAAGTTGGAAAAAAGAACGTATTTATGACACCTTCAGAAGCTGACAAGTACAACTATGAACGAGTCAACAAATATCCTAAGAGCACCAAATTTGGCAGGCAGAATCCTCTTACAGAACGTTGGAATAGTGATGAACAATTATTACTCTGGCGAGAACATTGGGCAACTGCTACAAACCAGATGTTAGAAAAACACAATATAGCTGAAACCATTGATCATCGTAGTTTCGCTGAACAAGGTCTCACAGAACAACCAACAATTCACGAAGGATACGCCGCACAGCTAACTGAAAAGAAAGGATTAATTTCCGAACGTTGCGAACTCAATCGTCAGATACGTGCTGACAATAAACTTTTAAAGGAATTAAAGAAACAGGTTAATAAACTTACCAAGGATATTTCAGAAAGTATTCCTGCAATTGCAGAAACATTAGAAACCATCCGAGAACGACTGATTCTTATTCAATATCAATTACTTCATAACGAATCACAGGCGTATTCTCTTACAAAAAAAATCAACTCCGGAACACCCGTTTTCAAAGAATTCTATGACGTAAAACAATTGCTTAATCAAAAAATTGCAGAGAAAATAGAATTATCTCAGCAAAAGAAAAACACAGGATTCTTCAATCCTATCCGACATATTCAATTAAGTCAGCAGATTACAACTCTTACGGAAGAAATTGAAGAATTAAGGAATCAGAAGACTGCCATCTTGATTCGTCTGGGATGTGATAAAGAAAGCGATTTCAAAATTGCAGAAAGCAATCTTAAGAAAATGAATGAAACTGTAGAGAAATTATCAGAACGTCAGAAAGTTTTAGAACACCAGAAAGTGAACGAAACCACAAAATTCCACGAATGGAAATCCAAAGTTTCTCCAAACCAGGAACTGCAATTATTGGATGAACGTATCTCTCTCCGAGAAAATCATCGTAATTCTCTCATTGGAAAATTGCAAGCAGTTTTCGGCAGGATATTCAGCTATGACCGCCTACGTGATGCTTCAAATGAAATCGACTACCATCTGAACGAAGATCCAGATATTATTAGAAACCGTACCTGGGAGAAACGATATGAGCAGGCGCAGGAGAAGACTCGAAATCGACCACAGCCAGTGAAGAAGCGTTCTCGGGATATGGAAAGATAAAAAGGCTTACGAGTTGTAAGCCTTTTTTACTACGTTATTTAAAAATATACTCTAAAACACTTTCAGAATTCGAGCTCCCACCATAATAATCATCTCTTTCGTAATCTGGCTCTGGAACAATATAACTGTGTACATAAGCTTCCACTTCCTCGACACTCATATCTACATCATTTCCTTCTATTCTTACTTTTTCCATTATATGCTTCGGAAGATTCTTTAACTTTACCATTATTTCATCTTCAACATCATCTCTTATCCAATCACACAAAATTGTGGCAACCGCTCTTTCATCCACCTCCATATAATGACCATTAAAACTTGAATATTCATCAAATAAATTATTAAAATCATAATTCCCACAATAATCATAAATATCTAAGTTTTCCATATATGATTTGATTGCTTCATTCAATGCATCTACGAAAATGTTTTCATAGTGATCATACCAAAAATCAATGCCCCGTTCACTAGATAAATTAATTAACTCTTGATATTCATCAATATCCATGTTCCAAAGGAATTCTATAATGCTTCTTTCGTCTAAGAAAGCATATGAATCGTAAAAATCTGCCAGTTCGTCTCTTAATAATTCTATAAACAAACGGCATCTACTCATAATTCCAACATTTCCATAATACGACAAATCGCCATAAAATTTTTCCACTACATATTTATAATTTTCATGTTTTATTCCCCAAGTACAAATACAAGTCAAAATCACATACATCATTTCAACATCAGAGGAATAATTGTAGTAGATTGCCTCTCCTTTACGAACAATATTCTGCATATTATCCGCAAAGCCTCTCTTAATTTGTTCATATTCCGTAGCATGTTGTTTAATACTTTCACGCTCAATATCATTATTTTCTAAATATACTTGCAAAAAATCATTTACAGATGGGTTAATTACTCCAATTTCTTTTTTTTCATGCTTTTCAAAAATAGCAATCATCGAACCCTCTAATCGCTTAAGTACCTCCTCCCATATGTTTCGAGTTGTATCAATGGTCATTGTACCCTTCAGTCGATAATTATATGCTCTTTTTAATCGTTCTGCATCAATACTAGTATCTGTTAACGAATATAATGTTGTTAAGAAAATCCTATCTTCCTGTTGCAATTTATTTGAGAACTCATCTTGCCAGATTTCAGTAGGATTTCCCAAACAGCTCAACACATAATCTGCGTAGCGATTTCCATCAACCTTACTGTAATTCACAGTTCTTGTTACATACTCCATAATTCTAGGTGTGTAATTTTCATGTTTAACAATCTGTCTATATTTTCTATTTCTCAAAATATCTTGATAATAT
>PPYF01103019.1_pt1 | contig 19518 bp, 15 predicted proteins | sample 1559871 | NCBI WGS metagenome assembly PPYF01 (sample SAMN08240021, study PRJNA423297) | Human gut metagenome, whole genome shotgun sequencing project. | reverse complement strand
CAAGCCAAAATTCCATTGCCGCAGGCAATCTGGAATGAATTTTGGCTACGTTACTGTGAACGGAGTGAACAGTAACGTAAATTTTGGTGACTCCGTAATTTTCTTGGTTTGTTCATGAAAAATTCATTGTTTTCCATAACGGAAAGTGTTAGAATATATAAGTATTGTGTATTATAGTAAGCGTTTGTAATGTTCGCATGCTGCTGACATGTCTGCTGTGGACGGAGTGAACAGAAATTATTCCGCACAGTAGCAATTGTTATATGGCAGCAATGCTTGTATAAAAAAGAAATAAACAGGAGTAAAACCTAATATGAATATGTTTTCAAAAGTATTCGGGACCCGTAGCCAGCGAGAGGTTAAGCGTATCATGCCTCTGGTTGAGAAAATTGAGAGCCTGCGCCCGGACATGCAGAAGTTAAGCGACGAAGAACTCAGAGGAAAAACAAGAGAATTTAAGAAACGTCTTGAAGAGGGAGAGACACTGGATGATCTGCTTCCTGAGGCATTTGCGGTTGTACGTGAAGCAGGCAAGCGTGTTCTTGGAATGGAACATTTCCGTGTGCAGCTTATCGGTGGTATCATTCTCCATCAGGGACGTATCGCAGAGATGAGAACAGGTGAAGGTAAAACACTTGTCGCCACACTTCCGTCATATTTAAATGCACTGGAAGGCAAAGGTGTGCATGTCGTAACAGTCAACGATTACCTGGCTAAACGAGATGCGGAAGAAATGGGAAAGATCCATGAGTTTCTTGGCCTGACAGTCGGTGTTGTTTTAAATGATATGAAGCAGGATGAGCGTCGTGCTGCATACAACTGTGATGTTACCTATGTTACGAACAACGAACTCGGTTTCGATTATCTGCGTGACAACATGGTCATCTATAAAGAACAGCTGGTACAGAGAGATCTGCACTACTGTATCATCGATGAGGTCGACTCCATTCTCATCGACGAGGCACGTACCCCTCTGATCATTTCCGGACAGAGCGGTAAGTCAACCAAGTTATACGAGGCCTGCGATATCCTTGCTCAGCAGTTAGAGCGCGGTGAAGCCAGCCATGAGATGACCAAGATGGCAGCCATTATGGGTGAAGAAGTTATCGAGACAGGTGACTTCGTTGTAAATGAAAAAGATAAGATCGTAAACCTTACAGAGCAGGGCGTTCATAAGGTTGAGAAATTTTTCCATATTGAAAACCTGGCAGATCCGGAGAATCTGGAGATTCAGCATAATATTACACTTGCACTTCGTGCCCATAACCTGATGCATAAGGATCAGGATTATGTAGTTAAAGATGATGAAATCCTTATTGTTGATGAATTCACCGGACGTATCATGCCGGGACGCCGTTACTCAGATGGTCTTCATCAGGCAATCGAAGCGAAAGAGCATGTTAAGATCAAACGTGAGAGCAAGACTCTGGCAACCATCACTTTCCAGAACTTCTTTAATAAATATGATAAGAAGGGCGGTATGACCGGTACAGCTGTCACAGAGGAGAAAGAATTCCGTGATATCTATGCAATGGACGTTGTAGAGATCCCGACTAACAGACCGGTTATCCGAGTTGACCATGAAGATGCTGTTTATATGACAAAGAAAGAGAAATTCAACGCAGTTGTCAATGCTGTAGTGGAAGCTCATGCGAAACAGCAGCCTGTACTGGTCGGTACCATTACGATTGAAACTTCCGAGCTTCTCAGCCGTATGCTGAAGAGACAGGGAATCAAACATAATGTATTGAATGCCAAGTTCCATGAACTTGAGGCAGAGATTGTCTCACAGGCAGGTCAGGCAGGAGCAGTTACGATCGCCACTAACATGGCTGGTCGTGGTACAGATATCAAGCTGGATGATGTGGCAAGAAATGCAGGTGGTCTGATGATCATCGGTACAGAACGTCATGAGTCCAGACGTATTGATAATCAGCTTCGTGGACGTTCCGGACGTCAGGGAGATCCGGGTGAATCCCGTTTCTATATTTCCCTGGAAGATGATCTGATGCGTCTGTTCGGTTCTGAGAGACTGATGAAGATCTTTACATCTCTTGGTGTTGCAGAGAATGAACAGATTGAGCACAAGATGCTTTCCAATGCAATTGAGAAAGCTCAGGAGAAGATTGAGTTTAACAACTTTGGTATCCGTAAGAATCTTCTTGATTATGACCAGGTAAACAATGAACAGCGTGAGATCATCTACAAAGAACGTCGTCAGGTTCTCGACGGTGAGAATATGCGTGAAGCAATCTATAAGATGATCCAGGATACAGTGGATACTTATGTTGATATGTGTTTCTCTGATGATGTAGATTCTGAAGAGTGGGATCTGAATGAATTTAACGGTGTTCTTACTCCGATCATTCCGATCAGACCGCTTACAGCTGAGAGTGTAAAAGGCAAGAAACGCGATGAGATCAGACATGAACTGAAAGAAGAGGCAGTGAAGCTCTATGAAGAAAAAGAAGCAGAGTTCCCGGAACCGGAGCAGCTTCGTGAATTAGAGCGAGTTGTACTTCTGAAATGCATTGACAGCAAGTGGATGGATCACATTGATGATATGGAAATCCTTCGTCAGGGTATCGGACTTGCTGCTTATGGACAGAGAGATCCGGTTGTTGAATATAAAATGAGTGCATTTGATATGTTCAACGAAATGATCACATCCATTCAGGAAGATACTCTTCGTATGCTGTACCATGTACATGTAGAGCAGAAGATCGAGCGTGAACAGGTAGCTAAAGTTACCGGAACAAACAAGGATGACAGTGCCGGTCCTAAGAAACCGGTTCAGAGAAAAGAAATCAAAGTATATCCGAACGATCCCTGCCCATGTGGAAGTGGTAAGAAATACAAACAGTGCTGTGGACGTAAGAATAAGGTCTGACTCGTTTATCTCAGTTGAGAAGACGCCCATTTCTGTATGTGGTGAGTTCATTACTACAGAGCGGGCAGTAATGATTTTGTAAAAAGAAAATTGTGAGCAGATCATGTCTGCTGCAAAATAAAAGGGCTGAATCATGAGGCCCTTTTATCGTGCGCAAAAACACGTTAGCGCGTTGAATTGGCAGATTGTGAATATCTGTCTGAACTGTTCAGTACATCCACAGCTATGTGATTATGATTGATGAACAGTCACAAATTCCATAAAGGGGGAAAAACAGTATGAAAAGAGAGTCTTTCGGCTCACGCCTTGGTTTTATCCTGGTGTCAGCAGGATGTGCCATCGGTATTGGAAACGTGTGGAAGTTTCCGTATATCTGCGGGGCATATGGAGGCGCGGCCTTTATCCTGATCTACTTATGTTTTCTGGTTATTCTCGGTATTCCGGTTCTGGTAGCAGAATTTGCGGTAGGACGGGGAAGCCACACAAGTGTCGCGAAATGTTTTGACAAACTGGCACCTGCAGGAAGCTGCTGGAAGCCATTGAAATTTATTGGTATTATTGGATGTTATATGCTGATGATGTTTTACACAACAGTAGGAGGATGGATGATCTACTATTGTGTGAAGAGTCTGCGGGGAGATTTCGTTGGAGCGACTCCGGAAGCAGTAACACAGTCTTTTTCCGATATGCTGGGAAATGCACTGACGATGATGTTATGGATGGTGCTCATCTGTCTGATCGGATTTGCAGTCTGTTTCATGGGATTGCAGAATGGTATTGAAAAAATCTCCAAAGTAATGATGAGTGCACTGCTTATCATTATGGTGATCCTTGCGGTTCATTCAATAATGATGGAAGGCGCGGGAGAAGGAATCCGCTTCTATCTGGTTCCTGATTTTCAGAAGATTAAGGAAGCAGGAGTTGGTAATGTAGTATTTGCGGCATTGAGTCAGTCATTCTTTACATTATCCATTGGTATTGGTGCCATGCTGATCTTCGGAAGTTATCTGGACAAATCCAGAAGCCTTACCGGAGAGGCGGTAAGCATCACCGTACTCGATACTTTTGTTGCGTTGACAGCAGGATTTATCATTATTCCGGCATGCTTCTCTTATGGAATCCAGCCGGATGCAGGTCCAAGCCTTATCTTTATCACTCTGCCCAATATTTTTGCAAAGATGAGCGGAGGGGCTTTGTGGGGAAGTCTGTTCTTCCTGTTTCTGACATTTGCTGCGGTTTCAACGATCATTGCTGTATTTGAGAACCTGATCGTGTTTAATATGGAACTGTTTGGCTGGAACCGTAAAAAGAGTGTTTTTGTCTGCGCAGTTCTTGTTGTGATCTTAAGCATTCCATGTGTGCTTGGATTCAATGTACTTTCCGGATTCCAGCCATTCGGAGATGGAAGCAACATCATGGATCTGGAAGACTTTATTGTTTCTAATAACCTTCTTCCTCTTGGAAGTCTTGGTTACCTTCTGTTTTGTACCAGAAAGAACGGATGGGGATGGGACAATTTCATTGCAGAGGTGAATGCCGGTACAGGCATGAAATTCCCGAAATGTCTGAAAAATTATGTTGCCTGTGGAATTCCGGCGATTATCATTGTGATCTATCTGAAAGGTTACTATGATAAATTTGCAGGTCTGGGAACAGCAGCACTGGCCGGATGGATGATCGTGGCACTGGTACTGCTGGGATTTGTATTCTACTGTGCGACAGCGAAGAAGAAAGTGAAATAATAAGCAGAGTGTGAATATCTGCATGACCTGAGAACAATAAAAGATGTAATTATGTCTGAGAAGAAAGATCCTTTCAGACATGGTTACATCTTTTTTGTGTTATGGAATTGTTGTGTAAAGGCAGTGGATGCATTATTTTAGAGGATTGCGATAATGAGGCAGTCCTTCGCTGGGGTTGGTTTTGAACTGTTTACGGTATGCCCGGGAAAAAGTGCTGTATTCTGCGAACCCGCTTTCCTGTGCTGCTTTTGTCACAGGCATTCCATTTGAGATCAGAGTACGTGCCATAAGAAGCCGCTTGTTTACAATATAATTATGAAGGGTATAGCCGGTTTCTTGTTTGAACTTCCGCATCAGATGGTACTTGCTTACATAATATCTGGCAGAAAGCGTTTCTACAGACAGATCTTCTTTCAGATTGTGGTTGATATACTGAAGGATACTGGCAATCTGCGAGTCAAAGGTGTAGGATTTTTTATCAAAAATGTACTGCTTTTCCAGAAAGATACGGTTCAGATAAACCATAAACTGAAGAAAAAGTGACTGTGTCAGGATTTCCTTTCCATATTCATTGGATTTTGCGGAAATTTCCAGTTCAAACAGGATGTCTTTCATCTTTTCCTGAAGAGCAGAATTCAGACGTACCAGATTATAGCTTCGGTCATTTGCTTTCTGGAAGCATTTCAGCAGTTCCTGCCAGGGAATATCGTTTTGGATCCAGAGAATAAAACGTTCATATGGAACAGATGGATCAATCTCCGGGCGGTGGATGGCATGGCGGTTTACCAGAAGAATGTCCCATGGTTTCAGTTGATAAGCTTTTCCTTCTATATGATAAGCAGCCTTGCCGGAGATGAAGATAACTACCTTGTGAAAATCATGATAATGGTAAGAGAATTCCTTTCTGGTCTGGTCTTTAAGATGAAAAAGTCGGAATTGTTCGTTCAGGTATCCTGTTTTTTCTGTCTGATAGAACTGTTCTGATAATAACATATCTGCCTCCGATATCTGCAATGATTATTTAATCGAATCAAGCAAGTCCCCTGTGGAGATTGTGAAAAGAAATAAGCAGTGGAAAGCAATAAGCGGAGGGAAAAGTTTGATTCATGGTATAATCATATCATTTAATGCGCAAATGTACAATTATTACTAAGAATGTAACAAATAGTAACGAATATATTTTATAATTTCTGAGAAAATATGCTACAAAGATATTGACATTATTACACGATAATAGTATCATACAATTACAAAGTAATCGTAAAAACTTTGTAACTATTTCGAAATAGGGTAAAGAAATAGAAAACTGAACAGAGAGGAGTGATGTTGTTGCAAGACTGTTATATCAGAGAACTGATATAATGGTCTTTTTTGTAACACTTATAGAGCATTTTTTGCAATATTTCAAGCATTTTACTCTATATACATGGTAAAAATAATAGAATATAATGAATGTAAAGTCAGGATGTGATATGAGAAAATTGCCTGACACAAAATTTAATCAGACAAGTGGCGAAGTGAGTTGGGAAGATTGCCCGACAATTGATTATCGGTGCAGATACAAAAGCGGGAAGTATCCGGGATTATAAATCAGAAGGAGAGATATGGTTATGGCAAATACAATTATTATGAGTAAATATCAGGGACTTGGAAACGATTATCTGATTCTTGATCCGAAGAAAAATCAGGTACAGCTTCAGGGAAAGAAGATTGCACTTCTCTGCCAGAGAGGATTTGGGCTTGGCGCTGACGGTGTGCTCTATGGACCGGTAGAAATTGATGGGAAATTGGGTGTGCGTATTTTTAACGCAGACGGAAGTGAATCTGCCATCAGTGGAAACGGCGTGCGTATTTTTGCCAAATATCTGATGGATAATGGATATATTACTGAGAAAAAATTTGACATTGAAACTATGTCAGGCACGATTCATGTGGAATGCCTGAACAGCCGGGCAACGGAATTTAAAGTAAACATGGGAAAACCATCTTTTATCTCCAGCGATATCCCTGTTTCCGGTGAAGTTCGTGAAGTAATTAAGGAGAATTTCGTATTCCATGGAAAAGAATACAAGGCTACCTGCCTGACAGTTGGTAATCCACACTGCATTATTTTTACAGACAATGTAAGTGCAGAAGCTGTAAAGAATCTGGGACCTTATGTGGAAAATGCAGATGAATTCCCGGAGAGAATGAATCTGCAGATCTGCCGTCAGGTCGACAAGGGAAATCTGGAGATTGAAATCTGGGAAAGAGGCTCCGGATATACAAAGGCTTCCGGAACAGGAAGCTGTGCGGCGGCAGCGGCAGCCTATAAGCTGGGGCTGGTAGAATCCCGTATTAATGTAAATCAGCCGGGCGGAATGATACAGATCGATATGGAAGAGGACGGAACTATCTATATGACAGGAACAGTGGGATATATTGCAGATATAAGTGTTGCAGAGAGCTTCTTCTCATAAATTACACAGACTTTATGCGTAATTCTTTGTTTGTAATTTGCTTAAAGATATGTTATTATTTTAAACGAATTATTTATCAGGACTGCTATAATCTATAGCAATTCAGTCGGTCATCCACAGGGAGTCCGACAGAGAATATTTATAATAAGAAAGTGGGTGAAGCTGTGGTTGAATTAGACCAGTTCAAGAGCATTCTTGCGACTTATACAGAACCATTAGTGGAAGTGAGGGATTCACTTTGACCTGGCTAACAAAGAGCAGAAGGTCGAAGAATTAGAGCGCGAAATGGAAGCGCCTGATTTCTGGGATGATGCAGAAGTTTCCCAGAAGAAAATGAAAGAATTAAAAGACATGAAAGATGACATGGAGACCTATCAGAATCTGGTTACACAGATGGAAGATATGGAAACCATGATCGAGATGGGATATGAGGAGAACGATCCTGCACTGATTCCTGAGATTCAGGAAATGCTGGATGAGTTTCAGAAGGATTTTGACAATATCCGTATCAAGACACTTCTCTCCGGAGAATATGACAGTGAGAATGCCATCATCAAGCTGAATGCAGGTGCAGGCGGAACAGAGGCCTGTGACTGGTGCGGTATGCTTTACCGTATGTACAGCCGCTGGGCAGATAAGAAAGGATTTACCCTGGAAGTGCTGGATTATCTGGACGGCGATGAGGCAGGTATCAAATCGGTTACTTTCCAGGTAAACGGAACAAATGCTTACGGTTATCTGAAATCAGAGAAGGGAGTTCACCGTCTGGTGCGTATTTCTCCTTTCAATGCAGCAGGTAAGCGACAGACATCCTTTGTATCCTGTGATGTTATGCCGGATATTAAGAAGGATCTGGATGTAGAGATCAATGACGATGAGATCCGTATTGACACTTATCGAAGCAGTGGTGCCGGCGGTCAGCATATCAACAAGACATCATCTGCCATCCGTATCACACATTATCCTACCGGAATCGTGGTACAGTGTCAGAATGAACGTTCTCAGCACATGAATAAAGATAAAGCCATGCAGATGCTGAAAGCCAAGCTGTATCTTCTCAAGCAGCAGGAGGCAGAGGAAAAACTCTCCGGTATCCGCGGTGAGGTGACAGATATCGGATGGGGAAATCAGATCCGTTCTTATGTTATGCAGCCATATACCATGGTAAAGGATCATCGTACAAACGAGGAGACCGGAAATGTGGATGCAGTACTTGACGGAGGAATTGACATTTTCATCAATGCATATCTGAAATGGATCGCACTGAAGAAATAAAAGAATAAAAAAGGCTGTCTGAAATCAGGACAGCCTTTTTCGTGTGTGCGCCATAATGATTCTGCAGAATATATTTCTTGCGTATTTTTGTGTGGTGTGATAATATATCCAGTGTGTAAAAACAAATGTCTTTAAAGAACGGACAGGTAAATTGATATGCAGAAACCAGTAACAGAGAAAAAGAAATATTTTGTAGTGAGGGAACGTGCGGTTCCGGAAGTCCTGCTGAAGGTTGTGGAGGCAAAGAAGCTTCTGGACTCCGGCAAAGTGGACACTGTACAGGATGCAGCAGAGCGCACAGGAATCAGCAGAAGCTCTTTCTACAAATACAAAGATGATATTTTTCCATTTCATGAAGAGACAAGGGGAAAGACGATCACCTTTATTATCCAGATGGACGATGAACCAGGGCTTTTGTCGGTTGTCCTGCAGACGATTGCACGGTTTCATGGAAACATTCTCACCATTCATCAGAGTATTCCTATCAATGGGGTTGCCACACTTACTCTGAGTGTGGACATTCTTCCGGGCGAGGGGGATGCAGAAGCAATGGTAGAGATGATTGAACAGAATGAAGGAATTCATTATCTGAAAATATTAGGCAGGGAGTAAAAGAAAATGATCAATGTAGCAATTTTAGGATATGGCACAGTTGGAAGCGGTGTATTTGAAGTATTAAATGAAAATAAAGAGAGCATTTCCAGACGTGCCGGACAGGAACTTCATGTAAAATATGTTCTGGATCTTCGTGATTTTCCGGGACAGCCGGTAGAGAAGGTTCTGGTCCATGATTATGAACAGATCGTCAGTGATCCGGAAGTAGATATTGTAGTAGAGGTTATGGGCGGTGTGGAGCCTGCTTATACTTTTGTAAAGAAGGCACTTCTGGCAGGAAAGAATGTCTGCACTTCCAATAAGGCTCTGGTTGCAAAGCATGGCCGCGAGCTGATGGATATTGCAAAGGAAAAGAGCATTAACTTCTTATTTGAAGCAAGCTGTGGCGGCGGAATCCCGATCATTCGTGTCATCAATTCTTCCCTTACAGGAGATGAGATTGACGAAGTGACAGGTATCCTGAACGGAACTACCAACTACATGCTTTATAAGATGAGCACAGAAGGCTGTGAATTTGACACTGTATTAAAGGAAGCACAGCAGAAGGGTTATGCAGAGGCAGATCCTACCGCTGACGTGGAAGGATATGATGCATGCCGTAAGATCGCAATCCTTTCCTCTCTTGCTTATGAGAGATATTTTGATTTTGAAGATATTTATACAGAGGGAATTACAAAGATCACACCTGAAGATATGGAGTATGCTGCGAAGCTTGGCAGAACCATCAAACTTCTTGGAACCAGCCGCAGACTGGCAGACGGAACCTGTTATGCAATGGTAGCACCGTTTATGCTCGGCCAGAACAGCCCTCTTTACAGTGTAAATGATGTGTTTAATGCAGTATTTGTACATGGAAATATGCTTGGAGATGCCATGTTCTATGGAAGCGGTGCAGGTAAACTGCCTACAGCAAGTGCTGTAGTGGGTGATATTGTGGATGCCGCAAAACATCTCCATGTTAATATTGTGACAAACTGGAACAGCACTCCGGCAGTACTGAAACCACTGGATGAAGTGACAGGAAGATTTTTTGTGAGAATCAAAAAAGAAGCAGCAGAAGAAGCGAAGAAGGTATTTGGTGATGTTGAGATCATCAGCCTGGGACAGCTTCCGCAGGAATGTGCATTTATCACTGATGAAATGACACAGGGATCATTTGAAGAGAAACTGGCTCAGATCGGAGATCAGGTACTTGCAAAGATTCGAGTTAAAGATTGATAAACTGACAGATTTCGTGTATCATATAGTGTGCCTGATAAGGTGGACACTGATACAAAACTTCAGATAAATATTTGTACAGTGATTACTGTAAACAGAACAGGAAAGGGAAGATATGAGAATCTTTTCTTTCCTGTAAACTTATTATGGAGGAAGTAAAACAATGTTGATTGTCAAGAAATTTGGCGGTACATCGGTTGCAAATAAAGAACGTATCTTTAATGTTGCCAGCCGCTGTATAGAAGAGTACAGAAAAGGAAATGACGTGGTTGTCGTTCTGTCCGCAATGGGGAAATATACGGATGAACTGATCACCATGGCAAAGGATGTCAATGAGAAACCGCCGAAAAGAGAGATGGATATGCTCTTTACCATCGGAGAACAGATGTCTGTTGCACTGATGGCAATGGCGATGGATAAACTGGGAGTTCCTGCGGTTTCCCTGAATGCTTTTCAGGTTTCCATGCATACGACAAGCAGTCATGGAAATGCACGTTTAAAAAGAATTGATACAGAGCGTATCAGAAGAGAGCTGGACAGCAAAAAGATTGTAATAGTTACCGGATTCCAGGGAGTTGACAAGTATGATGATTATACGACTCTTGGAAGAGGCGGTTCTGACACAACAGCGGTTGCTCTTGCGGCTGCTCTTCATGCAGATGCCTGTGAAATCTATACAGATGTAGATGGTGTTTACACAGCAGATCCGCGTAAGGTTCCGAAAGCAAGAAAGCTCAAAGAGATCACTTACGATGAAATGCTTGACCTTGCGACTCTCGGGGCAGGTGTACTTCACAACCGTTCTGTGGAGATGGCGAAGAAATATGGCGTGCCGCTTGTGGTACGTTCAAGTTTAAACAACAGTGAAGGAACTGTGGTAAAGGAGGAAGTTACAGTGGAGAGAATGTTGATCAGCGGTGTTGCGCTGGATACAGATGCAGTGAGAATTGCGGTAATCGGATTAAAGGATGAGCCGGGTGTGGCTTTTAAATTATTTGATACCCTTGCGAAGAAGAATATTAATGTAGATGTGATCCTGCAGTCTATCGGACGTGCGGGCAGAAAGGATATTTCTTTCACAGTAGATGGAAATGATCTGGATGATGCAGTTGCAGTTCTGGATGCAAATCAGGCAAGACTTGGATTTGCAGAGCTTCATTCTGAGAGAAATATTGCGAAGCTTTCCATCGTAGGTGCAGGAATGATGAGTAATCCCGGAGTAGCTGCAAAGATGTTTGAGAGCCTCTATAATGAGGGTGTAAACATCAATATGATCTCTACATCCGAGATTCGTGTGACAGTTCTGATCAATGAAAAGGACGGCGTGCGCGCAATGAATGCAGTACATGATGCCTTTGGTCTGGCAGACTGATTTAGGAGAATTACATGACATCGAGACGTGAATTAAAAAACTATGCGAAGCAGGCCATGTCAGGAAAATATGGGATACTGATCCTGGCATTTGTTGCAGTTCAGGCGCTGGCTCTGATCAGCAGCATGATATCCTCGGCTTTATTTCCGGGAGAGGAAACAATTGATATTGTGCTGTCGTATGCGTTTACATTTATTCTGACTCTGCTGATCAATGTGACAGCGGCAGGTATGAATTATATGTATCTGAATATTGCCAGAGGGAAAGCAGCTTCATTAAATGACCTGTTTTATTTTTACAGACATCATCCGGACAGAGTGATCGTTGCCGGATTTTTCATGGCAGTACTGAATCTGCTTACCATGCTGCCATATACGATTTACAGTAATACGAATCTGCCGGGTGAAGATGCTTCTGTGGAAGTGCTGATCACCTGGCTGTATACAGGTGTTTTTCTGATGATTGTGGGAATGATTGTTTATCAGATTCTGGTCATTCCTCTGGAGATGACTTATTATATTCTGGCAGATAAGCCGGAATTGAAAAGTACAGAGGCTATGAAAGAGAGTCTGGAGATGATGCATGGAAACTTCGGAAGATATCTGATGCTGAAGATAAGCTTTATCCCATTGATGTTTCTTTCTGTTTTTACGTTCTATATTGCACTCTTGTGGATATTTCCATATATGGCTATGACAGAAGTAATGTTCTATCGTGATCTGACAGGGGAGCTTAAAGTGCAGAAAGAGGAAGAAGAACGTGCAGCACGAGACTATGTAAATCCCATGTTTGACAGCCATTCACAGAGTGAACAGCCACAGGAAGAACAGACGCATCCGCAGCAGTTCTGGCGTATGCCGGAAGAACCGGTTTCTTATGAAAACGAAGATGAACAGAACATTACAGACAACACAGAAATGCAGAATGTTCAGGCAGATATGGATGATAAAAAAGAGCAGAATGATTCATCATCAAAAGAAGAGGAAGAAGACAACGAACCGAAACCATGGGATGAATATTTTGACAGTCTGAAATAAAAATACAGTTTATTAAATTGAAGACCTTTTTGCTATGATAAGTATTATGATATCAGGGTTAAAAGACCTTTTGGCCCTGACATCATATTATCAGAAGAAAAAGGTCTTTTCTATAGCAATTCAAGAAAAGAGAAAGGGTTTTTACGATTATGGATACAAATGAGATCAGTGGAAAGCGTCAATTGGAATTTCTGGCAGATTTTGATTATATCAGAGAGGCAGGAACTGCAGGAGAAGAAAAAGCAGCAGAAAGGATTCAGAAAACTCTGGACAGTTTTGGCGTGGAGAGTCATCTGGAAGAATTTTCTTTTGATACCTTTCAGATAAAAAAAGCAAAGCTGAAAGTAACAGAGCCATACACAAAAGAATACACAGTAACCGGATATGGAAGATGCGGAAACACAGCAGAGGACGGGCTGGAAGCACCATTTGCGTATGCAGAGAACGGTGATGATATCAGCCTTGCACATGTCAGCGGAAAGATTGTTATGGTAAATGATCCAGTGAGAAAAGATATGTACCGGAAGCTGGTGAAAGCCGGTGCTGTGGGATTCATCAGTATTGCAGGTTCTCCGTTAGATGAAGGCGTGGATCTGGTTCCACGTGCATACGCTCTGCCAAAGAATCTGCCGGGAGAAGAGAAAAAGGCTGCAGGAAAAGAGGCTCAGAATTATGATAACAGAATTCCTGGCGTAAGCATTCATTACAAAGATGCCATCGAACTGGTGACGAAAGGTGCATCTCAGGTATGTTTATCTGTAGAGCAGGAGACAGTAACACGTACATCCCGTAATGTAGTGGCACGTATCGAGGGGACAGATAAGGCAGGGGAAACCCTGACTCTGACTGCACATTATGATTCTGTTCCGGAGGGACCGGGGGCGTATGATAATATGTCCGGAGCAGCGATCATTATGGAACTGTGCAGATATTTCCATGCACACAGACCACGCAGAACAATGGAATTCATATGGTTTGGCGCAGAAGAGAAAGGTCTGCTGGGAAGTCAGAATTATATCAAAATTCATGAAAATGAACTTTCGGCACATCGTTTTAACATGAATGTAGATCTTGCCGGACAGCTTGTAGGCGGAACTGTGGCAGGGATCACCGGTGATGCGTCTGTCTGCAGCATGATTACATACATGGCTCATGAAATCGGTATCGGAATGTCAACGAAGAACCAGATATGGGGAAGTGATTCCAATACTTTTGCATGGAAAGGAATCCCTGCAATGACGCTGAACAGAGATGGGTTTGGCATGCATACCCGTCATGACACCATTGCACTGCTGTCAGACTGGTCATTGGAGAGAAGTGCAGTTCTGCTCGGCTATATTGCAGACAGACTGGGAAATATTGAAGGCTTTCCGTTTGAACGGAAGGTTCCGGAGGAATTTATTGCACAGCTTAATGAATATTTTGGGTAATTTACTTTTTATACGCTGTTATCCCGCACTTGACAAATCACCGCCAGATTGATACCCTATCACAAGAGCATTTTTGATGATAAAAATTCAATCTGAATTCTGACAAGCAACAAGAGGAGAGAAACAAATAATGGATATTATTCAGGTAATCACACAGGAATTGAAGGTGGAGAAATGGCAGGTAGAAGCCGCAGTCAAATTAATTGACGAAGGCAACACCATCCCATTCATTTCCCGATACAGAAAAGAAGCAACAGGTTCCCTTAATGATGAGCAGCTTCGTACACTCTTTGAGAGACTGACGTATCTGAGAAATCTGGAAGATAAGAAGAATCAGGTATTAAAGAGCATCGAAGACCAGGGCAAGCTGACTGAGGAACTGAAGAAACAGATTCTGGATGCCCAGACACTGGTTGTAGTAGAGGACTTATACAGACCATATCGCCCGAAACGCCGTACCCGTGCGACAATTGCCAAAGAGAAAGGGCTGGAACCACTGGCAGATATCATTCTTCTGCAGATGACAGACAAGCCGGTAGAAGAGGAAGCCAGGGCGTATGTCTCCGAAGAAAAGGGTGTTAAGAATGTTGCAGAAGCATTGAACGGAGCTAAAGATATTATTGCAGAGCGTATTTCCGATGAAGCAGACTATCGTATCTACATCCGTAACCTGACAACAAAGAACGGAAGTATTTCTTCCACAGCAAAGAATGCGGAAACTCAGTCTGTATATGAGATGTATTATGAATTCGAGGAGCCGGTCAGGAAACTGGCAGGACACCGTATTCTTGCATTAAACCGTGGTGAGAAAGAGAAATTTATCACTGTTAAAGTAAATGCACCGGAGGAAGACATCCTTCGTTATTTGAATAAGAGAGTGATCAAAAAAGACAACCCGAATACAACTCCGATTCTGAAAGCAGTTGTAGAAGACAGTTACAAACGTCTGATCGGACCGGCTATCGAGCGAGAAATCCGCAGTGACCTTACTGATAAGGCAGAAGACGGCGCAATCCATGTATTCGGCAAGAATCTGGAACAGCTTCTGATGCAGCCTCCAATCGCAGGCAAAGTCGTACTTGGATGGGATCCTGCGTTCCGTACAGGCTGTAAGCTGGCAGTTGTAGATGTAACGGGTAAAGTTCTGGATACAACAGTTGTCTATCCCACAGCTCCGACTACTGAGAAAAAGATCCGTGCTGCCAAGGATACAGTGGAAGGTATGATCGAAAAATACGGTGTATCCCTTATTTCAGTAGGAAACGGTACAGCATGTCGTGAATCTGAGCAGGTGATCGTGGATATGCTCAAAGAAATCCCGGAGAAAAAGGTGCAGTATGTTATCACAAATGAAGCAGGAGCATCTGTGTATTCTGCAAGCAAACTGGCTACAGAGGAATTTCCGAACTTTGATGTAGGACAGAGAAGTGCGGCTTCCATTGCAAGACGTGTACAGGATCCCCTTGCAGAACTGGTTAAGATCGACCCGAAATCTATCGGTGTAGGTCAGTATCAGCATGATATGAACCAGAAGAAACTGGATGAAGCATTAAGCGGCGTTGTAGAAGACAGTGTAAATAAAGTTGGTGTAGATTTAAATACAGCATCTGCATCTCTGCTTGAGTATATTTCCGGTATCAGCAAAGCAATTGCCAAAAATATCGTAGCTTACAGAGAAGAGAACGGTCAGTTCACAGATAGAAAAGAACTTCTCAAGGTAGTGAAATTAGGACCGAAGGCATTTGAACAGTGTGCAGGTTTCATGCGTATTTCCGGTGGAAAGAATCCTCTGGATGCAACAAGTGTACATCCTGAAAGCTATGAAGCAGCATCTGCACTTCTTTCAAAACTTGGATATAAGCCAAATGATGTTGTGGCAGGAAATCTCCTTGGACTTTCCCTGCAGGTAAAAGACTATAAGAAGATGGCAGCAGAACTGGGAATCGGTGAGATTACACTTCGCGATATTGTGAAAGAACTGGAGAAACCGGCCCGTGACCCTCGTGATGACATGCCGAAACCGATTCTTCGTTCAGACGTTCTTGAAATGAAAGATCTGAAAGAAGGAATGGTGCTGAAGGGAACTGTCCGTAATGTTATTGATTTCGGTGCATTTGTAGATATCGGTGTACATCAGGACGGTCTGGTGCACATTTCCGAGATGACAGAGAGATTTATCAAACATCCTCTGGAAGCGGTGAGTGTAGGGGATATCGTAGATGTACGAGTTATCGGGGTTGATATGAAGAAGAAACGTATCAGCTTGTCTATGAAGGGATTAAATAAATAATATTGAGAAAAAACAGGGATTGTGCACAGCAGATATAAAAAATCTGCTGGCATAATCCCTGTTTATTCTGTCTCACGATGTGAGGTGAGATGTTCTTCAAGACTGCGGGCAGCGATGCTCTGCGGCCTTTTTACGTTGCGGATCAGACAGATTTTTCGCTCCGGAAGAGGTTCCTCGATAGGAATCTGCACGATTTTGCCCCTCGCGATATGCTCAGCGGCAAGTTCTTCCGGAAAGAATCCGATTCCCAGGTTATGCTGTACCATAGGAAAAATCTGGTCTGTTGTTGCCACTTCCATATCCGGCGAGAAGGGAAGATTATGGCGCATGAAGTACTGCGTATATAATTCCCTTGTACTGGTGCCTGGTGCGATTCCAATCAGAGGGATATCCTGCAAGTCCTGCAGACGGTGTCTTCTGGAGGCAATTTCTGCATATTCCTCTCCGCCGATAAGAATCTCCCGGAAAGAATACAGAGGAACTCTCTGGAGAGGCTTCTTCAGCGCAACAGGAGTAGTGACTACTGCGAAGTCTACCAGTCCGTTTTCCAGAGCCTGGACTGCCTGCGGTGTGGAATGATTGGAAATTCTAAGCTTCACATGTGGATAATGATGGTGAAAAACTTCCAGTTCATTCAGCAGAAACAGGCGCAGTGCGATTTCGCTGGCTCCGATATTGACAAGTCCACTCTCCAGCCCTTTGTCCTTGAGAAGTTCATTTTCACCGGATACAAGCTGTTCTATTGCAATAGAAACGTGTTCAAAAAGACGCTCGCCCTCAATTGTCAGCTGTACTCCACGATTAGAACGGATAAAAAGTTTGCATCCCAGGTCGTTCTCAAGGATATTCATACAGCGGGTGATGTTGGGTTGATTATTTCCCATAACGTCGGCTGCTTTGGAAAAGCTCTTGTACTGAGCTACATAATAAAAAATACGATAATAATCAAGAATCATAATACAGTCGGCTCCTTATAATAGATACAGCTGCTGCTCATTCATGAACGGCAATGCTATATAAAAATAAAATAACAGATATAGAAAATTTACGTTTGTATATCAATGTGTGAACAAGTATAATACCAGTTGGTCGAAAAATCAATAAAAATTAAGAATAATAAAAAGGGAAGGGAGATTACCGAGTATGACAACAGCGAATAAAACAATCAGAATTAATGACGTAGAGACAGCGAAGAAGCTTGTCAGTGCAGCGGTCAGATGCCCCTTTGATATTGATATTGTATCTAAAGGAAAGTTTTCCATTGATGCCAAATCAATTCTTGGTGTGTTAAGTCTTGGAGTGGAAGAACCACTGGAACTTAAATATGAAGGGTATAACGAAGATTTCGAAGAAGTCGTTGCCGGATTACTCAGCTGATTGCATAAGAAGAGGAAATCCTGTATGATATTATTGAGAATAAGTAATGTGTTGCGGAATAATTTCGCAACAAAATTCTCCATAATATAGGAAGGAATTTCACAGATGCAGATGACAGTGACAAATGTTTTATACTTATATGTGGCTGCGGTTAATGTAGTCACATTTTTTATTTATGGCCTGGATAAAAGCAAGGCAAAGGCCGGACAGTGGCGTATTCCAGAGGCGCATCTTATATTTCTGGCAGGAATCGGTGGTTCAGTGGGTGCTTTACTGGGAATGCGGGTATTTCACCATAAAACAAGAAAACCTAAATTTTATATCGGAGTTCCGGTAATTCTGATTGTGCAGATTATACTCATCTGTTTCATGTTTGCAGATCAGGATACTGCATCTGCCATAATAAATGAATTATTGCGTTACTGAGAACGGAGAGAACAGTAACATTATTGCAGATGCTGGATTAATCAAGTGCGTGTCAGGTTCTGATTATTTTATTAAGAGCCTGGCACGCAATTTTATTATTGTAATAATTGGTTAAATTTATTGTTACAGCAAAGAAGATGTGTTATGTTATTCTTAAATACAAATATCGGGTTTGATTGTATGATTCGACAAAATGAAAGGGCAGGTGAAGACATTTGGAACAGGAAATTCAACAGGCGAAAGATATGGTAAATAATTATCAGCAATATTTTTCAAACTATCTTCCGGATCTGACGAAATTTGGTCTGAAGGTTGTTATGGCATTGCTGGTTTTTGTCGGTGGACGTAAAGTCATCCAGTGGTTTGTTGCTTTTATAAAGAAATCTATGGACAAGGCATCCATAGACAAAGGGGTGATCCAGTTTACCGGTTCCCTGCTGCGGGTAGGACTTTATGTTTTGCTCGTATTTAACATTGCAACTCACTTTGGAGTAAAAGAATCATCCATTGCGGCACTGCTTGGTACTGCCGGTGTAACGGTAGGTCTTGCCTTACAGGGCGGTCTGGCAAATATCGCAGGCGGAATCATGCTGCTGATTTTCAAGCCATTTCAGGTAGGAGACTATATTATCATCGCACAGCAGAATGAATGCGAAGGAACTGTATATAAGATAGAAATCTGCTATACGACTCTGATTTCCATAGATAACAAACACATTGTGATCCCGAACGGAACATTGTCTGGCAGTATTATCACAAACGTGACTGCAAGGGATCTGCGTAAGCTGGAAATCAAAGTTGGAATTTCCTACGATGCAGATATTAAAAAAGTAAAGGCTGTTCTGGAAGACATCCTTCATAATGATGAGGATACCAAGGACGATCAGGGAATGGTTGTATTTGTAGATGAACTTGGAGACAGTGCGGTGATCATAGGCCTGAGAGTCTGGGTGGCAACAGAGAAATACTGGCCTGCAAAATGGCGTCTGAATGAACTGATCAAGGAGGCATTCGATGTCAATGGAATCGAAATTCCGTATCATCAGCTTCAGATTCATATGAAAAACAGTTGAAGTAACAAACAAATAATACTAAATAAGAATAAATGGCGCTTGTTTTATGGCAATTTGCATAGGTTTTAATTTTGACGGTGTTGAAAATATGGATAGAATATTGTAAACAATATCAAACAGGATAACATATTTATGATATAAAATACTCAAATGGTAAAAGCAACAGTTTTTGTCATTTGAGTATTTTTATTATTAGGGCAAAGCCCTGTTTGCCATTGTGGAGTTTTTCGCTGACCCGAAAAACGGAGCTTTGGAAAACAAATAAACCACCTGCTATGCAGGTGAGTCAGCATTGCTTCAGCTTACAGAAAAAA
>PPYF01024761.1_pt1 | contig 19528 bp, 10 predicted proteins | sample 1559871 | NCBI WGS metagenome assembly PPYF01 (sample SAMN08240021, study PRJNA423297) | Human gut metagenome, whole genome shotgun sequencing project. | reverse complement strand
CAAATTTGAATTCTCTTACAAATCTCTTGCTTGAAACACCAGCTTTGTCAAAATGTCCTTTTTCTGCTTTTGTTGTACCATGCCTGTGTACAATCTCTTTTTTACCATTTTTGTCTTTGTTCACGATTTTGTCTTTTTTGTCAACAAAACCAACCTGAACAGCACTGTAACCATCGTTCTCAACTGTTTTGATCTGTGTTACTACACAAGGACCAGCCTGAAGAACAGTTACTGGAGTTAATACTCCGTCTTCGTTGAAGATTTGAGTCATTCCGACTTTTGTAGCTAAGATAGCTTTCTTCATTATTATTACCTCCTGTGATTTACAGCGGAACACTTTCGTGTTCATCCTAAATTATAGGATACTTACTGTCTCTTAATTTGATCGAACTCTTATTTGTTTTTCATTTTGATGTCGATATAAACACCAGCCGGCATCTCTAATCTTGATAATGCATCAACAGTTTTCTGTGTTGGTGTGATGATATCGATCAGTCTTTTGTGAGTTCTTTGCTCGAACTGCTCTCTGGAATCTTTGTATTTGTGTACGGCTCTTAAGATTGTTACTACTTCTTTTTTAGTTGGAAGTGGTACCGGTCCGCTCACCTGTGATCCATTTTTCTTTACAGTTTCGATAATTTTCTTTGCAGATGCATCAACCAATTGGTGATCATATGCTTTCAGTGTAATTCTCATTACTTGACTTGCCATAAAAAAAAGTCGCCTCCTTTTCGTACTATTAAACTCAAGTACGACAAGCGGTGACTGTACACTCTCCCGTGTGTGTCGTGAGAACTCACACGTTGTTACCGTTTTTCATCGGTTGTTATTGATTCGTACAGTGACTTGTCGCCAGTTTCCTAACTTGACATTCGCTCCACGGAACACCTACTATTATAAGTAGCAACCTCACGCTTCAACGCTATCATGTCACAGCTTTTTTAGTATACATGATTTCTTTTCATTTTTCAAGACTTTTTTTTATTTTTTTCTGCCAGTTTGTTTACAAGAGAAAATTTCTCATAAATCTGCTGCAAAACCGACTATTATACCACTGTTCCAAGCTTTTGCAGTCAAACCGTTATCCTCATATTTATAAATAGGAAGAAACGCTGAATCTTAGGCTTTTTTCGGCACTTTACTGAACTAAATTTCACCTTTGAATCCATTGACTTTTCCTATTAAACTTGTTACAATTATCAATAGATAAAGACATATTTTTAACAAGGTATATTCAATATCGGGGGCTTTGCATATACTATCTCTTTGATATGTCTCTATTTTTTACCAATTTTGAAAATTTAATATTTAATCTGGAGGGATATTATATGAACGCTACTCTTATTTTACGTATCGTTATTATTGCTTATACTGCAGTTTTTGCTATTTACTGGATTGCCGACTGTATCAAACATAAAGAAGAATTTACAGGCAAGAAAGTTATCTCATTGTTACTTATTGGTATTATCACTAACTTTTTCGATACATTAGGAATTGGTAGTTTCGCTACCACTCAGGCAGGTTTCAAATTTACAAAGTCTTGTGATGACGAAGTAATGCCAGGTACTTTGAACGTCGGAGATGCGATTCCTGTCGTAACAGAATTCGTACTCTTCCTTGGATTGATTGACTTAGACACAGTTACATTAGTAGGTTTACTTGCAGCAGCTGCAATCGGTTCTTACATCGGTGCAGGTATCGTTTCAAAACTTCCTGTAAAACAGATCCGTATCGCTTTAGGTGTTGCATTACTTTTCCTTGCAGTGATGATGGGTTGTAAATTAATGGAAGTTGGACCATTCGGTGCTGCCGGAACAGCTACAGGTCTTACAGGCGTAAAACTTGTTCTTGGTATCGTAATCAACTTCTTCTTAGGTGCATTAATGACAATCGGTGTTGGACTTTACGCTCCATGTATGGCTATGATTGGTGCACTTGGTATGAATATTAAATCTGCATTCCCTATTATGATGGGTTCTTGTGCATTCTTAATGCCATCTTGTGGTATCAAATTCATCAAAGAAGGAAAATACGACAGAAAAGCTTCTGTTATGTTAACAGTTGGTGGTATGATCGGTGTATTCATCGCTTACTTCTTAGTAAAAGAGATGCCAACTACAGTGTTGACATGGATTGTTATCGTAGTAATGATTTACACAGCACTTACATTCTTCAAAGATGCGAAAAAACTTTCATAGTTCTATATACGCAAACAGAAACCGGAGCAAAAGCTCCGGTTTCTTCTTTATTATAATACTATCGCTTCTCTTTTCTCTTTCTTTCCATTAGGACAACTAACATCGATACTGCTACTGCAAGCCAAACAATCATAGAATTGTTATCTCCTGTTTTCACACTCGATTGCTCTTTTGGATTTTCTTTTGGATTTTCTTTCTGATTTCCACTTTCCGGCTTATCCGGTGTTGTGCCACTTTCAGATTTTTCTTCCAATCCCTGAACTGCCGCTCTCAGCATATCTGATGCCTTTCTCACATCAGCACTTGTCGCATTCTCATCAAATGCAACTTTCTTTGCAAACTCCAATGCTGATTCCACCTTGCCTGCTGATTCCTCAGTATATCCTGTAAGATCCATTTGTTCCACATCTTTGATCAACTCTTCTAATTTTTCCTTGCTCGGAATTTGTCTCAGATCAAAAATCGCCTTCTGCAATTGTCCAAATGCTGCATCTACCGCTTCCTGAGTTGCCTTTTCATCCTCATATACCTCTTTTGCAAGTTCATAAGCTTTCACAAAAGCTTCTCTCGTTACAGGTGTATAGGAATCAAGCTCTTTCCTGTATTGTTCTGCCTCATCCAGTTTCTTCTTAAGATCTTCTTTTTTCACAGGCGTGCTCGGAATCAACTCCAACCCTTTTTCTGCTTCCTGCAGCCGTTTTAATGCTTCATCAACTGTTTCTTGTGCTGACTTTTCATCGTCCAATACTGCTTTTGCGTTTGCAATTGCATCTTCCATCACTTTGCGGCTCTGTTCTGTGTACATACTCAGATCCATTTTAGCTGCCTTATCATAGGCTTCCTGTAGTTCTGCCTTGTCAACCGGCACTTCTACCTTTTTCGGTCCGGTAATGCGAATCTCAGTAGCGGAAGCATAATTATTAGAATCCGTCGAAAGCGACTCTACCGCATAGACACGGACATTTGTTGCCTCCACTTCTGAAAAACTTGCCTTTTTCCAACTGTTTCCAGAACTCCATGTTCCACTGCTCACTTCCTGATAACTCTGTCCGTTGTCAGCACTCACTTCAATTCTGTATTTTGTGATAACTCCATTTGTTCCACTTGTTCTTGGCAACAAACGGATTCCATCCACCAGTTGTTTTTCCGGAAGCCGGATATCAATCCACAGGTCTTCTCTCTCTGCCCCAGCCCATGAAGAATGCCACAGCGTTCCTGTATTGTTATCCAGAACATAATTTGCCAAGCCTTCCGTCTCACTTCCTGCCTGCTCACTTCCGGCAGTTGCAGTCATTCCTTCCAGAGAGATATCAAACTCATTGTTCTCTGCAGGATCTTTCGGAATCTGGCTTACAGAATACTTATCAAGAATCTCTGTCCCCAGCTTTTCCAAATCCATACCGTTTGCTTTCGTTGGATATTCGTTATTGCTCCGAGCCCACGCCCATTCCATTTCAAACCAATCTGCTGCTGAGTAATTTTTTGACTCTTCTCCTGCCAATTCTTTTTTCCGTTCGGCAATCCATTTTTCCCAGCGTGGTTTATAATAGTCGCTTGTAAGTCCTGACCACTGACGATTGGAATAATCAATCAAGCCTCCACTGTTTGCCTGCTCGATACTTCCCCACGTTGTGATAAGACCACGTGCATTTAGCTCATACAATTCTTTTGTGAAATCGTCTGCATTTTTCGCAAGTGCTTTCGCCGATTCCAGCCATGTGCCAAGCATAAATTCTTCCTGTGTTCCAGTTACTTCCTCTACCTTTGTAATAATTTCAAGGAAACTGTTTGACATTTTTTCAAATTTTTCAGCGTCCCCCTCGCGGAATGCATCTGCCATCTTCTTCTGATATTCCTGCGCAGTGTTCGATAACACCTGCTCTAATACATTTGCAAGATCATATTGATAACCGGCACTGTCTTTTAATTTGTCATAATCTTTCAGCAACAGTGCTGCCGCTTTTTCCAGCTCAGCCTTATCATAATCAATCACCGCATTTCCCCAAGTGGAAGCTGCTCCAATATCTAATCCCGGACGGGCGTTGACAACCGACTCCGGCGCTCCCTGTCCTTTCATATTCAGCTCTGGATTATACACAGTATCATTCAGGATTTGCATTGCTTCATACGCCGATTGGCTCTCTGCCCCATATCTTCTCGTTGTGTAATCCTTGAACCATTCGTCCAGATTGATCGCTGATAAATTCTCACCATCATCTGACCAGATTGTCTCGAAGAACAGATCATACAGTACCGGATTATTCACAGATGCTTCCGGTGTGATACCGATTCCCGCCATATGGTCCGCCTGTGCCGCTGCCTGCGCAACACCATTTACAAAATTCTCAATATGTCCGTGCAGTCCGAGACGCCCTCCGAAGTTATTCAGCATGCAGTAAACCCAAGGAGTGTTCAAAAATTCTCCACCGCCTTCTGCTCCACCGTAAGAGCCAGGATCTGTCTCGTTCCAGTGCGGAGTTTTCTCTGCATAGAGATCAAGTACAAGCGCATGGTCACGTGCTGCATCTAATCCCTGAAGCAGAGCCGTCGACGGATTTCCCTGCCATGACTGAATAATCCAGATACCATTTTCGTCTGCCTCCATCATGTTTGCCAACACTTTCTCGGCAATGACTGTCGGGCTCATACCACCTGTGTTTCCACCTTCATGGAACGGGTCTGTTGCATAGTAGTCAGATACATCTCCATATACTTCCTTTTGTACCTTATAGAACAACTGCGCATATTTGTCAAATGTCTCACTATCTGTCTTCAGCATACTCGGTCTTTGGAACGAACACCATGTCCCCTGCTTGATTACCTGTGCACTTGGGTCTTTATCTGTAATATCAACAGGAACCATACCGCTATAACCTTGCAGTACCGGCTGCATGCCAAGTTTTCTCATAATAAGCTGATTTTTTCTCGCAAGTTCTGTTCTCTCCGTGAACCAGCTGTCATGTACCGGTCCTCCAAATCCGGAGAGATTTGCCATATATGCCCATGCATAGTATGCAGGCCCTGCGATGAAATCTTTTGCTTCTTCGTGCGAATATCCAAGTTCTCCTAAAAACCTTCTCCACACTTCTTCCTGCGCTGTTGCATCGAGAACAACATTTACACCATTCAATGCAAGCCAGTCCAATTCATTTCTCCATTCTTTCTCACCCCAGAACGCCATGGAATATGAAAGCGTACAGTAGTTATAAGAATAGCGGACCGGGAATTTTGTCTCTTTATGTACCGTTCCCTCAATTGGAACAATGCTCTTTGGCATCTTCACCTGATCCCCAACCTGAGAAATATTTACGTTACAATAATATTTCAAATAATGGTTCAGCCCCGTCGCAAGAGAGACACCATCGTTTCCTTTGATGTGAATCTTTCCATCTTTCTGAGATAACTCAAAGTAATCATATGCATTGTCGCCTTCTGCCACTTCCAAGGTAAACCAGTCAACATACGCTGAGCCGATTCTTCTTTCAATGATCCCTTTCACTTCATCAATCGTATCTTGTTCTGTAATCTGCACATCATATGCGGAACCTGCAAAATCTTCCACCTGAACTTTTGGTGTCTCCTGAATTTTCGTTCCGCTTTCCTTTCCAAGCACACGGATCTCATTGATCAAAGACTTTTCCGAAGTCGACTGATATTCCATATATACACGAACAATTCTTGCTTCTTTTCCATCAGCAGCGTATTTTTCACCGTCTGCCGGACAGCTTTCTTTACTTGTTTTTTCCGCAAGCTTATCAAAATCTCTTCCGTCCATACTCGTATAAATCGAATACTGGGAATATCCTGTGGACGGTGTAAACACTTGAATCTCATCCAGATTATAATTTTTCTCCAAATCAATATCAATGTATGCCGGATATCTGTCCCCCGACCACACATTCGTTGTAGAGCCATCATTCACTCTGGATACTGTAGACTGACCTGTGTTAGTATGAACCGGTTTTTTATATGCGATACTCTCAGTATCTTCTACATTGCTTCCGTTTGCATCTGCAAAGATTTTAAATTCCGCCAGCGCCGGCCACGGATCTCCGCCTGTGCTCGCAATATCAGTCACATTGATGCGAATGCTCTTTAAATTCTTGACACTGTCTAAAGATAATGTCTGAATATGTCCATCCTCCAGACGCGTTGCCTTCACTCCTGCAAATAACGTCTGCCACTCGGTGTCATTTTTACTCTTCCCAAGTACGTCAAATGTAAATTCAAAGCCATTTTCATCCGGATCCACAAGTTCAAAAGCCGCCTCCATAGATTTTACCGGATACTCTCTGTCGAGCTCCATCTCGATCCATGCTCCGTCTTTCAAACCGGAGATACCTCCATTGTTGTAAACGTACAACGTCTCATAATTATCATCAACCAGATTACTTTTTACTCCGGCATCCCCGCCAACAGATGTGATTGCCGCCTGCGGCGCCACATTGGTCAGATCACTTTCCTCGGAAGATGCCTCCGTCCAGATTTCCACCTCTGCAATAGCCGGCCAGAACGCTCCCGGCTGTCCATCGTTTTGCGGATTAGACAATGTAATATACGTGTGTGTAAAATTCAAAGGTGTCTCATATTCAAATTCATAGACATCATCAAAACAGTGATTCACTTTTGTATCATCCACAACAAGATCACTCGTGACGTTATTCAATGCATGTGACAGTTGAATATCCACCGTCCAAGGAGTATGTCCCTGTTCAAACTTTACAACGATTTTTTTAATCTTTTTTGTATTATCTGCAGGCAGCTTCAATGATACCTCACTCGGCCATGTATCACCGTTTTGCACCCACAAGGTCGTATCGTCACCGTCAACCAGATTTTCTTTTTCTTTCCCCGCTTCCGAACTTGGGACTGTAATCTCTGATTCCGGTGCGATATTCACCAATTTTTCCTCTCCTTTTTTCTCTCCAGCAGCGACAAGTGTCGGTACCTGGATCGAAGTCATCACAAGACTCAATACAAATATTCCTGCAAGAATCTTATGAAATCCTTTATATATTTTCTTTTTCATTTCTTTTTTCTTTTTCCTTTTCCCTTTTCCCTTTTAAAACAACCGGCAACTTTCATTGCCGGCTATTTTATTATTCATCCGTTTTTTTCTTTTTTAGGATTTCTTTTCCTGCAATTACGGATGCTGCTGCCGCAAGAACCATCATCATTGGCGCCGCAGTCGAATCTCCTGTCACCGGTTTCTTTCCAGTTTCATCTGAGCCACCGGTAGACGGAGTATCTGGTTTCTTATTTTCCTCTTTTTTCACTAAATCCTTAGCCGCCTTTGCAAGTTTCTCCGTAGCTGCCTTGATTTCCTCTGCTGTTGCATCTTCATCATCAAGCACTGTCTTGGCATTTGTGAGTGCTTCTTTATATACTTTCCAGCTGTCTGCTGTGTAGTCAGCTTCTTTGTAGTATGAAACACATTCATTGTAGTATTTTTCCAAAGCGCTCTTATCTACTTCGCTCGGTACTACAGGTTTGTCAGCTTTTTCTAACTGTTCAACTGCTGCTGCCAACTGTCCCTCTGCTGCATCTACAGCATCCTGATCAGCTTCCGGATCTTCCATAACTACTTTCGCCTGAGCAAGTGCATCTTCAAATACTTTTATGCTCTCTGATGTATATCCGCTCAGATCCATCTTTTCTGCTTCTTTGATTAAGTCTTCCAATTTGTCTTTGTTTACTTCATCCGGATCTACCGGTGTGTCAGATTCTTCAAACTTAGCAACCAATGTCAGGTTATCCTCCGGTGTTACTTTGTAAGAAGCTTCCTTGCTCACTTCGTTTCCGAAAATGTCATACCAGCCAACGAATTTGTTTCCTTTATCTGCTTTTGCAGTAAATGTAACTTCCTCGCCTTTGTTAATCTGCTCTTTTGAAACTTCTGCTGTTCCTTTTCCTTCCACATATGTGCTGATGCGAAGTGGTACTTTTGTCAAGTCCTCTGTTCCTCCAAGCACTTTGAACTCTGCCGCACTACCGAAATCATTCTGTCCTTTTGTAACTGTCAGTCTTAATTTTGATGTGTTGATTGGTTTAAATCTCACATTTTTCTCAGATCCATTAGAAGACCATGTTCCTTTATCTACAGCTTTCTGCCAGTTTCCGGAAGCATCTTGATACTCCAATGTATATTCTAAGATATATCCATTATTTCCTGTCTGTCTTGGCATATAGTAGAATCCATTGATATCGTAATTCTTCTTCATATCAATTGTGATCACAGCCGGAAGTGGTTTCTTGTTTGGCGACCACTGTGTATGCCAGATTGTAGAAATATTATTATCAAATGCATTTGTAATTTTTCCATCTGAGTTTTCGTTGTCAGCTGTCACTGTGAAGTCTTTTGAATCGATTGCTCCCTCTGTCAAATCTTCTTTTACCACTTTAGAAGTCAACACAATGTTATCGATCACTGCGTTTACCGCATTTGTCTTAGAACCAATTCGTTCTGTCGGCAATGACAATGACGCACGTGAGATATTAGATGCTTTCAAATCGCCTTCATATGTGTAGCTTCCTGTTGCAGAATATTTCTTGCCATCTGCAATCAGAGAAGTCACATCTCCGTCTGTTCTGATTGTCAGAGATACTTTCTGATTTACCGGAAGTTTATATCCAAAGGAATAGTCATAACCTTCTCTTGTAAATCCAAGTGTTCCATCTTCCATAATACGGATATCATATGTTCCATATTCTGCGTCTGCCTCGAATAAAATTTCTCCAGGCATTCCAGGTTTTTTCATTGTAATGTCGAAAGAAAGTTCCTTTCCAGGGCCAACACGGTCAAGCGGAGTAGAAACATAGCTTTCTTTTCCGTTCAATACAAATGCTTTATCTTCTACTTTTGCATTCACTGCATCTTTTGCATCATATCCGTTTCCGGATTCGTCATTCAATCCTTCATCGAAATCATAAGAAACGATTGTGTCACCTTTGCTGTCCACTTTATCGTATGCGTTTGTGCGAGGAGCTTCTCCAACTGCTTCGCTGACTTCTGTTGCCTCTGCGTAAGTCTTTTCTTCATCTCCCCACAAACTTGATGCGTAGAATGGAGCTGCATCGTTGAAACGGTCATAAATTTCCATCTCAGAAAGACCATTCGCTTTCTTATCTACCATGTCATTCCAGATTGCATAAGCTCCACCGAGTGTCTGTTCAGAACCAACCGGAACTCCCATACGTTTTGCCGGATCATAATTGCTGTATAAGTGCTGTTTATTCAAATAATCACCATAATATCCGGCTGCCGGAACAATGTAAACTGTTCCATCGTTCATATCAATCAGATCATATCCTTCTTTGTACATCTCTTTTGGATTTGCCCAACCGTCATTCCAGATATTCATCTGTACATCTTCGCTTCTTACATCTGTCTGACCTTTTCTTGCAGTAAGACTTCCCCAAAGACGAACTTGATTACCTTTCTCTTGAACATGTGCTAACAAATCATCTGTAAATTGGCGGAACTGTTCTTTATATGTTTCTGAATATTCATCTGTTCCGATATTAACAATTGTCTCTTCATCGAATACAGGATTCTCACCTTCCAAATATTCATCCCAAAGACCTTCTACAAATTCTAAAGACTTCGCATATGGCGTTTCACTTGCATCACCCCCACTAGGAGTTGCCAAATTAAAGTGATCATTCTCACGTCCATTTCCACCCATTTTAAGGTCTGGACGAACCTTTGTAAATGCAAGAGAGTGTGCCGGTGTATCGAACTCAGGTACAATATCCATACCGATTTCACGGTAATCCTGAATCATCTGACGCATCTCATCTTTTGTCCAGTACATGTCATCACTTGTCAAATCTGCCTTATTCAGATTTCCATCTGCTTTGATATCAGACTCCAAACGGAATCCCTCATATGCAGTCATCGGATCTTCTCCTGCAGTTGTGTAATCTTCCAAGAAGATATAGTTGTCATTTAAGTGAAGCTGTAAGTCGTTCATCTTGTACCATGCCATTGTCTTTGCAACTTCATTGACAATTTTCTTAGAGAATGGTCTTCTTCCGACATCAAGCATGAATCCACGCACTTCGTATTTTGGATAGTCACGCGCCTCACCTTTTGCGATTGTTCCATCTGTCTGTTTTAAAATCTGAAGAATACTTCTTGTTGCCCAGTATGCACCTGTTGAAGTTTCTGCTTCCACTGTAACTGAATCATCAATTTTCAGATTGTATCCTTCCTCTTTCAGACCTGTTCCTGCTTCTACAAGTGTAAAGAAGAAATCTCCGGCATTTGCGCTGTCCGCATATACAATTTCAAGATCTTTTCCAAATAAATCTTTATAATCTTTCTGGAACTCTGTTGCCGCTCTCTGAAGCGCTGCTTTATCTTTGTTTGCAACAACGATACGGCTGCCGTCCTTCACTGCAAACTCTCCGCCTTTTGCACCTTTCCACTCAGCAAGTTCCGGAATTACTGCTGGCTTTGCGTTGTCTCCCTCTTCCTGCTCGTATTTACCGGTAACAGTCATTGTATATTCTTTCGAGTCAACTGCTTTTCCATCTTTTCCTTCTGCTTTTACATTGAAGTTCATCTTAATCTGCTGTGTAACCAACGGCTGATAAACTGTCAAGTCTCTGTCTAAAATCTGCTCATAGTCTGCTCCGACAAAGCTTATTTCAAACCCTTCCGGAACTTCCGGCATTGTAAATTTCTTAGAATCACCTTCGATCGATTCAGGCAGCTCTAAGTTATCTGCAACTTCCTGTGGATCCTGAGTGTTTTCCGGCTCTTCTAATTTTCCGGCATAAGTCTCAAACTCCCAGATACCAACTGTGTTCCATGTTACCTCAGCTCCGTTTTCCGGCGCCCCTTTTGGATCGAATTCTTCAATGAAAAGGCGTACATGCTGTGTGTTGATCGGTTCATCTAAGTTGATAATCTGCTGATAGCTGTCTGGTTTTTTCTCAAAACTTACAACCGGCTCCCAGTTTGTACCGTCTGACGATTTTTCCAAACGATATTTTGTTGCATTCGTGCGCTCCCAGTGAATCTTGAATGACTGGATAGAAATTTCTTTTCCATAATCTAAGCTAATCCAGTGTTGTCCTAACTTAGCCGGACTTGCCCAACGCGTTGTATCATCTCCGTCAACTACTTTACTAGGTTGGAATTTTTCAAGATTATCTTCATATCCGTCTGCTGCTACTGTTGCACCTTCACTCAAGTTCTCAGCCTCTCCGAGTACTTTGAACTCATAGAGAGATACAGACTGCCAGTTACCCGGGTTCAACGTATACCCGTTCACCGTCAAACGAACAAAACGTCCTGTTGCAGCTTTCTCAAGATTGATCCTGCTTGTAAGAGATGTAATATTCTTACCATCTTCCTTTACATAAACATCTTTATAAGTACCATCTTCTGTGTCAGAAACAGAAATCTTGAAATTTGTAATATTGGTTCTCTCCCACTCAATTACAAACTGACTGAATGTCTTTACAGCCCCCAAGTCTAATGTCAACGTTCTCGCTTCCTGTGTGGTGCTCTGTGCTGTTGACCAGCGTGACTGTTCCGGTTTCTCAGCATCACGATTCACAATGCCATCTACCGCTTTCTCCGGTCCCCACTGATTTGCCAGTTCCTGATTGCTCGCAGTTACTTTTGAATTAAGAGCATAGTTAACCTCATAACCCGCTTTCTCTTCCACATTTTCTGCCTTTACAGCCGGCGCTACAGTTACAGACCCCAATACCATTGCCGCAGAAAGGGCGCCTGCACTTGCACGCATCCATGTTCCTTTTTTCTTCATATCTTTCCTCCTCATTATTTATTATCAGACGAATCTTTACAGCAGGAAAATATTCTGCTTTGCACTAAAAAACCGAACTTTTGGAACAGACTATACAATTTTACATTATATACTCTGTTCCAAAAGTTCGGTTTTGCCTAAAAAGTAACAACCCGCCTGTATAATATTAATTTTATTAAAGCACTTTTTGCCAAAATTTGCAAGTGAATATTTTATTCTAAATCCTATATCGTTAGATTTCCTCTTTCATCTTCCTTATTCAATTTGCTATTTCTGTGTATTCAGCTGCTTGTATTTCTTATAAATTCAATTAGTTCAAATCACAAATCAACGATTACTCAATGATTGTAGCAACTCTTCCTGAACCTACTGTACGTCCACCTTCACGATATCAGACCGATGTATTGCGGTGTGCAAATGGTGATTTTTCGTGTGATTTGTATGGAAAAATCCGCATTTTCCACTGTGTCCGTATGGTTTTGGAGGATTTTGTTATCATGGTGTTATCACAGTTTCTCTAAATGCTTAACAATTTTCTAAATTATATAATCTCATACAAATTATCCAATATATACTGTTTTGCTCTTGCATTGTACAAATTTACCATATGTCTTTTTCCTTCTTTGTCTGTAATAGTTCCTAATTCTATACCTAATATTTTACCCTTTCGAGTAGGTATTTTTCTTTTTTCATTATCTAAGATTAAATATCCCTTTATACATAAAAAATTTGTTATTGAATCTGTTCGCAGTTTTTTCATATTCTCTGTGCAATACCTTTTGTTTAAATTATCCACAAATTGAGAAATAGTCAACAATTCCTGTCCAATTTCATATCTAATTAAATCCTCTTGATATATATAAAATTTTTTCTTTTTCATGCTAATATTCCCAATCTATTGAATCTAAATCACACAAAATTTTTTGTCCTTTTTCCCTATCAATCATGTACACAAAATATGCTTTCCCATACATATGTTCTTTATAAAAGCTTTTATGATTGCCAATTTTAATAAGATGTGATGATACTCCATACTTTTTACAGTAATAAATTTCTTTTAAGATATCTCTGATATATCCCTTCGGTATACTTACCTTTTTATTAACAATAAGCCCTGTTACCTCTTGGCGTTGATAGTAATATGCATATCTAGTTTTTTTCTCATTTACCTGAAAATTTTCTTCACTAACTATTTTTTTTATAATCGGAATCATATTTTTAATATTAGTTGCACCTGAAAATGTAATATCATCTGCATATCTTGAATACACAGCATTATAGCACTTTGCCAATTCATTTAACCGTTTATCTAAATGATGTGAGACAATATTTGAAATCATTGGACTCGCTGGTGATCCTTGTGGCAATACCCCATCTTTAGTCAGCATTTTAGATAAATAATATGAAACTTTTTTAGTATAACCCTCTTTATAAAATAAATTAAAGACCTCTTTTTGAGTTATTGATGGAAAGAAATCCTTTAAGTCCATACTTAACACACATTCTTTTCCTACATGCAACTGTGCATGATCAAATATGGATTTCCCTTTCCTAAATCCATAACACGCTCCATGTATCTCTATATTTTCCAAAATATTTCGTAATATCCATCGTTGAATTTCCTTCAATCTTTCACTTGGAATCTCAATATTTCGAAAACCACCATTCTTCTTAGGAACCTGAATTTGAGTATAAAATAATTCTTCTGATGCAAACAAATAAAAAGCTAATTCGGCTGGCTCATATCCAAGGAGTAATGATAAATGCTTAAAATCAAAAATCACGGGCACATTATTATCACATAATTTCTGTGCATAAGTAACACATGCACTAATATACTCCTCATCTTCTCCTTGCTCGCTCATTTTATCTATTAATTTTTTTACATAACACATATTTCCGCCTTCCGGCGAGGCTATATTTGCTACCCTAACTAATTGAAAATTTTCATTATAAATTATTGGTAATCAATAATTTTATAATGATAGTAACGTTATGGGAGCAGCCGCAACTGCGAGCATAACGTTACTATCAGGAAAAGATCTTTAGGCTTTTCCTGATAATAAACGTATGAAACTTAACCTTTATGAAAATCAACTTGACTTTCGCTTTCTAACAAATATAGCCTCCCTTTTAATATACTACATTTCAAACTTTATTGGTATATATATTTCATCAATACTCATCTGTCTTTTTTCTTTTTCTTCTTTTTTGTTATTACAGAAAAAATGACCTAATCTCTTTTCTTCAAGAATCTTTTCTCCCCTTTTGGAAATAATAACATTATCATTAATATACACAAGATATTTCAAATCTAATAACCGTTCAATCGAACTTCTCATCTCCACATGAAGCATTCCCATTATTTGTGCAATTTCATTAAATTTATATTTTTTATAGTTAGCCTTAAAATATGCTAAAATTAAAAGGTCTTGATAGTCCAGTATGTTATTATCAACATTTTGCTTCATATTGTTGCCTTCTTCTTTTTATTTTTTCTTCTCTATCAAATTTCCATTGTGGTTTTTCTTCTAACTTTCTTGGAAAAATAGGATTATTTTCTTTAGAAGTAAACCAGAACAGACCCAATGTATCATTTGGTGTATTATTATAAAACGCCATAAGAGCTTCTGCCTCTTCAAATCCTAAAATATATTTAAGTGATATTCCTCGTTTTTGGGACATATCAAGAAACATTTTTTTCTCTTCTTCCAATAAACTTTTTAAGGCCTTTTCCTTGGTAGTATAAGCCATAATTTTTATATTTATCCCTTCTTTTTCTAACTCACTTTTTATGTACAACTTGGCTTCTTCTACTGCTTCAATAACAAGCAAAATAACTTCTTTATCTAAATATAATTTACGCTGCCTCTTCATAAATGTTACAAACTGTTTTCCGGTTCCACTGCAATCATCTATATATACAACTTTTCTAATATTTTCCCAATATTCCTCGTTAATATCATCTACTGAATCATAATAAATCTCATTACTCAATCCACTCACCCAACGATGTAACATCCAGTAATCATATGAACTATTATGTTTCCCGTCCTTTTTTCTCACAACACTTATTATACTATTCGCATTTGATATTCCATATTTTTTTATTGACTCTGTGCACAAACTTCTTATAATCTTCGATATACCTCCTTTGGAATAATAATCGAATTTCAGTAACATTTTTGCTAAAAGTTCTTTTTCTCTTTCATCAAATTTACTTATCCATTCTTCAAATGTATCTATAGCACCATCTATACGGTCATCAAATTCTTCACTTGCCCATTTGTCAACACAACTAACAAATGCTTCATTTACATCCATCAGCATCTCTCCTATTATTTAACATTCGCAAATTTTCAATTATTTTTTCTAAAATAGAGAAATTTCTCTATTATCTCAAAAAATCTAATTGAACTCTTATCCAATATGGAAATTCATTAAATTTCTCCAATATATTTTTCCTAATATCTTTTTCCTCTATATTTTCTATATCTTTTTTATCACTATAGATTATCTGATATAAATAAATTGCTGTTTCCCTTGGTATTCCTAGCTCAACCATTTTCCTTGTTATAGGATGTACTGCACCTGCCTGCATACATGTTAAAAATGAACTTTCCGGATTTTTTATATCAAAAATAGGCTTTAGCAATAACGGTACATGAAATGAAACTACATTTTGCAAAACATAAATAGTATTCTCGATTTCATCCGCTCCATTATCGCCCTCATATTTCTTGTCCGACAATATTTCATATAATGTAATTTCCTTTGACCATTTCATACACAAATCTATAAGCATACTCCTTTTGCTTCCTCGTCTAAACTCTTTTGGAATATGACGTTCATACATTGCAGATGTTTCTGGAGTTTCCCTCATAAATTTAAACATTCTATCAATTTTAGCTTTTGCCCCTCTCTCAAATGGAGTAACTGGTACTTGTTCATCAAATGTCTCGTAAACTTTCTGTAAAACGTATGGATCCCAATATCTATTTTTAATACAAATTTCCTTTGGAACAGTCAAATTATCCAACTTTAATATTATTGCTGCAACTTGTTTAGATGTAAGCTTTATTCCAACATTCTTCAATTTATTTCTTGCATCTTTTCCATATCGAAGCACAGATTGACGAATATAAGATACTAAAAACCCGTATTTTTGCATTGTTTCATCCACTGGTTTATCAGACACTACAAGATCTTCTATTTCTTCCTTATACTCTTCAAATTTTTCTTCGTATCCTGAAGGCAACTCTTTGGTAGTATCTTCAAATAACTCCATTTGTTCGTATCCATCTGTATCTGAAAAAGCACTTTCATCTAAAACATATGTCCTTCCTATAAAGTCTTTCAGAAGCCTACCCGCTCGTCCACGTAAATTAGCCATTTCATAGTTCGATAATTCTGCTGCATCATCACTTTTTTTCAAATACAAATGAGGATTTCTAATTATTACATTTTGTGCTGGCATATTAACACCTTGTAATAAAGTCGTTGTACAAACCACATTCATAACTTCTTTTTTCACAATAGCCTTTTCTAAAGTACGACGCACATGTGCTGGTAATTTTCCATGATGATATGCAACACCTTCTTTTAATGTGTTACAAAGAGAATAATTTTTATGAATTGTATTACTGTAATACTCTATCAATTCTTCATTTTGTTGATATTGTTTATTATTCTCCGATAAATAACAAGCAATCTTTCGTGCCGTTGGTGCTGTTGGTGCAAATATAATATTTTGTTGGTTTTCACCTATATGATCTACAATAAATGATAAATAACCCAAATAGTTATTATCATATTTTTTCTTTCCATATCCAAATATCATCTGAGGATTATCTATCTGCTCACAAATCGGCTCACTCGTTAATGAACAATATTGTTTCAAATAATATTGTTTTCCCATTCGGCATATACTATATGTCAGATTAAGAACCGGACTACTTTCTGTACTAATATTTTCTGCATCTACCCCAAATATCTCTGTGCCAAGTTCTCCTATTTCTTCTATTCTTGGACCAGCAATTATAATTTGCTCAACATTTTCTTTATATCTAAATTCCATTAATATATCAAAAAGAATTTTCGACCGTTCATCTCTGTCATCTTTTATTCTCTCAATATTTTGAATTTCATCAGCTACAAGTATTAAAGGTTTAGAAAAAGCAGCCTCTTCATTAGCAAATGCAGCTAATGCCTTTTCTTGTGTTAAAACATATATATTATTTACATCAAAATCCTCAACTTGCATAAATGTGTTAGCAATTTTATAGTTTTCAATTCCAAGTTCTTTTAACATACTATTAAAATCTTCTGTCACTTGGTTAACCAAGCTTAATGTTGGCACAATATAAACTACATCTCTATTTTGCTTACTTATTTTTTGCAATAATTTTAACAACACTACAAATGATTTTCCTGCCGATGTTGGTGCCGAAATTCCTATTACCTGTTCATTGTCCATTGCCTCCCATATTTTTTTTTGGAAATCAGTCAACATAAAAGTTCGTCCATTAACCTCTACCTCATTCAATAATTGATTAAATCCAATTGTTAATTCATCCAACCAACTATTTAAAGGTGCAAATCGGCACTCTTTTTTGTCATATTTTTTATCCACAATTATTGCAGAAGTCGGATATCCAATACGTGACAAAAATTTTATGATTATATTTTTCAATTCATATGCTTTCTTATCTGAATAAGTCCACATCAGTGCAACTAATGCAATTACTATATTCACTTTTTCCTCATCATGCTTTATAGTAATATAATCAAGGCATCTAATTGTATCAAATATCAATTTTTTATCTGCTATTTTATTTTTATCGATAAAATTCAACTTATTTGCAATTGTAAAAAAATCTATTTCCAACCATTGCGATATAACTCGTTTTATTTCTTCTTCCATTTCCTATCTCCACAAATCAAAGTTCTTTTTGGAATGTTTCCAACAACTCATCTAATTTCCATATTGGAAATGCAATATAAGTAATCCTATTCAAGATAATATTTTCTTCAATCGGAATTTTTTTATTATCAAAATTCTGATATCTCTCTTCAATAATTTTATCAATTTCCTTAGTTATTTCGGTTTCAGTTTGATTCTTCAGCTTTTTTGTTTCATTGTATACCACAATACACACTAAATGTATCTCTACATTTTTCAACTTTTTTTCCAAATATGCTTCCGCAACATCGTTCATTTCTTGATCCAAAAAGTCTTCATGTACATACAAATTAAGTTCTTCTCTATGTGTTTTATATGTATTTAATATACTATTTATTGCATCCTCAAGTGCTTCATTAAACTTGTATTTACTAGAATAAGTTTTTGCCTCACCTAATATTATTATATTTTTATTTCCTTCTATCTTATAATGAATAGCATCTGCGCCAAATCGCTCATGTTGCGATGATGTAGTTATACGCATTTTTCTTAACAGAGGAACTGCTTCCATGCACTTCTGAATAAAATGAAACAAAAGCAATTCACCAAACTGTCCTTGTACTAAAAGATTTGAATCACTACCTTTTCGAAACTTTTGTTCCGCTTTTCTTCTCACTGTTGAAAAAGCGGTAGCCTCTGTTTTTCCATTTTTAATCTCTTTATCTCTCAGTTCTTTATATTTTTCTGAACTATATACCCAATCTACAATAGTATCTAATAAATCATTTATAAAATCTTCTCGTAGTTCTTGAATATCTTGGAATGCAATACTTACACCATAATGTTCTTTATCTTCAGGCAATATATCAAATTTTTGTTTTATTATGTGGACATCTCTAAATAAGGTATCATTTTTCAATAACCTTTCTTTAATGTCCTGTTCCTTCAGATTCCTCATATTTCAATCCTTTTGTTACACTCAATCTCTTTATGTCTGCAATGTTATTGCAATCTTTTTACATATTCATAAATCCGTTTCAACATTCCGTCTTTATCTTCTCCTAATTCTCCACGGATTTTATCTCCAAATGCCATATACGTATTGAATCCAAGCATATATACAGCCATTGCCATAGACAGCTCTCCGTTTTCATCACCATACAATGATGCCACTTTTCTCAATTCATCAATAACCGTATCATGTGGCACTTTAACACCGCCTTCTTCATTTACAACAGAATTAATTACCTCCGGCAATGCCATACACATCTTGTAAAATGCATCTTCTTCACCAGTGAGAATTGCATAAAACTGATCCATGCTTACACGGCGAATCAATCTATGCTGCACGTTCTTCCCATCAACCTTTGTTGACCATTTTATATTCTGTGATTTCTTTGCAATTGCTTCAACCAACAGACACGCACAATCATCATCTTCCAGAATCTGTCCCTGCATCTTTATATATGTTTTTGCAGAAGATGCAGAATTCATAGTATTGTGTTTGTTTTTCATTTCCACATATATTGTATGCACAATATCTCCATCTGGCATTTGTATTCCATCTGGATTTCTGTAAATAACATCCCAGCCTGCCTGCGGGACTTCGCAGCCTTTGAAATAGGAAAAAATATTCTGATGAAAAT
>PPYF01188315.1_pt1 | contig 19532 bp, 11 predicted proteins | sample 1559871 | NCBI WGS metagenome assembly PPYF01 (sample SAMN08240021, study PRJNA423297) | Human gut metagenome, whole genome shotgun sequencing project. | reverse complement strand
GCGGAATTGGTAGACGCGCTAGCTTCAGGTGTTAGTGTCTTAACGGACGTGAGGGTTCAAGTCCCTCTCTTCGCACCAACAATTAACGGCGAAAGCCGTTTTTTTGTATCTAAAATTCGCCCCACACAGCCTTAGCGCACGATTTCCCTGTCTTTTTCGTCAGCCAGCGCCCCGCGAACCGACCATCCCTGTAAGCACTTACTCACACTCTTAGTGACTTGCCACGCCATGTACACTGGCAATCTCTTGTTACTCGTTTAACGCCACACTTTGTTATCCCTTCCATACCCGCTGCTTTGCAGCACCGGTTGATGCGGTGAGCCGCCATAGACACCCATTTGCATAGCGCGTACTCAACGCCTTCTTCTCCCGTTAAAAACGTTAATTTGTATCGGCGCGTCAATTACACGAATAATTGCACCACTTCGCAAAATTACACCACTAAATCACAATAATCTGTCTCTTTTCCTGCACTCTCCTTACCATTCACGTTAAAACCCGTCGGCATTTTTTTCCAAAATCATCCGGAAAATTAACGAGAAATGGCATTACACGAGCGAGCATACAAAAAACTACAACCCAAGCTGATGCTGGCCTTTTTATTGTTCAGCATTATTCCGTTTAGTTTTGCTGCTTGGTTCCTGCTCAAAGTCCATGCCACCGATTTAACCGAACAGACTAACAACTATTTAGTTGCGGTACGTGACATCAAAAAAAACCAGCTCAATGACTACTTCCACTCCCTAGAAGAACAAGTGCTGGGCTTTGTGAATACCGAACTGGCCACCGCCGCTGGCGGACGCTTTTATGGTTTGGTCAATGCTTTCCAAATGCTGGGTGATAATGACGATGAAGCGCGCAAAAATGCCCAGAATCGTTATATTCCAGGCAGTGGTGATAAACCCAATAACCTGATTAAAAACGAAACCCCGCAAGGCTACGGAGCCTATGTCGGTAGTGAGCGCTACCGTCTGTTACATAGCCGCTTTCATCCCTCGTTTGTTGAAAAGCTGCGGTTTTCCGATTTTTCCGACATCCTGATCGCCAATACCCAAGGCGATGTGGTCTATTCGGTGACTAAAAATCGAAATTTCGGCACCAACTTACTGCATGGCCAATGGAAACAAACTGGGCTGGCGAACGCCTTTCGGCAAACCTTAAAAACGGTACAGCAAGATGACAGTGGCAGTGCCACCAGCAATAAAACTCCGCTGATTTTTATCGATTTCTCCACCGATCCCGTGACCAAAGAGCACACCGCTTATTTGGCCGCACCGGTCAGTCAAAATGGTTATTTGCACTCTATTTTTATCTTCCAGCTGACCAAGCGCAAACTGAACAGTATTTTGAGTGATGCGACTTTACTCGGCCACACCAGCTCTATTTTGTTGGTCGGTCCCGATCACATTGCACGCGGTATTACGCCGATTTACAGCAAACAGACCGGCAGCTTACATCAGCTCAGCGCCCCTTTTATTACCCAAGCGTTAGAAGGTCACACCGGTAACGGGATCAGTCGCTCGATTGACGGTTCAGCCGTGATTGCCGCCTACACCCCACTGGATGTGTTCGGCCAGCATTGGGCGCTACTCACCGAAATGACCACCGAAGAGGCCTTTGCTCGGATCGCCGCGCTGAAAAAGCTGTTCTTGGCGATGATGGCGCTGACCTTGGCCGCCGTCATTTTGGCCTCGCACTGGCTTTCTAACTCCATCACCGCCCCGCTGCTCAAGCTGATGGAAGCGGCACGTGAAGTGGCCGACGGCAATTTGGATCACCCGATCGCCGGCCAAAACCGCACCGATGAGCTCGGCAGTCTGGCCAAAAGCTTTGCCTTTATGCAGGCCTCGATTCGCGATCAGCTGGATTTAATCAAAGCACAAAACGATGAATTAGAGCAGAAAGTGGCATTAATCGAGCAGCAAAACAAAGAGTTGCAGGTAGCCGATAAGCTCAAAGATGAGTTTTTGGCCAATACCTCGCATGAGCTGCGCACCCCGCTGCACGGCATGTTAGGGATTGCCGAATCTATGTTGGCCGGCGCCGCCGGACCTCTCACGCCGCAGCAAGAGCATCAGCTACATATGGTTGCCAAGAGCGGACATCGGCTGGCCAAGCTGGTTAACGAACTGCTCGACTACCACAAGATGCGCTACGGCGATCTGGAGCTGTACTTACAGCCGGTTGATGTCACCGCCGCGGCCAGCGTGGTGATTGAATTATCGCAACATCTGGTCGCCGACAAACCGCTGAAAATCGTCAATCGCCTCGGTCACGATCTGCCCACCGTGATGGCCGATGAGCAACGTCTGGAGCAAATTCTGTATAACCTGCTCGGCAATGCCATCAAGTTCACCACCGAAGGTAAAATCGTCCTGTCCGCCAGCCATGATGAGCAGTATCTGACCCTGTCGGTGCGCGACACCGGGCCAGGGATCGAGCCAGATATGCTGGCTACCATTTTTGAGCCGCTGGTCCAAGCCGGTCAGCAACACAGCGCGGGGCTCGGGCTGGGTCTGAGCATCAGTCGCCAATTAGTCGAACTGATGCACGGTAGCTTATCGGTACACTCCGAACCATTGGTCGGCTCCACATTCAGCTTCCGTCTACCGCTTGCCACGGCAGATGCCGCAACCCTGAGCGACAGCGCACCGCTCACCACAACCTCACTCTTACCGCCGCTGACTTCTCATGGCGTCAATGCGGTACAACCAACCGTGCCGAGTCTGCCGCAATCGACCGATAATGCTCATCCGGCGGCTCGGATCCTGATTGTGGATGATGAGCCGATCAACATTCAGATCCTGTACAACTACCTGAGTCTGTCCGGCTTTAGCCTCGATAGCGTCACCCACGGCGAGGCGGCCATTGCCTACTGTTTACAGCACGAACCCGATATTGTGTTGTTGGATGTCATGATGCCGGAAATCACCGGCTACGATGTCTGTAAGGCGCTGCGCGAACACTTTGACCGCCTGCAGCTGCCGGTGATTATGCTAACCGCCTTAAGCCAACCGGAAGAGATCGTGCGTGGCTTCAGCGCCGGCGCCAATGACTACCTGACCAAACCGTTTTGCCAAGAGGAGCTGCTGGCGCGCATTCAAGCCCAGCTCGATACCCGCCGTCTGGCCGGTATTGAGCAAGAAAACCAACAGCTACAAGATACCTTGAATGCCGAGCAGCAGCTGACCCAGCACCTAAAAGAGATCCAACAACGTCTCTTAACCTTGCTCGAACACAGTGCAGAGCCAATTTTGCTAACCGATACCCGCGGCAAAATCACCTTAGCCAACAAAGCGGCAGAAACTCTGCTCAGCGTTCCAGAAGCCGAGCTGGCCCTGCATACCCTCAAAGATTGGCTTGCTGAGCCACTCGAGCAGCTGTTACCGGCCAGTCGTGAGTTCTATCAAGGGGAAGTGACGCTCACCATTAATGGCGAAAGCAAGCCGTACAACCTGCAACTGTCACGCTTGCCGGCCAGCAGCGAGTTAGGTTATCTGGTGCTGTTCAATACCCGCGTTGAATTACCGACCCATCGGGTACAAGCACTGGAAAATGCCCTCGAATCGGTGGTTTCCTTTGCTAGTGAAGGCAATCAAGCCACCTTGAGCCAATTACGCGAGTTGGGGAGCGAATTTGCCGAACTGGCCGAGCGCCTGCAATGCAGTGAAGAGCGCGATGCAAAGCTGCGGGAAAACATGGTCAAAGCCATGAAGCTGGCACTGGCTTATTGGGAAGAGAGTACCGGCAAGGGCAAATTTGATTTAGCCGAGCAAAGTGGCCTGTGGCGCGTCTACATTGACCGCGGCACCTTGCAGACTCGAACGATGGATAAATACCTGCAAATTGAAACCCTACCGAAAACGCCGCGCTGGCGCACAGTCATGAGTACGCTGGATTTTGTGCTGCAACAAGCGCGCAAACGTAGCGACAACCGCACCGTACTGGAAAATCTACGCCAACAGCTGCAATTGCTGCTTAAATAACGCTTTCGTAGCGCCAAGCTCCACTACATATAACGGTACACTGGCGCACCGGCGCCAGTGTAGCCATAAAAAGCGCCGAACAATCATCGCGCCGCGCCGTCTTGTTATCCGTATTAAGCGATACCCGTCGAGTGAGTCACGGCCATCGACTAGCCTTGTCCCGCCATAGTGCCAACAACTAGCTTGCGCGGGTCTCATGCTCCCACGTAACCGATTCGTCCCCCCGGAGCCTGATAACAAGCCATCTAGCGCCCACCGCCGCCGGCCTTGCTCTCTTTTTCTCTTCATTACCTCGGCGCGATAACTACATCGATGACTTCATTGATTACTACATCCACAACCCCAGCATCTTTGCACTGTTCAATCATTAACCAATTAGCCCCTGCGCATCGAGCGAAGCCGCTTTGTGCACCAAGTCATATTTTCAGGGCAGAAATAAGTCGCGATGAGGAAGGTATCAGCGGTCTTGGGAGCACTCAAATTGGGTCATTTTGCGGCGCTTTCAGGCCAATATGACCAGAAGATGACGGGTTTGAGATACCAATCACAGGATTTCAAGCGCTTAATTTTTACGCAGGCGAAAAAACAACGCCGTCAGTTTGCTTGCATTATTTTACGGATGAAAATAATAAACTCACTTAAAAAACATAAGGTTATAATTAATGAAAAATATCACACTTATTGCATTTGACCGGAACCACTGCGACACATTTCACATCCTGTTTTAGCCTCTGTAAAAGCGACGGAATAATTTTGCCGTTTTTAACGAGAAAACGTCGGAGTTTTACGATATTAACGAAAGCACTGATTGACGCTTTTGGTAAACAGGCGTTTCCTTAACGTGCTGAAGCAGGAAACACCACCGTTACGACGGGGAGAGAAATAGGAGATGTATAACGGTGGTCCACAGCAAGTAAGCCGATTTAGTTTTCCAGATTTGAAAACTTACGGACTTACCACTGCATCAAAACCAATAAGCAAATAGTAAGGAACAGCTATGCTTAGGAAGACTAAAATTGCGGTAGCACTGTTAGCAGCAGTCACATCTGGCCTCTCCGCAACTGCAACTGTTGCGGCAGAAAAATCAATGGTTACCATTGTGCCTGATTTTTTCACCGCGTTTGTTAGAAACTTTAACCCGTACCTGAACACCTCACTGCGTACCACTAATGACTTCATCTATGAACCATTAGTCGTATTCAACGAAATGAAAGGCAACGAGCCGGTATTCCGTCTGGCCACTGGTTTTACCATGGCACCGGATCTGAAGAGCATCACTTTCGACATCCGTGATGGCGTGAAATGGTCTGATGGACAACCATTCACTGCTGATGACGTCGTGTTCTCTTTCGACATGGTCAAAAAGCACCCTGAAATGGATTCCGTAGGTATCTACAAGTGGATCTCTAAAGCAGAGAAAGTTGGCCCGAACAAGGTCAAGTTTGATCTGGTAGAAGTGAACACTGCGGTTGCCAACGAAATCGTTAAGGTTCCAGTCGTTGCTAAGCACGTATGGGAAAAAGTCAAAGATCCAGTGACTTTCACCAACGAAAACCCTGTCGGTACCGGTCCTTATACCCAGATCGAGACTTTCACTCCGCAACTGTACGTACAGTGTGAAAACCCGAACTACTGGCAAAAAGACCAGGTTAAAGTTGACTGTCTGCGCATGCCGCAAATCGCCAACAACGATCAGCTGCTGGCTAAGATCGTTAACAGCGAGCTGGACTGGACGTCTTCCTTCATTCCTGACATCGACCGTACTTATGCTGCGGCATCACCAAACCACAAGTATTGGTATACCCCAGCAGGTACTACTGCATTCGTTCTGAACTACACCAGCCCGAACGCTGCAGTGAACGAAGCCATTAACAACGTTGACTTCCGCCGCGCCTTCTCCATGGCTCTGGATCGTCAAGCTATCATCGACATCGCGGCCTACGGTAACGGTGTGGTGAACGACTACGCTTCCGGTATTGGTCCAGCATTCAAAAACTGGGCAAGCGAAGATACTCACAACAAGTACAAGCCATTCATGACACACGACGTGAAAGGCGCTAAAGAGCTGCTGGCGAAAGCAGGCTTTAAAGATACTAACGGTGACGGCTTCGTAGAAACCCCAAGCGGTAAGAAACTGGAACTGACCGTAATCAGCCCGAACGGCTGGACTGACTTCAACAACGTAGTACAGCTGGGTGTAGAACAATTGGCTGACGTCGGCATCAAAGCGAAAGCTGCCACCCCTGAATTTGCTGTCCTGAACACCAAGATGGCGAAAGGTGACTACGATGCAGCGTTCACCAACTACTTCCACGGTCCAACACCGTTCAAGTATTTCGACACTGCGTTCAACTCGAAGTACCAAGGTGGCGAGCAGTTCGGTCGCTTCGCTATGCACCACTACAAAGATGCTGAGCTGGACAAGCTGCTGGACTCTTTCAACAAAACCGCAGACAAGAAAGAACAGCATGAGATCATGAATAAGATCCAAGAGCGCATCGCGTCTCAGCAGATCACTATTCCGGTCTACAGTGGCGTAGAGTTCTTCCAGTACAACACCAAGCGTTTCGACGGCTGGTTTAACGAGAAGAACCCGGTTGCCCGTCCACAAATCTGGAACGGCTACCCAGAGCGTTTACTGCAAGTACTGTCTCTGACTCCTAAGCAGTCTTAATTAACCCAGGGCCTGGGGTTGGCTCAGGCCTTACGTTAATACTCAACCCCCTGAGTATCCGCCAAGCAAGCTGGCTGAACGGAGCCAGGGGGTTTTCTTTACCCTAATAATTATAAAAAGCTGTACCAGAAAGGAAACCAGGACACAAATTCTTAAGGAAAGGTGTGAGCTATGGGCTTTTTTATTAGACGTTTATCGTTTTATCTCGTCGCATTTATGGTCGCCGCGACGATTAATTTTGCGCTTCCTCGCGCAATGCCGGGTGATCCCGTCACCATGATGTTTGCTTCTGCCACCGCGCAGGTAACGCCGGAAAAAATCGAAGCACTGAAAAAAATGTTCGGGTTTGTGGATGCGCCTCTTTGGGAGCAATACCTGACCTACATCAAGAGTATCTTCAGCGGTAACTTGGGCGTATCTACCCAGTTCTTCCCTGCCACTGTTAACGATGTACTGGCCTCGGCATTTGGTTGGTCACTGTTCCTCGCCGGTACCGCGATTATCGTCGCCTTTGCCATCGGCTCCGTAATGGGGATCTTCGCCGCGTGGTTCCGTGGCAGCCGTTATGACTCTTTTGCTTCGCCACTGATGATGGTGTTCCAAGCCGTGCCACCGGTGGTGGTTGCACTGTTGGCCCTGTTCATCTTTGGGGTCGGTCTGCAATGGTTCCCGACCAGCTACGCCTTTACTCCAGGCTCCGAGCCCGAGTTTAGTCTGGCATTCATCTCCGATGTCATGTACCACGCCATTTTGCCAGTGGGTTGCGCCGCGCTGATTCAGGTCGGGGGCTTCCTGATCACCATGCGTAACAACATGATCAACTTGCTGAACGAAGACTTCATCACCATGGCCAAAGCCAAAGGCTTAAGCCAGAACCGTGTGGTATTCAACTACGCAGCACGTAACGCCATCCTGCCAACCGTAACTGCACTGTCGATGGCGCTAGGTACCGCAATCGGTGGTCAGCTGATTATCGAGATTGTCTTTAACTACCCGGGCCTTGGCACCGTGCTCTACAAAGCCATTTTGGCACGTGACTATCAGGTCATTCAGGGACAACTGCTGTTGATGTGTATCTTTATGCTGGCCTTCAACTTCATCGCTGACCTGCTGTACGTCGTTCTGGATCCGCGTCTGCGTAAGGGAGGAAACTAAGCATGCGTATGCCAAATTTTGTCAAAATTGTGCTCGGTAACCCGAAAGCACTGGTCGGCTCCGGCATCATCATTGCCTTCATCCTGTTGGCGCTGTCGGCCTCGTTCATCACCACCCATGTGCCAGATAAGCGTGTTGGCCGTCCACACGAAGCGCCAAGTGCTGAACACGTCATGGGTACCACCCGTATGGGCCGTGACGTGATGAGCCAAGTGATCCACGGCGGTAAAGTTTCCCTCGCTGTGGGTTTTGGCGCCGGGATCATCGTTTGTACCCTCGCCGTTGCGATGGGCGTCACTGCCGGTTACTTCGGTGGCAAGATTGATGAAGTCCTGACTTTCTTTATGAACGTGATGCTGGTTATTCCGCAATTGCCGCTCTTGTTCGTCCTTGCAGCCTTTATCGGTCAGGCGAGTCCTTTCGTCATCACACTCATAATAGGCTTCACGTCATGGGCGTGGGGCGCACGGGTGGTACGCGCACAGACCATGTCACTGCGTGAGAAGGAGTTTGTTAAAGCCGCCGAACTGCTGGGTGAACCGTCTTGGCGCATCATTCTGGTCGAAATTCTGCCGAACCTGATGTCCATCATTGGTGCGTCCTTCATCGGCTCGGTGATGTACGCCATCATGACCGAAGCAACCTTGGAATACTTAGGTCTGGGTGACCCAAATATCGTTAGCTGGGGCATCATGCTGTACAACGTACAAACCTCCTCGGCCATTCTGGTCGGCGCCTGGTGGGAAGTGGTCGCACCATGTCTGGCTCTGATTATTCTGGTTATCGGTCTGGCTCTGCTGAACTTTGCCGTCGATGAAATTGCCAACCCGCAGCTGCGCTCACAAAAAGGCATGCAACGCTGGAAGTCTATGATGCGTAAACAGCAGGAGGAAATAGCATGAGTAAGGATATTCAGCTGGAAATCCGCAACCTGTGCGTTGATTACATTACTGATGCCGGCGATGTGCGTGCGGTCAACAATGTCAGCTTTGATATCAAAAAAGGCGAGATCTTCGGTCTGGCCGGTGAATCCGGTTGTGGTAAAAGTACTGTCGCCTTCTCGGCCATGCGCCTGCACAAACCGCCTGCATTTATCACTGGCGGGGAGATCTTGTTCGATGGTCAGGATATTCTGAAATTCAGCGAAGCAAAGATGACCAAGTTTCGCTGGGAAAGCATCAGTATGGTGTTCCAAAGCGCCATGAACTCACTCAACCCAGTACTGACGCTGGAAGAGCAGTTCTGTGACGTACTGATGGCCCACACCAACATGACCCGCGAGCAGGCGATCCGACGCGCCGAAGGTCTGCTGGAGATTGTGGATATTCATCCAAGCCGTCTGCGCGACTATCCGCACCAGTTCTCCGGCGGTATGCGCCAGCGTCTGGTAATTGCCATTGCTTTGGCGCTCAATCCAAAACTGATCATCATGGATGAGCCAACCACCGCACTGGACGTCGTCGTGCAGCGTGAGATCCTGCAAAAGATCTACGCGCTGAAAGAAGAATTCGGCTTCTCGATTCTGTTCATTACCCACGATCTGAGCTTGATGGTCGAGTTTACCGACCGGATCGGCATCATGTATGCCGGTGAACTGGCGGAAGTCGCACCATCTAAGGAGATCCTGACCAAGCCGTATCACCCGTACACCGAAGGGCTGTCTAACTCCTTCCCTCCGATGTTTGGTCCGAAGACGCCGCTGACAGGCATCCCAGGCAACCCGCTGAACTTGCTGGAAATCCCGGTAGGCTGCCGCTTCCAGGCGCGCTGCCCGAAAGCCACACAGCAATGTTTCAGCGAGTACACCAAGCTGCATCAGGTTGAACCGCATCGATTTACCAACTGCCATCTGTTTACCCAGCAGGCTGCGCAAAAACTGGTTGTCGGGTAAGGAGTGGAAATATGTCGAATATCGTAGAACTGCCAATTGTTGAAGGGAAAAATCTGATTAAAGATTTCCCAATCAACAGCCATGCCCTCAACAAGCCAATGATGCGGGCACTGAATGACGTGTCGTTTAAACTCTACCGCCGCCGTGCGCTGGCGGTGGTGGGGGAATCGGGCTCAGGTAAAAGTACCACTGCCCGGATCATCGCCAAGATGTACCACCAAAACGGCGGCCAGATCACCTATAAAGGCCGCAATATTGATGACATCAAATCCCGTCATGATCTGCTGAACTACCGGGCGGCAATTCAGATGGTGTGGCAAGATCCGTTTGGTTCATTGAACCCAACCCACACTATTTATCACCACATTGCGCGCCCACTGCTGCTGCACAAAAAAGTGAGTTCTCAGGCTGAGTGCCGTGAACGCGTGTACCAGCTGCTGGAGCAAGTGGGTCTGGTACCGGTGAAAGCCACCTCAGAAAAATACCCGCACCAACTCTCCGGCGGCCAACGTCAGCGGGTCAACATTGCCCGCAACTTAGCCGTAGAGGCCGATGTGGTACTGGCGGATGAACCGACCTCCATGCTGGACGTCTCGATTCGTGCTGGGGTGCTCAACTTACTGGAAGAGATGAAGCACGAAAACGACATGGCGATGATGTACATCACCCACGATATCGCCACCGCGCGTTATCTGGCAGAAGACATTGCCGTTATGTACGTTGGGCACATGGTGGAATGGGGTGATACCGAAGAGGTGATCCATCATCCTCAGCATCCATACACCAAGCTGCTGATCTCGGCGGTACCGGATCCGAGCAAGAGTATCCACGCCAAGCTGGAAGGAGAAAAGGGCGAGATCCCGCTCTGGACACCAGACAGCGTCGGCTGTCCGTTCGCCGGACGCTGTACACACGCCACGGCCAAATGTACCGAAGCACTGCCCGAAGTGACTCAGCTTGGCAGTAACCACTTCGTTCGTTGCCACCTGTTTACATCATAAGGAACCAGCCATGCTGCTAGTAAACCATCTCGGCTACGAGCGGCACGGCGCAAAACAGGCGGTGCTGCAAGCACCGCCTGGTCTGCGCGGCCAGCAAGCCGGTCTATACCGTGAGGAAGACCAGGTAGTGGTGAGTCAGGTCGCCATCGTCAGTCAGGGCGCGGTCCCCGGCTGGAAAAACCGTTATTTCTACACTCTGGATTTTTCCGATTTTCAGGGATGTGGCCGCTTTTACCTGCAATGCGGCGATTATCGCTCCCATACTTTTACCATCGGTGACGGACTGGCGCTGCACACCACGTTGTCCGATGTTTTGCACTATTTTAAATCCCAGCGCTGTAGCGGACGCTACGATCTACACGATCGTCAGGCGCACTTTTTTGATCAACCGGAGCGAGATCCGGTCGATCTGCATGGGGGTTGGTATGACGCCTCAGGGGATGTGAGTAAATACCTCAGCCATCTCTCGTATGCCAACTACATGAATCCGCAACAAACACCGCTGGTGGTGTGGAGTTTATTGCAAGCCAGCGAACTGTTGGCCAATGACTCGGCACTGAAAATCCAAAACCTGTATCACCGTCTGTTGGATGAAGCCCTGTTTGGCGCCGACTTTCTGGTGCGCATGCAAGATCCCAACGGGTATTTCTACATGACGCTGTTCGATCGTTGGAGCAAACAGCCACAGCAGCGCGAAATTTGCAGCTATGCAACCCAAGCCGGACATAAAGCGACCACTTACCAAGCGGCCTTCCGTCAAGGTGGCGGTATGGCGATTGCAGCGCTGGCTGACGCCTCCCGCCAGCCGCGTCACGGTGAATACCAGCAAGATGACTATCTGCGTGCGGCCTTAAGTGGCTATTGGCATCTGCGCGAATACAATCACCAGTATCTGGATGATGGCTGCGAAAATATTCTGGATGAGTATTGCGCCCTGCTGGCAGCCTCCGCGCTCTATCGCGCCACGCAAGATACCCGCTTGCAACAAGAGAGCCAATACTGGGCCGAGCGTTTAATGCAGCGCCAATGCAGTGATGCACAATACCCGCACTACTGGTCTGCCAATGCCGATGGCTCGCGACCATTTTTCCATGCCTCGGATGCAGGATTACCGGTATTGGCGCTAGTGTATCACCTCCAGCACAGCGCCCTGCCCGCACAACAGGCCGCCTTGCAGCAAACGCTGCGTCAAGCTGTCGAGTTTGAGCTGCACATCACGGCCGAGCCGTTTAACCCGTTTGGCTATCCATGCCAATACGTCAAAGGCACCCACAGCGAAAAACGGCGTAGCTTCTTTATTCCGCATGACAATGAAAGCGGTTACTGGTGGCAAGGCGAAAATGCCCGTTTAGCTTCTTTGGCCAGCATGGCCTATGCCGCAAAGCCGTACACCAACGCCGAGCAACAATCGGCCCTGACCCACTATGCCAACGATGCGTTGCACTGGATTTTGGGCCGTAACCCGTTTGATATCTGCATGCTCGATGGCACTGGACACCACAACCCAACCTATTTAGATGCCTTCCCGAATGCCAAAGGGGGCGTCTGTAACGGCATCACCGCCGGTTTTGAGGATGAAGCCGATTTAGACTTCAAACCCCAGCCGTACGATGAAGACATACTGCAAAACTGGCGCTGGGGAGAGCAATGGATCCCACATGCAGCCTGGTATTTATTAGCGATTACTTACCAGTACAAGGAGGCGCATCATGTCTGAGATTTTGTATGTGGGTGTTGACGGCGGTGGCACCGGATGCCGCGCGCGGATCCGCGACCAGCACGGCAATAACTTGGGTGAAGGCTATGCCGGAAGCGCCAATATCTTGCTGGGCAGCGAGTTGGCGATGCAAGCAGTACAACATGCCATTGGCGATGCGACGCAACAAGCCGGCCTTACCGTGCGCGACTATCAACGTATGCATGTCTGTTTTGCGTTAGCGGGCGCTGAGCATCAAGAAGCGCAGGACGCCTTTTCGCGTCTACCAACCTCCTATGCACGTCAGGTCCTGATCACTGATGCCCTCGGTGCCTGTCTGGGTGCGTGGGGCGGTGAAGATGGCGCCGTTCTGATTGCCGGTACCGGCTCTTGCGGCCTGCTGTATCGTGCCGGTCACATCACCACCCTCGGTGGCCATGAATTCCCCATCTCCGATCAAGGTAGCGGTGCCCGCTTAGGCTTGGCCTGTATCCAGCAATCACTGCTGGCTATCGAAGGCATTACGGCAGCTTCCAGTTTGGCCGAAGCGATTTTCAGTCAGTTCGAGCAGAACATCGACAATATTGTCAGCTGGTCAAAGCAAGCGCTGCCGCGTGACTATGCCAGCTTTGCGCCATTAATTTTCCAGCATGCTGCGCACGACCATTTGGCCAAGCAACTGCTGCAAGATACCGCGCGTGACATCGAACTGCTGCTCGATGCCCTGCAGCATAAAGGCGCCGAGCGCGTTGCGCTGATGGGCAGTATTGGCCGCCACATCCAGCCTTGGCTGCAAAAGCGTTATCTGGCGCGTTTGCAAGAACCACGCTTTGATGCCATCGACGGCGCTATTTTTTATGCCCGTCAACATCTGCCGGTGACCGAGAATGTCACCAGTGAAATCGATTAAGGATGATGCCGTGACGTCGTTGTTACTGGAATTGACCCTGTGTGAACACCAGCCGCCGTACTGTACATTTCGGGCTAGGTTGCACAACCAAGGTACGCAGTCTCTGGAGAACTGGCAGTGCTGCTTCTCTATTTGTCGCCTGATCAAACCGGACTCCGTGCAGCCTGGCAGCATCAGCCAAACTGGCAGTTTTTGTCGCTTCAATCCGGTGGCGGCAGATGGCACGAAGCTCAGCCTACCGGCCGGCAGCAGCATCGATTTTCACTTTGCTATGGGCACCGCTCCCCTGCACTACCAGAGCGATGGCTTTGGTGATGCATATCTGGAAATCTTGCTGGATGATGGTTCGTTGCAACGTTTGCCAATACAGATTGGCCACTTTGATCTCGGCTTTGGTCGAGTGCAACCACAATGGCAAGCAGAGCCGGCGCTACCTTCACTCATCCCGCAAGTGGGCGTGATCCCACGCCCCTTGGTACAACATGAGCAGGATGGCTATTTTACGCTCAATGAACATACCACCCTGAGTTTAATGACGCCGCAAGCCGATGCGGCAGTGCAGTGGTTGCAAGACGAAGTCGTGGCCCGTTGTGGCTTGGCATTACCGCTGGTACCCGCCACCAGCCCAGAGCGTGCTATCTGGTTCGAATGCGACCCGACGCTGGCGCCGGCACAATATCAGCTGACAATCCAGCCGCAGCATATTCGCGTGCGCGCCGCTCAGCGCGAAGGGTTTATCTATGCCATCGCCAGCGTGTTACAGCTGCTACCAGCATCACCCGCGCACACGCCATCAGGCACCTATTGCCTGCCATGCACAGAGATTGACGATCAACCACTACATGGCTATCGCGGCATGATGCTCGATTGCGCACGCCATTTTCACTCGGTCGCTACCATCAAGCGTCTCATCAACCAGCTAGCCTACTGTAAATTTAACTATTTCCACTGGCACCTGACCGATGATGAAGGGTGGCGGGTAGAGATTAATGCCTACCCACAACTGACCAACATCGGTGCGTGGCGCGGTCCGCAAGAAACGCTGCTACCACAATACACCTGCCTGGCAGAGTGCCACGGCGGTTACTACCGCCAATCGGAGATCCGTGAGGTCATCGCTTACGCTGCCGCACGCGGCATCACCGTAATCCCTGAAATTGATATACCGGGCCACTGCCGCGCTGCGATTTTGTCATTGCCAGAGCTGCTTCGCGATCCGCAAGACCGCTCGCAATACCGCAGTATCCAGTACTACAACGACAACGTTCTATCACCTGCGTTGGAGGGAACCTACACCTTCATTCGCACCGTGCTGGCTGAAATCTGCGCCCTGTTCCCATCGCCGTTTATTCATATTGGCGCCGATGAAGTGCCCGAAGGTGTTTGGACCGCCAGCCCTGCTTGCCAAGCGATGATGCAAACCCTGAATTACCACTCGCCGAAAGAGTTGCAAGGTCACTTGCTGCGTTTTGCCGAAGAGATTTTGCATCAACACGGCAAACGCATGATGGGTTGGGAAGAAGCCACCCACGGCGAGAAGGTCAGTAAAGACACCATCATCTTCCCATGGCGTGGTGAAGAAGCTGGAATGGAATGTATTCACCAAGGCTACGATGTGATTATGCAGCCCGGGCAGTACACCTATTTGGATATGGCGCAAAGCCATAATCCTGATGAACCCGGCGTTGACTGGGCCAGAAGTGTGAATCTGGAACAGGCTTATCATTATGAGCCGCTGGCAGCTCTTCCTTCTGACTCACCGTTACGCAAACATATCCTCGGGGTGCAATGTGCCCTGTGGTGTGAACAAATTAACAATCAAAACCGAATGGATTACATGCTTTATCCGCGTTTGCTGGCAATTGCCGAAGCCGTGTGGAGCGCCAAAAGCCGGCGGGATTGGCCGGACTTTTTAGCCCGCTTATCCGGCCTGCGACCTTTGCTCGACCGACACGGAATTAATTATCGCCTGTTTCAGGTGTGAGAGATGCTACTTTAATAGGATGGTTTTTACATGAAATACGGTTACTTTGATAATGACAACAGGGAATATGTCATCACCCGTCCCGATGTGCCTGCACCTTGGACCAATTACCTGGGGGTGAAAGATTTCTGTACTGTTATTTCACATAATGCCGGCGGTTACTCCTTCTACAAATCACCGGAATACCACCGTGTGACCAAATTCCGTCCCAACGCCACCTTTGACCGTCCGGGACACTATGTGTACCTGCGTGATGATCAAAGCGGCGATTATTGGTCCATTTCTTGGCAGCCGGTAGGCAAAAGCCTCGAAGAAGCCCAATACGAATGCCGTCATGGCTTGTCATATTCCAAGTTCAGCTGTGATTACAACGGCATCGAAGCGCGTAAAACCATCTTTGTTCCGGTCGATGACAGCGTCGAGCTGTGGGATGTCACATTAAAAAATACCGGTGATACAGCGCGCACCATCAGTGCGTTCTCCTTTGTCGAGTTCTCGTTCAGCCACATCACCTCCGACAACCAAAACCACCAAATGAGCCTGTACTCGGCCGGTACCCGTTATGAAAACAGCGTCATCGAATATGACCTGTTCTATAACCCAAGCCGTGAAACCGGATACTACTTCTTTGCCTCCAGCTTCACGCCAGACAGCTTTGATGGCCTGCGTGACAAATTCCTGGGCTTGTACCGTGATGAGTCCAACCCGATTGCGGTTGAACGCGGTTACTGCTCCAATAGTTTCGAAAAAACTGGCAACCACTGCGGCGCGCTGCACAAAGCCTTTACCCTGCAACCGGGTGAAGAAGTCCGCTTCGTCTACATGTTGGGCGTCGGTGATATGGAAGCCGGCCAAGTGCTGCAAGCCAAATACAGCAACTTGGCGAATGTCGATGCCGCCTTTGCCGGGATCCAACAGCATTGGGCAGAGCGTGTTGAGAAATTCCAGTGCCAGACCCCGCATGCCGGTTTGGACACCATGCTCAACACGTGGACGCTGTACCAAGCCGAAACCTGCGTGGTCTGGTCACGCTTTGCCTCTTTCATCGAAGTCGGTGGCCGCACCGGTCTGGGCTATCGTGATACAGCGCAAGATGCGATGGCCGTACCGCACACCAACCCACAAAAAACCCGTCAGCGTCTGATTGAGCTGTTACGGGGTCAGGTTAAAGAAGGCTATGGCTTGCACCTGTTCGATCCAGCGTGGTTCGATCCGAACAAGAGCGACGCCCCAGCCTACAAATCACCGACCGTGGTGCCGACCCCGAATGCCGATGACATGATCCATGGGCTGGAAGATACCTGCTCCGATGATGCCCTGTGGCTGGTACCGACCGTTTGTCGCTACGTGATGGAAACCGGCGAAACCAGCTTCTTTGATGAAGTGGTGAACTACGCCGATGGCGGCGAAGGCACCGTGTATGAGCACCTGACCAAAATTCTGGACTTCTCCGCCAAATATGTCGGTGCAACCGGGATCTGTAAAGGCCTGCGCGCCGACTGGAACGACTGCCTGAACTTAGGCGGTGGTGAAAGTGCCATGGTTTCCTTCCTGCACTATTGGGCCATCGAAGCCTTTATCGAAGCGGCTCGCTTCTTGGGTAAAGACGCAGATGTTGAACGCTATCAAGCGATGGCAGAAAACGTCCGTATTGCCTGTGAAGAGAACCTGTGGGATGGCGATTGGTATATCCGCGGGATCACCAAAAAAGGTGAGAAGATCGGTACCCAAGAACAAACCGAAGGTAAGGTGCATCTGGAGTCCAACACTTGGGCGGTGGTTTCCGGTGTCGCCGATCCAGAGCGTGCCCGTAAAGCAATGGACTCCGTGGATGAGTACCTGTACTCGCCGTGGGGCCTGCACCTGAATGCGCCATCATTCGCCACCCCGAATGATGACATTGGGTTCGTTACGCGCGTGTATCAAGGCGTGAAAGAAAACGGCGCGATTTTCTCGCACCCTAACCCATGGGCGTGGGTTGCCGAAGCCAAACTGGGGCGTGGCGATCGCGCCATGAAATTCTACGATGCCCTGCTGCCGTACAACCAAAATGATCAGATTGAAACGCGTATCGCTGAACCGTACTCCTATGTGCAGTTCGTGATGGGTAAAGATCATACGTCGCACGGTAAAGCCAATCACCCATGGCTGACCGGCTCGTCGGGCTGGGCCTACTTCGCCGCAACCAACTGGATCTTAGGCGTGCGCTTGAGCTTCGAGGGTCTGATTGTTGATCCTTGTATCCCAACTGATTGGCCTGAGTTCCGTGTACAGCGTCAATGGCGCGGTGCGACGTTCAATATTCACGTACAAAACCCGGATGGCGTCAGCAAAGGCGTGAAATCGGTACTGCTCAATGGCACTCCGGTACAAGGCGCGATCCCGGCCCAGCCTGCCGGCACGACACATGATGTAGTCGTCATTATGGGCTAACCGATTGGGGGCATCCTCTGGATGCCCCATTTTGATGTTTATGGAGAGAAATGAGAGGAGCTCAATCATGATCCATTTCGGAACAGGTGGTTGGCGCGCATTTATTGGTGAAGAGTTCACCAAAGCTAACGTCGAACGCGTCAGTCAAGCGCTGGCCAATATCATCAAAGAACAACAAGCTGAAAAACAGGGATTTGTCGTCGGTTTTGACCGCCGTTTTTTATCAGATAAAGCCGCAAAGTGGATTGCTCAAGTGGTAGCGGCCAACGGGATCCCGGTCTATTTCGTCAAGAAGTACGCCCCGACCCCAATGATCATGTACGCGGCCAAAAAACTCGGTACCGCATTAAGCGCCTGCGTTACCGCTAGCCATAACCCAGCCGATTATAACGGGATCAAAGTGTTTGCCTTTGGCGGCCGTGATGCCAACGAAATTGAAACCCAGCAAGTTGAAACTTTAGCCAATCAATTAACTGCAGCGGATATCCAAAGTATCGATTTTGAAGAAGCATTGGCAGCAGGGAAAATCGAGCTGTTCGATCCTACCAATGACTTCGTCGACTCCATTATCAATGCTATCGATATGGAAGCGATCAAAAACAGTCATCTGCGCGTGTTGCTGGATCCGATGTATGGCGTATCCAAAACCTGCTTGCAAACCGTATTGATCACCGCCCGCTGCGATCTGGACGTGATCAACGATCGCCATGACACGCTGTTTGGCGGGAAACTGCCATCGCCAAGCGCTCATACCCTCGGTCGTCTGACCGAAATGGTGGTCGAGCAAGGTTATGACATCGGGATCGGTACCGATGGTGATGCAGACCGCTTAGGGATCATTGATGAAAAAGGCAATTTCATTCACCCTAATGAAATCCTCTGCTTGCTGTATTACTACCTGCTGAAATACAAAGGCTGGAAAGGCGGTGTCGTACGTAACGTAGCCACCACGTACCTGTTAGACAAGATTGCCCATAGCTTTGGTGAGAAGTGCTATGAAGTGCCGGTAGGCTTCAAGCACATCAGCTCTAAAATGGATGAGCAAGATGCACTGATTGGCGGAGAAAGTAGCGGTGGTTTGACGATCCGTGGCCACATCAAAGGAAAAGATGGGATCTTTGCCGCCAGCTTGCTGGTTGAGCTGATGAGTGTCACCGGTAAGAAGCTGTCTGAGCTGTTAAGCGAAATCTACAACGAATATGGCTATTGTTATACCGCGGAAGGTGACTGCACCTTCAAAGCGTCCGAAAAGGAAACGCTGTATAACAAGATCTATGTGGAAAAAGCACTGCCAGACTTTGATTACGAAGTGGAAAGCGTCAGCTATGCTGATGGCGCCAAAGTTCGCTTCAAAAATGGCGGTTGGCTGATTGCCCGCTTCTCCGGTACCGAGCCATTGCTGCGTATTTTCGCCGAGATGGATTGCAAAGAGAGAGCGGAAGAAGTGTTGGAGCAGATGAAAGCCTTTTTACACGTTTAATCGCAACGCGATCTAGTACAGACGTAGAAAGACTAACAATCCTCATCTCTCGTTTAACCCTGCTACGGCAGGGTTTTTTTGTGCCTGCGTTATGTACTAGATATTACATACTAAATACTAGTGCCATCAATCAGCAAACCAAATGCCAAGGTATAAAAAGATAAGAAGAACAAGAGATTAAAGAGGTAAATAGCTAGGAAGGAATAGATAATGCAAAAAACCAAACGCAAAAAGTCCATCCGCTAGGATGGGCTTCTCACTAATTTAATGCCTGGCAGTTCCCTACTCTCGCATGGGGAGACCCCACACTACCATCGGCGCT
>PPYF01172000.1_pt1 | contig 19532 bp, 10 predicted proteins | sample 1559871 | NCBI WGS metagenome assembly PPYF01 (sample SAMN08240021, study PRJNA423297) | Human gut metagenome, whole genome shotgun sequencing project. | reverse complement strand
GTTTAGAGAAGAACGATCGTGTAATGTTGGCGCGCCAGCTGCCATTAAAATCTGTTGCCCTGATCCTGGCCGGTGGCCGTGGTACACGCCTGAAAGATTTAACCAACAAACGTGCCAAACCTGCCGTGCACTTTGGCGGTAAGTTCCGCATCATCGATTTTGCCTTATCCAACTGTATTAACTCCGGGATCCGCCGTATTGGCGTGATCACGCAATACCAGTCTCATACTCTGGTACAGCATATTCAGCGCGGCTGGTCATTCTTCAGCGAAGAGATGAACGAATTCGTCGACCTGCTTCCCGCCCAGCAAAGGATGCAGGGCGAAAACTGGTATCGTGGAACGGCGGATGCCGTGACCCAGAACCTGGACATCATTCGTCGCTATAAAGCGGAATATGTGGTGATCCTCGCGGGCGATCATATCTACAAGCAGGACTACTCGCGCATGCTGATCGACCACTTCGAAAAAGGAGCGCGCTGTACCGTGGCGTGTATGCCGGTGCCGATTGAAGAGGCCACCGCGTTTGGCGTGATGGCGGTGGACGAGAGCGACAAGATCATCGAGTTTGTTGAAAAACCGGCGAATCCGCCAGCCATGCCTGGCGACGCGACGAAATCTCTCGCCAGCATGGGGATCTACATTTTCAACGCCGATTATCTGTATGAGTTGCTGGAGGAGGACGACAAAGACGACACCTCCAGCCACGATTTCGGTAAAGATATCATCCCAAAAATCACCAAAGCTGGTATGGCATATGCGCATCCATTCCCGCTGTCCTGCGTGCAGTCCGATCCCGAATCTGAGCCTTACTGGCGCGATGTGGGCACGCTGGAAGCCTACTGGAAAGCCAACCTCGACCTGGCCTCGGTGACGCCGGAACTCGACATGTATGATCAGGACTGGCCGATCCGCACGCACATGGAGTCTCTGCCGCCTGCGAAATTTGTTCAGGATCGCTCCGGCAGCCACGGCATGACGCTCAACTCGCTGGTCTCCGGCGGGTGCATTATATCCGGTTCGGTGGTGGTGCAGTCCGTCCTGTTCCCGCGCGTGAGGGTGAACTCATTCTGTAACATCGATTCGGCAGTCCTGCTGCCAGAGGTCTGGGTTGGACGCTCATGCCGCTTGCGTCGTTGCATCATCGATCGCGCCTGCGTAATCCCGGAAGGGATGGTGATTGGCGAAAACGCGGAAGAAGATGCCCGTCGTTTCTACCGTTCAGAGGAAGGCATTGTGCTGGTCACGCGTGAAATGCTGCGCAAATTGCAGGTCAAACAGGAGCGATAATGCAGGTTTTACATGTATGTTCAGAGATGTTCCCCCTGCTAAAAACAGGTGGTCTGGCGGATGTGATTGGCGCGTTGCCTGCGGCACAGATTGCGGATGGTGTGGATGCTCGTGTGCTGCTTCCTGCATTTCCTGATATTCGTCGGGGCATCCCGGATGCGCAGGTAGTGACCCGGCGCGATACCTTTGCGGGAAGAATTACGCTCCTGTTCGGGCATTATAACGGCGTGGGAATCTACCTGATTGATGCGCCGCATCTGTATGACCGTCCGGGAAGCCCTTATCACGATACGAATTTATTCGCCTATACCGATAACGTCCTGCGGTTTGCGCTGCTGGGATGGGTGGGATGTGAAATGGCCTGCGGGCTTGATCCATTCTGGCGCCCGGATGTGGTGCATGCGCACGACTGGCATGCAGGCCTGGCGCCTGCGTATCTGGCCGCGCGCGGGCGTCCGGCGAAATCGGTGTTTACCGTACACAACCTGGCCTATCAAGGCATGTTTTATGCACATCACATGGATGACATCCAACTGCCATGGTCGTTCTATAACATGCATGGTCTGGAGTTTAACGGGCAGATTTCATTCCTGAAGGCGGGGTTGTATTACGCCGACCATATTACGGCGGTGAGCCCGACCTATGCGCGTGAAATTACCGAGCCGCAGTTCGCGTACGGGATGGAAGGCCTGCTGCGTCAGCGTCATCAGGAAGGGCGTCTGTCCGGCGTGCTGAATGGCGTGGATGAGAAAATCTGGAGCCCGGAAACGGATCTGCTGCTGGCGGCGCGCTATACGCGTGACTTGCTGGAGGAGAAAGCGGAGAACAAGCGCCAGCTACAGATTGCGATGGGGCTGAAAGTGGATGACAAAGCGCCGCTGTTCGCCGTGGTCAGCCGTCTGACCAGCCAGAAAGGGCTGGATCTGGTGCTGGAGGCGTTGCCGGGATTGCTGGAGCAGGGCGGGCAACTGGCGCTGCTGGGCGCGGGCGATCCGGTATTGCAGGAAGGATTTTTAGCGGCGGCGGCGGAACACCCAGGCCAGGTGGGCGTGCAGATCGGCTATCACGAAGCCTTCTCTCACCGCATTATGGGCGGGGCGGATGTCATTCTGGTGCCCAGCCGCTTTGAGCCGTGCGGCTTAACGCAGTTATACGGACTGAAGTACGGCACGCTGCCGCTGGTGCGGCGTACCGGTGGGCTTGCTGATACGGTGTCGGACAGTTCGCTGGAAAACCTGGCGGACGGCATCGCCAGTGGGTTTGTATTTGAAGATAGTAATGCCTGGTCTCTGTTACGGGCGATCCGGCGTGCTTTCGTGTTGTGGTCCCGACCTTCGCTCTGGCGGTTTGTGCAACGGCAGGCTATGGCCATGGATTTTAGCTGGCAAGTCGCGGCGAAGTCTTACCGCGAGCTTTACTATCGCTTGAAATAGTTATCCAGGAATCACCTATATGAATGCTCCATTTACTTATGCATCGCCCACTCTTAGCGTAGAAGCGCTTAAGCATTCTATTGCCTACAAACTGATGTTCACGATTGGTAAAGATCCGGTCATTGCCAATAAACATGAATGGCTGAACGCCACGCTGTTCGCGGTGCGCGATCGCCTCGTGGAACGCTGGCTGCGTTCTAACCGTGCTCAACTGTCGCAGGAAACCCGTCAGGTCTATTACCTGTCGATGGAATTTTTGATTGGCCGAACCCTCTCCAATGCCTTGTTATCGTTAGGTATTTACGACGATGTTAAAGGGGCGCTGGAAGCGATGGGGCTGGATCTCGAAGAACTGATTGATGAAGAGAACGACCCCGGTCTTGGCAACGGCGGTCTTGGCCGTCTGGCGGCGTGCTTCCTTGATTCGCTGGCGACCCTGGGCCTGCCGGGGCGCGGCTATGGAATTCGCTACGACTACGGCATGTTCAAGCAGAACATTGTCGAGGGGCGGCAGAAAGAGTCCCCGGACTACTGGCTGGAATACGGCAATCCGTGGGAGTTCAAACGCCATAATACGCGCTACAAAGTGCGTTTCGGCGGGCGAATTCAGCAGGAAGGCAAGAAAGCCCGCTGGATTGAAACCGAAGAGATTCTGGCGGTGGCCTATGACCAGATTATCCCGGGTTATGATACCGACGCCACCAACACGCTGCGCCTGTGGAGCGCTCAGGCCAGTAGCGAAATCAACCTTGGTAAATTTAACCAGGGCGACTATTTCGCGGCGGTAGAGGACAAAAACCACTCTGAAAACGTATCCCGCGTGCTTTACCCGGATGACTCCACCTATTCGGGACGCGAACTGCGCCTGCGTCAGGAGTACTTCCTGGTTTCCTCAACGGTACAGGACATTCTGAGCCGCCACTACCAGCTGCATAAAACCTATGACAATCTGGCGGATAAAATCGCCATTCACCTCAATGATACTCACCCGGTGCTGTCGATCCCGGAACTGATGCGCTTGTTGATTGATGAGCACAAATTCAGCTGGGACGATGCGTTTGAGGTGTGCTGCCAGGTCTTCTCCTACACCAACCACACGCTGATGAGCGAAGCGCTGGAAACCTGGCCGGTGGATATGCTGGGTAAAATCCTGCCGCGTCATTTGCAGATCATCTTTGAGATTAACGACTACTTCCTGAAAACGTTGCAGGAGCAGTATCCCAACGATACTGCTCTGCTGGGGCGGGCGTCGATTATCGATGAGTCCAACGGTCGTCGCGTCCGTATGGCGTGGCTGGCGGTAGTGGTGAGCCATAAAGTGAATGGCGTGTCGGAGCTGCACTCTAACCTGATGGTGCAGTCGCTGTTTGCTGATTTTGCGAGTATCTTCCCGACCCGCTTCTGCAACGTGACCAACGGCGTGACGCCGCGCCGCTGGCTGGCGCTGGCGAACCCGTCGCTTTCTGAGGTGCTGGACGAAAATATCGGGCGCACCTGGCGTACGGATCTCAGCCAGCTAAGCGAACTACAGCAGCATTGCGATTTCCCGCTGGTGAATCACGCGGTGCGCCAGGCGAAGCTGGAAAACAAAAAACGGCTGGCAATACTCATCGCTCAGCAGTTGAACGTGGTGGTCAATCCGAAGGCGTTGTTTGATGTGCAGATTAAACGTATTCACGAGTACAAACGTCAGTTGATGAATGTGCTGCATGTGATTACGCGTTATAACCGCATCAAGGAAGATCCTGAGGCGGAATGGGTGCCGCGCGTGAATATCTTTGCCGGTAAGGCGGCTTCGGCCTATTACATGGCGAAGCACATTATTCACCTGATCAATGACGTTGCTAAGGTGATCAACAACGATCCGCAGATTGGCGATAAGCTGAAAGTGGTGTTTATCCCGAACTACAGCGTGAGCCTGGCGCAGGTCATTATTCCTGCCGCCGACCTGTCTGAGCAGATTTCGCTGGCGGGTACGGAGGCGTCTGGCACCAGTAACATGAAGTTTGCGCTCAACGGCGCGCTGACCATCGGTACGCTGGACGGCGCAAACGTCGAGATGCTGGAGCATGTGGGGGCGGAGAATATCTTTATCTTTGGCAATACGGCGGAAGAGGTGGAAGAACTGCGCAAGCAGGGCTATAAACCGCGCGAGTATTACGAAAAAGATGCGGAGCTGCACCAGGTGCTGACGCAGATCGGCAGCGGCGTGTTCAGCCCGGAAGAGCCGGGGCGCTACCGTGATCTGGTGGATTCATTGATTAACTTTGGCGACCACTATCAGGTGCTGGCGGATTATCGTAGCTATGTTGATTGCCAGGATAAGGTGGATGAATTGTATCGTCATCCCGAAGAGTGGACCGCGAAAGCGATGCTCAATATCGCCAATATGGGGTATTTCTCTTCCGACAGGACGATCAAGGAGTATGCCGAAAATATCTGGCACATTGATTCGGTAAGGTTGTAACAAGGGACAGGACTAGCTGTAGGCCGGATAAGACGTTAGTCGCCATCCGGCAAAAGGCCCGGTGGCGCTGACGCTTACCGGGCCTGTGGACTGTTTTGTAGGCCGGATAAGGCGTAGCCGCCATCCGGTATTGTCATTACGACGCCAGCGACAACTGACGTTTGCCAATATATTCCGCCAGCCACTGGCTCACGCGGGACTGCTGCTCGGCGTTGAGCCACATCCCTTCTTTGGTGCGGCGCCACAACGCGTCGTCCGCACGACGTACCCATTCGTGATCCACCAGATACTTCAACTCCGCTTCGTAAAGTTCGTGACCGAAATCTTCACCTAACTCGGCAACGGAGGTGGCTTCGCCGAGTATCCATTCGGTATTGCTGCCGTAGGTGCGGGAATAATGACGCGCCAGCGACTCCGTCAGGAATGGATAGCGGCGGCGCAGTTTGGCCGCGTAATCTTCACGATCGCCGCCGATATCCCCGCCAGGAAGCACGCACTCTTTAGTCCAGGCCGGGCCAATGCCCTGGTAATAGGACGACAGTTTTTCCATCGCGTGTTCGGCCAGCTTACGATAAGTGGTCAGCTTACCGCCGAATACCGACAGCAGCGGCGCTTTGCCGTTTTCATCGTGGATATCCAGCGTGTAGTCACGGGTGATCGCCTGCGGAGAATCGGACTCGTCATCGCACAGCGGACGCACGCCGGAGTAGGTCCAGACGATATCGTCGCGGCCCAGTTGTTTCTTGAAGTGCGCGTTATAGACTTTCAGCAGGTAATTGATTTCGCTTTCATCAATTTTCACTGCCTTCGGATCGCCTTTGTACTCAACGTCAGTGGTGCCGATGATTGAGAACTCATCCATCCACGGAATCACAAATACGATACGCTTATCTTCGTTTTGCAGGATATAAGCCTGTTTCTGCGTATGCACGCGCGGCACCACAATGTGGCTGCCTTTGATCAGACGAATGCCGTAGGGTGAAGGCAGGTGCATACCGTCGTCGAAGAACTGTTTTACCCACGGCCCCGTGGCGTTGACCAGACCACGCGCCTGCCAGGTGTGCTTTTTACCGGTATCGATATCTTCCGCTTCTACGATCCACAGACCGTTTTCACGACGGGCAGAGGTCGCTCGGGTACGGGTTAACACTTCCCCGCCTTTACGCACCACCATTTGGGCGTTTGCCAGAACCAGACGCGCATCGTCTACCCAGCAGTCAGAATATTCGAAACCGCGCACGATCTCCGGTTTCAGCACCGAATCTGCGCCAAAACGCAAACCGGTTGAACCGGGCAGACTGGTGCGCTTGCCCAGATGATCGTACATAAACAAACCAATTCGGATCATCCATGCCGGGCGCAGGTGCGGGCGGTGAGGCAGGCGGAAGCGCATCGGGAAGGCGATGTGCGGCGCCATTTTCAGCAGCACTTCACGTTCGGCCAGCGCTTCGCTGACCAGGCGGAATTCATAGTGTTCAAGGTAGCGCAAGCCACCGTGAATTAATTTAGAGCTGGCGGAAGAGGTTGCACAGGCCAAATCCTGCGCTTCCAGCATGAGCACGGATAAACCACGTCCGGCGGCGTCTGCCGCGATACCCGCACCGTTAATGCCCCCGCCTATCACAATCAGATCTTTGGTTTCCATGCTACCCTCTTGCACTTTCGTTAAAGCTCAAAAATGTTCGTTATCGAGCATAATAGCAAAAAAACGAGCTGGTGGTAACATCGAAAAAACATTTTAGAGTGATACATATAACATTATGGCGTTTACTTACCCCGGCGACGTACACTGAACGGTAAAATAGCCATCTGCATATAAAGCCTGCATATAAAAGAAAGAGAGACTCATGGATCAGTTTGAATGTATTAATGTCGAAGAAGCTCACCAGAAGCTGCACCAGGGAACGGCGGTGCTGGTGGATATCCGCGATCCGCAAAGCTATGCGATGGGCCACACGCCGCAGGCGTTCCATCTGACCAACGATACGCTGGGCGCGTTTATGCGCGACCATGATTTCGATACCGTGGTGATGGTGATGTGCTATCACGGCAATAGCAGCAAAGGCGCGGCACAGTACCTGCTACAACAGGGTTATGACGCGGTTTACAGTATTGATGGCGGGTTTGATGCCTGGCACCGCCATTTCCCCTCAGAGGTGGCATTTGGCGCTTAAGCCCACAAAGATGCAGCCTGAAGCCGGAAGGGCCTATATACTGTCCTCTTTTGTGTGGACTAAGCGACAGCAACAATGTTGATGATTACCTCTTTTGCTAACCCCCGCGTGGCGCAGGCATTTGTTGATTACATGGCGACGCAGGGCGTTATCCTGACGATTCAACAACATCATCAAAGCGATGTCTGGCTGGCGGACGAATCTCAGGCCGAGCGCGTGCGGGCGGAGCTGGCGCGCTTTCTGGAAAATCCCGCCGATCCGCGTTATCTGGCGGCAAGCTGGCAGTCCGGTCATACCGGCAGTGGGCTGCACTATCGCCGTTTCCCGTTTATCGCCACATTGCGCGAGAGGGCGGGCCCGGTCACCTGGCTTATTATGATCGCCTGTATCCTGGTGTTCGTTGTGATGAGCATCGTCGGCGCGCAGAGCGTCATGGTGTGGCTGGCGTGGCCGTTTGATCCGTCACTGAAATTTGAGTTCTGGCGCTATTTCACCCATGCGTTTATGCACTTCTCGTTAATGCATATCCTCTTCAACCTGTTGTGGTGGTGGTATATCGGCGGGGCGGTGGAAAAACGTCTGGGCAGCGGAAAACTGATCGTTATTACCGTCATCAGCGCATTGCTGAGCGGTTATGTACAGCAGAAGTTCAGCGGCCCGTGGTTTGGTGGGCTTTCCGGCGTGGTTTACGCGCTGATGGGCTACGCCTGGCTACGTGGTGAACGCGATCCGCAAAGCGGCATATATCTACAGCGTGGGCTTATTGCTTTTGCGTTGATCTGGATTGTTGCCGGGTGGTTTGATGTGTTTGGCATGTCGATGGCGAACGGTGCGCACATCGCCGGGCTGGCCGTGGGGCTGGCGATGGCATTTGCTGACACGGTGAATGCGCGAAAACGAACATGATTGGGGTTGCGCCGGATGGCGGCGAAACGCCTTATCCGGCCTACTAAAAATGCACGGTCGGTAGGCCGGATAAAACGCCAGGCGTCGCCATCCGGCAAAATTCCAGGGAATAACAATGAAACAGACACAACGTCATGACGCTATCATCGAACTGGTAAAAAAGCAGGGATACGTCAGCACTGAAGAACTGGTGGAACATTTCTCCGTCAGCCCACAAACCATTCGTCGGGATCTCAACGACCTGGCGGAGCAGAATATGATCCTGCGCCACCACGGCGGCGCGGCGTTGCCTTCCAGCTCGGTAAACACGCCGTGGCACGATCGTAAAGCGACGCAAACGGCGGAGAAGGAACGTATTGCGCGGAAAGTCGCCACGCAAATCCCCAACGGTTCAACGCTGTTTATCGATATCGGCACGACGCCGGAAGCGGTGGCGCATGCCTTGTTGGATCACAGTAACCTGCGCATTGTGACCAACAATCTCAACGTGGCAAACACGCTGATGGTGAAAGAGGATTTTCGCATTATTCTCGCTGGCGGTGAGCTTCGCAGCCGTGACGGCGGCATTATTGGCGAAGCGACGCTCGATTTCATCTCTCAATTCCGCCTGGATTTTGGCATTCTGGGGATCAGCGGTATCGACAGCGACGGGTCGCTGCTGGAATTTGATTATCACGAAGTACGCACGAAACGCGCGATTATTGAAAATTCACGCCATGTGATGCTGGTTGTGGATCACTCGAAGTTTGGTCGTAATGCGATGGTGAATATGGGCAGCATTAGCCTGGTGGATGCCGTCTATACCGATATGACGCCGCCGGCAGGGGTATTGCAGGTGCTTACCGACCACCATATTCAGTTAGAGTTGTGCTGATCGTGATTGTAGGCCCGGTAAGCGTAAGCGCCACCGGGCAATCATCACACTCCGTACCCCATCATTTTCAAAAGCCTCTGCGCATGTTGTACGGCGTCCTGACGATGCGCGACGCCGAGCTTCTGATATAAATTGCGAATGTGCGTTTTGATGGTCGTGGCCGCAACCGCCAGCTCGCCAGCGATTTGCTCGTTGCTGTAGCCGGAATAGATCAGCCCCAGAACCTGCCACTCACGCTGCGTTAGCGGGCTGGTGCGGATCAGCTCTGGTACGTCCGGGTGATTTAACAGCCGCTCCACAAAGCCTTCGTCAAAATGGGCGAACTTATGTCGATGGTGCTGGTTAATTTCCCGCAGGATGCGCTGTGCGCGATGTTGTTCAAGCTCCGGCAGCGTATTCAACTGAATCAACTGACGCAGTTGCTGCGCCATCGCTTCGCCTTCAATCACAAAGTGGCTGATGAAACCGGTACGGTTCGCCAGTTGCAGCGCATCAAGCAACACCCGCTGGGCGTCGTTTTTACGTCCGGCCTGCCAGTACAGTTGATTAAGCAACAGCAGGTTACGGTTAAGATCGCTCATTAAACGCAGGCTACGGGCGTTCTCGTTTAGCTCTTCCAGCACAATCTCTGCGGATTCAAACTCACCCAGCAGGATCTGCGCCCTGGCGATATTACGCCACTGGCCTTGCAGGAAGTGGTTGTTGGCAAATTCTGGTTTCGGCGTATGACGCAGCCAGTTGGCGGCGGACTTCTTATCGCCCGTCATCTGCCAGTAAATCACGCGAACCTTATCGGCATTGGAAATCCAGTCGCTGTGATACTGGCCGTTGCCCAGCAGGTTCTCCAGACGGTTCAACTGCGTGCGGGCATTATCCAGATCGCCGCGCGCCAGCGAGCACTGCACCAGCAGCGCCAGACACTGCAATTGCTGCTGCGGCTGGAATGCGGAAAGCACATCAATACCGCTGCGGGCGGAGGCTTCCGCTTCGTCAAGACGCGCCCATGCCCACAGAAGCTGCGCGCGAATGCGCATCAGGAACTCGTGCATCGGCAACTGTTCGAGATGTTGCTCTTTAATCAGCTGGAACGCTTTCTCCTGGGTTTCCCAGGCGGCCTGCAAAAAGCCCTGGGCGAAGAGAATTTCACTTTGTTGGAGCAGGCTCCAGAGGGCGTAATGCCAGACGTCATGATGACGCGACATTTGCTCAGTTTGCTGCATCAGCGACAGTGAACGGGAGAGATCGCCTTTACAGTGCAGCACTTCGCCGTGTACGGAGGTGGCGACAATACGGCTGTAAAACCAGGCGATCGGCAGCTCATCCAGCGCCAGTTTTGCCAGACGTTCCGCTTCATCCGGGTTGCCGTCGTTAATCGCGACCTGAGCGCGCAGGGCGTTGAATTCCGCATGCAGCGTACCGTCCATCATGCCCTGAATTTCTTGCTCAGCGCGCGCCAGCAGGGTATTCACTTCGCTGTAGCGGTGCTGGCTTTGCATCAGCCATGCCTGCAACAGAACCAGCCGCGGGTTTTCCAGCAAACTTTCCCACGGCAGGGCCTTTAACGACTCTTCCAGCAGCGCCAGCTCACTGTGGTTAAATAGCCCCCACGCATGATTCAGCAGGATATCGCGCAGCATATGCGCATCGCCCGCCGCCAGGGCATGGTGAATGGCTTCGCTGGGGAAACCTTGCGCCATCCAGCTTTCGGCGGCAGCGCGGTGGATATCCGGTAGCTCGGTCGCCAGTTCCCACTGGCAACGCTGACGCAGGAAGCTGCCAAACAGCGGGTGATAGCTGAACCATTCGCCCGTATCGTCCATGCGTTGCAGAAACAGCCCCTGACGCTCAATCTCCTCCAGACGCATCTGCCCGTTCTCTTCGCCCGTCACGCGCACGATCAGCGCATCGTTCATCGAACGCAGGATGGCGCTTTTCAGCAGAAAATGCCGGGTACTCACGTCCACGTTGTCCAGCACTTCATCGACCAGGTAATCAGACAGATGGCTGGCGTTAATTCCCGCCAGGCGTCGCGCAGACTGGTGCGCGGAGTTATTGTTCTGGCGGGCGGAAAGGGCGATAAGCTGTAGCGCGGTTGCCCAACCGGCGACGTCGTCGCACATCCGGCTGCTCTCGGCGGCTTCGATAGGCGAGGACAGACGGCGGTCAAAGAACTGTTTTGCTTCCTGATGGTTAAAGGCTAATTGCTGGCTGCCGATTTCCAGCAGCTGATCGCGAACGCGCAGGTTAGCGATGCCGAGCTGCGGTAAATTACGCGACAGCACGACCAGCGTGAGATTTTCGGGCTGATGGCGCAGGAAAAAGCGCATCGCGTCGTGGATCACCGGGTTTGTGATCAGATGGTAATCATCAATGACCAGATAAAGCGGGCGATGCCACTCAGCTAACTCAATAAAGAGTTGCGCGAAAAGGGAGGTCAGGCTGACGTACTGGCGTTTTTGCACCATGACTTCACTGGTGGAGCAATGCCCGCCCGTTGCCTGCTGAAGCGCGGCAATTAAATAACTGGCGAATCGCTCCTGCTGGTTGTCGCCTTCATCCAGCGAGAACCAGCCTAACTCGTTTTTCCCGGCTGCCCACTGTGAAACAAGCGTGGTTTTCCCATAGCCCGCAGGGCTTGTTACCAGGGCCAGCCTGAAATTGTTCGCGCCGGAAAGTTTAGCCAACAGGCGCTCACGAACCACCGTATGGTCGAGTCGAACCGGACGACTTAATTTAGACGGAATCAACATAGTAATCACTTCACTGTGAGGAAATGGGGAAATGCGATTTTTTTTGCGCTTCGTAATTAATAGATATAAGGTCGGACAGAAACCGGTTTAATGCAAGCTATGCAAGTTTTTTGTGTGTCTGAATTTGCACTCTGTCACAATTCTAAATATCCATTGCAAGAAACGGTTTAGCACGGTCTGAGTGTGCGTGGAGACTGGGATGGTGCCCGATCCTGCCTGCCCCAAATAATGCCGTTTCCTCTGTGTGGTTACTGTACTTTTTAATGAAAGTCAGGAAGTAATGAACTCAGGGAATTATTCAGGAACGGAAATAACTGAATGGGTTTGATATTTCAGGTTAGAAACTATTTCCGCATTTACATATTCACTTTCAATAAACCTCCGCGATTTAATTATTTGTGTCATCGTGCGTAAAACGGCGTGCAGTCGCAGGTATGCTGTGCGGTAATTCGACGTATTCATCGGCAATCCACTACCTTTAAGTGGCGGCGATCACACTTTTATGCTCATCCCCACTACTCCTCCCTGCCTAATCCCGGGTGGGATGAGGAAGGTCAACATCGAGCCAGGCAAACTAACGATAACGTTGTTTTATTACCTGAGGATTCGGAATTTCTATGTCACAGCCTACCTTCAACAAAGATCACTTTCAGGCTGCCCTGATGCGTCAGTGGCAGCGTTTCGGTTTACTGTCGGCTCATGAGATGACATCTCGCCAGTGGTGGCAGGCCGTTAGCGGCGCACTGGCTGAATTGCTCAGCGCGCAACCTGCGGCGAAACCGGCTAAAAACCAGCGTCATGTTAACTACATCTCGATGGAATTCCTGATTGGCCGCCTGACCGGGAACAACCTGTTGAATCTGGGCTGGTATCAGGCGGTGAGCGATGTGCTGAAAGCGCACGACGTCAACCTGACCGACCTGCTGGAGGAAGAGGTTGATCCTGCGCTGGGCAACGGTGGTTTAGGGCGTCTGGCGGCATGTTTCCTGGACTCTATGGCGACGGTAGGCCAGTCCGCAACGGGCTATGGTCTGAACTACCAATATGGGCTATTCCGTCAGTCTTTTGTCGATGGGCAACAGATGGAAGCGCCGGATGACTGGCATCGCGGTAGCTACCCGTGGTTCCGTCACAATGAACAGCTTGATGTTCAGGTCGGTATTGGCGGTAAAGTGACGAAGGACGGGCGTTGGGAACCGGGTTTTGTGATCACCGGGCAGGCGTGGGACTTGCCGGTGCTTGGCTACCGGAACGGCGTCGCACAGCCGCTGCGTTTGTGGCAGGCCGCGCATGCGCATCCGTTTAACCTGACCAAATTCAACGACGGTGATTTCCTGCGCGCGGAGCAGCAGGGTATCGACGCGGAAAAACTGACGAAAGTCCTCTATCCGAACGACAACCACACCGCAGGCAAAAAGCTGCGCCTGATGCAGCAGTATTTCCAGTGCGCCTGCTCGGTAGCGGATATTCTGCGCCGTCACCACCTGGCGGGGCGCAAACTGCATGAGCTGGCGGAGTATGAGGTCATTCAACTCAACGATACTCACCCGACCATCGCTATCCCTGAACTGCTGCGCGTGCTGCTCGATGAGCACCAGCTAAGCTGGGACGACGCCTGGGCCATCACCAGTAAAACGTTCGCCTACACCAACCATACGCTGATGCCGGAAGCGCTGGAGTGCTGGGATGAGAAACTGGTGAAAGCGCTGCTGCCGCGCCATATGCAGATCATCAAAGAGATTAATGACCGCTTTAAGAAACAGGTTGATAAAACCTGGCCGGGCGATAAGCAGGTGTGGGCGAAGCTGGCGGTAGTGCACGACAAGCAGGTGCGGATGGCCAATATGTGCGTGGTCAGCGGCTTTGCGGTCAACGGCGTTGCGGCGCTGCACTCCGATCTGGTGGTGAAGGATCTGTTCCCGGAATATCACCAGCTGTGGCCGAACAAATTCCACAACGTGACCAACGGCATTACGCCGCGTCGCTGGATCAAACAGTGCAACCCGGCACTTGCGGCGCTGCTGGATAAGTCGTTGAAGAAAGAGTGGGCTAACGACCTCGATCAGCTGATCAACCTGGAGAAATTCGCCGACGACGCGGCGTTCCGCAAAACGTATCGTGAGATTAAACAGGCGAATAAAGTCCGCCTGGCCGAATTTGTGAAAATGCGCACCGGGATTGAAATCAACCCGCAGGCGATTTTCGATATCCAGATTAAGCGCCTGCACGAATATAAGCGCCAGCACCTGAACCTGCTGCATATTCTGGCTCTGTACAAAGAGATCCGCGAAAATCCGAAAGCAGACCGCGTGCCGCGCGTGTTCCTGTTTGGCGCAAAAGCGGCGCCGGGCTACTATCTGGCGAAAAACATCATCTTCGCCATTAACAAGGTGGCGGAAACCATCAACAACGACCCGAAAGTCGGCGATAAGCTGAAAGTGGTCTTCCTGCCGGACTACTGCGTTTCGGCGGCGGAAATGCTGATCCCGGCGGCGGACGTCTCTGAGCAGATCTCTACTGCCGGTAAAGAAGCCTCCGGCACCGGCAATATGAAGCTGGCGTTGAACGGCGCGCTGACGGTCGGTACGCTGGATGGGGCGAACGTTGAGATCGCCGAACAGGTCGGGGACGAGAACATCTTTATCTTCGGTCATACCGTGGAAGAGGTGAAACGGCTGAAGGCCAAGGGCTACGACCCGGTGAAATGGCGTAAGAAAGACAAAGTGCTGGACGCGGTGCTGAAGGAGTTGGAAAGCGGCAAATACAGCAACGGCGACAAGCACGCTTTTGATCAGATGCTGCACAGCATTGGCAAACAGGGGGGCGATCCGTACCTGGTGATGGCGGACTTTGCCGCCTACGTTGCGGCACAAAAGCAGGTGGACGTGCTGTATCGCGACCAGGATGCCTGGACCCGGGCGACGATCCTGAACACCGCGCGTTGCGGGATGTTCAGCTCGGATCGCTCCATCCGCGATTATCAGGCTCGTATCTGGCAGGCAAAACGCTAAGGAAGCGCCATGGAACGCAAACGTCTGGATAATGCCGCGCTGGCGGCGGGGATCAGCCCCAATTACATCAATGCCCACGGTAAACCGCAGTCGATTGGCGCCGAAACCAAACGGCGTTTGCTTGATGCGATGCACCGCGCCACCGCCGCCACGAAGGTGGCGGTGACGCCAGTGCCGAATGTGATGGTGTATACCGCAGGCAAGAAGATGCCGCTGGCGGTAGAAGGCAGCGGCGATTTTAGCTGGCTGCTGACCACCGAGGAGGGCGTACAGCACAAGGGGCACGCCACCGGCGGTAAAGCCTTTACGCTTCCGGCAAAGCTGCCGGAGGGGTATCACACGCTGACCCTGACTCAGGGCGAACAGCGCACGCACTGCCGGATCATCGTGGCGCCGAAACGCTGCTATGAGCCGCAGGCGCTGCTGACCGGACAGAAGCTATGGGGGGCGTGCGTTCAGCTTTATACCCTGCGTTCGGAAAAAAACTGGGGGATTGGCGACTTTGGCGATCTCCAGTCGATGCTGACGGATGTTGCGAAACGCGGCGGCGCATTTATTGGCCTGAACCCGATTCACGCCCTCTACCCGGCAAACCCGGAGAGCGCCAGCCCGTACAGCCCCTCATCCCGCCGTTGGCTGAATGTCATTTATATCGACGTGAATGCCGTTGACGATTTCCGGTTGAGCAAAGAGGCGCAGGCCTGGTGGAACACGCCGGCGACGCAGCAGACATTGCAGCGCGCACGGGATGCCGAATGGGTTGATTATTCTGCTGTTACCGCGCTGAAAATGACCGCCCTGCGGATGGCATGGAAAGGTTTTGCGCTTCGTGATGACGAGCAGATGGCGGCGTTTCGCCACTTTGTCGCCCAGGAAGGCGACAGCCTGTACTGGCAGGCGGCATTTGACGCGCTGCACGCGCATCAGGTGAAGGAAGATGAGTTGCGCTGGGGCTGGCCGGTCTGGCCGAAAGCGTATCAGTCAGTGAACTCGCCGGAAGTGAAACAGTTCTGTGAAGATCACCGCGATGAGGTGGACTTTTACCTCTGGTTACAGTGGCTGGCGTATACCCAGTTTGCCGCCTGTTGGGCGGTATGCCAGGGTTATGATATGCCGATTGGCCTGTATCGCGATCTGGCGGTAGGGGTTGCGGAGGGCGGGGCGGAAACCTGGTGCGACCGTGAGCTGTATTGCCTGAAAGCGTCGGTGGGCGCGCCGCCGGATATCCTCGGCCCGCTGGGGCAGAACTGGGGACTGCCGCCGATGGACCCGCACATCATCGCCGCTCGCGCCTATGAGCCGTTTATTGAACTGCTGCGCGCCAATATGCAGAACTGCGGCGCTTTGCGTATCGATCATGTTATGTCGATGCTGCGTCTGTGGTGGATTCCTTACGGTGAAACGGCGGATCACGGGGCGTATGTGCATTACCCGGTGGACGCCCTACTCTCTATTCTGGCGCTGGAAAGTAAACGTCATCGCTGCATGGTGATTGGCGAAGATCTGGGGACGGTGCCGGTGGAAATCGTGGGTAAACTGCGCGACAGCGGCGTTTACTCGTATAAAGTGCTCTATTTCGAGAATGATCATGAGAAGAACTTCCGCGCGCCGAAAGCGTACCCGGAACAATCAATGGCAGTCGCGACGACGCATGACCTTCCTACGCTGCGCGGCTACTGGGACAGCGGCGACCTGACGCTCGGCAAAATGCTGGGGCTTTACCCGGATGAAGTGATATTGCGTGGGCTGTATCAGGATCGTGAGCTGGCGAAGCAGGGTCTGCTGGACGCGCTGCACAAATACGGTTGCCTGCCGAAACGTGCCGGGCATAAGGCCTCGCTGATGTCGATGACGCCGATCCTCAACCGTGGAATGCAGCGTTACATCGCGGACAGCCATAGCGCATTGCTGGGGTTGCAGCCGGAAGACTGGCTGGACATGGCGGAGCCGGTCAATATTCCAGGCACCAGCGACCAGTACAAGAACTGGCGGCGCAAGTTGTCCATGACGCTTGAGAAGATGTTTGCCGATGACAAGGTGAATAAACTGCTTAAAGATTTGGACAAACGGCGAAAAGCGGCCGCGAAGAAGAAGTAAAAAAAGCCGGGAATTTCCCGGCTTTTTTATGGTGACAACACGTAGGCCTGATAAGCGCAGCGCCATCAGACAATTCTGGCGCACATTGCCGGATGGCGGTTTTGCCTTATCCGGCCTACAGGCCGTCTCGGTTACACCACCATTCCCAGCAGCAGACACCCAATCAGGCCGCAGACGGAGATAATGGTTTCCAGCATTGACCAGGACTTGATGGTTTCGCCGATGGTCAGGTTGAAATACTCTTTGAACAGCCAGAAGCCAGGATCGTTTACGTGAGAGAAAATGACGCTACCGGAACCGACGGCGATAACCATCAGCTCAGGGCTTACGCCCGTCGTCGCAATCAGCGGCGCCACGATACCACCCGCGGTAATCGCGGCCACGGTGGCAGAACCGAGCGCGATACGCAGTACGGCAGCGATGGACCACGCCATGAACAGCGGAGAAACGTTGGTTTCGTTCATCATGGACGCGATGTATTTGTCTACGCCGCTATCAACCAGTACCTGCTTGAATGCGCCGCCGCCGCCGATGATCAGCAGCATCATCGCGATGATTTTGATTGAGGAACCCAGCGTGTCGTTAATCTGATCCATTGAGCGGCCACGGTTCAGACCGAACGTAAACATCGCAATCAGTACCGCAATCAGCGTTGCCATTACCGGGTCGCCAAAGAACTCAGCAACCGGCAGGAAGGCATGACCTTTTGGCAGCACCATTTCTGCAACGGCGCGCATGGCCATTAAAATAACCGGCACCAGAGAAGTCCAGACGCTGACGCCAAAGCCAGGCATCTCTTCTTCAGTAAAGTTTTTTGCGCTGTACAGACCTTCCGGGATCGGCTTATCGATGCCTTTCAGGAAGCGGGCAAATACCGGGCCAGCGAGAATTACGGTCGGGATAGCCAGAATCGTACCGAACAGCAGGGTTTTACCCATATCGGCGTGGAAGATCGTGGCGATAGCGGTCGGGCCAGGGTGCGGAGGCAGGAAGCCGTGGGTAACGGACAGCGCTGCCGCCATCGGTACGCCGACATACAGCAAAGGAATGCTGGCCGCCGCTGCGATGGTGAATACCAGCGGCAGCATCAGCACGAAGCCCACTTCATAGAACAGTGCGAAACCTACCGTGAAACCGGTTAATACCACTGCCCACTGGATGTGTTTTTTACCAAATTTGGCAATCAGCGTGGTCGCGATGCGCTGTGCGCCGCCGCAGTCTGCCAGCATTTTGCCCAGCATGGCGCCGAAACCCATAATCAGGGCGAGGCTACCAAGAGTACCACCAACACCAGCTTTAATAGAGCCAATGACTTTATCCAGCGGCATTCCTTGCATCAATCCAACAGCAAGTGCCACCAGGACGAGAGCGATGAAACCGTTCATTTTGAAGCGGATCATCAGGAGTAATAACAAAATTACACCGATAGCGACGATGACTAATGGCATGATTTACCTGGCCTTTCATTTGTTATGGGTAACGTCGGTGTGTCGACGAAAAATTCCGCTTGCCCCAACCGGGAACAGAAGCGTAACGGCACCAATACTGATTGACTTTAACACTATCTGGTTTAGTCGGCTGTTATGGGGATGTTTGGTGCCCATATGAATGATACGGGTAACATATAGCGATTGAGAATCACCCTGGCAGGCAAAATTTAAATTATGAGAGGCAGGTCATGTTATCGGAGGGGAAAAGCGGAAGATATCATCACGCCGGATGGCGGCGTAAACGCCTTATCCGGCCTACGGGATACGCATTGCATTGCAGGCCCGGTAAGCGATGCGCCACCGGGCAAAACGCCGGATGGCGGCGTAAACGCCTTATCCGGCCTACGGATATACATTGCAGGCCCGGTAAGCGACGCGCCACCGGGCAAAACGCCGGATGGCGGCGTAAACGCCTTATCCGGCCTACGGGATATGCATTGTAGGCCCGGTAAGCGACGCGCCACCGGGCAGAATCTTAGTAGTAAGAGTGCTCGCCGCGCTGGTGTTCGGTCAGATCGCGAACGCCTTTCAGCTCAGGGAATTCATTCAGCAGCTGCTTCTCGATCCCTTCTTTCAGGGTCACATCGACCATCGAGCAACCGTTACAGCCGCCGCCAAACTGCAAAATGGCGTAGCCTTCGTCGGTGATCTCCATCAGAGAGACGCGACCGCCGTGACCGGCAAGCTGCGGGTTGATCTGTGATTGCAGCATGTACTCCACACGTTCCATCAGCGGCGCATCATCAGCAACCTTACGCATTTTGGCGTTTGGCGCTTTCAGCGTCAGCTGAGAACCCAGCTGATCGGTGACGAAATCGATCTCGGCATCTTCCAGATACGGCGCGCTCAGTTCATCAACATAAGCGGTCAGCAGGTCAAATTTCAGGGCAGTGTCGCTTGCTTCCACGGCGTCCGGCGGACAATAAGAAACGCCGCATTCAGCGTTAGGCGTACCGGGATTGATCACAAATACGCGGATTTGTGTCCCTTCTTCCTGATTTGCCAGCAGTTTGGCAAAGTGCGCTTGTGCAGCATCGGAAA
>PPYF01267891.1_pt1 | contig 19536 bp, 11 predicted proteins | sample 1559871 | NCBI WGS metagenome assembly PPYF01 (sample SAMN08240021, study PRJNA423297) | Human gut metagenome, whole genome shotgun sequencing project. | reverse complement strand
AATGTAAAATTCAGAGCTTTAAATGCTTGTAATATAGGAACAGGCTATATGGCTAACCCATACTTATGCCTGAAGCCTCTTAAAAAAAGAAAATTCTATGCTTAAGAACTGGATCAATGAAGCCCGCCCCCGCACTTTAATATTGGGATTTGCCAATTGCAGTCTAGGATGTGCCCTAGGCTTCTACTACGGTAGCGTTAACTGCTATACCCTATGTACTGCCTTTTTTACTGTCATCACAGGATGCCTGTTACAGATCCTATGCAACTTCGCTAATGATTACGGTGACGCCTACCGTAACGCTGACGGCCCTAATCGCTTAGGGCCCATGAGAGCAGTCATGTCAGGAGCTATTTCTATTCCGCAACTAAAAAAGGGCATGGCCATAGTAATTCTGATGTGTACCTTAACAGGTATTACCGCCGTCGGTATGGCCGTTGGCGGAGATTTGCAATTGTTGTCATGGTTTGTTTTTTTAGGCGTTATCTCCATTTTAGCTGCCTTGTTTTATACGCTAGGAATGGCTTATGGATACAAAGGACTCGGAGATCTTTTCGTTTTGATTTTCTTCGGTCTCATTGCCGTGATGGGATCACAAATGCTCATTACTGCAGCCAGCAATAATGGAATAGATTTTTACCCCGACACCACTTTCTTGGCACTATCTGTGGGGGCAAGTACTGTTATGGTCTTACACGTGGCATCCATGCGTGACATAGAGGAAGATTTGCTACACGGAAAAAAAACATTGGCGGCCCGATTGGGATATACGCTCTCACGCATTTACCTAATCATACTATTCATCGCCACCGTTAGTTGCTCCTTTATGGCATGTCTCTTTTCACATAAGGCTTGGGAGTTGACCCTTATAGGAGCTTCCTTAGTTCCCCTTTTGGCATCAACTGTACGTACCGTTAAATTTGCGCGTGACGGCAAAAGGATTGCCCCAGAATTAAAATATACGTCCTTAGGTAGCGGCATACACGCTCTAACCTGGATACTGGTTTTGATCTTAGACTTTTGGGTGTATAACTGGAATTAGCTTAATTTCCTGACCGAATTAATCAAAATTGCTTTAATCAAGTTGCACGCATATACCTATAGGGCATGAAACCTCTTTTTATCATTCCTCCCCCATAATACTTTTTATGTCCTACTCTAAACTTCTATGGGAGTATGGGAGGGCATAATTTCCAATCTTCTGCGAGTCCCCTGTCAACTTTCCTTGTAGTTCCTATATTTTTCAACCGAGATGAAATCTGGAGTTGCATATATCTTTCTTTGTTTTTACGTTGGTACGTCACGTGTCGTATAATGACCAACGCGGTTTTCCGCATAATCGTCAACTCATTTCTTCTCTTCGGAGCGTTTCATGCTTTTTGATGATCCAGCACTGTCAGCACTAAAAAAACAATTTGTTAAAAATAAAATAAAAAAAGAAGGTATCGTCAAAGGCACCGACCGCGGATTCGGTTTTTTGGAGTCCGACCGCGATTCTTTTTTTATCGCTCCTGATGACATGCGACGCCTTACTCACGGAGATCGTATTCAGGCCTATATCGAAGAAGATAATCAGGGAAGAAAACGAGCTTTACCCATCTCGCTTGTAGATAATTTTTTAAAACGTTTCGTAGCTAGAACCATACTATCTCAAGGACGATTGCTTGTTATTCCCGACCACCCCAATATACGTATACGCATCAATGCAAAAGACGTACGTAAAGATCAAGCAAAAGAACTGAAGAGTTCCGACTGGGTTGTTTGTAATTTGACTGCTCACGCTTTAAAGGACGGAAAATTTGAAGCCGAAATTTGTGAATACATATGCTCCAAGGAAGATCCTAAAGCACCCTGGTTAGTATCATTACGTCGTTATGATCTACCTCTTAAAGAGCCAGATGATGAAAAATTTGATTTCCAAGAAAAAGCCTTCCCTCGTAGGGATATGCGCAATCTTTGTTTCGTAACCATAGACAGTGCTCATACGGAAGATATGGATGATGCACTGTATATAGAAAAAAACGATTTTGGATATAAGTTAATGGTTGCAATTGCCGATCCCACAGGATATGTGGCCGATGGATCGCATATTGACAAGATTGCTTCCGTACGAGGTTTTTCAATTTATCTTCCTGGGCGCGATATACCTATGCTACCGCGCGTCATGTCAGATAATTTATGCTCTCTTAGAGAAAATGAAGAACGACCTGCTTTAGTCGGGTCTTTTCAGGTAAATAATGACGGCTCAATTGATTTTTCCAAAACAGTCTTTGAACTGGCTACCATAAAATCGCATGGCAAACTAATTTATAACGATGTTTCCGATTATCTTGAAGGAAAAGACGAAACAAGCTTCAAGCCAAATCATGAAATTGATGCCGTGCTACGTATTCTTACTGAATTTACCGCATCTCGTGATGCTTATCGTTCTACTCATGCAGCAACATTCCGCAACAAACCAGACTATGATTTCATATTAAACTCTAACGGCGCGCTTGACCACATTGAAATCAATTATCGACGCATTGCTAACCAGATAGTAGAAGAAAGCATGATCACAGCCAATATCGGCGCCGGATATTTTCTGGCTACAAATCTGCACTGCGGAATATTCAACAGTCATGCCGGCTTCGACATGAAGAAAAAAGAAGATCTTATAGAACTCCTCAATACCGAACAATGTCCTTTCAATGAAGAAACTTTAGCTTCTATAGAAGGCTATAACGAAATCAGACGTTTTGCTCTGGGAACCGGATCTAATTACATGGATTGCCGAATACGTCGACTGCAGGAATACTCTCAGATCACCAATCAGCCTTTACCTCATTACGCTTTAGGCGTGAAATATTACGCTACTTGGACTTCTCCTATACGTAAATATGGAGACATGATAAATCATCGTCTGATTAAGAGCATTATTGTCGGTGCCGCTCATCCAAAATTACCTGACAACGAAACTCTGCTTTCCATGAATCTTGCAAAACGAACCAATCGCATGGCTGAACGCGACGTTAAAGATTGGCTGTATGTTGACTACCTCGAACCGGACATTGAAAAGAGGACTATTTTTGAAGGAGAGGTTTTCGACATTACTCGCGGCGGTATGCGTATCAGCTTGAACGCTAATGGCGCTATGGTTTTCGTGCCGTTCTGCTTTATGAGTCCGGATCGTGACAGTTTGGTTTTGGACGGCGATCGCGGTATTGCGCTTAAAGGCAACGAAACTGTCTTAAAACTTGGAGACACTGTCAATATTAAGATTATAGAGGTTGACAAGGAAAATCGTTCTGTTACCGGTGCTCCTGCCGAAAGCATAGGTGGCGTGATGTTACCCGATCCCTATATAAAACGTGAAGAACCTCGACGAAATAAACGTAACAATGAGGGAGACAAACGTGATCATAGCAACAGAAACAATGATCGTAATCCACGTTTCAATAGCAGTTTCAACCATGATCGCCTTGGCAATAAGCGACCTCATTAGGGAGAGGAAAACGAGAGTGGCTTAATATTGAGTGCGAGAAAGAAGCCAAACAAAAGCGGGAAATATTCCCGCTTTTATTTGCCTATGATTTTGTAGCGCTACAGGAGATACCACACAATTTCAATAATGCATCAGTTTGTGGACGTCGGCCACGAAATTTTATAAATGCCTGCATGGAATCAATACTTCCGCCTGTTGCCAAAATGCTATCTCGGAAATCCCTGCCTGCTTGTTCATTAAACAGACCTTCCTCCATAAAACGCCCAAAAGCATCCGCGGCCAAAACCTCAGCCCATTTGTAGCTGTAATACCCCGCTGCATATCCACCTGCAAATATATGTGTAAAACTGTTTGCAAATCTTTCATTCTCATACTGAGGGACCACACTCAGGCGTTGCTTAACCTCATTTAAGATCTCCTGTACACGCCCCCCTTTCTGCGGATCATATTCAAGATGAATGCGCATATCGAATACAGCGAATTCGAGTTGACGTAGCATAGCCATAGCTGATTGAAAATTTTTTGCATTAATCAGCGCCTGCAACTTTTCCTTGGGAAGAGACTCTCCGCTTACCACGTCCGATGATAGAAAATTTAAAACCTCTTCCTGCCATGCAAAATTTTCATTAAATTGTGATGGAAGCTCCACCGCATCCCAAGGAACTCCGTTGATACCTGAAACATTTGACACATCAATTCGTGTCAGCAATTGATTTAAGGCATGTCCGAACTCGTGGAATACTGTAACCACCTCATCATGCGTAAGCTGAGACTCCCCACCATTCACTGGAGGGGTAAAATTACATTCTATATATGCAACCGGAAGCTGTAATACTCCTTTACAGCATAAACGTCTTGTTATGCACTCATCCATCCAGGCTCCGCCTCTTTTACCCTGACGTGCATAAAGGTCTACATAAAAGGCTCCTATCAGGCTACCGAATGTGTCATATATATGATAGAAATGAACGTCATCATGCCAAACATCTATGCCTTTTTGTTCCTTGAAGCTAACTCCATACAACCGTCTAGTGCATTCAAACAGACCGGCCATCACCTTTGATACAGGAAAATACCTACGCAATGCTTCCGAATCATAGGAATAACGCTCCTGGCGCAACTTTTCAGAGCAATAAGCCATATCCCAAGGCTTTATATCCTCAATATTTAAATTACTGCGGGCATATTCTCGCAATTGCTCCATTTCTTTTCGCCCCTGAGACAGAGATTTGTCGGCCAAATCATATAGAAAGTCCAAAACCTGCTCTGGAGTTTCTGCCATCTTGGTGGACAAGGAAAAATCAGCATAACTGCGGAAGCCGAGCAATTGTGCAAGCTCATGACGAAGTCTAATGATCTTCTCCATAAGCCCACCATTATCCCATTTATCAGGATTCTCCCCAAATTCTGAAGCCCTAGTCTGATAAGCTTTATAAATTTTTTCCCGCAAATCCCTACGATCTGAATACGTTAAAAATGGGCGATAAGAAGGGAAATCTAAAGTAAAGCACCACCCTTCCAGATTGCGCTTTTTCGCCTCGCTTTTCGCCAAACTTTTAACTCCTGCAGGTAGCCCTACCAAATCTTCCGTATTTTTAATATTCAACACGTAATTGTGAGTTGCATCCAAAACGTTATTTGAAAAAGCAGACTCCAACTTGGAAAGCTCGGTACATATTTCTACATAACGTTTTTGTTTTTTTTCCGGCAAATCGATACCGCTTAAAACAAAATCGCGAATACTGTTTTCAACAGAACGCGCTTGGGAAACTGTACATTCAGCAAAATCTGCAGATTCGCGTAATTTCCTTACTATCTCAAATAAAGGACGATATTGACCTACCCATGATGAGTATTCAGAGATCAACGGTAAGCATTCTTCATATGCTTTTCGAAATGCAGGTGTGTCTTTTACACTGTTTAAATGCGACGCAACGCCCCAAACTTTTGATAATTCGTCATCAACCTCATCCATTTTGGATATTGTATTTTCCCATGTAACATTTTCTTTTTGCTTTTCACACAGGTCCGTAATGACATTGCGACATTTAGATATTGCATATTCCACGGCAGGTTTTAAATGCTCCGCGGCTATTTTGGAAAAACAAGGCAAATTCTGCCAACAAAGCAGAGGATTTTCTTTCAGAGATTCATTCATATTCATTTTCACAATTCAATCAGTTTATTTAATATGGGCAAACCCTTTTACGTCGCTTTTCTCAGCTGTGCTAAGATCTGTTTACATAATTATCTATACATTGAAACACGATCTATAAATCACAAGCGGATAAAAAAATATGGCAGATACAGACAGACTCTCTCTAATCCGCATGAACGCAATCCTTTCTATTTTAGAAAAGAATCATGTTGATGCGGTGATAATTGCTCATGACGACGAGTATCTCTCAGAAGAATTATCCGCCGATAAACAACGTATCAAATATCTTACCGATTTTAGCGGCAGCGCTGGATATTGTGCCTTAATTTCCAAAAACCATGAAGAAAAGCTTTCAAAAGACCCCATATTCTTCAGAAATAAAAATGAAGAAGAAATTAAGCTCGACAAAAATGCTGCCATTTTTGTCGACGGGAGATACTCCGTTCAAGTACGGAAACAGGTCAATTTAGAAATTTACGATACTTTTAATCTCAGCGCCATCCGTCCCGAACAATGGTTATGCGCAAAGCTACCACGCGGTTCAAAAGTAGGCATAGATCTCAATTGCTTCAGTTACAGTCACTACCTGCAACTCAAGGAGAGTTTGGAAAAAGCGGATATAAATATCATTGATTTAGAACATAATCCTGTCGATGAAATTTGGAATGATCGGCCCGCACCCATACATACAAAAGTTGAGATCTTTCCTGATGAATACAACGGTTGTCCTAGCCCACAAAAACGTCATAATTTAGCCTGTACCCTAAGAGAAAAAAACTACGATGCAACTGTCATTTGCGACCCTGAAAGCATATGCTGGCTCTTAAACATACGCGGAAGAGACCGTCACTGCCTACCAGTAGTCAACTGCCGAATGGTTGCGTATTCCAATGGAACACTTGAATGGTACATTTCAGATGATCACATCGACCCCAACGATCAAAAACAACTGGAAACGCATATTGGGCATATTGATATATTCCCTGAGAAACGTTTTGACGAAGTTTTGGAGCGCCTAAGTAATTCCTCATCATCCGTATATGCCGATCCAGAAACCGTCAATGCACATGTATTACGTTTACTTGAAACCGGCGGAGCGAAAATTTCCTTAGGATTGGGATTATGTCAATTACCAAAAGCCTGCAAAAATCACGTGGAAATCGCAGGTGAGTACAAAGCTCACATTAAAGATGGAATTGCAATGTGTCGTTTTTTTGCTTGGCTTGACGAATTAACAGATCTTTCTCAATACGAAAATGATGAAGAAGTATTCAGTCGCCGTGTTAATGATACCGATGAAGCCGTATTAGCTCAAAGAGCAGAATCATTTCGAAAAGTTGAATCCGACTACATAGAACCATCGTTCGATACCATTTCAGCTATCGGAACAAACGCTGCAATGGTTCACTATAACTATACCGAAGCGGATTATTTAAATAAATTGGGTGACGGTCCTTTATATATGATAGATTCAGGTGCTCACTATTTGGACGGGACCACCGATATAACTAGAACCGTATTAGCAGGCCCTGGAATTACCGACGAAATGCGCCGCATGTATACATTGGTCCTTAAGTCACATATCGCATTGGCCTCGTTGATCTTTCCGCCTGGAACCTGCGGCATGCAAATTGATGCAATAGCAAGACGCCCTTTATGGGATCAGGGGTGTGATTTTGCCCATGGCACCGGTCACGGTGTGGGACACTTACTCTCTGTGCACGAAGGCCCACAAAGTATCTCTCCACATCGTAGTACCATTCCCCTTGAACCGGGCATGATCATATCCGACGAGCCGGGATTCTATAAGGAGGGAGCGTTTGGGATACGAATTGAGAATCTATTGGTTGTACAAAAATGTCAAAAAACAGGACTAACTCATATGTTGTGTTTTAGCCCGTTGACCTTGGTTCCAATAGATAAACGTTGTATTGACCTGTCATTGTTGAATCGAGAAGAAAAAGAATGGCTCAACAACTATCATCAGAACGTACGCAGTGTAATTACGAATGCGGCCACGACCTTAACCGATACCGAAGTTAGCTGGCTTAACCAAGCTACTTCAGCTATATAGGAGTAACTCCGATGCTGTTTCACAGAAACATTGCAGGACAACTTTACTGCCAAACTAGACTGCAGCAACTTCCCTATATCGCCGTAAAAGCGGATAACTATAATGTTTTGGAAAGTCCTGCGCTTTTCCATAACCGTATGCTTGAACTTATAAAAACAGCTCGTCATCGCATAATGATGACTGTTTTATATCTTCAAGATGATGACTGCGGACGAGAAATACTGGATGCTTTATACAAGGCAAAAGCAAACAATCCACATCTGTATGTAAAAATTTATGTGGACTTTCATCGTGCTCAACGCGGATTGATAGGCAAGGAACATTCCTTGGGCAATAGCGAGCTTTACTACAAGCGTGCAGAGAATTGTGATACTCCCCCATCCATATACGGCGTCCCTGTCAAAAGACGTGAACTCTTCGGAGTCATGCACCTAAAAGGCTGTGTTTTCGACGATACCGTCCTATATTCTGGGGCATCGATCAACGACGTATATCTGGATTTTAACAATCGTTATCGTCTGGACAGATATCACGAAATATATTCGCCGCATTTGGCTGATTCAATGTGTGCCTACGTTAACGAAGCATTTCATACCAATTATGCGGTTCAGGATTTCTCTCAGGGTGAGGTAAAAAATGCCAAGCAAATACGTGATGAAATACGTGTTTTGACAAGGCATTTGACCAAGGTTCAATACAATTTCAAAGGAGAACACATAGGTCGTCAGGATATAGGGATCTGCCCTATAGCTGGATTAGGTAAAAAAAAGAACAACCTAAATCGCACCGTTTTATGGATGATAGGAGCTGCCAAAAGTCATCTCTTTATATGTACTCCATACTTCAATCCTCCCAAACAGATCCTGCAACAACTCGAGGCTGCATTACATTCCGGTGTAAAAATCACTTTACTGGTCGGAGATAAAACAGCCAACGATTTCTTTATACAACCAGAAGAACAATTTTCCGCAATCGGCGTAATTCCATACATTTATGAACAAAATCTGCGCTCCTTTATTCAAAAGCATCTTGAATATTTGCAATCTGGCCAATTAGAGGTCATGCTATGGAAAGACGAAAACAATTCCTTCCACGTTAAAGGTATATTCGTAGATCAAAGCTATGCTCTTATTACCGGCAACAATCTTAACCCGCGCGCTTGGGGACTGGATTTAGAAAACGGTCTTGTGATCTCAGATCCTTCGCATTTGTTACAAGAAAAATTCATGCATGAACAACTGTATCTTTTAAAACATGCAAAAAAAATAAGCGAGCTATCTCAAATACAAGACTTTGATGAATATCCGGAGGAAGTTAAAAAATTGTTGTCACGCGTAAAAATTCTTAGAGCCTCTTTGATTATTAGACATTTGCTCTGATAGAAAATTATGACGACCAACGACGAGTATTATCAAGAAAGTGCCGTCACCACGTTGAGAGGCATAGGGCACACTTATGCCGATGCCTTACAAAGGCAGGGGATTATAAACCTTTTTGATTTACTTCTCGATCTCCCTTTCCGTTATCTGGATGAAACTTTTATAACCGAAGCCGGAAACGCTAAACCCGACGGTCGCCACGTTTTGATGTTTCTAGAGGTCGTTGCCAGTCGCACCATAAATGCGGGACGTACACGTCTTTTTTTAGTTAAAGCTAAAGATGATACTGGCTATGTCTCCGCAATCTTTTTCAATGCCTATGCAACCTTCACCAATCACTTTATTCTAGGCACAAGATTTACAGCGTTCGGAGTATTAAAACGTGACAATAACGGCCAATTATGTCTGCAACACCCCAAAATAGTTTTTTTAAACACAAATATGTTGCCGGAACTAAAACAAACGCTCACTCCCGTTTATCACAGTTCCGATAAAATGCCACAAAAAATTATTACAAAAATAATAAATACGGTCTTGAGTAAATTACAATCTTTACCCTTAGATGAAATTTTGCCTGCAGAACAAAATCCATTTGGCTACAACCTGTGCGAGGCTATAGCAGAAGTCCATAATCCAAAAAGCGATCCTCACCATCGCCCTATTCTTCCCTTTATGCTTCGCGCATTTAAGAGAATTTGCTTTGAAGAGCTGACCGCATATCAACTGTCATTGCTACAATTGCGTCGACTTAATTTAAACCGCCAAAGCTTAAGGATCAATTTTCTGCCATCCCTTCACGAAAAATTACTGAAGTCGCTTCCATTTACCCCTACTGATGACCAAAAAAAAGCTTTCGCAGAAATTTGTGCAGATCTGCAAAGACATACACCCATGTTAAGACTTTTACACGGAGACGTAGGATCCGGCAAAACCATGGTCGCACTTATGGCTTGTCTGCAATCGGCTGGGGCGGGCTATCAAAGCGTGCTTTTAGTCCCAACAGAAATATTGGCAGAACAACATTTTAAAAAATTCAATCAAATACTGTCACCGCTTAACGTTTGTTGTGTTCTCTTATACTCCTCATTAAAAAACGATGACAGAGAAAGCACCCTTGAAAAAATCAAAGACGGAAGAGCGCAAATAATAATCGGCACACACAGTGCCTTTCAAAAAGATGTGGTATATAAAACCCTGGCTTTGGCAATTATCGATGAACAGCATCGTTTTGGGATCGACCAACGCCGCTCTCTTCTTTCCAAATCCCCAGATGGCTGTACCATGCACCAACTGGTAATGACGGCGACACCGATACCTCGAACGCAACAGCTCGCCTTATATGCCGATTTAGATGTTTCTACATTAAAGCAACTTCCTTCAGGAAGATCTTCGATCACAACTGCAGTCATAGGGATCAGCAGGCGTTCCGAAGTCATAAATCGATTACACTGCGCCTGCACAGAAAAAAAGCAGGCTTATTGGGTCTGTCCACGCATAGACGAAAGTGACGATAAGGAAAGCAATCTGTCTTCAGTTTTAACAGCGTTCAAGCTGTTATCCACGGAACTTTCTGATCTGAGAATAGGTCTTATCCACGGCCAAATGTCTGCAACAGAAAAACATCAGGTGATGCAAGATTTTTTGGAAGGTAAAATCGACATCCTCACGGCAACTACTATCATAGAGGTAGGAGTCGATGTTCCGAACGCATCCATAATTGTCATTGAAAGCGCCGATAAATTGGGATTAGCCCAGCTTCACCAATTACGTGGGCGTGTCGGACGCGGAAATCAAGCCTCTTTTTGTTTACTTATGTATGATGATAACGTAGGAGCTATAACTGAAACAGCTAAGCAAAGATTGCAGATCATGAGAAACACATCTGACGGATTCACCATTGCTGCTGAAGATTTGCGATTACGAGGTCCAGGAGAGGTGTTCGGAGCTAGACAAGCTGGATTTAATGCGTTTAAGGTAGCAGACACCGTTCGTGATCAGGATCTAATTGCTCCGGCACGTCATGCTGCTGAGTGCTTAATCAATGACAAAGAAAAAACTCTTTTGCTAATAAAGCGATGGTTCCCCGATGCAGCTCCCTTTAGAGCTTTTTCCGACTATTAAGGAGTTTTAGCAGTGGCTTTCAGACGCAATATAAGAAGAAAACACCCAAGCATAGCTTTTAAATTTGTAAAATTGCTGTTCATTATCTGCGGAATTTTTGCAGTTTCTGCCACACTTTTCATCTTATATTTCAACGGACAGCATGTAAAAGCTCCGTTAATAAAATTATTGTCCGAACGATCTGGAATCACCATGTCGGCTGAATCTGTAGAATTTTCTCCTATTTACCCCGATACAGTAAAACTGCACAATGTTAAATTTTCAAACAGCACTATTTCCGAGCTGTATATAGAATATGATCTTAAATCATTACTCTCAGGCGACAGATTATATATAAATGACCTATATATACGTGACGCTTCATTAAATCCCTCCGATTTACAAATGCTGAAGGCTGGGGCTCTTGGCTTCAAAACTATATTTATAAGCTCCCTAAGAGCTAAAAATACTCCCTTGGATTTACCGCAACTCTCAGCAAAAAACGCTTCTTTTGAACTAAAGGACGTCTCTATTAAAAAAGGAGGATCTGTATTTTCGTTGGAAGGCTCGGGCACTTTATCAGAAGGCTTGATAAACGGGCTCTCTTACCACGACATGTCTGGGAAATTTTCTGCTGACGACAGCGGTGTATATTTTCCTGAAATATCCTTATCCGCTTTGGGAGGGATAATTTCAGGAAGTCTAAAACTTAACAACAATGGAGTTGCCGAATTTTCCTATCTCAACCTTGAGCGAGTAATTTTAAAAGATCCGTCTAAGGTGTTCTCAAAATATGACTTTAAAATTACGAAACTTAACCTGTCATCAGTAACAGCCATGATCCCATCAAAAGACCTGTTACTTTCAAACATAACGGGACAGGCCTTAGACGTTAATGTCGACAACGGATCCTTCACATGTAATTTCAAAGGGAATATAGAAGAAATAAGTCGACCAATCATGCTACTGTCACTTGAAGACAATAAGGCAGACGTACATTGTGATAGAGAATCTTGGGACGTAAAGCTGCAGGGCAATGTATTTCAAGGCTCCTATGAACTGAACGCTCTTTTTTCACTTCAGCAACAGGGTGACATTTTGCGTACACTCAAGTTGTCATCTCCAAAAATTGAACTAACCCAAGATTTGGTCAACGGATTCCTAAAGGACTCCGCTCAAAGACGTTTGGTCCTTGGCAATATCGAAATAGAAAATGCCCGCTTCCTGTCACATTTGGATTTTTTACCGCTGTCCTGCGAATCGCTAACTGCAAACATTTCAGGCCTGTCATGGTCTCTGCAAGAAAGTTTTAATCCAGCTCCTGCAGGAATGATTAATGCATCTTTTACTGATCTTTTATTTGCGGATCTGAGAATCAACAGCCTGTCTTTAATCTCAAACATCACAGATCCTGTGATCATGTTTTCAATACCCAAGGTAGTATTTGGGAAATCACAGGCTTCGGCTGCTTTTTCTATGTCCAGAAACGGAGGACGTAGCTTTTTAATGGCACAGGCTCATGATTTTGAACTTGCAGATATCAATTCCTCCATAATCTCTCATCTGCTGGCAGGAAAAATCAACTTGGAAGCGGATCTCAGATCTTTTGGTTCTAACGAGGAGTTAATTAAAAATCTTTCCGGTTCCGTAAACGTCTCTTCAGATAATGTGCTGATTTCCGATTTCGGTTTGGATTTAATAAATGGTGGAAAAAAAGAAGATTTCAAACTGGATATGACACAATTATTATCTGCACTATCGGACAGTGATTGCGGAATGCACGACGTCCGCTCTTCATTTATATTTACAAAAGAAAAGGCCGCTGTTACGGTTTCGGCAAAACTATCAACATCATCCTTTGCCCTGAACGGATCCGTAGCCCTTCCAGATTTACAAACGTCAGCCAAGGCTTATTTGGTCAGTAATCCGAAGGACAGTGTTACCATGGTTGGCATTTCAGGATCTCTTAATTCACCACAATTCTATATTCAGGCCCTGTCGCGAGGAATAATGAGACCGGGATTATTCGTTAAAGCGTTGACCCCTGAGGAACAAAAACAACTCGAGATTCAACGTTACAGGATCATTGATCAAAACACGCATGACACAAAGAAAATTCTGGATGCAGTTGAGATTTTGAAAGAACAGATTGCTACTCTTGAAAAGGATACCGCAGAGTCATCTTCGGAAGATTCTCATACCCATACGGATTGATCCTTTTAAGAGCTATATTTCCCCAAATTATTCAAAAACAATTAATCTCTTTTGCTGTCGTCCCCCTGCACCGACTGCAAAGACAAATTTTTTCGCAATTCTTTGTTTTCCTGCTCAAAAACAGACGCCATTTTTAAATTTTTTTTCATGGGGGCGGGGGTGTTTGTCACTTTAATTCTTATGGATGCTTTGCTACGTACAGGAATTGCATTATCCGATCCTAGGGTAGATCCTGTAATATTTGCAAGATAGACCATAAAACTAGGAATACCTTCACAAATTCCAGATCTAACCGCGCCTAAGGTTGCAGTAAACTCTGCACCTACCAATACTATCCACCAGTTAATATAAATCCATAGCATCAGCACAGGGATAGCTGCCAAGGCTCCGTATGCAACTTGGTAACCAGAGAAATTTAAAACAAAAACACTAAAAAGCTTTTTTGAAATCTCTAGAAAAACGGTAACAAAGGCCGCCCCCAGTAAAGCATCTTGAACCTTAATCACTGCCGCAGGGACTATCATAAAAGTAGCCACCGTAACAATCATCTCAATCAAAACAGGAAATACAAAATAGGCTATAACCATCGGGATACCGACAACTCCACCTGATAAGGCTGCATAAGCAAAGACCTTGGAAGTTATCCATATGATAAGCCCCACAGATAGCGGGCCTAATGTAAGAAGAGTCCAATAAATTGCAACTGTCGATCCTAATTTTCTACGTCCACCGCGCCAAATACGATTAAAGGATTTGTCAACCGATCGAACAAGTAACAGCGCAATTATAAAAAAAGCGACAGATCCTGTTATTGTCAGCTTTCCTGCATGCTCTATTAAAGATCCCAGATGATTACTTATTGTTTCATTAAAAACCGGCATAAAATTCTGCGCAGCAAATTGCTTCAAAGCATCCCGAACCCCCTGAAACGAAGGGATCATTGCAAAGACTGATAATACGACCGCTGCAGCCGGCACAAGTGCCAAAATGGAGGTAAAAGCCAAAGCGGATGCTTCCAGTCCAACATTGTCACGTTTGATGCGTTTCACAAAAAAAGCAATAAGATCTCTCACCTGTTCCACCTTGATTAATGCTTTCTAAAACACTCTTATTTTAACAGAGCTAGACAATATTCCTTCAAACGAACGGATACAGGGCTCAATAACTCTACAGTACGATTTCGATTTTCAAAGAAAAGCATGCACTAGATAACAGCATAATGCGTCACTTATCGAAAATTACGCTAAAATACTCTGATTTCATCGAATCGATAAGGTAGTTCGCGACAGAACAAGCGGTAAATCCGCCTTTATAAATAGATACCGAACTCAATTTTAAGCCATACAAACGTCTCCGCTTCCTGGAGAGTTTTCAGATCCAACACAGGATATAAAAAGATGGATGTTAACAAGATCCGCAATATTGCCATCATAGCGCATGTTGACCACGGCAAAACCACATTAGTAGATAGTCTCCTACGCCAATCAGGCACGTTAGACCGCAATGAGCTTTCACAAACACGCGTCATGGACTCCAATGACATAGAAAAGGAACGCGGTATCACTATCTTGTCAAAAAACACAGCTATTGATTGGCAAGGATATCGTATCAACATCGTTGACACACCAGGTCACGCCGACTTCGGAGGCGAGGTTGAGCGCGTAATGAGCATGGTAGACTCAGTTCTTTTGCTGGTAGATGCTGTTGACGGACCTATGCCCCAAACCAGATTTGTTACTCAAAAAGCATTTGCCCGCGGTTTAAAACCAATCGTGGTAATCAATAAATGCGATCGCGAAGGCGCACGCCCTGATTGGGTAATAGATCAGGTTTTCGACCTGTTTGATAACCTTGGAGCTACCGATGAACAATTAGATTTTCCTGTTGTTTACGCTTCCGCTTTTCAGGGATGGGCTAGTCTTGAGGAAGGAGTCGTCGGAGAAAATATGGAACCGTTGTTCCAAACCATAGTGGACCGGGTCTCTCCTCCAGATTCGGATCTCAACGGTCCTTTCCAAATGCAAATTTCCTCATTGGATTTTACCTCATATGTAGGAGTCATAGGCGTTGGACGTGTCAAACGTGGTATAGCAAAGGCAAATCAGACCGTTACAATAATTGATCGTGAAGGAAAAACACGTTCAGGAAAGATCGGACAGGTTATGGACTATTTGGGTCTGCATCGAAAGGTGGCAGAAACAGCAGAAGCGGGAGATATTGTTGCCATTACCGGCCTAGGAGAGTTAAAAATCTCCGACACTGTCTGCGATCCTTCTGCCGTAGAGGCTCTCCCCGCATTGACCGTAGACGAACCTACTGTAACCATGAACTTCTGTGTCAATACATCCCCTTTTGCAGGACGAGAGGGAAAATTCATTACATCTCGTAACCTTGAAGAACGTCTTGATGAGGAACTTGTTCATAACGTTGCATTACGCGTTGAGAAAACTGAGGAAGCAGATCGTTTCAGAGTTTCTGGTCGCGGCGAATTGCATTTATCAGTCTTAATTGAGGAAATGCGCCGCGAAGGCTACGAACTTGCTGTTTCACGCCCTGAGGTTATCCTAAAAAAGGAGAACGGCAAAACTTTGGAGCCATATGAGGTTCTGACATTGGACCTTAATGAGAATAACCAAGGTCCAGTAATGGAAGAATTGGGTAAGCGTAAAGGCGATCTCAAGAATATGGTCCCCGACGGAAAAGGTCGAGTTCGTCTTGATTACCGGATCCCCTCCCGCGGACTTATTGGCTTTCAAACCCTGTATATGACTCTAACCTCAGGTACTGGGCTTATGTATCATTCATTTGAGAGCTACGATACTTACGTCGGAGGCACCATTGGTGCACGCCAAAACGGTGTCATGATTTCAAACGATACTGGTAAAACCGTGCCTTATGCTCTTTGGTTCCTACAGGAGCGCGGTCGTCTATTTGTTGGTCCTGGAGAAGAGGTTTATGAAGGTCAGATCATAGGACAACACGTCCGAGATAACGATTTAACCGTTAACCCTTTAAAAACGAAAAAACTCACCAACGTTCGTGCCGCAGGCTCTGACGACAATATTATTTTGACACCTCCTGTAAGAATGTCTCTTGAACAATGTCTTGAGTACATCGATGAAGACGAACTTGTCGAAGTAACTCCAGTGAGCTTGCGTTTACGTAAAAAACACCTCTCCGAAATGGATCGAGTTCGAGCCTTCCGTGCCGCAGGCGGTAAGAAAAACGACGAATAATTAAGCACCGTTTTTTAGCATCTAATAATCCCTGAAATATTCTACTATTTTGGGGATTTTTTATATATAACAAAGCATAATCATCAAAAAACCATACAAATTCTAAAAAAAATGATTTTTTGTTGCACTATTACTGTGCTATATATTTTATTTTATGATAAAGTTTAATTGTAAGTTTATGTTTTGCACTTTTTTTGTTCGAAGAAATTCATGCATATAGACACAAATTCAATAGTTGAGGGTCTTTATACAGCTGTTTTAGTAACCGATCCTCAACTACGTATCATCTATGCAAATCCAGCTGCCGAACAGTTGCTCGGTATGTCTCGTTCAAAGATTGAAACTTTAAAGTTCAGTGAGATTGTTGATAAATCAGAAAAATCATTCCTAGAAAATCTTTCCTCACCTCTTAAATCAAATTTCCCTGGATTTTCTGCCGCAAATATTCTGCTTTCTCCTGAGCCGGATGTCTCATTAGTAGTCAATATCAATGTCAGCGGTTACATCGCAAAAAAACACGGTCTCATTATTGAATTGCGCTCTCTTGTTCACCAACAAAGACTTGTAGATGCGGTACAAAGGCAATCTCAACATATGGCTGCCCGAGATCTGATACGAAATCTTGCTCACGAAATTAAGAATCCATTGGGAGGAATTCGTGGTGCAGCCCAACTGCTCGAAATGACGTACGGAACAGAAAAGGGGCTAAAAGAATATACATCAGTAATTATCGACCAAACGGATCGACTTAAGAATTTAGTAGATAATCTACTAGGTCCGCAACGTCCAAATCCTTTAGTTTGGTCGAACATTCATTTCGTTATAGAAAAAGTGTTGTCGCTACAGGCGATGCAAATTAATAAAAATATACGAATTGAAAAAAACTATGATCCTTCATTGCCAGAATTACGTCTGGATGTTGATGCCATGCAACAGGTTCTTATCAATATTATAAATAATGCCGAGGATGCTTTAATTGAGGCAAAAACATCCCATCCCTATATTCGCATTAAAACCAGAGCTGAATCCGGTGTGATTATTCGCGATCGCAAATATCCTACGGTGGTTGCCATTTCTATTTCCAACAACGGACCGGAAATACCAGAGGATTTAAAACAAACCATCTTTTACCCCATGGTTACAACAAAAACAACTGGTAACGGTCTTGGATTGTCTATTGCTCAGGGCATACTAGAACGGCACGGGGGATCGCTGGAATGCCTCAGCAATGACTGCGAAACAACATTCAAACTCATCCTACCGTTACCGAAATCAAATTAATTCAACGAGGTATAGCTTTATGAATCCCATGATTTGGATCATTGATGACGACGCCAGCATACGTTTCGTCTTCGATAAGGCTCTGGACGTCAACAGTATTAAACATCGTCTATTTGAAAACGGAGAAGCTGCTTTAGAGGCCATGAAACAAGAAATACCGGATGTAATTGTTTCTGATATTCGTATGCCTGGTATAAGTGGCTTGGAATTAATAAAATCAGTTCACAACATTGATGAAAATATTCCAATTATTATCATGACAGCCCACAGCGATCTAGCTGCTGCAGTAGACTCCTATGAACGAGGATCTTTCGAATATCTACCTAAGCCATTTGATATCGAAAGCGCTATTGCCGTTATCAGACGAGCTGCAGTACATAGATATAATTCTTTAAAATTAAAAGCTGAAAAAGATAACCCCCAATCACAAACAGCAATAAAAGATCCTGATGAAGAAGAGGAAATCATAGGCAAATCCCCTGTGATGCAGGAGGTATTTAAATTCATAGGGCGCGTATCTAAAACGGAGCTACCGGTTTTGATTCACGGAGAGGTTGGTACTGGTCGCGGCCTAGTGGCCATGGCTCTTCACAATCATGGCAACAGACGTGACAAACCGTTTGTAACGATGAATATGTCTTCTATGCCCCTTGAAATGGTTCAAACAGATCTTTTCGGCGACTCCTCCGAACATTTAAACACCAGTGCAGTAAAAAGAGCCGAGGGTGGCACGCTGTTCATAAATGAAATATGCGACATGCCTATGGAAGCGCAATCAAGATTACTCAAGTTGATTCAAGACGGAGAATATATTCCACTTGGTTCAGACAAAAGCTACAAAGCCGATGTTCGACTTGTTGTCACATCCTCTAGGGATCTAGAAGAAATGGTACAAAAAGGAACATTCATTGCTGATCTCTACTATCGTCTGAACGTAATTAATATTAATATGCCAGCTCTCAGAGAGCGTAATAACGATATTCCAATGCTTGCAAAACATTTCCTTTCAAGGGCGGCTGTTCAAGCTAACACCGAGCCCAAAAAGCTTACCTCTGAGGTTCTAGTCTTTTTGTGCAGACAGCCTTGGCCGGGTAATGTAACGCAACTTAAAAACCTGTGTAAATACCTGACTATAATGGTCACAGGAAGAGACATACAGCTAGTAGATTTGCCTTCAGAATTTCTTCATGCCCGTCCTCAGGTATCAAAATCCCCCACCTCCATTAACGGAACTTCAAATGAAAAGATGTCTTGGCAAGAGCAACTAAGGAACTGGGTTGACGGCAGACTAAAATCAGGAGAAAGGGATATTCTTTCTGAGGCAGTACCTGAATTTGAAAGAGTTATGCTGGAGGCTACTTTAAGTTTTACCGGCAACCACAAGCAGGAGTCTGCAAAATTACTTGGCTGGGGAAGAAATACTCTTACAAGAAAGATTAAGGAGTTGGGTCTTTCCACTCAAAATCACTAAATTTTTACACGGTGGAATATGACTTGCTTCCACCGTACTTTTGTTCATAGAGTTCCATTCGAATGATGTGGTGACGGAAAGAAACGGTCACGACATTATTCGGAGCGTTGATTATCAATCCTGTTATGAAGCGACCGAA
>PPYF01268033.1_pt1 | contig 19540 bp, 20 predicted proteins | sample 1559871 | NCBI WGS metagenome assembly PPYF01 (sample SAMN08240021, study PRJNA423297) | Human gut metagenome, whole genome shotgun sequencing project. | reverse complement strand
ACCTGACCATCGCAGAAGCCGCCCTTGACGACGAAGCGCTTGGACTTGTCGGCGTCAGCAAACTTGCACAGGATGCGAGCAGCAGCAGCCGGATCCTCCGGAGACAGAGCGATAGCCGTGTCACCCTTGAAGTACTCGGTCAGACCCTCGTACTGGGTGCCCTTGACGGCCAGGCGCAGCATGGTGTTCTTGACGACCATGTAGTGCACGCCGGCCTCACGCAGCTCCTTACGCAGCTTGGTGTCATCAGCAACGCTGATGCCGTTGTAAGCAACGACAACACCGGCCAGAGAGCCTGCGATCTTCTCGTTCAGATCAGCAACAAGAGCCTTCTTAGCTTCCAGAATCTTTGCACTGGGCATTTGAAATTCACCTCATTCCACTTACAGATTGGTTTCGGTAAGCGGCTTTTTATGTGATATACAGAAAAAAGCCCCTTCCCGTCGCCGGGAAAGGGCTTGAAAGCATTGCAATCAAACGCACGTTTCTCGGCAGGTGGGTAAAACCCGTTATGCCTTGCGGCACCTGCTGTCTCAAAAACAGCTTAATTAGTATAGCACGCGAACGTGCGTTTGTCAAGCGCTTTTCAGCTCAAAGCTGAAAAACTTATACGCCGTACTTGTTGGTAGCAACGCGGACGCCGGGGCCCATGGTGGTGGCGATGGTAGCGCTCTTGAAGTACTGGCCCTTGGCAGCGGCGGGCTTAGCCTTGGCGATGGCATCCAGGACGGTGTCCAGGTTGGTCATCAGCTTCTCGGCGCCGAAAGAGGCCTTGCCGATGGGCACATGGATGATGTTCTGCTTGTCCAGACGGTACTCGATCTTACCGGCCTTAGCGTCGGTAACAGCCTTGCCGACGTCGGGGGTAACGGTGCCGGCCTTCGGGTTGGGCATCAGACCACGGGGGCCCAGGACCTTACCGAGACGGCCAACGCGGCCCATCATGTCGGGGGTGGTGACCAGAACGTCGAAGTCCAGGTAGCCGCCGGCGATCTTGGCGATCAGATCGTCATCACCGACCTCCTGCGCACCGGCAGCCTCAGCGGCCTTGGCGGCGTCGCCCTTGGCGATGGCGATAACGCGGACGTTCTTACCGGTGCCGTTGGGCAGGACAACAGCGCCGCGGACCTGCTGGTCGGCGTGACGGCTGTCAACGCCCAGGCGGACGTGCAGCTCAACGGTCTCGTCGAACTTAGCGGTAGCGGTCTTGCAGCACAGCTCCAGGGCCTCGTTGGGATCGTAAGTCTTGTTATTCTCGATCAGCTTAGCAGCGTCGATATACTTCTTGCCGTGTTTCATTGCGTATTACCCTCCTATTCAGCCCTCAACGGTAACGCCCATGCTGCGGGCGGTGCCCTTGATCATGCTGACAGCGGCCTCCAGGGAAGCAGCGTTCAGGTCGGGCATCTTGGTCTTGGCGATCTCCTCGGCCTGAGCCAGCGTGATGGAGCCAACCTTGTTCTTGTTGGGCACGCCGGAAGCAGTGTCGATGCCGGCAGCCTTCTTGATCAGAACGGGCGCCGGAGGAGTCTTGGTGATGAAGGAGAAGGAGCGGTCAGCGTAGACCGTGATGACGACGGGGATGATCATGCCCATCTGGTTCTTGGTACGCTCGTTGAACTCCTTGGTGAACGCCATGATGTTGACGCCCTTCTGACCCAGAGCAGGACCAACAGGGGGAGCCGGAGTTGCCTTGCCGGCGGGGATTTGCAGCTTGATGTAGCCAGGCCATAATACTTGCACCTCCAAATTTTGTGGTGAGTTGCGGCCTGCGGTGCAGACCTCCCACGGGCGCACGACCTCCGCGCGCCCTATAAAAACCGTACCCCGGGCACAGGCCCGTTCGCGGTCTTTACCGGAAACTAGGGTGTCCTGAGAAAAACTCAGAACAGCTTGACCTGATGCAGCTCCAGCTCTGCCGGAAGCTCGCGGCCAAACATGGTGATCCTTACGCGCACCTTGCGCGCAGGAATGTCGATCTCGTCGACGGTGCCGACGGAGCCTTCCATCGGACCGGCGGTGATCTCAACCGTATCACCGACCTTGTACTCGACCTCAAGGTCAACGGTGGTTTCGACGCCCATCTTGGCAACCTCCGCCTCGGTCAGGGGCTCGGGCTTGGACTCCGGGCCGACAAAGCCGGTGCAGCCGCGCGTGTTGCGCACGATGTACCAGGTGTTGTCGTTCATGACCATTTTGATAAAGACGTAGCCGGGGTAGAGCTTCGACTGAACCTCTTTCTCGCCGGTCTTGTTGCCGCGCTTGTCAAAAACTTCTTCAATGCGGGTCTCGGTGGGAACCTTGACGTCGCAGATCAGATCCTGCAGGTGGCGGTTCTCCACCATCGTCATCAGATCGGTTGCGACCTTGTTCTCATAGCCGGAATAGGTATGTGCCACATACCAATTTGCTTGCTCAGCCATTGTCTTTGCCTCCGCTCAACGCGCTCAGGCGCCGATCAACAGGTGGATGGCGCCGCCAAAGATGAGGTCCAGCAGGATCAGCACGACAGCTGCGACCAGCACGACCACGATAACGGTGATCGTATTGGTTTTGACGTCGTTCTTGCTGGGCCACACGACCTTTTTCAGCTCGCTCTTCGTATCTTTGAAATACTTGCCGATCCCTTTGAAAAAGTTCTTGACCTTGTCGAAGAAGGAGACCTTCTTCTTGCCGTCGTTCTTTTTGGGCTTGTCGCTTTGAGTCTGGGCTGCAGCGGTGGCTGCTTTATTGTCTGCCATCTCTAAGCTCCTATCCTCACTTGGTTTCGCGGTGAAGGGTATGCTTCTTGCAGAAACGGCAATACTTCTTCATCTCAAGACGGTCCGGAGAGTTCTTCTTGTTCTTCTCCTTGTTGTAGTTGCGCTGCTTGCACTCCGTGCAGGCCAGGGTGATCTTGACAGTCATTGTTCGGCACCTCCATTATCGGTTAATAAGCCTCCCTCGCGCTTGCAGGCGCCCTTGAAAAAGGGCATAAAAAATAAACCCGCAAAAGAGGTGCTATCATAATAACACGACTGCGGGTCTACGTCAAGCGGTTTTGCAAAAATTCTTGTAAAATTTTGACGGCCTTGCGCCGAACGCAGAAGCGGAAGCTCCGCGGGCGGGCATAGCCGCGTTCCCCGTCACAGCAGGAGGGCGCAAACGGCTGCCATCCCCTCCTCCGTCAGCTGCACGCCGCCCCGGGCAGCGGCCACGGCGGCGGTGGTGTAGTCGATCGTCAGGGCGGTGCGGGCACTTAAATAGGCCAGTGTCTCGCCCAGGGCGTTCAGGTCTGCGGCCAGCAGGTCGGTCAGCAGCCGGGCACTGCGGCTGCGCAGACCGTCAGGCAGACCGGCCAGCAGCGCCGGGTCCTGCCGCAGGAACGCCGCCCAGACGGCGGCGCGGGCCATGCAGCCCTCCCCTGCCCCGGGCAGCGCCGCCTGCAATTGGGCGATCAGCTCCGACGCCTGCGCGGCGGTACACACGGCGATGGGGTCCTCGCCGTAGCCCAGGCGCGTGCGTGCGGCGGCATCCAGCAGCGATGCCGTGTCGATGCGTGCCGAGGCTGTGCGGCCCGCGCAGTCCGCCCAGGTGGCGGGCGTGGCCGCGATATAGTGCAGCGCCGGGGCGGCGGTCTCCCCCGTAGCCACCGTGCCGACGAGCAGCTGTGCGGCCCGCCCGGCCCCGGCAGACAGCGCACACTCTGCCAGCGTTGTTGTGCCCGAGGGTGCGCTGACGCGCAGCGAACCCGGTAGTGCGCAGAGTGTGACCGTCTGCTGCGGGCCGTCCGCACGGGCCAGCACAAAGGCAGGCTCCTCCTGCTGGACGACGAGCAGCAGCGTGTACACGCCCTGCGCGCCCGGCTCGATGTGCAGCGTACTGTCCGCCGCCGACGCCTGGCGCAGGAGCTGCTGCTTCTGGTATTGGTCGGTGAAGAACGCGACGGTCAGCACCATCGGCAGCAGCAGAAGCAGCGTCAGCCCGAGGCTGTACCAGAAAATTCCGCGGTTGGAACGCATAACCCACACTCCCCCAGCAAAGACTATGCCTACAGTGTAGGCCGCAAGGGCCGCGCTTATACACTATTATAAAGGAGTGTCTGGTATGTTTGATGAATTTGGACCCCGCGGTGCCGAGGATGAGCGCGAAGGCTTCTGGACCGATTTGAGCGAGGTGCCCGACGAGCAGCACCGCGACGAGGATGAACCGAAGCAGACGCAGGAGGTCATTGTCCCACCTGCGCAGGAGCCGTATGGCCCGGGAATCGTGCCGCCGGAGGAGATCTAAAGTAAAAAGGCTTCCCCCACGGGGGAAGCTGTCGCCGCAGGCGACTGATGAGGGGCGAGCTTGCGGAGGCAGCCCGTACACGGGGAGACGTCGCAAGCTCGCCCCTCATCCGGCCTCGGGCGGGGCCTCGGCCACCTTCCCCCACGGGGGAAGGCACGTACATTTATACCTTTTGATACACCAAAAACCGGAACCCGATCTCTGTCGTCAGGCGTTCACATTCCGCAAGCCGGGCTGCGCCGTCGGCGGGGGTGTTCCAGTAATAGGGCGTCATGGCGAACAAATCCTGCACATTCTGCCCTTCCAGCGTGATGACAGCGGCGGATTCAACGGCTTTCATAAACGCAAAGCCGTCGTATTCGGTCTGCCGGACCTCGTTTTCATACGGGCGGTCGTACAAAATCTCTTTCAGGCCGAACAGATGCCGCGCGGTGGGCACGGCGTAAACAAGATGCCCGCCCGGGCGCAGCATACGGGCAAACTCGGCCTCGGCCATGGGCGAAAAGATGTTCAAAAGCAGGTCGGCCCAGCCGTCGCGCACCGGTGCACAAAAGCTGCCGCCGACACAGAACGCCGCGTCGGGCACGAGCTTCGACGCCAGCCGCACGGCCTCCTTGGACAGGTCGAACGCCGCAATCTGAGGGCAGCCCAGCGCGTCATACAAATACTTATCGTAGCTGCCCTCGCCGCAGCCGGCGTCCACAATATGGTCGTGGGGCAGTGCGGCGCAAAGCGCGGCCAGCGTCGCCATCAGCGGGGCGTAGTGCCCTGCCGACAGGAACGCGCGGCGGGCGCGGACCATGGCCTTGCCGTCGCCGGGGTCGGCGGCGTGCTTCTTCTGCATCGGCAGCAAGTAGGCGTAGCCCTCTTTGGCAAGGTCAAAGCTGTGGGCTCTGGCACAGCGCAGGCTGCGCCCGGCCAGCAGCAGCGGACCGCCGCATACGGGGCAGCGCAGGGCTGCCGCGGTGGCGGGGGTCATTCGGCAGCCTCGGCGGGCGTGGCCGTCTCGGGGGTGTCCGCTGCGTCCGATGCCTCGGGCGGCAGCGGCACAGTCATACCGCCGTGGGCGGCGAGATAGTCCTCGAAATTTGCGAACTTCTGCTTCGGCGGGCGGCGGGAGATCAGATCGAGACCCGGCTGCTCCGGCGCGGTGCTGCGCGGGGCGCGGGCATTGCGGGGCGGACGCGGTGCCTTGGGCTGGTCGCGCAGCGGCTGGCTGGGCACCTGCGGGGCCGGGCGGGCATTGCGGCGCGGCGGCTGGGGCGCAGCAGGGCGTGCGCTCTGGGGCGCATTCTGGGGTGCAGCCAGGCGCTGGGCCGGGGCATTCTGGCGCGGTGCCTGCTGGCTCTGCGGTTGGGCGGGTCTGCCCTGCCCGCGGCGGGGGTGGCTGCCATTGGCGCGGGGCGCATTCTCGCTGCGCGGTGCCTTGGTGGCTGCGGGCGCAGCGGCCTGCGGGGCGCTGCCATTGCCGGCAGGGCGACGGCGGCGGCGACGGTGCGGTGCACCGTTCGGGGTTTGTGCAGCTTTTTCCATAATTCACCTGAATCCTGTTATACGCCGATGACACGGCATTCATTGTAATATCGTTTTTCCTCGGCATGGCCCATGCTGAAGGTCTTGCGGGGCAGCACGCCGCCCAGCACAACGCCCTTGAACAGGTCAGCCTTCGCAAAGTCGGGCAGCAGAATGGCCGTGGCTGGTTTGGCCGGGTCGGAGGCCAGCGCCAGCGCCGTGCTTTCGCCGTGGATGTAGTCCACGGTCACGCCGGGATGGGCGGGCAGGAAGTCCGCCAGAAATGCCTCCACACTGCCGACGGTCAGCGGCGCGGGCGGGTTGGCCAGCGCGACGGCACTCTCGCCGTGGGCATCGGCCAGGCGCAGACGCTGGTCGGACATCGTCGTACTGCTCCCCTGCTGCTGGTCCCAGGCGTCGAGCGCGGCATACAGCTCCTTGGCACCGACGCCGAACACGACGCGGTGGATCGGCTCGATCTCAATGGCGGGGCTGTGGACGTTGCAGACCTCGGCCAGGCACCAGCGCGCCGGATGGGTCCTGCGCTGCTCCTCGCTCAGGGTGGGCTTCAGCTCCTCCCAGTAGGCTTTGGCGGTGGCCAGGCTGTGATTGCCGTCACCGACGGCCAGTACCATCGGCTGCTGCCCTTTGGCAGCGGGCCAGCGGCGGGCAAAGGCGGCAGGGTCGGCCAGCGCCGCCAGCGCGGCGTCGATCCCGGCGATCAGCGCGGGGTCCTCGACGGCCCAGCCGCGCAGATGCCCGCCGCCCAGCATCAGCTCACCGTCGTAGAGCGGCGGCAGCTGGTTCTTCATCAGCCCGATGGGCTCGATCAGCGTGCAGTCGGCGTCGTCGGCCAGCATCATGACGTGGGGCGTTTCCAGCGTCGCCCCGCGGCGGACCTTGAGGCGCGGCGGGATGCGCTCCACGACGGTGCTCTCGCTCGGGCGGATAGCGGGCTTGGAGCCCTTCGCGTAGTCGTAGGCATCAAGATCGACAGCGCCGACAAGGCCCTGCCGGACCGTGCCGTCCATCTGGGTACGCTCAACATAAACGTAGCCATGTACTTTCCGGGTCAGAACGGTTTTACGGTACTCCTCCATCGTGCGGCGGATGCTCTCTAAGCGCTCGGCCTCCTGCGGGGTGCCTAAGTACGCCTCCGGCAGAACGATGTGCAGGGTGCTGGGCTTGCCGTCGGCCAGGTGCTCGGCGCGCTGCCAGTACTCCGGCTGGGAGGTGAACTGGTCAACGGCGATGCAGGCCCACGGGTCCAGCGGGACCCCGGCGGCGGGCAGTAAAATATCGGCTGCGGTAAAGCAGGCTTCGGACATAACAACGACCCCCTAACAGTTACAGAACAACGGTGTGGCCAACCAGCGCGTAGATCGCCAGCGACAGCACGCCGACGTAGATCATCGAGCTGGGCAGACCCTGGAAGATCGAGGAGATGGCCTTGCTGCGCAGACGGCGGCGGCCCTCCCGAACGATAAAGACGGCAAAGACATAGCCCAGCCCGCTGCCCAGAGCGAACGCGACGCTTTGCAAAATCGTATAGTTCTGGTTCGCGCAGATGAGCATCGTGCCCAGCACGGCAGTGCTGCAGGTGGCAAGGCTGAGTTGGCTGCGGCAGCTGGCGCGCAGCTTGCGGGGCAGCACGCCCAGCAGCAGCCAGGCCACGGCCATGGCCGCGATGCCGCAGGTCAGGTAGACGATGGGACGCAGGGCCGAAATGGGAAGCCATGCGGGCAGATAATCACGCAGCCACGGGAAAAACAGGTCGTGTGCGGCCCAGCCGGCAGGTGCGGACAGCGTGATGACCAGCAGCAGCGGCAGGCAGAAATCCCAGACCTGCGCGCGGTGGTCGGGCACGAGCTTCATCAGGCGGGTGACGCCCAGCGCGCGGGCCAGGATGACATTCTCCGCAAAGACGGCCAGCACCATATAGCTGATAAACTGCACAATACCGTTTAAAATCGGCTGCAGCTCAGTGCTTACGGTCAGCATACAGGCGGCGCACCTCCTCATGTTTATAATCGGTGTACAGGTTGGCAGCGGCGCACCAGATGGCGGCCAGGATACCCACGATGACAAAGCCGCCCGCAGGCAGTGCAGCCAGCGGCAGCAGCGCATTGTGCAGGATGACGTTGCCAAAGACCGCGCCCGTGGCCAGCAGCTCACGCAGGCAGCCCACGATGAGCAGCACAACACACATGCCGAGTGCGTTGTTGAAGCCGTGGCGGAACGCATCCCTCACGGGTTCAAGGTCGGAGAACTCCATGCGCTTGACGATGGCGGGCTCCACGACCATGATCGGCAGGTAGATGCCCAGCAGCGTCAGGTCAGAGCCGAACAGTGCGTAGAGCAAAACATACGTAGGGATGTAGAGAAGCGCCGCAGAGTAGCAGTACACCACAGGGCGGAAGCGGTTCTTGGTCAGGTGGCAGATGGCCACGGCCAGCACACGGGTGAAGGTGACCAAAATCAGCGAGGCGATACAGAGCATGAGCGCCCGCCGACCGTCCAGCGCGGCACCGATGACCGGGGCCATGCCGAGGCCGCGCACAAGCACGGGGTTGGACAGCCAGATATGGTCGGCGCGGATGCGCTCGTTCAGGGCAGCCTCCGCCGCGGCGTAGGAGCGCGAGGCGCTGGCTTTTTTGGACTTCGGCGCAGGGGTCGGCTCCGGGTGGGCGGTGTGCTCTGCCGGGGCGGGCGCAGCCGGTGCCGCAGGGGCTGCCTTTTGTACCGGCGGCATGACCTGCGTGGGCTGCTGGGCGGGTTGTGCCGCGGGTGCAGGGGGCTGCACGGTATGGGCGGCAGGCTCGGCAGTTCTGCGCTTCGGGATCGAGATCGTGCGGGTCTCGTCAGCTGCTGCGGGCGTCTGGTTGCTGCGGGCAGCGGGAGTGGGCTGGGGTGCTGCGGACGGTGTGACCGCGGGGCTCCTGCCGTACTCCCGGTCCCGGTAGCTGCGGAACCGATCCTCCTCGGCCTGGGCTTCCGCCTGGCGGGCGGCCTCGCGCTCAGCCTGGCGGCGCTGGACCTCCTCCAACATGGCGCGGCGCTCCGCGGCGGTGTACCGCGGGCGGCTCGTCGGGATGATGCCGCCGCTGCGGGCGGCATCACTGCGCCCGGGCGCGGGCTGCTGCGGTGCGCCGGGCTGCTTTTCCGGTGCAGGGGCCGCCGGGGCGGCGGGCGCCTTGCCGGTCTGCATGGCGGCAAGGGCGGCCTCGATCTCGGCGCGGGAGGCGCCCTTCTCAGCCATGGCGCGGGCGACCTCGAGCATCTCCCTGGTGATGTGCGGGATAATTAAGGTCTCGGAGCGCTCCTCGCCCCGGCGCTTATTCGGGTTTTGTTGAATTGGCAAGGCGCTGCTCCTCCTCTCTCATAAAGCGGATGCGTTCGGTGCGGTGGCTGATGAGGTCGAGCCATTCGGGGATGGAACTGACGATCAGCAGCGCACAGCAGGCCGCGCACTCATACGGGCTGAACACGCGGAACACATAGGTCATGATGCCCAGCGCCGCGCCGTAGATGATGCGGCTCATGCGGCGGTCCGGCATCGTGACCGGCTCACAAATCAGGAACAGGCCGGCGAACAGTGCCGTGCCGGACAGGACGACATATTTTTCCAGATAGAAGCGCTGGCGGATATATTCCCACGGCAGGCTGAAGGTCGGCAGCTCGTTCAGATTCGGGAAGAACCACGGCAGGCCGATGACAAAGATAAAGAACGGAATAACGACAGAAAGCTTGATGTGCCCGCGCACAAGCAGGAACAGCCCGCAGGCCATCACGACCAGCGCTGCGCTGGTGCCTATGGCGGCGGAGACGTTGCCGGTCAGCAGGTTCATCGTGCTGGCACTGGGCAGACCGCCATCCCGCAGAGTGGCGTTCATGCCCTCGACGAGAGTGGTGTTCACGCTGCCGAACAGCGGCAGCTGCGTGCCGGGAATGGGGTACGAAAAGACGTCCTGCGGCCACGAGATACCGGCCACGACGACGCCGACGGCGGCGGGATGGAACGGATAGTGGCCCTCGCCGCCGAACGCCTCCTTGACGAGCACGGCGACGATGACGGCGGAAATGACGATGGGATACGAGATGCTGGCAGGCATCAGCAGCACGATGAGCGCGGCAAAGCACTCACTGGACGGCTCATGGGACTGGTAGCCCGTGCCGTGCAGCGGGGCCAGGGCACAGTCGCACAGGTAGGCGGTCAGCAGTGCGGCCAGCAGCAAAAGCACCGGGCGCGCACCGTAGTAATACCACGACATGCCGATCAGCGGGACTGTGCACCACAGCAGGTCACTGTAGTAGCTGTAGTTCGCGCTGCGTTCAACTTTTTTACGATTGGGCATAGGGAAAAAGCTCCTTTACTTGCTGTGCAGGACGTTTACCACAGCGGCAGGATCCATGGCATGGAACAGCGAGCTTCCGGCCACGAGCCAGTCGGCCCCGGCAGCGATGCACAGGGGGCCGGTCTCGGTGTTGATGCCGCCGTCCACCTCGATCAGGGTATCACAGCCGCGGCGGGTGCGCTCGGCACAGATGGCGGCAATGCGCGTGGGGGTGGTGGGGATGAACTTCTGCCCGCCGAAACCGGGCTCCACGCTCATGACCAGGATCAGATCGACAACGCCCAGATACGGGAAAACAGCTTCCACCGGCGTGCCGGGGCGGATGCTGATGCCGACCTGGCAGCCCGCAGCGCGGATAGCGGCGATGACCTCCTCTGCCGTGTCCGGCACAGCTTCGAGGTGGAAGGTGATGAGGCTGGCCCCTGCCCTGGCAAAGTCGGCGGCGTAGCGGGCCGGGTCACTGATCATCAGGTGGACGTCGTAGTAGACGTCGGGCATAGCGGCATGCAGGCATTTCAGCACCGGCGCGCCGTAGCTGATATTGGGTACAAAGTGCCCGTCCATCACGTCAAAGTGCATCAGGTCGACACCGGCCTCCAACAGGCGGGTGCAGTCATGTTTCAGGTTGGCAAAATCAGCCGACAGGATCGATGCGGCAATTTTCGTCATAATGTATATACTCCCTTGATAGTCCCTCTTTGTTGTACGTAGTATGTGCAGTGTGCACATATAAAACTATTATAGCCCATTGCGCCCCAAAAAGCAAGAAGCCCGCAGACCGGGTGTCCCGGTTTGCGGGCTGGGGCAAAAGGGCTTCCCCTGTGGGGGAAGCTGTCACCGCAGGTGACGGATGAGGGGAGAGCTTACGGAGAAAGCCCGTAAACGGGCGGCTGCCGCAGGCTTGCCCCTCATCCGGCCTCGGGCGGGGCCTCGGCCACCTTCCCCCGAGGGGGAAGGCTTATTTCTTTTCACTGTGCCAATGATGCACGGTCTGCAGCTGGAACTCAAAGTCGCGGGCGTCCTTGGCAAGCTGGCTCGAGAGGATGATACCCGAGATAAACAGCAGCAGCGCCGCCACCAGCACAAAGCAGCAGACGATCAAAGTCGGGAAGCGCGGCACAAGGCCGGTCCGGAAATACTCGCCCAGCACCGGGATCATAAAGCCGATGCCGAACACGGCCAGGATCGCGGCCAGAATGCCGAAAAAGCTGAACGGGCGGTAGTTCTTGAACAGCCGCGCAATCGTGCCCAATACCTTAAAGCCGTCGGAGTAGGTGTTCAGCTTGCTCTCCGACCCTTCCGGACGGTCACGGTAGTCAATGATAACGTTCTCGACCTGCATATTGCGCTGCAGGGCGTGGATCGTCATCTCGGTCTCGATCTCAAACCCGCGGGACAGCACGGGATAGGTCTTGACGAACTGGTAGCTGAACGCGCGGTAGCCGGTCATGATGTCCTTGATCTTGCCGCCAAACAAATGATTTGTGCAGAACCGCACCAGATCGTTGCCGAAGTTGTGGAACGGGCGCTTGTTCTGGGTGTAGTAGGTGCTGGACAGGCGGTCACCGACGACCATGTCGGCCTGGCGCCCGGTCACGGCAGCGACCATCTCGGGCGCGGCCTCCGCGGGGTAGGTGTCGTCGCCGTCCACAAGAATGTACGCCTCTGCGTCGATCTCGCGGAACATGCGGCGCATGACATTGCCCTTGCCCTGCTGGTACTCGTGGCGGACAACGGCCCCGGCTCCGGCGGCCAGCTCGGCAGTGCCGTCGGTGGAATTGTTGTCGTAGACGTAGACGGTGGCGTCGGGCAGGACGCGGCGGAAATCCGAGACGACCTTCTCGACAGTCTTGGACTCGTTGTAGCAGGGGATCAAAACGGCGATTTTATCCATAATAACAGGACCTCCGGGCGGATTTTACATCCAGAATTGAACAAGGCGGCTGACGGTGTAGTAAAGGGAAGGATTCATGCCCTGCAGATACGGCTCCATGGCGAAGAGCGTGCAGAAGCGGTAGACGGCGGTGTACGCCGCAGCGGCGGCCATGACGGTGCGCAGTGCGGGCAGCGCCGCAGCGGCAGTGCCCTCCCCCAGCGCTGCGCGGCGGGAGAGCGCACCCTCGGCGCAGAACCAGCACAGCGCCGCGCCAAGCAGCAGCACGGGACTGTAATCCATCAAATAGCGGTAGAGCACCCCGGCCATCTCGCAGTCAACGACGGTCATGACGACCATGGCGGCCAGGCTGCCGTAGACCACACAGGCGGTGACACGGCGGCGGTGCAGACAGTGGCGGAACGCGGGAAGCAGCGGCAGCGCCAGCACCCACAGGTACGGCGTGGCGGTCAGAATGCCGCCCGTGAACTTCTCGCTGATCGTGCGGATGACGGCGTTCGTCTGGACGTCGGTCTCCCGCAGGAACGGGAAAACACCCTGCCAGCTGGGCAGCTCGAACAGACTCGTGAACACAGCCGGGCCGATGCGCACGGCGTTGAAGCCGCGCTGGGTCATATCGTTGCCGGTCAGGTTGTAGTTGGCGCCAAAGTCAAAGGGCGAGCCGAACCGCGCAGCGTTGTACCACATGAGCCCGGCAGCGACCAGCACCACCGGCAGCAGGAACGCGGCGGCCTCCCCTGCCCCGGCGCGGCTGCGCAGCCGCTTCTGCCCGATGTACCGCGGCCAGAAGATGGGCACGGCCAAAAACGCAAACAGCTCCATCTGGGGGCGGCACCCGGCGACGAGCGCCACGCAGAGGCTGCCGAAGACGAGCTTGACGACCAGCGCACCGCGCTTTTCCACCGGCGTGCTGGCGGCGGAGAGCCAGAGCCAAAGCCCCAGCATCAGCAGCGCCGCACCGCAGAGGATGGCATATTCATAAATGTAGGGGCGCAGCAACAGATAGTAGAACTGACTGCCCAGCGCTACGGCGGCCACGGCCAGCAGGTACGCCGCGGTGGACGCCTGCGGGAACCACCGGCGCACGGCCTGCCCGACGACGCCGAAGCAGGCGGCGAGGAAGATCAGCCCCAGCAGGACCATGCAGGGCGCATAGGCCAGGTTCTGGATGCCGGTCAGTGCCTCAAACGGCAGCTGGAACAAAAGACACGGTACAATGCCAAAATAGACGTAGTAGCGCCCATTGTAAAAGGCGTGGTCCCAGTGGATGTCGTTGATTTGCGCGGCGTCGCGCGCCCCGGCATCGTAGGGGTTGTCCAGCGCCAGCAGCTCGGCGGGCGGGTCGGCCTCCAGGTCAAGGCGCCCGTTCAGCAGGCTGTGCGCCAGCGCGCCGTACTGCTGGTAGACGAAGCTGACCGTGCTCTCCCCGTCCCAGAACGCGGTGTTGTAATCTTTTGTGGCAAGGCCGGTGTTGCTCGGCTCCCAGAACGGGATGACCACGACGAAGGCAGCCAGCACAAGGCCCAGCACGGCGGCTGCGGCGCGGTCACAGACGTTGCCCGCCAGCCAGCGGCGGTGCCACAGCCCGCTGGCCGGGCGCAGGCCGTAGACGGCCAGCAGCGCCAGAAATATCGCACAGAAGCGCAAAATCGAGAAATCCAGCGCGCGCGGCGCGTTGGCCGTGATGCCGCGGAAGGTCAGCGCCACCGGGAACTGCGCGTAGGTGGAGCTGTACCCGGCAGCGGTCAGCGTCAGCATCCCGACGGAGCCGGTCAGGTCCAGGCTGATGACCTGGGTGCGCGGGGCCTGCAGCCCCACCTGCCAGCTGCCGAAGCGGGTCAGCTCGGTGTTGGCGGCGTCGGTGCCCTCAATGGTGAAGATCACGGCGCTGTCGGCGTGGAGCGGCTCGGTGTCGTCGCTGACCAGACCGTCAAACTGCAGGTTGTAGATGGGCTGGTCAATGTCGAGGAACCGCAGATAGGTGCGGCCCTCGTCGAGCGAGATCGTGCCGACGCCGCGCCCGACGTTGATGTTGTCGTCAAGGTAATCGACGAGCTGAAACGGCGTGTAGCTGTGGGTGTTGAAGTAGGCCACATTGCCGACGAACACCTCCAGCCCCAGCGCCGTGACGGCCAGCAGCGGGACGACGGCCTTTAACCCTTTGCGCCCGAGGCTGCGCAGCCCGGCAGTGACAAGCCCCGCCCAGCCGGTCATGGCGGTGAGGGCGACGAGCCGGAACACGTGGAAGCCGACGGTCAGCCCGGGGCGGTGGTAGGCGCACAGAGCGAACACCCAGACGGCCAGCCAGAGCCCGGCGGCCCAGGCAGCGTCGCGGCGGGAAACCCTGCGGCGGGATACTACCGCAGGAACCGCACCGAAGATGCCGGAGACGAGCACGGTGAGGAGCAGGGTGATTATAATAAACATAAGAATAATGCTCCTCCTTTTGTGGGATAGGTGATGTGGCAGCGGGAAATGGCCAGAGCCCTTCCGGTCATCGCTGGCGCTCGACCATCTCCCCTGAAAGGGGAGGCTTTTTTCGGGCGTACGCCCGTGAAAGGCGCCCCACAGGGTGGGGAGCTGGCCGAGCTTGCGAGGCCTGAGGGGCCTTACTCTGCGGGAGCTGCCGCTTCACTGCTTTGCATACTTCTCCATCTCGTGCAGCCAGAACTCGGCGGTCTTGTCCCAGCTGTACTTTTTCAGGACCTCGTCGGGCGCGGCCACGGGCTGGGCGGCCAGCGCGTCAAGATCCACATCATAATCATACGGGTCAAAATACCGCGCCGTATCGCCGTACAGCTCGGGCAGGCAGGTGGCGTTGGCCAGCGCGACCGGCGCGCCCAGGGCCAGCGCCTCCAGCGGCGGGATGCCAAAGCCCTCGAACACGGCGGGGTGCAAAAACAGCTTGCAGTGCTTCATCAGCGCGGCGTTCTCGGCATCGGACACATAGCCCGGGTAGAACACATTGTGGGTGTCCTTCGCCTCGGCGTCGTCGCCAAAGGCACGCAGGTCCTTGCCGCCCGCGACGACAAACGTTTTGTCGGGGCTGCGGCGGGCGACCTCTCGGATCCACTTGAAGTTTTTATGCTTTGCCAAACTGCCGAGGGCGTAGAAGTACTCCCCTTTTTTGACGCCGGGCATCTTGTCAAAAATGCTCTCGTCGGGGGTGACGTTCTTCATGTGCTCCCAGCCGTTGTAGGTGATGCCGATCTTGTCCAGCGGGATGCCGAGCTTCTCGCTGATGAGGTGCCGCTGGTTGTCGCTGACCGTGAACACCCGCTGGGCAAACCATTTGGTGGACAGGCAGTGTACCCAGAACTTGAAGCGGAAAAAGCCCTTGTCGGTATCCATGACCAGCGGGCGGATGTCGTGCAGCACCACGACGCTGCGGCGGGTCAGCAGCATATCGCTGGCAAGACCCACATAAAACGCATGGGTGCGGCGCAGGTAGGCGGGCAGCACGGCCAGATTGTAAAAATACGGGATGGACTTGAGCGGCACCAGCCGGATGTTTTTCAGCTCCGGCAGATGGATGGGCCGCCCGTCGTCGCGGTAGGCAATGCGGACGTCCAGGCCGGTGCCCTCAATCAGCTTGTCCAGCCGGACGACATTCTCATAGACATAGCGCGGGATACCGGTGATATTGTCACACAGTACCGTGCCGTTGATGACGATAGGGTTCAATCCAGTTCCTCCTTCTCCCAGTGGGAGCAGTCGAGCAGCTCCTGCTGCCAGTCGGCCATGCGGCGCAGGCAGTATTCCTTCAGCTCGCGCTCAAAGCGTTCCTCGCTGAAGGAGCGGCTGTGCTCACGGATTTCCTCTTTGGAACAGGCCACGCCGTCGCGCTCAAACCGTTCGATGCAGTCGGCCAGGCTGTCGACGGTCTGCTCTTTAAACCAGTAGCCGGTCCTGCCGGGCAGCACGCTCTCGCACGCGCCGCCGCGGCCAAAGGCCAGCACCGGCGTGCCCGCGCTCTGGGCCTCGACGGGGGTGATGCCAAAGTCCTCTTCACCCGGGAAAAGGAAGCCCTTCGCGCGCAGGTAGTAGCTGCGCACTTCTTCGTCGGACAGACCGCCGCCCTTGAACTCGATGGTCGGTCCGGCCATGGCCCTGAGCTTGTCCAGCTCTCCCCCGCCGCCGATGACGACGAGGCGCTTGTTAAGGCGCGTGCAGGCCTGCACGGCCAGATCCACGCGCTTGTACCAGGTCAGACGGCCCACGGTCAGGTAGAAGTCCTCCTTTTCGACAAAAGGCGACTCGTTGATGTGGCAGCAGGGGTAAATGACATCGCTGTCACGCCGGTAATATTTTTTGATGCGCTGGGCGATATAATGCGAGTTGGCAATGAAATAATCCACGCGGTCCGCGGCGCACTTGTCCCAGATGCGCATTTTGTGCATCTGGCCGGGCATGACGAGCTTCGCCAGCCAGTTGGCGTTGGCGCGGTAGGTGTAGTAAAAATCCCACACATAACGGATCGGCGTGTGGCAGTAGCAGATGTGTACGGCATCCGGGCGGGTGATGACGCCTTTGGAACAGGAGGAGGACGACGACAGCACCAGATCGTACTCGGTCAGGTCGAACGCCTCAAACGCGCGGGGCATCAGCGGCAGCATGGCCTTGTACAGCCTGTTGGAGAAGGGCACCTTCTGGAACCAGCTCGTGCGGATGTCATAGCTTTTAAAGTGCTCGGGCATGTTTTTGGGGTCGTACACAAGGGTGTAGATGACGGCATCGGGGAAAACGCGCTTCATGGCGTCCACGACGCGGTCCCCGCCGGCGTAGCCGACAAGCCAGTCGTGAACGATGGCCACCTTGGGCTCCTTTTTGCTCATTACAGACACTCCCGTCCGGTAACGCACAGGGCGTTATTGTAGTTTTTCGTCGTTGACCATCTTGCCGCCGAACACGGTGCGGAAGATAATCTTGATGTCCAGCGCCACGGTCCAGTTTTCGATGTACCAGATGTCGTAGCGGATGCGCTCGGCAATGTCGGTATCGCCGCGCAGGCCGTGGATCTGCGCCCAGCCCGTGCAGCCGGGGCGGACCTGCTGGCGCACAAGGTAGCGCGGGATCTCCTCTTTAAAATGCTCCACATGGTAGGGCACCTCGGGCCGCGGCCCGACGAGGGACATATCCCCTTTCAGCACGTTGAAGAACTGGGGCAGCTCGTCCAGGCTGAACTTGCGGATAAAGCTGCCGAAGTGGGTCTTGCGCGGGTCGCAGTCGGTGGACCAGCCGGTCTCCTGCTGCACATTGACCCGCATCGAGCGGAACTTGTACATCATGAAGGGCTTTTTGTTCAGGCCGATGCGCTCCTGCCTGAAGATGACCGGCCCGGGGCTGGACAGCTTGACGCCGATGGCCGTGACCAGCATGACCGGGCTGGTCAGAATGATCAGGATCAGGCTGCCGATAATATCAAGCCCGCGCTTGACAGCGGCGTTGAGCAGATTGTCAAACGGCGTCTGCCGCACATTGATGAGCTTGCACTCGTCCAGCACGTCAATGGTGGGCCGGGCGGGCAGATAGTCGCTGTAGAACGGTACCATCGTGATGCGCACGCCGTTTTTGTCGCAGGCGGCAAAAACGTGGGGCAGCAATTCGATCTCGTCAGCCTCCAGCGCTACGACGACCTCATCGACGGCAACCTCGTCGAGCCGGGCGGACAGCGCATCATAGCTGCCCATGTAGCGCACACCAAGACCCGGTTCTTCGATTCCGGCCAGATAGCCGTCCACGACAAAGCCGTAGTAGGGGTTGTGCTCGAGCGCACGCAGATAGAGCGCGGCGGATTTACCGCCGCCCACCAGCAGGATATGGCGCAGACCCAGCCCCTTGCGGCGGCGGGCGCGGTCTACCCAGCGCAGGATCATACGCTCGATCACGACGCCTGCCGTGCCGAGGATGTAGAACAGCGCCAGTACGATACGGGAGTAGTCGTCCAGGTGCATCAGATACAAAGCACCAATGAAGATCAGCAGTCCCGCCGCGTTGATGACGGCAATCTTGGTGCAGCGCTCGGCCAGGCCGCGCAGCCGCGTGGTGCTGTAGATACCGGCGACCCAGTAGATGAGCACGAGCACCAGCGACGTGGCCAGCCCGGCAATGATGTTGCGCGGGTCCCGGGCCACGGCCAGCGCAGGCCCTGCGCCGCCCGGCTCAAAGTAGCGGACGTAATTGAAACGGATATAGTTGGCAAGCAAAAAGCCGATGAAAAGCAGTGCCGCGTCCGCCAGCACATACAAAAGGCTTTTGAAGCGTTGGTTCTTTTCCAGCAAGAGGTGATGCCCTCCCTACGGTGATAGATTTAAACAATCTATTTTACCATATTTACGCCGGTATTGCAAATCAGCGGTAAAGCTCCTGCAGCTGATCCAGCGTTTTCTTCATTTCGGCGCGGACCTCCGGCGGGCCGGAGACGACGACGCCGGTGCCGAACCCGGCCACCCAGCCGAAGAACTGCGGGCTGACCTGAATCTCGGCGGTCATCGTAAAGTGCTCGCCGTCGGCGCAGGGCGTCAGGATCGGCGCGGTGCCGAACCGGTCGATCATCGCCCCGGCAAAGCGGTTCTCGCATTGCAGCGTTACCCGCTTGAGCGGGCCGTTGAACATGCCGAACATCTGCTGCATATACGTATTTACGTCGAAATTGGCGTATTCCCCGGCACCCTCGCGGGTCGTGTCGGGCAGCTGGTGAACGTTCTGCATCTTGTCGACACGGTAGTGCTTGAGCCGCCCATCGGTGTAGGCGATCAAATAATAGTTGCCGTTCTCCCACACGAGCACCCACGGGCTGACGCGGTAGAGCTGGCCGTCGTGGCGCGGGGCCATCCGTTTTTGCAGGTTCCAGTCGCAGTATTTGAAGGTGACCTGCTCCCCTGCCGTGATGGCGGCGTGCAGCGCATCGACGGTGTACAGAATTTTCTCGTCGGTGCTCTTGATACGCCCGCTGACCAGTACCTTACGGTCCAGCTCCTCCTGCCGGTATGTGGAGGTGAACTGGCCGAGCTTGTCGATCAGGATTTTGGATTTGCGCGCCGTGATGAATTTGCTGGCGTAGACGGCATCGACGAGCAGCTTGAGCTCGGCAAGCTCAAACGGAGCATCGGTCATATAGTAGCCGCCGCCGCGCCCGCGCTGCTGCACGATCTCATATTTGGTGTCGGGCAGGTTGTTTAAGGTGTTCAGGTCATCGTAGACGCTTTTGCGCTCGGCGACGACGCCGTGCTCCTGCAATTTTTCCACCAGCTGGGGAACACTCAAGGGGTGCTTCTCGTCGGTTTCCCGGGCGAGGATCTCCAAAAGAACAAGCAGTTTGCGTTTCTGGCCTTCTTTGCGCGACATAACAGCGGCTCCTTTCCTGAGTCTGGCAGATATAGTCCTATTATACACCCTATAGGGGCGGGTGGCAAGACCGGGAACGGCTGCCTCCCGGGAGGTTGTTCTTTCTTTTGCCAACAAAAGAAAGAACCAAAGAAAATTGCCGCTGTTTCGACGCAGCGGACCC
>PPYF01027830.1_pt1 | contig 19540 bp, 19 predicted proteins | sample 1559871 | NCBI WGS metagenome assembly PPYF01 (sample SAMN08240021, study PRJNA423297) | Human gut metagenome, whole genome shotgun sequencing project. | reverse complement strand
ACCCACGGCAGGGCCACACATTTACAGCCCGAATTTTCGGGGTACCAGGCATTGGCCGGAGTGATGCTTGACTTGTAGGTAGTGGGCGGAGCGCCGAGGTCAAGTTCATTGATATAGACCTTGTCGAAGGTCTTGTCAAAATTCTGTTCCGAGCGGCCTTCGAGGAACTGCGTCTTGACCTCGGTTTCGGATATTTCTGTGATTGTGATAGAGCCGAACTTGTAGAAGCCCTTGTCGCGGATTTCGCAGTCGAAAATCACCTTTTGCGCCTCGACATCGGCCTGGTTGATGTGGCCGAAGATAGCGATGTTTTCGGGACATCCGCGCAGCGGAAATGTGATAGTGAGGGTGTAGCCGTCACTTCCCGAAAACAGGCGGTTCTCGGAAACGTACTCAAAGGAAGTCCCCTTTTTGAGTGCGGCCAGTTTGTTGTTGACGTAAATTTGCATTATTTCCTTGATTTGGGAGATTTATTCTTCATAAGTCTGTCGTATTCGTCCTGGGCCTGTTGTATTCCGTGATCGCCGGTAACGGTGTTCACGGTGACAAAAGGCTCGTTCAGTCTGTCGGCGAGTCTGCGCATAGTGGATGCGTACTCGCTGTTCTGCTCGACAACCACAGTAGGCGGCGCAGACTGAACGACCACGGGCTGAGCGGCAGGTTGAGAGGCAAGCACCCTAGGAGCCGTTATGCTCCGGGACACATCGGCGGCTGTCAGCGAGCCGATTGTGTTGGTGCGCTGGGCATAATCGAGGGCTTCCAACAAGGGGCGGGTCCGCGAATTGTTGACGAGCTTCTGCGAGGCTACCCATTCGCCCGCATGGACCGTGCCCACCGGCTCGTCCTTGCGTCCGGGAGGGGTAAAACCGCCCTCGGAATAGCCCTGCGCCTCCGAAGCCTGTTGCTGCTTCTTGATGGTCGCTATCTGGATAGCACCTGCGGCAACGGCCATAGCCGCCGCGATAGGCGCGAGGATATAACCGATGACAGGCACCTGCGCCGCAGAGCCGTAGGCGTTGAGCGCATTGGTGGCCGTCTGCGCCACGGCCTGAATAACCTGCATGGCGAACTGCTTCTTAGCCGCCTCAGACTTCATCTTTGCAATCTCCTTCTCCTTTTGCTTCTCGGCTTTCTTGACCTTGTAGGAATTGCCCTCGGCAAGCTCGATTTCGCGGTTGTACTTCTTCTCGGCCTTAGCCACTTCGAGGTCGGTACAGGCTTGCATATATTCCGAAGCCTGCTGCATACCGGCGCTCATGACGGCGAAAACAGACGAAGCGAGCGCGGCAAGGCGTGTGGCCCAGTTGCCGCCGTCCTCCTCCGTGGAGTCAAAGAAATTCTTCCACGCCTCGTAGATGTCGAGAAGCTGATTGGTTTCCTGAGAGCCGAAGCGCCGGATACCGTCGAGCGACTTCTTGCGGTAGCTGCGCTCGATGCGGTCTTTCGCTTTCTCGTACTGCTCCTTGTCGATGATGCCCTGGTCGTAGAGCGACTTGATGACATCCATGTCGCGCTTCATGGCGAGCGCCTGTTGGTCAGCCGATCCCTCCGAGGGCTTGGCGGACTCAGGCATATATTCGGCGGCATACTTCTTCCTCAAATCAGCCTTTGCCCTCTCGTATTCTTCATCGGAGATAAGTTTCTTTGTATGCGCTTCTTCCAAAAGGTCGAGTTCGAGTTTGAGCCTCTGCGAAGCCTCCTGATACTCGTACTTCTTCTTCCACTCAGCGATGCGCTGGGCCAGAAGTTTCTGACGGCGAAGCTGCTCCGCGCCCTCGGCCTGTTCAATCTGCACCTGATAGTTGTGCCATTCCTCGGAAGCCTGATTGTAGGCCGCTTGCATCTGTTTGAGATATTTTATTCGAATCTCAAAGAGTGTCTGCTGCAAGGCTTCCTCCTTACCGTAGAGGGCGTTTCCCGGAGTGTTGAAGTCCATCTGCGCCTGTGTCTCCTCGGCCTGTTGCTGACGCTTGGCATCCTCGACTTTGAGCGCAGCGTTCTTTTTGAGCCATTCGGCCTCATAGTCGGCTTTCTTCTTCAAAAGAGCCTGATAGTCCTCGTCCTCGGTAAGATTGAACCGCTTGTAGACATCCTCGCGGTCGGTAAAGTATTTCAGTTCAATCTCATGCTTGCGTAGAAGAAAGTCAGTCCATGACTTCAAGCCGTTGGAATAGTCGGAGACATTCTGCGCCGTGTCGCTCTCCCATTGGGACTTAGGCACATCGAGGGCTTCCTTGAAGTCCTTCCGGGCCTTTATTTCGGCACGTCGGGCGGCGGCAGCCTCCTCACGCTCCCGCTTCTGACGCTCCTTGTCCGATTCATACGGAGTATAATCGTCGAGCGTGAAGTTCGGATTGCCGCTGACCGGGTCCGGATTAGGAGTTTCAAGCACCGACAGACGGGCCCGCGCCTCGTCGAGAAATTCCTTTACCTCCTGTGCCGACATCTGCCTTGTGGTCGGGTTGGGTTTATCCATACCGAGAACGATTGAGCCTCCCTGATTGGCATTGGCTCTTTCCTCCAGATACGGAATGATGCGTTTCAAGTCTGACTCGGAGTAAGTGCCGAGAGGATTCTGCTCCCGCTCGATATTGTCGATAGCGGCCATCGTCTCCTGATACTCCGTCTGCTGCCCGATCATCTCGTTAACGATGTTGACCGGATGCTGCGCCCAGCCTTTCTTCTGCCAGGCGTTGCCCTTGATTGCCTGAAGCTCGTTGACGATGTCCTGCGTGAGCGTTCCGGTGGTTTCCAACTGGAACACGACAGAATTTGTGATGCGGACGGCGTCGCGCAGAGCCACACCCTCGTCAATAAGCGACTGCTGCAACTTCTTGGCCTGTTCCTTGAAAGCGTCGCGGTGCGTCTCGTCGGCGGTCTCTCGTGCGGTCTGAATGGAACGCTCCTTTGCTGCGATACGCGCAGCTGCGGCCAGCCGTTTGTAGGCGGCTGTCAGGTTGGTAATCTCTCCGCGCTCGTTGATAAGTCCTTTTAGGTACTTGCCGTACTGCTTGATAATCTCGTCCTTGATGTCCTTATACTCCTTCGTCCCTTTCTTGGCGGCTTCGAGTTTGCCAATAAGAGTATCGATGTTTCGCATCTCCTTGTGCAGTTCCTCGGAGAAAGCGGCTGCGGTATTCCGCGCCTCGCGCATCTTCTTGGTATACTCCGAAGTGCGGTCAATCAGCGACTTTATAATCAGTACCACGGCGGTAATGACGGAAAGTAGTAGACCGAACGGATTTGCCTTTACAACGGCGTTCAGCAACTTCATTGCGTGGGTGGCCGCACCCACACCCTGAGTAAAGGCAATGACGGTAATACGCCCTAAGATAACGGCGGTACGGTATGCCGTCATAACGGCCTTACCGACACCGAGGACAGCGTGCCAGGCAATCGTGGCCGTCTTTACAAGGATAATCCACGAATAATATGCGGCGATAACGGTAACGACACTTGCGATAGCCTTGCGGTGTGCCACGATAAAATCAACAAGTACGTTGAGGACACGGAGGAAAGCCGAAGATGAAGTGTAGATATGCTTCATCAGCGGATAGAGCTTTTCTCCGAGTTCTATTGCAAGCTCACCGACACGCTTCCGCGCCTTGTCGATGCTTGCCTGAACGGTATTGTTGAAGATTGCATACTCGTTTGAGGCTGAAGTGCCCTCGTTGAAAGCCTCGCTCGCCTCGCCGAGCTGCCATTTGAGGAAGTCGAGATGCGAAGAAAGATTCGACAGCACAGAAGACACGCGGGCGCCGTCGAGGCCGAGGTCTTGGAACAGCGGCGAGAGGACGGCGAGAGCCTGATCCTCGCCCAGACGGTGCAGAGCTTCGAGGAACATCATCACGCCCTCGGTGGTGGACTTGTTCAGCGTTTCGGTGAACTTGCGCACATCGAGGCCCACTTTCGTAGCCATCTCGCCCGGCTTCTTGAACAGCTCCATAATGGTACGCTGCAAGGCTGTGGCCGACATCTCCACCTTCTGACCGTGAGCGTCAAGAGTGGCGGCGAAAGCCATAATCTCCGGGATAGTCATTTTAGCCGTGGAGCCGATACCGGCCATTCGCTGCGCGAACTCCACGATAAAAGGCTTTGCGGCGGTACAGTTCTGCGAGAGATGGTTGACCGTGGAGCCGATTTTGAGCATGGCGTCACGGACGCCGTACATCTGCTCCATGCCGAAGATGTGGCTCAGTTTGGCGATGGTCTGCGTGGCACCTTCTCCGAGGTCGACGAGAGCCACGTTGATGATAGAAGCCGCCTCGACATACTCCTTGACGGAAGCCACGGTGTTGTAACCGAGGCGCCCGCCCTCCTGGGCGAGAAGATTAAGCTGCTCGCGGGCGAGACGGGTATCCATACCCTTGAAGATCTCATTGAGTTCTTCAACCTGGGCGGCAGTCATACGGGTGTACTTGACGGTGTTTGCCATCTGCTCCTCCATATCGGCGTATGCTTGGACTGCCTTACGTCCGGCCATAACTAAGCCGGTTACGGCGGCGGCAAAAGCCATTATGGCCGTCTGAGCGTTGTTGAGCCATGTGTTCATCCTCGACCACAGGGACTTCTGCGTGGCGAGAGTGGCGTTTACCTTTTGGAGTTCCGCCTTGACCGCACGGATTTTGGCAACCTGCGCGTCCCACGCGGCGGTGCCGCGCTGAATACCGTTGAGTTGCTGTTGAAGCAACTTCAATGCCTTGTTGAGTTCCTTTGGAGTAGCTTTGTCGAGACGGCGCAGGGTGCTGTCGACCGAAGCGGAGGAACCTTTCAGTTGGTCCATCATGCGCTGGGTGGATTTCAGCTCACGTTGAAGTTTCTTCATCGTGGCCTTGTCCCCGGCGGTAGCAGCCTTGGCAATCTGCTTCTCCAGACGGCGCGCGTCCTTTTCAAGCTGCGATAGCATCTTCTGCGCTTGCTTGCCGTTGACGGAGAGAACGACATTGGCGGTACTGGTATAATTTGCCATAGAATTATCTGATATTTGTAGGTGTTCCCTGCAAATATCGTTACGTCTTTACGGTCACGAAAAGACGGCAAAGGGTTGGTGTCGGGCAGGATACAGGGCCGACGGGAGGGTGCCGGGAAGGAAAGAACCGGCACTGATTTTGATGGGCGGCTGCCAGCCGTCGGGTCCTATCAAAATCGAGCCTTAAAAATTTGACTTTCAGGCAAATTGACCATCTCGCGCGGGTCCCGTTCTACAAATATCTCGGATTTGTAGTGGGTTGCAGATGCGAAACGGCTGTGCAACAGCCGTTTGGGGGTTGCGGGGGCTTGCCCCCGTAGTGGCTTTGCACACCCCCCACCGCGCTGACGCTCGTTTTTCCCTCGCCCCCTCTCGCCCTCGCGGAATATGCAGAAACACCCCCACGGAGCGACCCATTGCGCGGTCAAATCGCTGCCGTGAAGGTCAAATTTCCGCAACGTGGAAATTGACCTTCGCGGAAGCACACCGCTTTTCCTCGGCGCAGATTTATCAAGACGGGGTGATTGACGATGGCGATGTGCGGTGATGACGATGCTGTGCGCAACGGAGGTGAGTCCGCCAAAGGAACGCAGGGAACTCGGAGTGCCTACATAGGATTAGCGCAAACGGCAGGTGTCGCGGAGGTACGGAGCGACAGGCTTTCTGTTGAGGATGCTTGCACCGCAGACAGTAAGCCGACCTGCCCTTGCCCTAAGCCGTAGGCAGACTCGGAGTGAGTGAAGTGGTTGGCCGACTGCCGTAGTGGAGTCAGTGCATCGGCGCACCGCACATCGAGCCTGGGGTGGGCAGAGCGTCGCAGACGAATAATAGAAAAGTGCCTGGGGCTTGGAATGTAGGCGGCTTCTTCCTCTGTGGGTGGGAAGAACGTTGCTGTCAGTATGGCATCCGTGCGATTGGAGGAAGGAACGAAGCAGACCGGCATCGACGGCTCGGAATAGCAAGCGGAGGTTTCGGAGCACACTGGAATGGGAACGCACCCGGCACCGTAGGCGCAGCCGTAGGTGTCGGGGGTAAAGTGGGAATGGAAGTGTGAAGATAGTTTGTGGCCTCAGACGAGCCGGAGCGTCCGACCCCCTGACGCAGGAAGGGTGTCGGGAAAGCGTAGGTGAAGGCGTAGGGCGCAATCTATCGACCCGAAGGCCGCAGCGGTTTTTAGCCGAAGCGGAGAGCAACGGAGCCTCGGCCAAAAATGCTCGGAGGCGGCGATGACTGGGGATGCGAGCGACTGAGGGAATGAGCGGTCAAATGCCATTGCAAAAGCCACGTTCCGGGTGGGGTCGATAATCAAAGCCGCCTACATACCTGCCCTCGGCGAATAATGAGCGAGTGCCACGGGCTAATCGCCGTGCGTTCATCAGTCCTCTGCCGGGTGGGAGGATGGTGGCGGACGGCGGCAGTGCGCCGACCGGAGGACGCAGTGCATATGCCTGTCCTTGCGAGTCGGAAAAGCAAGCGGAGGTTGCCGGGTTGACAGCTTAGTGAAGCGTGCCAACACCCCGACGCAGGAGGGGTGGCGGCGAAAGCGGGAACGTAGCCGTCAAAGAGAGTTTGTAACCGTAGATGCAATGAAGCGCCACGACCCGTAACAGAGCGAAGGTGCCGTGTAGGCACGGAGCGGCACCGAAGCGGCGAGGAGGAGCCGTGGAAGAAGCGTAATGGAATTGTAGGGCGCAATCTCTCGACCCGGCACCCGCAGCGGTCGTTAGTCGAAGCGGAGAGCAACGGAGCCTTGACCAACGATGCTCGGACTTGCAAGGATGTAGGCATCAATCGGAGGACACAGGGAGGTCTGTATGGCCGACATCCGCCACCAGCCGGGAGGGTCAACAAAGAGGAACGCGACCTATAAAACAAAACGAGCTACCCTCACGGGCAACTCGCTCTGCCAATTTATGAAAAAACTTCTACTTTCAGTGCTTTATGAAATCAGCGTTTGCGATAGCAAACGAAGAATAAAATCCCGGCGATGATAAGCGCGATTATCATAACCGCCGTGCCGTCAGGCGGATTATAGAGGCGCGTCGTGGCGGTGTGTTCTGTCGAAGTCTCGGTGGCTGATTGATGATACGCCACCGTATCAAGACGGTTGAAGGCTTCGACGCTGTCCTTATGAACACGCCGCCGGTCAATCACGCGCCCCTTTACAGCCTTGATGCGAATAATCTCAGGCTGACAGGCGACGGTGTCGCCAATGGAATAAGGCCGCTCGATATTGATTTTAAGGGTATCGAAGCTAAAATCAATATTGCGGATAGCGGAGTCAATCACCGCGATTGTGCGGTGATGCTCCGACCGGGCAACGGAATCGACTGCGAGGGACTTGTCCTGTTGCAGTTCCTTATGGGAGCGGCACGAGGTAATGAGTGCCAGCGCGAGGATGAAGATTAACGACCGCATAGCTCCGACTCTTTCTGAACGTTGAACGAAGGACACGCCTTTGCTGCAAACTCGTTGTGTCCGTGGACTGTGGCACCGGGATATTTCTTCCGCATCTCGGCCACGAGTCGGACGAGTGCGGCACGTTGCGCCGGAGTGCGTGTGTCTTTGGGAGGATAATCCCCTTTGGCATTCTTCGTGGCTGCGCAGCCTCCGATGTAGCAGATTCCGATGGAATTAGGGTTGTAGCCGGTCGTGTGTGCGCCGACCTGGGTTTCAGGACGGCCACGATGAACGGAACCGTCGCGGTATATCACATAGTGATAGCCGACATCGGAGAAGCCACGGGCAAGATGCCATTGGCGGATTTGGGCGACAGTATAATCCTTCCCCTCCGGCGTGGCCGAACAATGGAGGATTATCTTGTCGATGCGCCGGGTGTTCGGTAACGAGCCCACACCGAGAGCCGCCCAGGTCTTCGGGCCTACGATGCCGTCCACGGCGATGCCGTGCGATTTCTGAAAATCGCGGACGGCTTCATCGGTAATCGGGCCGAAGATACCGTCAGGAATGAGGTTGAGTTTGCGTTGCAGGAGGGCGACGGTGTCGCCCCTGCTACCTTTCTTGATTGTTGTCATGGTTTTTGTATTTATAGTGGTAGTCAATGCCGAACAAAGCCCCCGCGAAAGTCAGAATCTCGCCGAAGGCGATAAGGACGGAATTATGAATTTCGCCGGGCGGAGGCATGATGAAGCCGGAAATCAGGAGGCCGCAGCCTACCACTATCAGCAGAATTGCGGATAGAAGCTGCAATGTCGGTTTATGTTTGTGCAGATTCATAATTTTGTGGGTTAACGAGTTGTGTATGTGAAGAAAAAGTATTATCTTTGCGTATTGTTAAGTGAAACCAAGCTAATCCGACCGGACACCTCTGAACGAAAGTGAAGCCAAGCTAAGAAAAGTGGATACCTCTGACAGATGCCGGATAGCACCCTCGTAGTTTTTTACTGCGGCTTTCCTGTGCGACGTATCGATGATAGCAACCCCCTGTGGGCTTTCAGTTGAGAAGTATAAAAGATAGCACCCCCGGAGCGTCAGCTTCGGGCTTTCTTTTTATTTCCCGAAAGTCCATTTTTCGGTTGCGGGATTGTAGATCAGATAGAACTCGGCGAGCGAGCTTGCGAGATTGGCCGGTGTGATTGCGGCGCGTCCGGGATAAATAGGTTTTGCGAAACCGATTCCGAAGCGCAGCCGAATCATGCGTTCCTTTTTCCTCGATGTCGTTTTTGCGAGGTTGCCGTCGAGCAAATGCACCGATGTGCGCCCCCAGCCGAAAGTCCTGTTCCCCTCCTTGTTGACGCTGTGGGACACGAAATACTGTGGCGAACCGGAATATCCCGGCTGCTTTTCCGTGCATAGAAGATTGTGCGGCCCGGTCGAGAACATAACCTGAGTGCCGTTGAGTTTCACGGCATACATAGAGCCGAACACCCCCCAGCCTTTCTTTACGGAGCAATACTTCTTCGCGGCCAGTTGCTCAGCGGTCGCGTCCTTGTCCTTGAATGGATTGCGCTTTCGGACGGGACGGAAGATATATGGCACATATCCGTCAGCGATAAGCTGCTGTGCGCCGAGGACGTGCAGTTGTCCGTTTTGGACTACGCACGAAATCTGGGCTGTGTTATACAGCCCTTTGGAGCCTTCGGTCATGCCGAGTTTGGCCTGAATCACATCAAGAAGTTTCTCGATGTCGGCAACGGCGCGTCGGGTATTGTTGAGGTCAACTACCTGTTGCGCTTTCATCACACCGGCCCGCTCGGTTGTCGCCATGTTGATGATTGTGGCGTTCTCGTTTGTCATTTGCTGACCTGTGAGCAGGTCGATGAACGTGTTCGAGAGCCTGACGAAATTACGGTCAGCGGAGCCTTGCTGCAATTTGCAGACGGCGGTATGATCGACTTTGGAGAGCGTGTTGTACCAAGTTCCGAGAATCTGTTGAGTCTCGGAAGTCCCGGCGGTAGCGAGCAGGTCTGCGATGCGTTGCAAGATATATCCGAGGGATTCCGGGGTTATGGAGTCCTTCGTCTGCAACTTGCGGAACTCGGTTATAATCTGAGTAAGCGATTTAGTATCAATAGCCATATCTTATGCGCCGGTGGCGCGGTTTATGGGTTATCGTTTATGGTTTATTGGCAAAGATACCCCTGAAATAATGCAAGTGAAAAGACACTCAGAGAGTGACGGAACGGCGCATAATGTCGGGATTGAGGGCGTTTGAGACTGCCCGACAAAATTCTTGTCCGAGGCTGTCGGCATAAAATTCCTGAATGTTCATTACCGAGGCGAAGTATTTGCGAGAGAACCAACGCTTGCGCTTGCGGCCATTGGCGCGGCCAATGTCACCGGGGTTGCCTCGCGGAGTATTGCGGCCGGTGCCGTAGTCGACGAACAAACCGTAGGTGTTGAAGGCTTGCGATAGCGTTATGTCAATGAACTTGCCGTCGGCTGTCATTGATATGCCGACCGTTGAGCGGTACAACGCTCCTGTGTCGACCGCTCCCAAAAGGGCGATTTGCTCGCGCCATATCTTTACCATTGTGGCATTGAAGGCGCGGACGTATTTACGCCGGGCTTCAAGCTGTTCATCCGTTCCACTCATCGGCATTATATCTTAAATCGGTGTAGACATCTACGGCGATTTGGAAATATGCACCGGCGGCGCCGTTGAAAAAGTATCGGTCAATCTCGTTGAACGAGATACGTGGGTCGAGGTAGATGCAGTTCTGCTCCAACCTGACCTTTTCAGGGAGAAGCCGCGACATGAATTGTCGGAACAATTCGCGCATAGTTTCCATGCACTCGGCTCGAGCCGCCATATCCTCGGCGGCGTGGCGCATAGCGAAAAACACCGTTTTGACGCGGCGTGTGCGCGGCGTGTTGTTCAGTTCAGTATAGCCGTCGGCTATATCGCTGACGCAGACGAAAGCGGTTTGAGACTGCGCCTCGTTGACGGCTTCCTCGAAGCCGTCAAGACCGCTTACGCGACAAAAAACAAATTGCTCACTCTGAGCCAATTTGTTAGTAGCGGTAAGGTTTTCAAAGAAAGCCGCCGCATCCCAACGTCCATTCAGATTATTTTCCATTGGATTGCATTTTGGCGTTCAACTCCTTGTATTCGCGAGCCTGGGCGTTAAGCTCGGTGAGCGCACGGTGCGTATCGAGCGCGAGGACCTCGGCCTCTTTGGTGATGTCGCCCTTGGTGAGCGCACGGATTTGTGCGTTCATCGCGTCCTCAACCGATGCTGACGAGCCGAGCAGGTTGCCGTCTGAGGCACCTGCGATGGGTTGGAAGAAGTCGGAGTATTTCTTCGACAGCGATTCTTTCAACGCGGCGAACCAGTAGAAAATGCTGATGCGCTCGTATGGCTTGAAGGCAATATCTTTGCCGTAAAGCGTAGCTCCGAGTTGGTCGAGGAGTTCATCATTCTGCGTCGAGAGATAACCTTGATAGAGATTATCGCAGATGATGAACGTTTCAAACGGCACTTCGGAGAAGTCAGCCGGAAGCGCCGACTGACGGTTGATTTTGGAGATCCGGACAGGAACGGTCGGCAGTGAGCCGAGCCAGTCGAGATGTGGAAGCAGCTCGGCGAGGGTTAGCGGCGTAACCTCAAAAAGGATTTTGCTCTTTTTGAGAAGATATGTGCCCGATTCCTGACGGCCTATAACCTTAGTGCCGCTCCAACGGAGCAGGCATAAGGTCTTGATTTCATCGGTGGCATATTCTTTGGCGATAAGGTCGTAGACATATCGCAACTGTTTGTCGCCGAGTTCGTGCCAGCCCTGCGGCACGATGAAGTTAATGGAGATTGTCTGCATGAACGTAAATCGTTTGTGGTGTATCGTTTATCGATGCCACAAATGTACGGTAATGAGCTGACCGGGTAAAAGACAACGAAAGCCCCGGATTTCTCCGAGGCTTCCAGTTGGCGGAGGGTAGTTCGTTACTCCTGCTCGTGGATATTGATGCTGCTGATATATTCGTGGCAGTCGCCGAATTTTTCAATTACGAGCATCAGGGCGAATGAGCGGTTGAAGGTGAAGATGTTCGACCACAGGCAGGTGGAATCATCTGTGAAATGGATAAAAGCGAAGAACTTTCTTGCACCGTCGGGGCATTCGAGCGAGTAGTCGGTGATGTTGGCGAAGTCGCGCTGAACGGGTCGTTTGTCGGGAAGTATCATATCGAATTGATTTAGAGTTATGTGCCGAAGCACTTCAGATTTTACAGGCAAGTGAAAGAATGTGCATAGGAGGCTGAGAGAGTCAAGGGTGATTGCCGTTCTGCAAAGAAGCGAAGAACGGAGGAACGCGGAGCGCAAACCTGCCCTTGACCTGCCGACGCATATTCTAACTTCGCCTCGGAAAATCAGTGCCTCGTGCCATAACTCCAATTCGGTATGACCGACAAACTGCCCTTGCGACGCATCCACACCGACTGCCGAAATGCCTCGACACCGCTAAAAGAAATATCCCTTTGCTTTCTTCTCATTGCGGAACACCGGCGGTGCAAACAGCTTCGCGGTCTCGGACTGATGCCATTCAGGAAATTCGGCCTCATGCTGCCGGATATAATTCACAATATCCGCGAGCCTACGCGAGTTGAACGACCCTGAGCGCAGGTAGCCGACAATCTGCGCTTTTACCTGCCGGACAATCTCACTCCGCTTTGCCGTCAGATCTCCGCGCAGGTTTTCGGAGCGGAGCGCTGACATCAATTCAGGCGACAGCCATTCTTCCGAGAGGCTTGCTTCGAGGTCAATCAACTGTGGGCGCAACTCACAATACTTGTCCCATAGTCGTTCTGATTCCCCCGACTGTTGGGCTACAACATCAAGGGTCGGAAACAGCGTGGCGCCGAACCACTGCCCCTGTGGTGAGTCCGGCCAGCCCTCGACGGAGGGCAGATTGTGAAGAAGCTGCGCCAGTGCCTTGTCCCTCTCGGCGAGCAGACCGCCAACGAGCCGGTCGACGCGCATCTTCGATGCCGGAGAAAGGTTTTGAGTTCCGACAGTGGCGAAACCGTTGGGCGTAAGCACAAGGTCGAGCTGCGGCACGGCCAGCCGGTATGCCTCGACTGCGACGATGTGAGCGGCCTCGGACGCTATGGCGTCGAGCAGTTCTGCCGGAACGAAGTGGTGGCAGAACCATTGCTCGGCTCTTTCAAGATAGGGAGCGAGTTTGTCAAAGAGCGGAGTTTCCCCTTTGACCTCGCGCATAGAGTTCGGAATATACTTCCGCAACTCATCATTGCTTGTTATCAGTTTCATTGGGCTTGGAGTTTGGGAGTTTAACCTGCTTTGCGTCCTGATGTTCGTCTAAGGTGGTAAGTTGGATAAACGGCACGTCTACCGTCACGCCACGCCAATCGTTAAAGCGGATGATTATGCGGTGGACGGTAAAGAGCAGGTCGTGATACGGTTTCTGAAGGGCTTGGGCGATGGTGTAAAGCTCGCGCTTGTCGGAGCCGGAGTTGTTGCTTTGGGCTTTGCCGGGAACTGAGCCGACAAGGTTACTATGCACCCGCATAGTAAAGCATATCATATTGATAGCTTCCTGAATGTCGGTCTCCCAATCGCCGCCCTCCTTGCTATCGTCAATCTTGTTGATTACGACGTCGTGCTGTTCCTTGCCGTCAGGTGTAACATAGAAAGTCGAGAACCAGGCTTTGCCGCTGTTCTCGGCGCCAGTGAGGAAGTCGAGAATCTGTTGCTTCTCGCGCACGATGCGCTCCTGTTGTTTGCGGCGGTCGGTGATGCCCTCGGCACGGAATATGCTCTCCCAGTAGGTCTTGCTTATCTCTATATGATACTTGATTGGGGCAGAGTTCTTTAACTTTGCCTCCTTTGCGATGCCGATAAGCTGCTTGATGTTGTACCACTTGCCCCGGAATAATGCGCCATAGTAAGGTATCGGGTAATAAGTGCTGTCGACTGTCGGGATTCGCGATACAATCGCGAATTTCCGGCACTTCGAGTTCTTCGTGGACGAAGCGCCCAAGGGCGATGATTTGGCGAGCTTGTCTTGCAGATCTCGCCACGGAGAAGCCGGGTCGAGCAGGTCGATTTCCTCGATGTCGCTGCGCGATGAGATAGCCTTTCGCCAGTTGGCGTAAAGGATTTTGGAAATACGACCGTGCTTGTCAGCCGGAGTGAAGCGACAGTAACAGGCTTCCTTTCTCAACAGACGGACGATGCGCGATCCGTCCTCGTTGAGAATAAGCACTGACACGGCGAAGCCGAAGTGCTTAAAGTCCTGACTAACTCCGAGAAAGTATGAGGCGAGGTCGTTGTCGAGAGTGAAGTCCTCGACTTCGCGCTTGACCGCTGCGGAAGCGATGCAGGTATCGTATCGCAGACCGGCACCATAACAGACCTCGGCGTTGAAACACTGGCAGGTGGCGAGTGTTTCGTCTTTCTCAATGAGATTGAGGATGTCGAACGGCATCTGATTGTCGCCTCCCCACGGTATATAGCTCAGACTATCATCAATGATAGTCGGCACAATATCCACGTCCTCCTTGAACACGGATGCGGAGTTGACGGTGAACGCTGCACGGGCTTCATTGCCCGGAACCGATTCAACGGAGTTGAAATTGAGATTTTCGATATTCATAGCGAAAAGGATTGAGCATTAGAGAAATACTTCCAAGTCGTTGACACGGAAGATACAGCAGTCGCGGACGCGGCGGCACTCGCCGGAGGAAAGTATCTTTACGTTCCTCCAGCCGCCGTAAAAATTGTATCGCAAGGAGATACAATTTCGGAGTTCCAGGATAGAGCCGTCGGATTTCCACACGGAAATATCAACGGGGTCGCCACTGTTGAGCATTGTGCGAGCGGTAGATATGTGTATCGAGCGAGCCATTGCGATAAGTACCAAGTACGAGTTATGAGTTACGAGTTTACGAGTAAACGTGATTGTAAGGTTTTGTGAAAATGCCGGGCGAGGCAGACAAGCGCACTATCGGGCGGTTGTCTGTATATCGCCATGTGAACTTGACGGTGTTAAGTTTCTCGTCGCCGTCCTGTATTTCGCAGGTTGCGTCGGTAATGAGGATAGGAGCGAGAACGAGCGGGTCATAACTGTTGGTCGGATCCGGCTCGATGCGGAACACATCGTGCGACGAAAAGAGTTGGTCTATCCACGCGGCTTCGTCAGAAGTCAGCGGCCCGGCCTCCACTTCGTATGTCTTAGTCGTAGACTGGTTGTAGAACCGCGAGCTGCCGTTGATAATGGCAAGCGAGCGTTCAACGTCGGTCTTTGCGGTGGTTACCACCGGCAAAGTGGCCGTGTCCCAGACATTGAAGCAGTTGCGGAAGTAGAACGAATCAAGGTCAGTGAGCGAGTTATCGACGAAGCAGGTAACAGACCGCTGACCGCAACGGACGGTAAACGACAGCAGCGAAATATTGTCAGGGCGAACGGCGGCGAACCCTGCGGCATCGGCAATGACCGAGGACAACGGCACGTTGATCTGCACGACCCCGGAGGTGACGGCGGTCTTGCCGGAGTCCATGAAATATGAGTGAATAAATCGGGCTTCCGATTTTTTCGTCTGAAAGGTGTGCTGTACCGAATACTCCAGACTCTCCCCGGATTCCGCGTAGAGGAAAAGGGAGAGCGTGGAGCCGGGAGCGACACGGCGCATGGAGAGTGTTGTCAGGAAATTCTCGCGGAGAAACGTCGGAATATCCGTGCAGACCGTGAAGCGGTCGCAGTAAAGGATATGAAGCAGACAGAAGTCAGCCTTGTTGTTGACCGAGTCGGTAAATACCCGCAGGGTAAAGTCGGCGCATGACTGGCCCGACTTATTCATCTCGGCCTCGATAAGCGAGCCGAGATCATATAGCGTTACATAACCGCCGTGGGCGTAGTAACGCTCCGAGAGGATGACGATGCCGCCGGTGGCGGTCAGCGTAACATCGACATATTCCCCCTCGACGGCGACGGTGATTTCACCGACAGCCGAAGAAAGTATGATGCCCTGGGGCTTGTATGTAATCCGGTGTGCCATGCCGCAAAGTTAACTTTGCAGTCGTGGCCGATAAAAGACAGGGAGAAAGCGGTCAACCCCGGAGGGTCAACCGCTGCACGGACGGATTGGAGAAGTCATTTCTCCAGATGGTCGGGCCGGAAGTCCGGGGCGTCGGGGTCGATGCCTCGCGCGATGTATTTCGAGCGGAGGGCGTTGAACGTCTGAATGACTATCTGATTGATGACGCGGAAGTGGAGGTCTTCAATCAGAAGGGCGACTTGCTCTTTGTAGCTCGGAAACTGAATGCCGAAGGCGAAGTTGATTTTCCGCGCAGCATCGAGGATGATTTGCAGCTCCTGTTCGGTAAACTTGTTGTAGTCGATTTCCATTGCTTCGGGGATTATAGGGTGAAACATTCGTGATTGTTGTTGTCGATATGGAAGATGGAGAGCGTATAATTCTCGCAACCTTTTCGGAACTCGATTTTTATAAAGTCCTCGCCGTCGCGCCAGCAGTAGTAAAGGGCCGTACGCATGGCGTCAATATCGTTGTCGGCATAGAATTTCCATTTGCCTTGTTTTGTGAAACAGATATATTCGTACATCGTTGTGAGAATTGGAGGTTTGACAATCGGGAGAGAGAAGCGAGAGGGTTTTAACCCTCCCGCTGAGCCTCGAACTGGAGGCGTTCGTAAATGTTCTGGGAGATAGTCGCTCCGTAACGGGCTTTGAGCAGGTGCATGTAGCGCATCGCGCTTTTGGCCGTCTTGCATCCGCATCCGACGTTGTCCTTGGGAGCCACGCCCTTGAAGTAGACGTACCAGCGGTTGAACTTGCGCTGAGCCACGATGAGCTTGGGAGTTGTTGCCGGAGCAGTCTCGACGGCGGGAGCAGCGGTTTGAGCGACTTTCTTTTCTGCGGATTTTTTAGTTTTCTTTGCCATGATTTTGAAGTGTTTGGGGTTAATGATGTGAGCCGAGGCTCTTAATTTTTACATTGCAATAATTGGGAGAACTGAGAAAGTGAGCGAAGCAAAAATTTCAAGTAAAATTTTAAGGCTTTGGCCGGTCAATACGACCTGTAAGGTGGAGATTGATAAAAATTTATGAAGACTTTTCGTGCAAATGAGAGCAGAGGCAAGCTCGCTTGACTATGCCGAGTGCAGCCGAAAAGGGGCGTTAGCCAAATCCGTCAGGTATATTTTGCGTTGAACGGTCAGTCCTACCTTTGCTAATGGAAAAATAGACCTCGGTTCACGTCCCCGAATACGGAAAAGGCAAACAGAAAACTGACCGCAGAAATATCGCTCAAACCGCCCCGCCGTAGAGACCCGGCTATGACTCCGCACTCGTCGCGGCTGCAAGTTCAGCGGTATGTCTTCAAGGTCGGGGCAAGGACTGTCGAGATGCGGATGAGGCCGGAAGCGGTGCTATATGTGCTTGCGCCCGATACGGTGCTGACCCCGGAACTCCGAACGACCCTGTTCCGAGGCAAGCGGCGGCGGTGTCCGTCGCTCCCGAATTTCAGACCTTCCGAACAAAGATGCATACCTGCCGACACAAAACGGCAAATGAGACTTGCCGACGGCAGATGCGATGCGCTCGGTCTCATAGACGGCATGGTAATGGCGAGGATAAGAGTCGAGTTACGAAATGCGGAATGCGCTCGTGTCTTACCGACAACGGCAATCACGTTTCACCCTCCCGAAGCAATGAGAATGACACGGACAATCCGAACAAAAGATGCAATCCCGATGCACGGTGCAGCGTCCCCGGAAGTGGAACACTGCTTTTTCCAGACCTGCGGGCGGCATAATCCCCGGCTTGGAGACGGTGGCGGAGAGCCGGTAGACAAATGATAGCGGAGACAGAGCTGTCGAATATGTTCATTACGTGGGTCATGATTTTGAAGTTTTAGAGGGTTTTTACTGTGCGCCGGGGCGCGTTTGATTTTTACGTGCAAAAAGGAAGGAAGTGGAAAGGGCGCAAGCGCAAAAACTTCAAGAAATATTTTAAGCCTCCGGCGGTAAATACTACCTGCAAGGTGGAGATTTATAAAAAATTTTGCAGAACGTCCCGGAGGGCCTCGTTTTGCGATAGACCGGCACGACTTAACTTTGCTAAGTGAAATATCAGATGCGTTCCGTGCGTGTTTACAAGTAAAGTTCCTCGCGAAACGTCCCGGCAAAATTATGATCCACGTAACCTGCAAGGCATATTTGATGGCGAACGCCAACTGTAAGCACAAATACATATCTACACCGTGAAGTAATCATACGATGGCAAAGCGAAGCATAGACACCGTGAAGCCCGTGCCGAGGAAGCACAGAAAAAGAAATCGCCTCAGTACGAGTCGATGCAACGAATTGTTCAGAGTTTCAGTTGGTAAAATCTCCCTCAAAGGGCCACGAAGACCGGTAACGGACTATATCCGGGAACGAAAGCCATTGCAGGAACAATGCCGCATAGAAAAAGAGAGCCTCGGATCCACAAAGTGGTGCCGAAGCTCGCTAACACCCCGCAATGGGTGTTTCATACAAAAGGCATTTTGATAGATGCCACGGGTACGGTCTTGACCTATCCGGGGGAACAAGACACTGATTGATCTAAATCAAAACGTGAGAAACGGCAACTCTTTGCCGTTATGAGTTAGGGATTGAAGCCGAACGGTCGAGACCTTAGGCTCGATACACGAAAGCCCGTCGGCGGTGCCGCAACTCCATAAAATAATTTAATCCAGATAGCAAAGTCTCCTATTGGTGTCTAAGAATGTATTTAAGGAAACTAAAGGGATTATAGGATATTCTACAAATAGAGCATAAAATATATATGCTTCCGTAATAAATAACTCCTGAACAGAATAACTCGTAACATCTAACTCAAACAAGTCTGAAATAAGATCTTTGTGTTCATTTGCCCACATTGCCTTATCTCTAAGCTTTTTATAGTACGTGTCGAATTTGCTTTTGTCATTATAGAACGATGTTACTATATATTTTGATTTCAAATGTTTGGCATCAGCAATGTATATAATACGCTTACTCTTGTTAATGATTATAAAATCAATTTGTCCAACTGTCCTATTGGTTTTTTCTCCATTCTCAAATACAGGAAAATCTTCAACTGGTGTATTACCGATACTTTTAATATCATGCTCATGCGGAAACTGTTTTGAAATTTTGGAGGAGACAAGTTTTTCAAAATTCGCACCTACGTCATTACTGATTAAATCTGCATATTGCTTGATTTTATCGATTTTAAGCCAACTATCAGGTAAACCATTGAAAGGTAATCTATTCAAAGAAAGTTCGGAAATAGCCTCAAAAATAAGCCATTTTGTAGATACTATAATAGAATTATTATCAACATTGAGGTTTATAAGTGGTTTAAAGCGTGTTCGATGATTATTCGAATGAGGTTTTGTAATAACACTATAAAAATCTACTGAATCACTATCTAAGATCAATTCCTTTGCGAAAATAGAGTATCCAAAAAGATTATAATATGGTGTAAAATCTTTCGGCTTTATATCTTCCTGTTCGAAACTTATATCATTTACTTCCGTAAAAATGCTGAATAGAGAATCTGCGGAGGAGCCAAATACGTCCACGAGTAGATTTTGGAAATCAATTGCAATAGAATAATCTACATATTGAGGTGCCAAAATCTCTTCCCCTTTAGTTTTGGATTTGTTGAGTAATGAGATAAAACCATTATTCAAATAATCAATTTTAATGAATTTATTGGTCAAGTCAATTTTAACAGAGGATTGGTTACTAAGTCCTACTACGGTTCTGAATTGGCTTATTGCTCCTAAACTATTGGTAAGTGCAAACAGTTCAGGCAACCATACTATTGAATCCTTAAAATATGGATTAGCTTTGGAAGTGAGATTCAGTTTGGGGGCAATTGCTAATATATATCTACATGTATAAAGACCTATTATATCTAACTCGGACAATGAAATTTTATCAGAGTTCTTACCTTTCTCATAAAAGGAATACATCCATAAAATTTGACCAATATCATGTGGATGTTTAAAAGAATCTATACATAATTTTTTAGTAGATGACAAAAATTAATTTTTATCAGTTATATGATTGATTTTTAATTAGTTATTACTTGTAAAAGTCCCTGA
>PPYF01114481.1_pt1 | contig 19553 bp, 19 predicted proteins | sample 1559871 | NCBI WGS metagenome assembly PPYF01 (sample SAMN08240021, study PRJNA423297) | Human gut metagenome, whole genome shotgun sequencing project. | reverse complement strand
GGGCGGGGGGGAACCGTCACCACCCCGGCCGACCGCCGCTGGAGGCCCGCCAGCACCCGCAGCAGGGTGGTCTTGCCGCAGCCGGAGGGGCCGGACAGGGCGGTGATCCCCGTCTCCGGCAGCACCAGGGAGAAGTCGTCCAGCACCCGCTTTCCCCCATAACAAACCGTAATATGTTCCGCTGATATCACAGCTTTGCCCCCCTTCCCAGCCGCCGGAACAGGAGGCCCAGGGCGTACTCCAGCAGAAAGCTGAGGGCGATCACCACCGCCGTCCAGGCGAAGAGATCGGGGGTCTCCAGGGTGATCTTGGCCCGGTAGACCTGGGTGCCGATGGCCAGTCTGGGCTGGCAGAGCACCTCGGCGGCCACCCCCGCCTTCCAGGCCAGGCCCAGGCCGGTGGCGCAGCCGCTGGCGAAATAGGGCAGCACCGAGGGGACATACACCAGCCGGAGGGTCTTCCAGCGGCCGAAGCGGTAGGCCCGCGCCGCCTCCAGGAGCTGCCCGTCGGTCTGGCTGATACCTTTACAAACATTGCCCCACAGCACCGGCAGCACCATCAGCCCCGAGACGATGGCGGGCACCCGCCCCGTGGAGGCCCACAGGAGCACCAGCACGATGAAGGAGGCCACCGGCACGGCGCGGATCACCTTCACCATGGGCCGGAACAGCCAGTCCGCCCAGGAGAGGGCGGAGGTAATGACGGCCAACAGGGTGCCCGCCGCCGCCCCCAGGGCGAAGCCGCCGAAGATGCGGCCCAGGCTCACCGCCGCTGTCCGCCAGAAGGAGGGCCGGGCGGCCAGGGCGGCCAGCCGCTCCCACACCAGCAGGGGAGAGGGCAGGAGCAGGGCTCCATGTCCGGGGGTATATACTGTGTCCACCCAAATGGCCGCAAGCTGCCAAGCCCCCAGCCAGAAGGCCAGGGGCACGACAACGCGCAGTATTTTTTGTGTGGTTCGATTACGGAATATAGTAGAAATTATCATCCGGGATGGCCCCTCCGATCGAGGTGGGGTCGGCGGCATAGAGCACCTCATAGTAGTCGGAGATGCCCTTCAGCTCGTCGCCGGTCAGACAGACCATGTTGGCCTGGGGGATGGCCGCCTTGGCGACGGCGGCCTTGGGGACGATGCCGTACTGCTCGACCAGGGCGGCGGCCTCCTCCGGGTGCTCATTCACATAGGCGATGGAGGCGGCGTACTCGGTGAGGAAGGCGTCCACCGCCTCCGGGTGCTCCTCCACGAAGTCGCTCCGGGCCACCACGCAGCCCATGGTAAAGGTGCCGGCGGCCCCCACGTCCTGCCACACGTCGTTGAGATCGATGGCGTCCCGCACATCGGCGTTCTGCATCATGACGCTGGTGGCGGCGGGGACAGGGAGCATGCACAGATCGATCCCGCCGGAGGCCATGAGGGCCGTGACCTCCTCGCTGGTCTTCCACTCGATGGTCACGTCCTCGCCGGGGGTGAGGCCGCTCTCCTCCAGCAGATAGTTGAGCACGTACTCGGTGTTGGTGCCCTGGTTGATGCTGTAGATGGTCTTGCCCGCCAGATCGGCCATGGAGTGGACCGTATCGCCGTTCTCCAGGATGTGGAGCACGCCCAGGGTGTTGAGGGCCAGCAGCCTGATGCTGCCCGCCTTGTTGTAGAGGGTGGCCGCCAGATTGGTGGGGACCGCGGCGATGTCCAGCTCGCCGTTGTTCAGCTTGGGCACAATATCGGTGAACGGGTCGGAGCCGATGGCATACTCATAGTGGTTGACCGTCTCCCCCGCGTCGCTGTCGGCGAGCAGCTTGGCCGCTCCCATGCCAGTGGGGCCGTTGAGCAGGCCCAGCCGGATGGTCTGGTAAGGGGCAACGGTCTCGGCCGGCGGGGTTTCCGCGACGGGGGAGGACGTCTCCGGCGCGGGGGACTCCTCCGGCCCGGCCTTGGGGGCGCACCCCGCAGCCAGGCCCAGCACCAGGGCCAGGCTCAGGCCCAGGGACAGCAGCTTCTGTTTCATGTCAATCTCTTCCTTTCCTAATTCTGTTCCAGCGCGTCCGGCTGAAGCACCTGCACCCGTCTGCCCTCCCGCCGGAGAACCCCCCGCCCGGCCAGGGCGTCCAGGGCGCGGTAGAGGGAGGCGCGGCTCACCCCCAGCCGCCGGGCCAGGCCGGCGGCAGAGCAGTCCAGCTCCACCCATCCCCCCTCCAGCCGGGAGAGCAGGTACTGGGCCACCTTCCGCTCGGCGCTGCCGGCGGTGAGGGCGTCGATCTTGCCGCTGAGAAAGCAGATGCGGCCGGACAGGTAGGCCACATAGTTGCGCCCCACCTCCGGAAAGCGGACCATCAGCTCCTCCACCAGCGCCTGGGGCAGAAGGAGCACCCGGCAGGGCGCGCGGGCGGTGAGGGTGGTGGCGTAGTCCGCCCGGTCGTTGAACAGGGCCGCCGCGCCGAAGAGATCCCCCGGTTCCAGCACGCTCATGATGAGCGCGCCCTTGTTCACCTGCACCCGGCCCTCCAGCACCACGCCCAGGCAGCGGCGGAAGGCGTGAGGGGCGTAAATCACCCCGCCCTTACCGTTCTCCTGCCGGAGTGTGCGGGGGTCGGTCCGGGCGAGCTCCACCGCCTCCGGCGGCGCACCCCGGAAGAGAAAGGTCTCCGCCAATCGGGCCCGCTCGGCCGCTTCCCGGCTGTCCATTGGCTCTCCCTCCCTCAAATCTGTCTCATACGGTACAGTTTAGTGTAGCACGTATTTTCCAAATGTCAAGCGCAAATGGGGCTGCTTTTCCATAGAATGGGGTAAAAAGGAGGTAACTGCCATGTCAAACTGCCGTCAGCCCGGCCGGGATGCCCGGGCCCAGGCCGAGTCCCAGGCCCAGGCCATCATCGCCCAGGGCCGCCGGATGGCCCGCCAGCGGCTGGAGGGCGCCCCTCTGGAGGAGGAGCCCATGAAGCGCTACGCCCATCCCATCCCCTACTGCATCGACTGTCCTACCCCGCCGTCCGCCGACGGGCTGGACCGGATTCTGGAGGCCCTGGCCTGCCAAAATCAGCTTCTGGTGGAGCTGCTGGGGGCCGTCAACGCGCTCACCGCCGCAACCCTGAGTATCCAGAGCCGCCTCTGAGTTCTTACAGATTCGTGAAGTTTGCAAACTTTCTCTTGTCAGACGGCTTCCCATTTTATATACTAGTGGTTGCTTGTTGACATAATCACACCTGAGAAAAGGGGGCGCCTCCCTGTGGCCCAACGCCGTCGCATCCGCAAAAAAAAGCGTGTCTCCCCCCTCCGCCGGGCGGGGAAGCTGGCATATCGCATCCTGGTGGTCCTGTCCGCCATCATCGTGGTACTCTACTGCGCCTATCGCCTGGCCTCCAAAAAGCCCACCCAGGCCCCGGAGCCCACACCGGAGGCCCCCGCCGGCTCCCTCTCCCCGGATCAGACCGAAGCGCCCGGCCGCCAGAGGCGGGAAGGGACATACACTTTTCTGCTGGCCGCCAGCGACCAGTCCAGCGGCAACGCCGACACCATCATTGTGGCCTCCTACGACACTGAGGCTCAGAAGGTGGGTATGGTCTCCGTCCCCCGGGACACCCTGCTGGAGAGCGGGAAGATCAACGCCGCCTACCACAAGGGGCCGGAGAACCTGCGGGACACCGTCTCTAACCTGCTGGGCGTGCCCATCGACTACTATGTGGCGGTGGACGTGGACGGCTTTGTGGCCCTGGTGGATGAGCTGGGCGGCATCGAGTTCGACGTACCGGTGCGCATGAGCTTTGACGATCCCACCCAGGACCTCCACATCCACTACCAGCCCGGCCTCCAGCACCTGACCGGCGAGGACGTGCTCAAGGTGGCCCGCTGCCGCAACAACTCCGACGGCCCCGGCTCCTACCCCGACAACCTGTACGGCGCCTATCCGGACGGAGACATCGGCCGCACCCGCACCCAGCAGCAGCTCATCGCCGCCATCCTGAAAAAAGCCCTGTCCAATCCGCAGAAGATCAACTCTTACGTGAACCTCTTCCTGGAGTATGTGGACACTGATCTGGAGTTCAGCGAGGCCCTCTGGTTTGCCCAGCCCGCCCTGGGCCTGGACTTCTCCACGGGCTTTGCCAGCGCCACCCTGGCGGGTGAGAATGTCTACTATGTGGACAGCCGGGGCTACCGCTGGGGCTCCTGCTACGAGCTGGACCCGGAGGCCGCCCTGGAGACCGTCAACTCCCTCATCAACCCCTACAACGCGCCGCTCACCGCGGCGGATCTCAACATTTTTCAGAAGCCGTGACAAAAAGGCGCCGCTGCAATGCAGCGGCGCCTTTTTGTCATGCCAGCAGATCGGGCCCGGGCAGATTCATCTCCCGCTTGCGGGCGGCGGAGTGGGCCAGCTTCTCCGCCAGGGCCGCCCGGTTTCCGGAGGCCAGCGCGTCCCGGTAGGACTGGAGGTTGTCCAGCAGCCGGTCCACCGCCGCCAGCAGGGCGGGCTGGTTGAGAGAGAAGAGCTGGGTCCACAGCCCCACGTCCAGGGCCGCCACCCGGGTACAGCCCCGGAAGGAGGAGCCCTCGAAGCCCCTGCACTGAAAGAGCTCCGGATCGTCGCACACCGACACGGCGATAAGGTGCATCATCTGGCTGGTGTAGGCGATCAGGGCGTCGTGGGCCTGGGCGGTGGTGCGGCACACGTCCTTGCAGCCGATATAGGCCGCCAGCCGCTCCAGCAGGGCAATGTGCTCCGGCCTGCTGTCATCCCGGGGCACCAGCAGGAAGTGGGAGTCCCGGAACATCTCCGCAAAAGCGTGCTCCACGCCGGAGAACTCGGTGCCCGCCATTGGGTGGCAGCCGATAAAATCCACGGTACCGGGCAGCACCTGGGCCGCCTCCAAAATGGCGGTCTTGACGCCGCACACGTCCCACACCAGGGCCCCCGGCTTGAACGCATCCCGATACCGGGCCAGGAAGTCCACAATCCCCTGGGGGTGGAGGGCCAGGGCCACCACGTCGGCCTGGGGGAGCTCGGCGGCGGCGTCCTCGGTCACACGGTCGCCCACACCGTGCTCGGCGGCGTAGCGCAGGGTGGGCTGGGACACGTCCACGCCCACAATCTCGAAATCCTCAAAGCCCTTTAGAGCCAGGGCCAGCGAGCCGCCAATTAAACCGAGGCCCACAATCACCATCGTTTGTTTCATCGCGCACTCCTCCTCTGTACTGGGGGCCGGTCACAGCTCCCGCCCCACACAGGGGGCCAGGGCGGTCAGCCTGCCCATGAGGGTGTCAAACTGGGCCGGGGTGATGGACTGGGCCCCGTCACAGAGGGCGTGGGGCGGGTCGTTGTGCACCTCGATGATGAGGCCGTCCGCCCCGGCGGCTACCGCCGCCAGACTCATGCGCTCCACCATCCACGCCTTGCCGCAGGCGTGGGAGGGGTCCACCACCACCGGCAGGTGGGAGAGCTGCTTCACCGCCAGCACGGCGGAGAGGTCCAGGGTGTTGCGGGTATAGGTCTCAAAGGTGCGGATACCCCGCTCGCAGAGGATGACCCGGTGGTTGCCCCCGGCCATGATGTACTCGGCGCTCATGAGCCACTCCTCAATGGTGGAGGACAGGCCGCGCTTGAGCAGGATGGGCTTGGAGGTCTTGCCCAACTGCTTGAGCAGGTCGAAGTTCTGCATGTTCCGGGCTCCCACCTGAATCACGTCCACGCACATCTCGAACATCTCCACGTTGTCGGTGGACATGATCTCGGTAACGATAGGCAGGCCGGTGGCCTCCTTTGCCTCCTGGAGCAGGCGGATGCCGTCGTTGCCCATGCCCTGGAAGGCATAGGGGGAGGTGCGGGGCTTGAAGGCGCCGCCCCGCAGGGCGGCGGCGCCGCTGGCCTTTACCGCCTGGGCCACCCCCACAATCTGCGCCTCGCTCTCCACCGAGCAGGGCCCGGCGATCACCGCCAGCCGGTTCCCGCCCACGCTGCGGCCATTGGACAGCTCAATCACCGTGTCCTCCGGGTGGTACTTCCGGTTGGCCTTCTTATAGGGCTCCGTGACCCGCATGACCCGCTCCACGCCGGGCAGCAGGGACAGCTTCTCCTGGTCGATGTGCTCGGCGTTGCCCTCTGCGCCCAGGATGGTGGTCTCCGCCCCCTTGGACACCATGACTTTGACGCCGCCCTCCTCCATGGTGTGTACGGCGGCCTCCAACTGCTCCGGGGTAAACTCCCGCTTCATAATGACAACCATATTCTGACTCCTTTCACAAACAAAGAACCCGCAGCCGCCCAAAGGCGGCCGCGGGTTCCATCGGCTCCAACTGCGGAGCGCCGGAAGATTCCTGACAGGCCGGTTATGGGCAGGCAAACAGACCGCTGGCAAAATAGCAGCGGTAATAGCCGTATGCATAACCGACGTACCTGCGCATGAACCTCTCACGCTCCTCTTGTAGAGCACTTTAGCACTTTTTGGCGCGAAAGTCAAGTGGAAATTTCACTTGAAATCCTACCTGTTCCATGGTATTATATTTGTCAGAAAAGGTAGGGATGTGCATGAAAATTTCCACGAAAGGCCGTTATGCGCTCCGCCTCATGCTGGATGTGGCCCTTCACAGCCATGGCGCGGCAGTTCCGCTGCGGGATGTGGCCCAGCGGCAGGAGATTTCCGATAAATATCTGGAGCAGATTGTAACTCAGCTCTCCCGGGCCGGGCTGGTTCGCTCGGTCCGGGGCGCGGGGGGCGGCTACCTCCTCACCCGTGAGCCAGAGGAGTACACCGTGGGGGAGATTCTGCGGGTGCTGGAGGGCAATCTGGCGCCGGTGAGCTGTGTGGATCAGGACGATACCTGCCGCTGCAACCGGGCCGACCGGTGCGTCACCGTAGAGGTGTGGCGGGACATTCAGGCCGCCGTCTCCAGCGTGGTGGACCGCCTGACCCTGGCCGACCTCGTGCGCCGCTATCATGAGAAGTGCCCCGCCGGGGCGTGAGCCGCCGGACCGCAATGCTGCAGCAGAGAAAACACGTCGCTCCCCGGTTGGGGAGCGACGTGTTTTGTTGTTTTGCCTGTCCGGCGGGCCCCTACTTCCCGATGGAGACGCAGGCGCCGTCCGGGTACCAGTTGGTGTGATAGCCCAGATCCTCCATCAGCGCCCGGACGCCCACATACTGTGTGCCGTTCATGTCCTTCACGGGCACGGACGCGGTCTTGCCGTCCAGGGTCACAGTGACGGAGCCGTCCGCCGCCCCGACGGAGGCGCCAATGCCGTTGACCATGTCGTTGAGGGGCACATAGATGGTGCCGGGCTCCACCACCAGTTCGCTGTTAAAGGTCAGAGGATCGCCCTGCCACACGACGGTGGGGACGGAGGTGTCCTTGGAGTAGACCAGCTCATTGCCCACATAGGTGGCCAGCACCTGGATGTCCTTGATATCGGCCTCCGGGCAGGTCATGTAGTCCCGGTCGATGACGATGAAGTCGGCCAGCTTGCCCGGCTCCAGGGAGCCCTTGAGTTCCTCCTCGAACTGGCCGTAGGCGGCCCAGATAGTGAAGGCCTTCAGGGCCTCCTCGCGGGTGACCTTTTGCCCCGGATACCAGCCGCCCTCCGGCTCGCCGGCGCGGGTCATGCGGGTGACGCCGGCATACAGGCCGTGGAAGGGATTGACCTTCTCCACGGGGGCGTCGGATCCGCCGATGATAATGCTGCCGGCATCCAGCACAGTGCGCCAGGCGTAGGCGGTCTTGATGCGCTCGGAGCCGATGCGGTCCTCCGCCATGTTAGAGTCGGAGGTGGCGTGGGTGAACTGCATGGCGGGCAGAATGCCCATATCCAGGGCCCGCTCCAGATCGTCGGGGGTCAGGATCTGGAAGTGCTCAATGCGCAGGCGGGCATCCTCGCGAGGGTTCTCCGCGATCACCCGCTCATAGGCGTCCAGAACCTGGTGGTTGGTGCCGTCGCCGATGGCGTGGACGCCGGTCTGGTAGCCGTTGTCATAAGCCAGCTTGATGGCCTCGTACATCTCCTCGTCGGCGAAGCGGTACTCGCCCTTGGTGCCGGGGGCGTCGCTGTAGTCCTCCAGCATGGCGGAGGAGCGGGAGCCCAGGGAGCCATCACCGATGATCTTCACGCTGCGCACCAGCATGTGGTTGTCGTACAACTCGCCGGTGGGGGCGTTCTCCCTAAGGTAGTCAGCCTCGGCACTGGTCAGATCGTTGGTGAGCATGACCATGGGGTAGGTGCGCAGCTTCAGCTCGCCGCTCTCATAGAGGGCCTTGAAGTTTTCCAGGCCCTGCACCGTGGTGCCGGCGTTGACCGCGCTGGTGAAGCCGTAGCTGAACAGCTCCTCCTGGGCCAGCAGGAGGGCCTGCTGCTGCTCCTCCACAGTGTAGGCGGGCACCAGGTTGCGCACCAAATTGATAGCGGTGTCGGTCAGGCAGCCCCAAACCTCACCGTCGTCGGTCTTGAAAATCTTACCGCCCTGGGGATCGGGGGTATCCTTGGTGATGCCCGCCAGCTCCAGGGCCTTGCTGTTGACCCAGCACATGTGGTTGTCCGAGCGGATCAGGATCACCGGGTTGTCAGGAGCCACCGCGTCCAGCTCCTCCTTGGTGGGGTAGCCCGGGGTCTCCCACAGGGTGTCCAGCCAGCCGGAGCCCTGAATCCACGCGCCGGGCTCGGCCTTCTCCGCCTCCTGGCGCACCAGCTCCAGAATGGCCTCCTTGCTCTTCCAGTAGGCGTCGATCTTCAACTGGTTCTCGCCCAGATTGTTGATGTGCATGTGGCCCTCGATGAGACCGGGCAACACGGTCTTGCCGCCCAGATCCGTGATCTGCGTGTCTGCGCCTATATAGGCCTCTGCGCCGGCCCGGTCGCCCACATACAGGATGCGGTCGTCCTTCACCGCCATGGCGGTGGCGGTGGAAAAGCTCTCATCCACGGTATAGATGTTGCCGTTGATGTAGATGCTGTCGGCCGTCTCCGCCGGTCCGGCCGCCAGCGCGGGCACCATTCCCGCCAGCATGGACAGGCTCAGTCCCGCTGCGCACAGCTTGCGCAGGTTCTTTCCGTTCACTTGTAACATTCCTCCCTTTTGATGTTTGAGACAGTGCTTGCAGGCTGCATAGGCAGATGTACCTGTTCATATATTACAATAATTTACCCCTCTTTTCTGTTAACAGCTTTACATTTTGCCGAAATTCTGAGAAAATAAAGGAGCCGGCGGCCCCTGGGGGTCCGCTCAAGTGCGGCGGGAGAGGAGAGACCTTCCATTGGAAACAGAAACACCCTGGCAAAAGCAGTGGATTCCACAGCAGCTTCCCTCGCTGGGGAGCGAGCGGTGGGATACGGTGTGGGACGAGCTCACGGAGGGCTTTCGCCGGGAAACCGTCCCGGCGGGCACGGTGTTCTATCAGCAGGGCGACCCGGCCCGCGAGGTGATTTTTCTGCAAACAGGGCAGATCCGGGTGGAGTGCATCCACAGCAGCGGGAAAAAGCGGGTGCTCTGCCTGCTCTTTGAAGGGATTCCCGTGGGAGAGGACGAGTGCCTGTTCGGCGGCCCGCGGGAATACCGGGCCGTCGCAGTCACTGCGTGTCAGATTTTCCGCATCCCGGCGGAGGTGTTCAAACGGCGGGCCGAGGCCTCTCCCGCCCTGGCACTGAAGCTGTTCCAGATCTCCGCCCGGAAGAGCCAGGTGCTTGGCCGCATGCTGATCCGCGACAGCTTTCTAAGCGTGCGGGGGCGTGTCATTCAGTTCCTGCTCTCCGTGTCAGAGCCATACGGTACAGAGGAGGGGGCGGGGGTCCGCCTCACTATCCGGCTGACCCACCAGGAGGTGGCCGATTTTCTGGGCATCTCCCGGGTGGTGGTGTCCCAGTGCTTTCAAAGCCTGAGCCGGGAGGGCCTGCTGAAAAAGACGCGCCAGCACTATCTGATCCCCGACCGTGCCGCCCTGGAGGCCCAGCTCCATACATAATATGGCTCCGGCCGCAGGCAAAACGCCTGCGGCCGGAGCCATGCTGCCGATTGTGTCCACCGCGCTCTATTTACGCAAACAGCCCTGTGGAGAGGTAGCGCTCGCCAGTATCGGGGAGCACCACCGCGATGGTCTTGCCCCGCATGTCCGGCCGCTGGGCCAGGATGCGGGCCGCGTGGGCCGCCGCGCCGGAGGACACCCCGGCCAACACCCCCTCGGTACGGGCCAGCTCCCGGGCGGCGGCATAGGCCTCGTCGCCGGTGACGGCCACCACCTCGTCCACCACCCCCATGTCCAGGGTGCCGGGGACGAAGCCCGCGCCGATGCCCTGGATCTTATGGGGCCCCGGCCGGCCGCCGGAGAGGACGGGGGACTCAGCCGGCTCCACCGCCACCACGCGGATGGCGGGGTTCTGCTCCTTCAGATAGCGGCCCGCGCCGGTGATGGTGCCGCCGGAACCCACTCCCGCCACCAGCACGTCCACGCCGCCGTCGGTGTCCCGCCACAGCTCGGGACCGGTGGTCTCGTAGTGGGCCCGGGCGTTGGCGGGGTTGTTGAACTGGTCGGGCATCCACGCGCCGGGGGTGCTCTCCAGCAGCTCCTTCGCCCGCTCAATGGCGCCGCCCATACCCCGGGCCCCTTCGGTGAGCACCAGCTCCGCCCCCAGAGCGGCCAGCAGGCTGCGCCGCTCCTGGCTCATGGTCTCCGGCATGGTGAGCACCACCCGGTAGCCCCGCTGGCGGCCGATGTAGGCCAGGGCCACGCCGGTGTTGCCGCTGGTGGGCTCCACAATCACCGCGCCGGGCTGGAGCAGGCCCCTCTCCTCGGCGTCCAAAATCATGTAAAGGCCTGCCCGGTCCTTGGCGGAGGACAGGGGGTTAAAGCTCTCCAGCTTGGCCAGCACCCCTGCCCCGGGGGCAAACCGCTCCAGCCGAAGCAGGGGGGTGTTCCCGATCAGCTCGGGCAGTGTATTTGCAATCTGCATAGGTAATACCTCCCTCATAATTTAGATTCTATTCAGCAGTATACCACCAAATTCCTACAAAATCAATAGGATTTTAGTCGAATGAGACGGCCCGCTTCGCGGGCCGTCTGTGTGAATAGGACCTTAGAACACCGCCTGCACAGCGCCGGCATAGGTCTCGTCAATGAACGCCTTGACCTCGTCGCTGCACAGGGCCTTTGCCAGAGCCTGGATGGCGGGGTCGCTCTCCCGGCCCTCCTTGACGGCCAGCACATTGACATAAGCGGTGCCGGCGGTGCCCTCGGCGGACTCAATCGCCAGGGCGTCGGCCACCTTCAGATCGGCCTGGATGGCGTAGTTGCCGTTGATGACGGCAATGTCTAGGCTGCCCAGGGAGCGGGGGAGCTGGGCGGCCTCCATCTCCACGATCTCATAGTTGTGGGGGTTCTCCGCGATGTCCAGCTTGGTGGGCTCCAGGCCCACATCCTCCTTCAAAGTGATGAGGCCCTGCTCCTGGAGGAGCAGCAGGGCGCGGCCGCCGTTGGTGGGGTCGTTGGGCACGCCGATCTGCGCGCCGTCCTGGAGCTCCTCCAGGCTGGCGGTCTTGCCGGCGTAGATGCCGAAGGGCTCGTAGTGTACGTCTGCCACGCTCACCAGGTGGGTGTCGTTCTCGGTGTTGAAGTTGTTCAGATAGGTGATGTGCTGGAAGTAGTTGGCGTCAATGCTGCCGTTCTCCACCGCGGTGTTGGGCTGGATGTAGTCGGTAAACTCTACGATCTCCAGGGTGATGCCCTCCTCCGCCAGCAGTTCCTTCACCACGCCCAGGATCTCGGCGTGGGGAGCGGGAGAGGCGCCCACCTTCAGGGTGGTGCCCTCCAGGGAGCCGGTCTGGGTGGGGGCGGCAGGGGTGTCAGTGTTTGCGGCGGGGGTGTCGGCGGTACCGGGGGTGCCGCCGCAGCCGGCCAGCAGGCCGAGGGCCAGGGCGCCGGACAGGAGCAGGGATGCGAGCTTCTTCATGGTGCATTTCTCCTTTTCATTGTTCCTCAAAGGGAGGTGGTATTCCCAAATCAGAGCACAAAAAAACGCCCTTGAATCCAAATTCAAGGACGAGAGCCTTCCGGCTTCGTGGTACCACCTTGCTTCACCCCTGCCTCACGACAGGGGCCTTATGGAGTACTGGCATACTCCCGCGCGCTGACGGGCGCTCCCGTCGCGGCCTGTGCCTGTGGCAGTCAGCCGCGCCGCTCCGAGACCATCTTCCCCAAAGCCTTCCGTACCCGTTTCCACCATTCCGGGCTCTCTGTGCCGTATCTCTCTGGCTACTCTTCTCTTCCTCGCGTTTGAGGGGCGTTATTCAGTTCCGCTTGGGTTGCACTTAGTTTACAACCGGAAGGCGCTCCTGTCAATCGCATATTCTGCACAAAAAAGAGGGGGCGGCAAAGCAACTGCTTTGCCGCCCCCTCCAAAATTCACATGCCGCCGGGGCTGCGCTTGTCCCGGTTGATCTGCCGGCTGACGTTCCGACGGAGCTTTCTTCGCCCAGCCCGGTTGGTGATGCGGTGGTCCGTCCGGGTGGCCAGGGAGGTACCCAGTGACTGGAAAATCTGCACCAAAATCACAATAAAGACCACGGCGATGAGCATCACCGCATAGTTGTATTTATAATAGCCGTAGTTGATGGCAATCTTGCCCAGGCCGCCGCCGCCGATGGCGCCAGCCATGGCGCCGTAGCCCAGAATGGTGATAAATGCGGTGGTGAAGCTGGCCACCAGGGAGGGCAGGCTCTCCGGCAAAATCACCTTCCAGATGATCTGGAAGGGGGAGCAGCCCATGGACTGGGCGGCCTCGATGACCCCCTTGTCCACCTCCCGCAGGGAGGTCTCCACCAGCCGGGCCACGAAGGAGGCCGAGGCGATAATCAGGGGAGGGATGGAGGCCACAGTACCGATGGAGGTACCCACCAGGAGCTCACTCAGGGGAAGCACCATGATCATCAGGATCAGGAAAGGCACCGAGCGCAGGATATTGATGGCAAAGTTGAGCACCTTCATCACCGGGCCGGGCAGGGGGCGCACGCCGTCCTCCTCCCCCGCCACCAGGATAATGCCCAGGATAATGCCCAGGACGCAGGCCACCAGAGTGGCCGCCACGGTGGAGTAGATGGTGTCCCAGATACCAGTCTGGAACTCCTTCCACAGGGCCTCGTTGGCAAAGGCCTCGCGCATCTGCTGCATAAATTTATCCATGGTAGTCGGGCACCTCCTCCACGGTGACGTCCTTCTGGGCCTTCAGATAGCTCATGGCACGGGTGGCCTCGCCATGATCCTCGGGCAGACCCAGCAGCATGGAGCCGAAAGCCTTGCCGTTTACGTTGCGGGTGTCGGCCCCCAGTATGTTCACCTTCACACCGCAGTCGATGGCCAGGGAGGCGATGAGGGGCTCGTAGGAGGAGCCGCCGTTGAACACCACCCGCACCACGCCCGCCACGGGAAACTTGTCGATGTTGGCCCCCTCCGGGAACACCAGCCGGCGGCCTGCCTCGGTCTGAGGGTTGGAGAACACCGCCTCCACTGTGCCGGTCTCCACCATGCGGCCGCGCTCCAGGATGGCCACGTGGGAGCAGATCTCCTCCACCACCGCCATCTCGTGGGTAATGATCACGGCGGTGATGCCCATGCGCCGGTTGATGTCCTGGATCAGCTTGAGGATGCTGCGGGTGGTGGTGGGGTCCAGGGCGGAGGTGGCCTCGTCGCACAGCAGCACCTTGGGATTGGAGGCCAGGGCGCGGGCGATGGCGATGCGCTGCTTCTGGCCGCCGGAGAGCTGGGCCGGGTAGGCGTTGGCCTTGTCGGGCAGGCCCACGATGTCCAGATACTCCAGGGCGCGCTTGCGCGCCTCCCCCTTTGGCACCCCGGCGATCTCCATGGGGAAGCAGATGTTGCCCAGGCAGGTGCGCTGCATGAGCAGGTTGAACTGCTGGAAGATCATGCTGATGGAGCGGCGCTTCTCCCGCAGCTGGGGGGCGGACAGCTCCATGAGATCCTGTCCGTCGATGACCACCTGGCCCGCCGTGGGGCGCTCCAGCAGGTTGATGCAGCGCACCAGGGTGGACTTGCCCGCGCCGCTCATGCCCACGATGCCGAAGATGTCCCCGTCCCGGATGGTCAGATTGATGTCGTCCAGGGCTTGAAACACGCCGTCGGCCGTGGGAAAGGTCTTGGAAATGTGTTTTAACTCGATCACGGACCCATACTCCCTTATTTCTCACAAAGTTCCGTCCTATTTTATGACAAGCCCCGCCCTCTGTCAAGAAAAAAGCCCCGGAACCGCTTCGATTCCGGGGCCTTGCGTGTCCTGGCTCAGTGGCCGCAGGAGCAGCAGCCGTGTTCCTCCTCCTCACAGGGCAGGCGGAGGGCTTCGGGCACCTCCCGGCCCTGGCGGCGGTAATAGTCGGCCAGGGCGGCCTTGATGGCCTCCTCCGCCAGAACGGAGCAGTGCATCTTGTAGGCGGGCAGGCCGTCCAGAGCCTCCGCCACGGCGGCGTTGGTCAGGGCCATGGCCTCCGCGATGGTCTTTCCCTTGATCATCTCGGTGGCCATGGAGGAGGTGGCGATGGCCGAGCCGCAGCCAAAGGTCTTGAACTTCACGTCGGTGATCACGTCCCCGTCGATCTTCAGGTACATTTTCATGATGTCGCCGCACTTGGGGTTGCCCACTTGGCCCACCCCGTCGGCATGTTCTATCTCCCCCACGTTCCTGGGGTGCTCAAAGTGGTCCATCACCTTATCGGAATACAGCATAGCAGTTTCTCCTTTCCAGTTACAGCTCCCAGGTGGGCTTCTGTGCGTCCCGGTCCCATACGGGGGACAGCTCCCGGAGATACGCCACCACCTGGGGCACTTCCTTCAAAATGTAGTCCACGTCCGCCTCGGTATTCTCCGCGCCCAGGGAGAGCCGCAGGGAGCCGTGGGCAATGGCGTGAGGCAGGCCGATGGCCAGCAGCACGTGGGAGGGGTCCAGGGACGCGGAGGAACAGGCCGAGCCGGAGGAGGCGCAGATGCCCCTGGCGTCCAGGTGGAGCAGCAGGGCCTCTCCCTCCACCCCTTCAAAGACAAAGGAGGCGGTGCCGGGCAGGCGGTTCACCGGGTCGCCGGTGAGGCGGGTGTAGGGAAGCCCGGTCAGGCCGTCGATGAGCCTGTCCCGCAGGGCGGCCAGCCGGGGGGACTCCCGGCTCAGGCCGTCCACCGCCTCCCGCAGGGCGGCGGCCATGCCCACCGCGCCAGGGACGTTCTCGGTGCCGGAGCGGCGGCCCTTCTCCTGGCCGCCGCCCTGGATGAGCGCGGGCAGGCGCAGGGGCTTTTTCACGTACAGGGCGCCCACTCCCTTGGGGCCGCGGAACTTGTGGGCGGACAGGGAGAGCAGGTCCACATTCCACGCTTCCACGTCCACGGGGATATGGCCCACGGCCTGCACCGCGTCGGTGTGAAAGAGCACCTTGTGGGCCCGGGCGATGCGGCCCAGCTCGGCGACAGGCTCTATGGTGCCGATCTCGTTGTTGGCGGCCATGATGGAGATAAGAATGGTGTCCGGCCGGATCGCCCCCTCCAGGGCGGCGGGATCCACCAGCCCCCGCCCGTCCACCGGCAGGTAGGTGACCTCATAGCCCTGCTTCTCCAGATACTGGGCGGTGTGGAGGACGGCGTGGTGCTCGATGGCGGAGGTGATGATGTGGCCGCCCTTCCGCCCCTTCAGGGCCATGAGCTCGGCCACCCCCCGCAGGGCCCAGTTATCCGCCTCCGTACCGCCGGAGGTGAAGTAGATCTCCTCCGGCCGGGCGTTGAGGCAGGCGGCGATCTCCGCCCGCGCCCGCTCCAGGTCGGTCTTGCCCTCCTGGGCAAAGCGGTACAGGCTGGAGGGGTTGCCGTAGGCCGTGGTGAAGTGGGGGAGCATGGCCTGGAGGGCGGTATCGGAGACGGCCGTGGTGGCCGCATGGTCCGCGTAAATGAAGTGCGACATAGAGACGCTCCTTTCAAAACTTCTTAATTCCTATATGTTTACTATGATTATAGGCCTGCCAGGCCCCTTTGTCAAGGAAATTTTTATGGAGGCGGAACATTTCATTAAACTTTGCTTAAATCGCCCGGATTCCGTTGACTGGCCCCGCCCGCCAATGCTATAGTGGAGGCAGATTATATGAAATTGGGAGATAGCATGGATAAAAAGCTGTTCAAAAGCATTCTGCTCCTCATCACCTATACGGTGGTACTGGTGATGGTACTCAGCCGCCTGGGCCTGATCGCCAGCGGGGTGGCGTGGGTGCTGGGGCTGGTTAAGCCGCTGCTCATCGGCTTCGCACTGGCCTTCGTCCTCAACCGGCCCTGCCACTTCTTTTTCCGCCTCTATGATCGAGGGCTGTCCCGCACCCGGGCCAGGGGGGCGGCCCGCCCCCTGGCGGTGGTCACCTCCTATCTGGTGCTGATTCTGGCCATCGCCGCCATCTTTTCCTTTGTGGTGCCCAAGCTGGTGGAGAGCATCCAGACCTTCGCCCTCAACCTGGGGGGCTACCTGGCCAACGTCCAGGGCTGGTACAACGATATCATCTCCTACTTCCACCTGGATGTGGAGGCGCTGGACCTGTCCGGCCTGAACGATGTGCTCAAAAACCTGTTCAACTACGTGCTGGGCTTCCTGTCCGACCTGGGCCCCCACCTGCTGGAGCTCACCAGCGGCATCGTCTCCATGGTGGTCACCGGGGTGCTCTCCCTGGTATTCTCCATCTATATGCTCTCCGGCAGGGACACCCTCATGAGCCAGTGCCGCCGGGTGCTGCGGGCCTATGTGCCCGCCCGGTTTGCCGACCCCCTCACCGATGTGGTCCACCTGACGGCCGACACCTTCACCCGCTTCGTCACCGGGCAGCTCATTGAGGCCTGTATCCTGGGCGGGCTGTGCGCGGCGGGGATGCTCTTCATCCAGGCCGACTACGCCCCTCTCATCGGCGTCATCATCGGCGCCTCCGCCATCATCCCGGTGGCGGGCGCCTACATCGGGGCCATTGTGTCCGCCCTGCTGCTGGTGATGGTCTCCCCCATCAAAGCCCTGGTCTTCCTGGTCTTCCTGGTGGTGCTCCAGCAGATTGAGGGCAACGTCATCTACCCCAAGGTGGTGGGCACCTCCATCGGCCTGCCCGGCATCTGGGTGCTGGCCGCCGTCACCATCGGCGGCGGCGTGGGCGGCCTGGTGGGCGTGCTGCTCAGCGTGCCCGTGGCCTCGGTGCTCTACGCCCTGCTCCGCCGGGATGTGCACAAGCGTCTGGCCTGCAAGGAATAAACGAACCCCCGGAACCGCGTCGGTTCCGGGGGTTCGTTTTGCTCTGCTCAGTCCACCAGCTTGTCCAGCTCCTTGATGTGCTCGGTTTCGTCGGAGGTCTTGTGCTTGGCCTGCCGGGCGTAAAGGCCAACGGCGGCCTGGGACTTCTTGATGGGCTGCATGGTACCGGCGCCGGCCACGCAGCCGCCGGGACAGGCCATGCCCTCCAGCAGATAGCCGGGGTACTTGCCTGCCACCGCCTCCTGCATCATCTTGCGGCACTCCCGCAGGCCCTGGGAGCTGGTCACCTTGACCTCCCGGCCGGGGTAGCGGTGCTGGATAACGTTGACCACTGCCTTGGCCACGCCGCCGCCCACGGCGAAGCTGCGCCCGTCGGTAGAGGCATCGTTGACGCCGTCCGGATCCTCCTCGATGGTGGTCAGATCCACATGCTTGGCCGCAAAGATCCCCGCCATCTCCTCAAAGGTGAGCACGAAGTCCACCTCGCTGCGCACGCTCTTGCGCATGGCCTCCAGCTTCTTGGCCGCGCAGGGCCCGATGAACACCACCTTGGCGTTGGGATGCTCGTGCTTGATGAGGCGGGCGGTGAGGGTCATGGGGGTGAGGGCCATGGAGATGCAGTGGGCGTGGTCGGGGTGGAGCTTCTTGGCCATGACCGACCACGCCGGGCAGCAGGACGTGCCCATGAAGGGCAGCTCCTCCGGCACCTCCCGGACGAAGTCCTCCGCCTCCTGGGTGGCACAGAGGTCGGCGCCGATGGCCACCTCAAAGACATCGGCAAAGCCGAGCTGCTTCACGGCGGCGCGGAGCTTGCCGGGGGTCACCTTGGGGCCGAACTGGCCCACGAAGGCGGGGGCCACCGCGGCGTAAACCCGCTCGCCGGACTGGATGGCCCGGATGACCTGGAAGATCTGGGACTTGTCGGCGATGGCGCCGAAGGGGCAGTTTACCAGGCACATGCCGCAGGAGACGCATTTGTCCGGGTCGATCTCGGCCTTGCCATTGGCGTCGGTTCCGATGGCGTCCATTCCGCAGGCCACGGCGCAGGGCCGCTCCTGAATGATAATGGCCTTGTAGGAGCACACGTCGGCGCAGCGGCCGCAGTTGATGCACTTGCCGGGGTCGATGTGGGAGCGGCCGTTGTAACGGTCCAGCTTGATGGCGTCCTTGGGGCAGACCTCCTCGCAGGGGTGGGCCAGGCAGCCCTGGCAGCCCTCGGTCACCAGCACCCGCTTCTCCGCGCAGCCGTTGCAGGCAAACTTAATGACGTTGATGAGCGGAGGGGTGTAGTAGGTCTCCGGCCGGTCGGCCGCCTCGATATTCTCCGAGAGCGGGGCGTGCTCCGCCGCGCTCCGGCAGGGCAGGCCCATGGCCAGCCGCAGCCGCTCGCCCACGATGGCCCGCTCCAAAAACACGTCGTTGCGGAAGTTGCCCACCTCGCCCGGGATGATCTTGTAAGGCAGGCTCTCAATGCGCTTGTCCACCGGCCACTCCGTGTGGTAAGCCATGCGGGCCACCTCCCGGAACACCCGGTGGCGGATCTCCTGGATACGGGTTTCGACACCTCTCATCTGCTCTCTGTCCCTTTCTGTATCGGCCCGGCCCCGAGGCGGGGCAGGCCGGAATCGGTTGCTTTTTGACCTCTCCAATCATAACCGTTTGGTAAGTGTCCTGTCAATGAAAATGTTTCCTTGTCTTACCGTATTTTGTACCCGTTTTTCTGAAAACCATGCAGTTTATACCCCATCGTCTGAAAAAATGTGATATACTCTAGCCAAATGACACCCGGGAGGGATCTCTGTGAAGCCGGAACTGCTGCGTGCGCTGCCCAAAATGGATCTGCTTCTCGCCCGCCCCGCCCTGGCGGGCAGCCCCCTGCCCTACGCCCTGCGGCGGCAGGCGGCCCGCCAGGTGCTGGACGAGTACCGCGCCGCCCTGCGCGCCGGGGCGCTGTCTGCCGTCCCCGGCCTGGATGAGCTGGAGCAGTCCGTCCTCCGCCGGGGCGCGGAGCTGGCCCGGCCCGCCTTGGGGCGGGTGATCAACGCCACCGGCGTGGTGCTCCACACCAACCTGGGCCGGGCCCCTCTCAGTCCGCGGGCGGCGGCGGCGGTGGGAGAGGCCGCCCGGGGCTATTCCAACCTGGAGTACGATCTCTCCGCCCGCCGCCGGGGCCGCCGGGGGGCGGCCGTCGAGTCCCTCCTGTGCGCCCTCACCGGCGCGGAGGCGGCCCTGGTGGTCAACAACAACGCCGCCGCCGTGTTTCTCCTCCTCTCCGCCCTGGCGGCAGGGCGGGGGGTGGCCATCTCCCGGGGGGAGCTGGTGGAGATC
>PPYF01304726.1_pt1 | contig 19563 bp, 7 predicted proteins | sample 1559871 | NCBI WGS metagenome assembly PPYF01 (sample SAMN08240021, study PRJNA423297) | Human gut metagenome, whole genome shotgun sequencing project. | reverse complement strand
ATTTTGATGCATCCCAACAGTTCGGTAAGGATTTTGACTGGGAGAAAGATGGTATTGACCTGCGTATCACACCGCTTCCCGAGCTACATTTCCTGGAAAATGTTTCTTTCGACTCGATGCCGAAGGCCAGCCGTCAGACGGTGCGTGTTTTGTTTGCTATAGCTTTTGTTATCTTACTGATTGCGGGTATCAACTTTACCAATTTCAGTACGGCACTGACACCGATGCGTATCAAAAGTATCAATACGCAAAAAGTGTTGGGAAGTCCGGATAGTGTGCTTCGTTTGAGTTTGCTGGCGGAGGCGATTATCGTCAGTGCAGTGGCTTATCTGATTTCGCTGGGGATATTGTTTATAGCCGGTAAGACTTTTATAGCCTCTTTGGTGGATGCCGACATGGCTTTTTCGGCACAGTCGGGAGTTATTACTACTACGGCGGTTATTGCTGTGGCTGTCGGTGTGTTGGCTGGCCTTTATCCGGCCTGTTATATTACCTCTTTCCCGCCGGCACTGGTACTGAAAGGCAGTTTCGGACTGTCTCCAAAAGGGAGGTTGCTCAGAAGTACATTGGTCAGTATCCAGTTTATTGCTTCATTTATTCTGATTATCAGTTCCCTGTTCATGTTTTTGCAGAACCGGTTTATGCAGAATACACCGCTTGGATATGACAAGGACGAATTGATCGTGATGGAGCTGAACGGTAAGGTGAATAAGAGCCAGGATGTATTGGCGAGTGAGGTAAAAACATTCTCCGGGATTGAAGATATCACTTTTGCCGAACAAGTTTTATCGAGCCGGGACTTCTATATGGGATGGGGACGCGAGTATAAAGATAAGGATATTAACTTTCAATGTATCCCGGTGTCTCCTTCTTTCCTTCGTGTGATGGGGATTAAAGTGACCGACGGACGCGATTTTCGCCCGGAAGATGACTTGAAAGATACGGGATGCTATATATTTAATGAGAAAGCCCGTGAGATGTACGATCTGGAACTGGGGGATAAGATTGACGGTGGCGAGATTATTGGTTTTATGCCTAATATCAAGTTTGCTTCTTTCCGCAACGAAGTTTCACCAATGACTTTCTATGTCTGGGGAAAATACTATTGGGGAGGGGAAGTCGACAGTAAATATTATGCAGCAGCCTATGTCAGGGTAAAGGCCGGCAGTGATTTGCGTGCGGCAATGAAACATATTCAGGCTTCATTAAAGAAGATCGATCCGGTTTATCCTTTTAAAGTCTCTTTTTATGACGAGATATTACAACGTACCTATGTAAAGGAACTGAAGATCAGTAACCTGATCACCCTGTTCAGTGTCATTGCGATCTTAATCTCCATAGTGGGAGTCTTCGGACTGGTGGTGTTTGAGAGTGAATACAGACGTAAAGAGGTGGCTGTCCGCAAAGTATTAGGATCGTCCACTCCGCAAATATTGGTACTGTTCAACAGGAGTTATCTGATTATTCTGGTTATTTGTTTTATCTTGTCGGCTCCTGTGGCTTTCTATGGCGTATATCGCTGGTTGGAGAACTTTGCTTACCGTACTCCGATGTACTGGTGGGTATTTCTGGCAGCCTTTATTATTGTTTCGGTTATCACCTTTATAACCGTAACTTTCCAGAACTGGCATGTCGCTAATTCAAATCCGGTGGAGAGTATAAAGTCGGAGTGACCGGAAAGTTATTTTCCTTTATGAATGTCTAATAATTTGACAGCATTGTCTAATTATTAGACATTCATTTTTAAGGCGTGAGCCAAATGTTTTTGATTGACAAAGAGTTATCGTTTTGGCATGTTATTTGAACGAATTGGATAAAAAGAGGTCAATATGAAAACGATATTACGAAACTTTATCAGTGTACTCCGCCGTTTCAGGATGGCGACTTTGTTGAATATTCTGGGATTAAGTATTGCTTTCGCTGCATTTATGGTGATCATGATGCAGGTAAGTTATGATTATACGTTCGATTCCTGCCAGCCGGAATCAGAAGCGATCTATCGGATGGATATGCAATATCAGGGAGAACAGGTAGCCATTATGAGCCGTCCTTTGGCGAGGGCTTTTACAGAATCGTCGCCGCATATCAAAGCAGGAACCCTTATGACATCGTGGACTTCCGACGGGTTTTACAGTGTCGAACGGAGCGGTGAGATACAAAACTTTCAGGATCCGATAGCGACAGTTACCCCCGACTTTACCCGTGTTTTCCATTTCGATATGGTGGAAGGCGATGAAACGGCGCTGGAGCAACCGAAGTCGGCCATGATTCCCGAAAGCATCGCTAATCGCCTGTTCGGTAATGAATCGGCTATCGGTAAACAGTTGATGGGCGGGACATCGGGAAAAGTAGTTGCGATCGTCAACGGTGTTTTTAAAGATTTTCCCCGTAATTCATCTGTCCGCAATATCATTTACCTCCAGATGGATCCGAAGGAAAATTATGATGAGTGGGGTAACAGTAATTATTATTTCTTTTTCCGTATGGATGATCCGGCAAATGCGGAAGATGTGAAGGAAAACTTCAAAAAGAATTTCGATAAGACAAAAATGGCCGGTTCCGATCTGGATTGGGAAAGGGATAAGATCGACCTGCATATCACTCCGCTTACCCAATTACATTTCCTGACCAACGCTTCTTACGATTCGATGCCGAAAGCCAGTCGTCAGACAGTACAGGTACTGTTTGCCATCGCTTTCATAATCCTGCTGATTGCCGGTATCAATTTTACGAACTTCAGCACGGCATTGACGCCGATGCGCATTAAGAGCATCAATACGCAGAAGGTGCTCGGTAGTCCGGATAGCCTGCTACGGCTGAGTTTATTGGGAGAGGCTGTCATTATCAGTTTCGTGGCATTCCTGATTTCGCTGGTCGTATTGCATCTGGCTGAAAACTCGTTTATTGCTTCTCTGGTGGATGCCGATATGTCTTTGGGGGTACAATGGAAAATTATCGGTGTCACAGGGATCATTGCCTTGTTGGTCGGTGCGCTGGCAGGGGGTTATCCGGCTTGTTACATCACCTCTTTTCCACCGGCCCTGGTGCTAAAAGGGAGTTTTGGATTGTCGCCTAAAGGACGTGTGCTGCGGAGTACGCTGGTCAGTATTCAGTTTATTGCATCCTTTATCCTGATCATCGGTTCTCTGTTCATGTTCCTGCAAAACCATTATATGCAAAGTGCGCCGCTTGGATATGATAAGGACGAACTGATTGTTGTCGAGCTGAACAGTAAGATTAATAAAAACCTGAGTGTGCTGGAAAGTGAGATAAAAACATTTTCAGGAATAGAAGCTATCACGTGTGCCGACCAGATATTGTCGAGCCGGGACTATTATATGGGCTGGGGACGGAATTATAACGATAAACCGTTTTGTGCTGTCGGCTCCGGTTGCATTCTATGGCGTATATCGCTGGTTGGAGAACTTTGCTTACCGTACTCCGATCTATTGGTGGGTATTTCCGGTAGCCTTTGTTATTGTTTCGGCCATTACTTTTATAACCGTTACTTACCAGAACTGGCAAGTAGCAAATTCGAATCCGGTGGAAAGTATAAAGTCGGAGTAATCCGGCTTTAGAATGGATGCCATAAAAACAAACTGATATGAAGACAATATTACGAAACTTTTTCAGCGTGCTGCGCCGTTTCAGTCTGGCCGCTTTCCTGAATGTTGCGGGGTTGGCTGTTGCTTTTGCAACCTTTATCATTATTATGATACAGATCAGCTTCGAACGTAATTTCGATCGTTGTCATCCGACGGCCGACCGTATTTACCGGGTGGAATTAAGTGGCGAGGTGGTAGAGGCAGAGGCCGGGACATTTTCCCGTATCCTTCCGCGAGGATTGATCGAGGCTGTTATAGGATCATCTCCCCATATCGAGGCTGGTAGCCTGATTTTCCCTTATAGTCCGGCCATCTATTTTACGGTGACGTCGAACGGCGAACGGGAAGGCTATCATGAATTGATTCAGACTTGCCATCCGGCGCTGACCCATGTATTCGATTTTCCGATCATCGAAGGAGATATCGATTGCCTGAACGATCCTGAAAAACTGATTTTACCGGAAAGCATGGCTCGTAAGATATTTGGAAAACAGTCGGCTGTAGGTAAAGCATTACATGCCGAAGAGCAAATAATGAGCAAGAATGTAAGGGATTTTACTGTCGGAGCCGTTTATAAAGACTTCCCGGAAAATACGCAGATTCGTAACCTTATTTATACGGGTATCGATAATACTATGCGTGAGAATTTCGGATCCAGTAGTTTTATATGTTTCCTTTTACTGGATAATCCGGAATCGGCCCGGCTTGTTACGGACAACTTCAATGCGAACTTCGACTTTTCCAAGTTGGGGAGTGGGAAGGTACAGATAAAGTTGACGCTTCTTACGGACATTTATTATATGAATGAAAGCCAGGATGGTACGATTTTCCGCAGCGGTAATAAAGAAGTGACCTGGTTGCTTTTTTTTATTGCCTTACTGATCATTATAGTGGCTGCCATCAATTTTACGAATTTCAATACTTCGTTGACACCGATGCGTATCAGGAGTATCAATACCCAGAAAGTGTTAGGCAGTCCGGATTGCGTATTACGTCGGGCTTTATTGGCCGAAGCTGCTATTACCAGTCTGGTGGCCTGGCTGGCGAGCCTGTTCATTGTGCATGTGCTGGCTTCGACCGGTACCATGCCGTTTATAGAGGCTGATTTGAGTATAATAGATAACCTGCCGATTGTCTTGTTGACCGGTGTTATTGCATTGGTTACCGGCATACTGGCCGGGTTATATCCTTCCTGGTACGTGACCTCCTTTCCTCCGGCCCTGGTGCTGAAAGGAAGTTTTGGGCTTTCACCGTCGGGACGCAAATTACGTACGGTGTTGATCGGTATCCAATATGTGGTATCTATTTTATTAATTATCAGTGCTTGTTTTGTTCATTTGCAGAATAAATATATGCGTGGTTATTCGCTGGGATTTGACAAAGATCAGATCGCGATCGTTCCTTTGAGCAGTGACCTGTATATTAAATCTCATGAGACCTATGTTAATCGCCTGAAGGAATTTTCCGGTATCGAAGATGTGGCTTTTTCTCTGGAGAAGGTCGGTTCGCAGGATGGTTACAGTACGAACAGCGGTTCTGTCAAGGAAAATGATTTCCACTTCTTTATGATCTTTGTTTCCGCAAATTTCCTGCGTGTGATGGGAATCCCGGTAGAAGAGGGGCGTGACTTTTATCCGGCCGATGAAATGGCTGAAACTCCTTCTTACATTTTTAATTGTACGGCAAAACAGGAAGTAGGCATGGAAGTGGGGGATAAAATGGATTCGTGGGCTTCGGGTGATATTGTCGGGTTGACAGGCAATGTCAAGTTTACTTCGCTTCGAGAGGGAGAAAGTAATATCGGTTTTGTGACAGGGAAACTGCCTTATCCGCTAACTACTTCTTATATACGCCTGAAAGCCGGGGCAGATGTCGATGCAACCGTTTCACATATTTATAAAACACTGGCTGATATAGATCCGGCTTATCCGGTCGAGATCGAGTTTTATGATGCTGTGTTCAACGAATTATATCATAAGGAAGAGAATTTGCGTAGCCTGATCACGGTATTCAGCCTTTTGGCGATCATTATTTCGCTTGTGGGTGTCTTTAATCTGGTGGTATTCGATACACAATATCGCCGGAAAGAGATCGGTCTCCGAAAAGTGCATGGTGCGACTATCGGTGAAGTTTTGAAGATGCTGAACAGTTCCTATATTTATATTGTCCTGATTTGCTTTGTGCTGGCAGTACCGGTTGGTTATTATGGGATCAACAAGTGGCTGGAGAGTTTTGCCTATAAGACACCGATGTTTTGGTGGGTCTATCCGCTGGCTTTGCTTATTGTACTGACTATTACTGTCGGTACGGTGACTTACCAAAGCTGGCAGGCTGCTAATGCTAATCCGGTGGATAGTTTGAAGTCGGAATAACAGCGTTTTACATAGAATCTGTTTCAATGTCTAATAATTTGACAGCATTGTCTAATTATTAGACATTGTTCTTTTCTGACGGTTGGGCTAATATTCTGTTATTCTGTGCGTTGTTGCTTTGGCATGCAATTTGAATTACCAAAGTAAACATAAATAGTAATGAAGACAATACTAAGAAACTTTTTAAGCGTACTGCGTAGGTTCAAGATGGCAACCTTTTTGAATGTGGCGGGATTGGCAGTTGCATTTGCAGCCTTTATCGTTATTCTGATACAGGTAAATTATGAACGTAGTTTTGATCGTTGTCATCCGACGGCGGAAAGAGTTTTCAGAGTGGAGTTGGAAACTCCCGGTACATTCGGTCTTATTTTACCCCGTGGATTTGTAGAAACTGTTATTCAGTCATCTCCGCATATTGAGGCTGGATCGTTGATCTATCCTTATAATTCGGCTATTTATTTTTCCGTTATGGAGAATGGAGAGAAGATTGGTTACCGCGAACCGGTATATACTTGTAACCCTGAGATTACCCGTGTCTTTGATTTCCCGATATTGGAAGGGGATATCGATTGTTTGAAAGATCCCGATAAACTTATTTTACCTGAAAGCATAGCTCGGAAAATTTTTGGAGACCAACCGGCTGTAGGTAAAATGTTGCATGCCGAAGAGAATGTTGAGACCAAAGATAACCGTGAATATACCGTTGGTGCCGTTTATAAAGATTTCCCCGGGAACACCCAGATGAGGAATCTGATCTATACGGCTATCGGACCGACTTTTCAGCGGGATAATTTTGGGGCGAGTAATTTTGCCTGTTATGTGTTGCTGGATAAAGCGGAATCTGCACAGGATGTGGTTGATAACTTCAATGCAAATTTTGATTTTACTAAAATAGGAAAGAAAGATCAACAGCTTAAACTTACCCCTCTCACTGCTATTTATTATCTGAATGAAAGCCAGGACGGAATGATTTTCCGCAGTGGAAATAACGAAGTGACCTTGTTGTTATTTTTTATCGCCTTATTGATCATTATCGTAGCTGCTATCAATTTTACCAACTTCAGTACGGCCCTGACACCTCTTCGTATTAAGAGTATCAATACCCAAAAGGTATTGGGCAGTTCTGATAGATTATTACGAAACGCTTTGCTGGCGGAGGCTGCTATTGTCAGTCTTATAGCCTGGTTGATCAGTCTGGTTTTGGTCTGGATGCTCGGCAGGGCAACCGCTTTACCTTTTGTGGAAGCTGATTTGAGTATCCTGAAGAATTTACCGATTGTTTTGATCACGGGTGGAGTGGCATTGATAACCGGAGTGGTCGCCGGATTATATCCTTCCTGGTATGTGACCTCTTTTCCACCGGCACTGGTACTGAAAGGTAGTTTCGGACTTTCTCCGTCCGGTCGTAAACTGCGTACCATTCTGGTCAGTGTACAATTTATAGTTTCCATCCTGTTGATTATCGGGGCTAGCTTTGTACAGTTACAAAATGATTATATGCGTAGTTTTTCGCTTGGCTTCGATAAGGATCAGATTGCTATTGTGGAATTAAGCGGAGAACTTTATAACAAACATCATGAGACATATGTAAACCGGTTGAAGGAATTTCCGGATATCGAGGATGTTGCTTTTGCCATGGAAAAAGTGGCTTCAAAGGATGGTTACAGTACCAATGGAGCCGTTTTGAAGCAAAAGGAGTTTCACTTTTTCATGATCATGACTTCTCCCAATTTCCTTCGGGTGATGGGTATTCCGGTTGAAGAGGGGCGCGATTTCTCTTTGTCCGATGAGTTATCGGAAGAACCTGTTTATATATTTAATGAGACAGCTAAACTGGCGGTAAATATGGAACAGGGAGATATTCTTCAGTCATGGATTCCCGGCCGTATTATCGGATTTACCGGAAATGTGAAGTTTACCTCTCTTCGCAACGGTGAGAACAATATTGCTTTTGTGGTGTCAAAGATGCCTTATCCGATGTCTGTATCTTATATTCGTCTGAAAGCGGGATCCGATGTGCATGCTGCTGTTAATCATATCCGTAAGACATTGGCGGATCTTGATCCGGCCTATCCGTTTGATGTGCAGTTTTATGATACGATCTTTAATCATTTGTATCATAAGGAAGAGAATTTGCGTAGCCTGATTACTGTTTTCAGCATATTGGCAATAATCATATCGCTTGTGGGAGTATTCGGATTAGTCGTATTCGATACACAGTATCGCCGGAAAGAAATCGGTGTGCGTAAGGTACATGGGGCGACTAACAGTGAAATTCTGAAAATGCTTAACCGTTCATATATTTATATTGTACTGGTATGTTTTGCCCTGGCTACGCCGATCGGTTACTATGGCATTAAGAAATGGCTGGAAAGTTTTGCCTATAAGACACCGATGTACTGGTGGGTATATCTGGCCGCATTGACAATTGTACTGGTCATTACCATAGGTACAGTCACATTCCAGAGTTGGCGGGCGGCAAATGCCAATCCGGTAGATAGTTTGAAGGCACAATAAGTATTTCAACTAAACAGATTTACTACCATGTTTTTTGAAATGAACTGTCATACTATCATTTATTTGTGTAATATGTTGTATATATGCGTGTTGTCTTCTGATAGTTACCGTTTTTAACTGTCACTTATCTATCATGCAACTATCATAGCCTATTTGAAAAGACGGATAGATAAGTACTTCTTTTTAGTAAGTATACTGTTTAAAATCAGATGGATAGTAATATAAGTTGCTTGACACCCGGGTCTTGATATGCTCGACACCCGGGTGTAAGCATCGTTGAGATGGGGGTGTGAAACAGGTCGAAATGGGCATGCCGGCAACAAAAAATAGGTATTCGGATGAAAATAAGTCATAGGTTTGAGATAAAAAGGTAGTAGGGCGACGAATTATAAGAGGTGGTATCGAACGGTTACAGGTACTTTTTATGAATTGAAATGACTGTTCTTTGGTTAAAATCTCGTTAAAATGATGGTTGTATGTTAGATTAGTGATAGTTAAAAGCGGTAACTGTCATAGGTTAATGTGCATGTATATAGAGATTTACACGAGTAAATGATAGTATGATAGTTGATTCGTAGAAAACCTGACACTGTAAACGCAAAAAAAGGATATCCCATATGGAATATCCTTTCTTCTACTGATATATAATAAATATAATGTCAGTCAATTAGTTTCTGGGAAGTGCTTCTTTCACTACCATTGCCCGGCCTTCGTATTCTGCACCGTTCAATTCGTTGATAGCTTTGAAGGCTTCTGCATTTTCCGGCATTTCAACAAAAGCAAAACCTTTTGATCTTCTGGTGTCGCGGTCTACAATAAGTTTTACAGAATCAACTGTTCCGAACTCTTCCATTACATCTCTCAAATCTGATTCCTTAACATTGTAGCTAAGGTTACCAATATACATGTTCATAAATATAAAAATAAAAAATTAATAATATAACAATAAAACTTTAGGAAGGTCTTTATCAGAGATGGAAATACTCAATGTTTATAACTGAGGAGATACATGTGAAAGTAAGATCGAAATAAATCTCTTATTGTTTCTGATGCAAAGTAACGGAAACAATTTGGATAATGAACTATATATCTTGTTTATTATTCAATAATATATTATTATTATGAAATAAGGTCATTAATTAGTAATATGCCGTTATTCCGTTTTGTATAAGTTTATCCGACATTAGTTCCATCCTCTCGTTTTTTCTATCGGAAAAATATACGGGTAAAGCGGGCATATATTCGTAATATTGCAGTAGAAATATTAAATATGATATAGCATGAATAACCTTGAACGATCCAGGCACAGGAGGCCTGTTCTAAGTATCTTGATCTTGTTACTTTCGATTGTAACAATGAGCGCACAAACAACGACCTTGCATCCGGTTGCTTCCAACGACTGTGGTGTGGACGGCAAACAGCCGTTTCTGGTAAAAGGCGATAATTATACCATGCCCGATGAAACGGGAGGAAGTATGACGGCAAGAACCTGCAATTTCGGAGGGTCTGTTATCTATGCTTTCGACCGTTTGGATATACAGGCGGATTACCAGTTGGAGGTAGTCTATCTGGCGGATAGCGAGCGGCGGCAACGGATCGTAGCCGATGGAAACGAGGTGCAGGCTCCTGTCGTTCTTGAAAAAGGGAAGGAACAGCGTTATCGTATCGACCTGCCGAAAAAGGCATTTGCGTATGGACAGCTGGTACTGGTTTTCGAAGTATTGAAAGGACCGAATGCCATTGTTTCGGAATTGAATCTTTATTCATCCAATCCAAAGAAACCGATTCCTTTTGAAGGGGATAAAAAGCTGGCGCTGGCGCAGACGCAAAGTTATCGGGTGGATACGACCGTGAATGTGGAAGAACATCTTCCGGTTTATACAACTGTTCCGTACAGTGTGCCGGGCGTGTATAATCCGGTTCTGTCATTGAACGGAACCTGGCAGTTTAATCCGTCTCCGAAAGCTGATTTTTATACCCGTAAGGCCGATACGGACGGATGGAGTCCGATTGTCGTGCCCGGACAATGGTCGATGCAGGGATTCAAAGTCGATTCTGCCGGTTTTGGAGGTTATCAGACTCTTTTTACGTTGCCGGCGGACTGGAAAGGCAAGCAGGTGAAGTTGCGTTTCGACGGTGTATCCAGCGAATGTATTGTCTGGCTGAACGGAAAAGAGATAGGGACCCATATGGGGGGTATGACTGCGTTTGAGTTGGATGCTACCACAGCTTTGCAACCGGGAGAAAACAGATTAGCACTGAAGGTCCGTAGCGAATCGCTGGCAGATATGCTGGGAAGCCTGACGCAGTATGCCGCTCATCAACTGGGAGGTATTACGCGCAAAGTCACGCTTTTTGCCGTACCCGATGTGCATATTTTCGATCTCCGTATCGTGACGGAGTTGGATGAACAATATAAGGATGCTGAACTCAAAGTGTATCTGGCTGTGACAAATGCCGGAAAGGAGACGGAGAAGAATATAGCAGCGCGTCTTTCTATCGGCGGCCTTCCCGTTGTTCTCGATCAGGTAATTCCGGAACTGTCTCCGGGCCAAAACTGGACCGGATGGTTAACCGGAAAAGTGGCCGATCCCCGGAAATGGGATAATGAGCATCCTTATTTATATACGATGAAAATAGAATTGGGAAATGCGGACGTAACCACTGAACAGATAGAGAAACGTTTCGGTTTCCGTGAAGTAGAAGTGCAGGGCAACCGTCTGTTGGTAAACGGCAAGCCGGTAAAGTTGAGAGGCGTCTGCCGTCATGAAGCGCATCCGCTTACCGGTCGTGTCATGACTCTGGATCTGGAACGAAAAGATGTGGAATTATATCGTGCCGCCAACTGTAACTTTATCCGTACGTCACATTATCCTCCTTGCGAAGAATTACTTGAAATCTGTGATGAACTGGGAATGTTCGTCGAAGTGGAAGCACCTGTTTGCTGGATTGGTCATCATGCGAATGAGAACTGGAAAGTACTCGATTACCAGGATAGTACATATTATCCGTATGTCTTACAGGCAAATATGGAGACAATCCATTTCTACCGGAATCATCCGTCTGTTATCTTTTGGTCGATTGCCAACGAATCGTATTGGAACAAAGAGTTTGCCCAGGTTGAGGTATATGTGAAGAAAGCCGATCCGACTCGTCCGCATACTTTCCATGATCAAGCATACGGCGGTTTCAATAACCAGGGAAGTACGGCTCCCATTTCCAATATTCATTATCCCGGACCGGATGGATATAAGGTTGCCGCCAAGAGTGACCGTCCGATGGTGTATGGGGAATATTGCCACCTGAATGTTTACAACCGCAGCGAGTTGGTGACCGATCCCGGTGTGCGTAGCGACTGGGCGCTGGCACTGTCTCCGACCTGGGAAAATATGTATAAGACGGATGGTGTGCTGGGTGGTTCTATCTGGTCGGGTATCGACGATATTTTCCAATTGCCGAATGGGGATGCTGTGGGTTACGGTCCGTGGGGACCGATAGACGGATGGCGTCGTCCGAAACCGGAATATTGGGATATGAAAAAGATATATAGTCCGATTGGTGTGCAAACAGACCGGTTATCGCCAGCTAAAGAGTTGGTTATTCATTTGGAAAACAGATATACCTATACTAATTTCAATGAATTGCAGCTCAACTGGAAATATGGGGATGAACAGGGAGTTTCCTTCGCCTCGATTAGGCCGGGAGAGAGCGGTCAGATACGTATTCCGATTATGAATCCGGATCAGGCAAACGAACTGTATCTTTCTTTTACTGATCCGCGCGGTTTCATTGCCGACGAGTATATCATCCCGGTAGGTAAACAGGTTCAGAATGAATTACCGGAGTTGCAGCCGCTTACGACACAACTGAAGAAGGCAAGTGACCGTTATCGCATTACCGGCAAAAACTTTATTTGTGAAGTGAGTCGCACGACCGGACAAATCCTGTCGTTGAAACAGGGAAAGCAGGAGATACTGAACGGCGGTCCGTGGCTGATGGCGCTTCCTCTGAATGGCGGCGGTTGTTATCCGAACCATAATGCAAATACTCCTTTATTTAATGATATTTGCACGGAATGGAAACCGACGGAAATCGATGCGGCAAAAGTTGGTGACGATGTCATTGTCACGGTAAAAGGAAGCTATAAAGAATTTGAAGGAAGCTATAAACTGACTGTCAACGCGGCCGGAAAACTTTCTGTCAGCTATTCATTTAATGCGCTGGCTGACGTAAATCCCCGCCAATGGGGATTGGTTTTTGAGGCTCCGGCAACCTTCAATAAAACATTTTGGCGTCGTGATGGTCTGTGGAGTGTTTATCCGGAAGACCATATCAGTCGTCCGGTAGGAGAGGCAGACCTGTTTTATTCCGGTTTACCCTCGCATCTCAATCCGCGGGTGGAACCTACCTGGTCGTGGAGCCTCGATTACAATGAATTGGGAAGCAACGATTTCCGCTCTACCCGTCGTAATATCTGGTACGCCGGCCTAACCAATGCCGCAGGCAATAAGGTAACCGCCGTTTCAGATGGCAAACAGCACTGGCGTTCATGGCTGGAAAAAGACCGTATCCGTTTCCTGGTGGCAGATTTCGTCACTGCCGGCAACGAAATGTTCTTGAGTAGCTATTATGCTCCGTTCAGAAAACCGTTAAAGGCAGGGGATAATATTAGTGGTGCGATTGTATTGCATACGAACTGATTTGAAATATTCAGGGAGAGGAGGTAAAATAGTAAGACTTCCGTAAACTATATTGACTTGGATTGCTTATATTTGCATAGAAATGTTTAATCATATTGCCTTATGAAAGATAGTTATATCCGCTTTGACTGGGCCATCAAACGTCTTTTGCGTCAGAAAGCTAATTTCGGAGTGCTGGAAGGCTTCCTTTCCGTGTTGTTGGACGAAAAGGTTGAAATCATCGAGTTGTTGGAAAGTGAAAGTAACCAGCAAACCATTGACGATAAATTCAACAGAGTAGATATCAAGGCTAAAAACAGCAAGGGTGATATCATCATTGTGGAAGTACAGAATACACGTGAACTCTATTATCTTGAACGCATCCTTTATGGTGTGGCTAAGGCGATTACAGAACATATCTCTTTGGGAGAACGTTATTGCGAAGTGAAAAAAATATACTCCATAAGTATTCTATATTTTGATATAGGAAAAGGGGACGATTACCTGTATCATGGGCAGAATATTTTCACGGGGGTACATACGGGTGACCGTTTGGAAGTGACTACCAAAGAGAAAAATGCAATTGTGCATAAGCTTCCGGCAGAAATTTTTCCGGAATACTACCTGATTCGTGTGAACGAGTTTAATCAAGTAGCTGTGACCCCGTTGGAAGAATGGATAGAGTATCTGAAAACAGGGTGTATCCGCTCTGATACAACGGCTCCCGGTCTGGAAGAGGCGCGTGAGAAACTACGTTATTATAATATGACTCCCGAAGAACGTCATGCTTACGATGAACACCTGAATGCCATTATGATACAAAATGATGTTCTGGATGGTGCAAAGCTGGAAGGTCGTATGGAAGGTCGTATGGAAGGTCGTGTAGAAGGACGTATGGAAGGATTAGCCGAAGGTCGCGTAGAAGGTGAAATCCGAAAGCAAAATGAGATTGCTGCAAATATGAAAAAGTTAGGTCTAGATATTCAACTTATTTTGGAGGCTACTGGTCTAACGCTTGAAGAAATAGAGAAACTGTAATAATCTTGTAAGATTATTTTTTACCCCAATATCCATGCATATAAAGATATTGGGGTTTTTTATGTGTTTACGTGAATAGTATAGCATTTATCGAATGATTGTCCATCTTTTATCTTGTATAGTCTATTTGTTCTTTTAAAGAAAAACTCTTATTTTGCGGAGTAAATACGTATATAACAATACCATGAGAAGACTTACCTTATTACTAGCGTCTATCGGCTTAGTCATGACAGCCTATAGTCAACCGAACGTAACCCCAAAAGAATGGGACAATAATGAATATGCCGGAATATGGAAACTGTCAGTAGGCACACCCGAAAAGATCAACCTGCTGAGCGAACTCGATATAACTCCGAAGAAAGAAGCCTTGCAGCAGATGGCGGAAGGTCGGTTACCTATATCACCGGCTGATGTAAAAACAGAAGTAAGGGATGGCAAAACGTATATCAGTTTCCCGTTGGAAAAAGGGGAGAAGATATTCGGTCTGGGGCTTAACTTCAAAACTGTCGAACAACGGGGCCGTATCATGCGGCTGCACATGGATCATTACACCGGAAGCGATAACGGCCGTACCCATGCACCGGTTCCTTTCTTTGTCTCTTCCCGCGGCTATGGTGTATTAATCAATTCCGCCCGCTATATAGATTTATGGGTAGGAACGGCCGTTCGCAAGGGACCGAATGCCCCGGAGGAACAAGACCGTAATACAGATCCGACCTGGCCTGCACAACCTTATTCCGACAATATTGAAGTCCTGGTTCCTGCACAAGGTGTGGAATTGGTTTTCTTTGCCGGGCCAACCATGCAGGATGTTGTTCGCCGTTACAATCTGTATAATGGTGGTGGCGCTTTGCCTCCGCGTTGGGGGCTGGGGTTCTGGCACCGTACACCGACTTTGTTTACCGATAACGATGTAAAGAAAGAGGTGGATGAATTTGAGAAACGCGGATTTCCTCTTTCCGTGATCGGCCTTGAACCGGGATGGCATAGCAAAGCCTATCCTTGTACCTATGAATGGGATAAAACCCGTTTCCCGGATGCTCCCGGCTTTGCCAAAGAGATGCTCGACCGGAATATACGATTGAACCTCTGGATGAATCCGTATGTATCCAAACATAGTGAAGTATACAATAAAATAAAACCCTATACCGGTTCTCATACGGTCTGGCTGGGTGAGGTTCCTGACTACTCCATGCCTGAAGCCTGTAAAATCATGACCGATCACTTCCGTAAACATCAGGTCGACCTGGGAATAAGCGGATATAAGATGGATGAGAATGACGGATATGATTCCTGGTTGTGGCCTGACGTAGCTACGTTTCCTTCCGGTATCCCGGCGGAACAGTTGCGTAACTTGTATGGTTCGCTGATGCAACAGGCTACGGTAAAGATGTATCGTGAAAAGAATCTGCGTACTTATGGGCAGGTGCGTGCCGGTAATGCGGGAACGAATGCTTATCCTTATGTCCTGTATAATGACTATTACGACCATCGCGGTTTTATCACCGCTTTGATAAACAGTTCTTTTATCGGCGTGTTATGGACACCGGAAGTTCGTTCCTCCAAAACATCGGAAGAATGGCTTCGACGGATGCAGACCGTTTGTTTTTCGCCTATTGCACAGTTGAATGCCTGGGCGGACGGGACGAAACCATGGACTTTTGCAGATGTAGAAGATGATATTCGTGAGATCGCTTTGTTGCGTATTCAGTTGATACCTTATTTATATACCGCTTTTGCCGATTATGCTTTTTATGGAACACCTCCGGTACGTGCCATGAATCTGGAAGAAGGTTATTCTGTTGAAGCACAGACGGAAGAAGGTAAGCTGGATGCAACTGAGAACCCGTATGCGATGGCTGTACGCCGGGAAGTGAAAGACCAGTTTATGGTCGGCGAGAATATCCTGGTCGCTCCTTTGTTTGCCGGTGAGAAAGAACGTAAAGTCGTTCTCCCGCAAGGTAAATGGTATGATTTTTATACCGGAAAGTTTGCTGGTGAGGGAGAGGTCATAACTGTTATCCCGGCTGACCGCCATATTCCTGTATATGTAAAAGACGGCGGTATTATCCCACTCTGGCCTGCCATGTCGAAATTCGGAGATCGGAAATATCCGCTGGAAGTACGGCATTATGGAAACAAACCGGGCACATATTCTCTCTATGATGATGACGGAAGTTCTTATAACTACGAAAAGGGAGAGTTTACCCGCATCGACCTGACCGTTACGGTTGATAAGAAAGGAAAGAAAAAAGGGAAAGCCGTTCAACCGAAAGGAAAAAAGATTTGGTCATTCAGTGAATATAATTTCAAGTTTATGACGGAATAAGCAAATACTCTTTCCATATCACAGATGTATTTCTTTTGTTTCACAGTTGGATTCCGTTTGTATCACAGTTGAGTTTCTTTTGTTTCACAGCTGTGATATGAATAAAGAATTGGAGTTTATCCACACATGCTGGCGGGTAAATCATACTGTGACCGGGCTAATTGACTGTATCAGAAACATAATTTTATATGAAACTAAGCAAAACAATTTCACTAACACTACTTTCTTTAACTCTGGGAAGCTATCTGCACGCACAGGATATTCAATCGTTGGCAGGAACCTGGCAGTTCAGTCTCGACCCTGCCGATCAGGGGATGAAAGAAAACTGGCAAGACCGTTCGTTTGATAAAACGATTGCCTTACCGGGAACAACCGATGAAGCGCAATATGGCGAGAAGACGTCCGGTTCCGATTTCGGTATTCTTACCCGTGCTTATAAATACTACGGTCCGGCCTGGTATTCGAGAGAAATTGAAATTCCATCCGAATGGAACGGAAAACGCATTCGGATGGAACTGGAACGCGTCTTATGGGAGTCACGTGTTTTTGTGGATGGAAAGGAGGTGTCCGTGCAGGATGCTTTGTCTACTCCCCATTACCATGATCTCGGTTATCTATCCCCTGGTAAGCATCGTTTGACTATTCGTATCAATAATGATCTGATCTATAATATTGGCGATAAAGGTCATGTCTATACGGAATATACGCAAAGTATTTGGAACGGAGCTGTCGGACGTCTGCAACTGAAGGCAATCGAACCGGTTCATTTTTCTAATCCACAGGTATTTACCAAGGTTTCTCCCTGTTCCCTGCAACTGATGGATACCTTGATGAATACTTCCCCTAAAAAGGTCGATGCACATATAACCTGGCAACTGACCGAGCGTGGGAGTGGAACGGTAGTTTTTACGGAAACAACCGAACAGCCGCTGCAGAAGGGAGCGAACGTACTGAATTTTAAAGCATCTATGCCGCAGGGTATCAAGCTATGGAATGATGTCACTCCCCATTTGTATCAGTTGAAAGTTACCATACGGGATAAAAAGAAAATATACGATACCCGTGAAATTGAGTTCGGTTTCCGGGAAGTGACAACATCCAAATCAAAAATTCTTATCAACGGAAAACCTGTTTTTCTGCGTGGTAATCTCGATTGCGTGCATTTTCCGCTGACGGGTTATCCATCTTGTAAGGTAGAAGATTGGGAAAAGATTTTCCGTATTTATAAAGACTATGGTCTGAACCATGTCCGTTTTCACTCCTGGTGTCCTCCGAAAGCCGCTTTTATCGCGGCCGACCGGATCGGTATTTATATCCAGGCAGAAACGATTTGGATCGACTGGTGGATGTCTGTCGAACAGAAAGAACGGAAAGAGATGGATACCAAAGGCCATCCGCAGGGATTGGGTAAGAATCCTTCGGCCGACCGGTATGTGCAGCAGGAATTAACCCGTATGATAGATGCTTACGGCAATCATCCGTCTTTTATTATGCAATGTATCGGTAACGAGTTGGGTAACTCTGATTTCGAAGTGATGGAGTCGTGGATGAAACCCTTGAAAGAAAAAGACTCGCGCCGCCTGTATGCAACTTCAACGGCTCGTAAGATCATGCCGCTCGATCAATATATGGTCACTCATTATATGGACGGACTGGGCGGAACCCGCGGTCTTCGGGGCGGTGCTTCTACCGCCTGGGACTTTGAAGATGTGTATTCATGTTCGGACATCCCCATTCTTTCGCATGAGATCGGGCAATGGCCGGTTTATCCGAAATGGGAGGAGATAAAGAAATATACAGGTGTACTGAAAGCCCGTAACTTCGAAGAGTTCCGCGAACAGGCACGCAAAAACAGGATAGAGGAACAGAATGAGGAATTTGTCGCAGCTTCCGGTGCCCTGAACCAGATCATGTACAAATATGAAATAGAATCCTTCCTTCGTACGCCTTCCTGTGCCGGCATCCAGTTGCTTAGCATGCAGGATTATCAGGGGCAGGGCGAAGCGTTGATCGGTTGGCTGGATGTTTTTTATGACAGCAAAGGCATTACAACGCCTGAACAGTTCCGTGCGCACCATGATACGACAGTTCCTTTGTTACGTATGCCTAAATATGTATGGGAAAACAACGAGCCTTTTACGGCTGAAATGCAGTTGGCACATTACGGAACCGAAGATTTGCAGGAGGGGCTTTACTGGAAGATTAAAGATGAAAACAGTAATCTGGTCGCTTCCGGAAAGACTGCATCCCGCCGTTGGCCCATAGGTACTTCCGAACTGGGAGGTAAAATAAATTGTGATCTTTCTTCTATCTCTGCCGCTCAAAAACTGACGGTTGAAGTCGGTTTGCAGGGACGGCCCATAGTTAACCGTTGGAATATCTGGGTTTATCCGTCTGCAAAATCTTCGGGCAAACCTGTTGTGGCCGAAGATGTGTATGTTACCGACCGGATGGATGCGGAATGCCTGAAACGTTTGGAAAAAGGAGAGAAGGTTCTTTTGCAGGCGTCTGCTTTAGGGACGGAAGAAACCTGCGATAAGATTAGTTTTTATCCTTTATATTGGTCGCTGACTTTCTTCCCCGGGCAGGGTAAGAATACGATCGGTATGATTGTTCGCGATAAACATCCGTTGTTTGCACAGTTCCCGACCGATTCACATAGCGACTGGCAGTGGCAATCCGTTTATAAAGATGCTCGTGCCTTCTATATAAACGACTATCCGGAAAGTTATAAGCCGATTGCGCAGCCGGTCGATGATTTCCACCGGAATAATAAGCTGGCCTCTATCTTTGAGTTGAAAGTGGGAAAAGGAAAATTGCTTGTCTGCGGCTTTGACCTGAAGGATGAAAAGAATCCGGCTGCACGCCAGTTGAAGAACAGCATCCTGCATTATATGAGTTCGGACGATTTTGATCCTTCGTATGAAAAAGATATTGCCTCCTTGCAGAAAATGCTGACTTATGTGGAACCATTGAAGAGTACTGTTACCGGCGAGTTCAGCAATGCTTTGCTGTATATAGAC
>PPYF01507700.1_pt1 | contig 19587 bp, 13 predicted proteins | sample 1559871 | NCBI WGS metagenome assembly PPYF01 (sample SAMN08240021, study PRJNA423297) | Human gut metagenome, whole genome shotgun sequencing project. | reverse complement strand
GACCGTCTTCACCTACGCGGAATGCGTCGTGTGTCCAGATGAATTTCACCGGTTGTTCCATCAAAGCAGCCATACGTACAGCAGGTTTCATGTAATCGGAGAATACGAAGAATGTACCGCAAGCAGCGATTACACCACCGTGTAAAGACATACCGATACAGATACAAGCCATTGACAATTCAGATACACCTGCCTGGAAGAATGCTCCGCTGAAATCGCCTTTCTTGAAAGAATGAGTCTTTTTCAGGAAACCGTCAGTCTTGTCAGAGTTAGAAAGGTCGGCAGAAGCAACGATCATGTTTTCTACTTGTGTGGCAAGTGCGCCCAGTACGGTTGCAGATGCAGCACGGGTAGCACTACCAGCTTTCTGTTCGATAGCAGCCCAGTCCACTTTCGGAGCTTTGCCCGAGAAGAAAAGTTCCAGTTTGGCAGCCAGTTCCGGGTTTGCTTTCGCCCACGCAGCTTTTGCTGCATATTTTTCAGCTACAATTTTCTTCAATTCTTCTGCACGTTTTGCATACAGTTCAGCTACTTCCGGGAATATAACGAACGGGTTAGTAGGATCACCACCTAGATTCTTGATTGTATTTACATAAGCGTCGCCACCGAGAGGAGCACCGTGTGTAGCGCAGTTGGCTTCATAGCTGCTACCGTCTGCCTTGCGTGCACCTTTACCCATAACCGTTTTACCGATAATCAGTGTCGGGCGTTCTTTTTCAGCCTGTGCTTCTTTGATTGCCGCACGGATTTCGTCAGGATCATTGCCGTTGATGCTAAGTACGTTCCATCCCCATGCTTCATATTTCATGGCAGTATCTTCAACGGTTACGTCTTTCGTTTCTGTAGAAAGCTGAATATCGTTGGAATCATAGAACATAATCAGGTTGTCCAATCCCAGTGCACCGGCAATACGTCCGGAACCTTGAGAGATTTCTTCCTGAATACCACCGTCAGAGATGTAAGCGTAAATGGTCTGATTCATCACCTCGTCGAAACGGGCTTTCAAGAATTTGGCAGCGATAGCAGCACCTACTGCAAAAGTGTGTCCTTGTCCCAGCGGACCGGAAGTATTTTCACCGGGTGACCGGAATTGGCTTTCTCAACCATTGAAGCAGCAAGAATACGGATGTTATCCGCTGCACGATTCATAAGTTTGTTATCGTTCATATCGTTAAAATTTAATTGATTTCTGTCAGATTGTTCGCAAAGATAACTCTTTATGTGGATTTAACAATCCAAAAGAGCTATCTTTTTTATCGACAATTTTACGGTCTTCTTGTTTGTGATACAATAAGTAATTGCTCTAAAATTACTGTAACTCTAAAGTAACAATGGACTTAGCAGGAAGTTTTACCTTCATTGTACCTTTATTGATTTTTACCTCTTTGAAAGGTGCCGGTTTTACAATATTAGGGTTTTCAAAAGAATTGTAATCGGTCAGTTTTGCAGAGGTCAGAATCTCTCCGACTGCTTTTTTTGCTTTCGTATCACCCAGATTGATGGTGATTTCCTGTGCTTCGTCAGCATCTACATTGGACAGAGAAATGTGGATCACTCCATCTTTGTTTTTGGAAGCTGTGGCGCTTACCATCGGAACGGTGCGGTTATCACGTACACTCATCTTTTCGCAAGTCAGGTCGATGGGAAGATAAGTGGCATCCTGATGTACTTTATACATCTTGAAGACATAATAAGTAGGAGTGAGCACCATTTCTTTGTCTTTCGTCAGAATCATGGATTGAAGTACATTGACAATCTGTGCGATGTTTGCCATCTTCAGACGGTCTGTATATTTGTGGAATACGTCAAGGCTTAAAGAAGCAACGAAAGCATCGCGCAATGTATTCTGCTGATATAGGTGTCCTTTGATGGTTCCCGGTTCTTCATCCCACCAGGTTCCCCATTCGTCGAGTAAAAGAGCGATCTTTTTGTTCTTGTCATATTTATCCATGATGGCACAATGCTTCTTGAGCACATCTTCCACTTCCAGGCATTTACCCATTGTCCAATAATAGTCATCCTTGTTGAATTGAGTGGCTGCCCCTTTGCTGCCGCTCCATCCGGTTACGGTGTAATAGTGGAGAGAAAGTCCCTGCATGCGATGTCCTACACGATTCATCAATACGTCTGTCCAGTTGTAGTCATAGTCACTTGCACCACTGGCAATTTTGAACAGACGGTTGCCGTCATAGTTACGGCAATAAGTAGAATAACGACGGTATAAGTCCGCATAATATTCCGGACGCATGCTGCCACCACAGCCCCAGCTTTCATTTCCTACTCCCAGATATTTGAGTTTCCATGCTTTGTCACGACCATTCTTACGACGAAGATTGGCCATGGGAGAGTCCCCGTCGGAGGTCATGTATTCCACCCATTTGGCGAGTTCTTCTACGGTACCGCTACCTACATTTCCACTCACGTATGGTTCGCAACCCAGCATTTCGCAAAGATTCAAAAACTCGTGTGTTCCGAAACTGTTATCTTCAATGGTTCCGCCCCAGTTGTTGTTCACCATCTTCGGACGGTTCTCTTTCGGACCAATGCCGTCCATCCAGTGGTATTCATCGGCAAAGCATCCGCCCGGCCAGCGAAGGACGGGAACGGACAAGTCTTTCAGTGCATTGAATACATCTGTGCGGTATCCCTTAATATTGGGAATATCCGAGTTTTCGCCTACCCAAAGACCGCCGTAGATACATGAACCCAGGTGTTCGGCAAACTGGCCGTAAATTTCCTTCGGTATGATTTCTTTGCCTTGGTCGGCATGTACGGTTATGGTAGCACTCTTTTGTGCAGAAAGAGATACGGATGCTGCCAGAAAAGCCGTGCTGACTAATAGTTTTGCTTTCATAAATGGTATTTGTTTAATGATTATTTTTTACCACAGATTACGCAGAGTATCACAGATTGATTTTATTCTGACTACTATCATGTTATAACCCATAAATAATCTGTGTTAATCCGTGTAATCTGTGGTGACTTCTATTTTAGTAAACGAACTTCATAAACGGCAGAGGTCCATTCCGTCCCGTTAGGGATAAAACGTATCGGACAACTACCCGTATTCAGTTTTTGAGGCAGAACATAAGAAAGGGTTATGAAACCGTCTTTATCCGCTTCACTGATAGTCGGATGAACAGCCAACTTTTCGTTATTCAAAAGAATAGCCACTTTATTGCGGTCATCTTTCCGTACCGTAATCAGGAGGCGGCTTGCTTCCTCTTTTACCTTCAATTGATAGCCGAACCAACCTTTGGCACGTCGGAAATGCCGATCTTTATTCGTCCCTGTTTCTGCCTGTTCATACTGGATGCCATGGTCAGACTCCGGTTGCTGTTCGCCAGGGAAGATAAGGTCAATGGTTTGATTAGCCAATTCCGTTGCTTTTCGTTCAGCCGTTGCCATCTCTTCCTGAATCGCTTTAAACTGCTCTTCGCTTGCCTGCCGGAAATAAACGGCATAACGGGAATTATGTAGGCGGAAGAAGGGAACAAGCTCCAATGCTTTGCCTTGTACAGGATAAACATCTCCGTTGTAGCTGAAAGCGATCCGGCTGCCTTGTTCTTTGTGAAGAGATTTACGGATGGAATCGGGATTTCCTATCAACATCGGAACTTCCTGTAAAGGAATCTGTTTGCCATGGGCGATATGTCCGCCACGACTGTCATCGGCATATAAACCATCGAGGTGTTCAGTGCCTGTGGAAGCTGCAAGAACGATAGGGCCATATAAGAAAGCATAATAGTCTTTCTTATCAGGAATTTGTTCCATGCTGACTCTCATAGGCAAGTTGAAAGTAATGACATCTCCTTTTTTCCATTTGCGGGAGAGGGGAAGATACTGGTTACCTTTTGCCATAACGAACATTTTTCTTTTTCCATTGATGCTGACACTATATCCTTTGGATTGGTTCGCCCATTCCGGAATACGTATCATTAAAGTACGTTTTTTCTTAGGCGCTTCATCTATTCGCAAAGTTACCTTGTCGTCATCAGGGAAACGGGTTTCCTGTCTCAAAATAATGCCTTGCTCTTTCCAGGTCAGTTGTGAAGGAATGAAGAGATTGACATAAAGTGTGTCTTTCCGATACGCATAGATAAATTCACCGTATTTGGTATGATTCTCCAAGCCTGAACCTACACAGCACCACATGGATGTTTCCGGTTGTGAGTATACACGATAGTGTCCTGGACGCATAGGAGTGAAGTAGACAAATCCACCTTTATCCGGCTCTTGTGACGCTAGGATATGATTGTAAAGCGCACGTTCGTAATAGTTTACGTAGTTGGGATCAGGTTCGTTTGTTTGATTCGGATTGTGAGAATTCTGATAAAGCATTTTGGTAAGACGGAGCATGTTGTAAGTATTACAGGTCTCCGGTCCTTGAACGTCGTTCAGCATGGACGTGAAGTTATCCGACGGATGGAAATGTTCGCGGACGCTATTTCCTCCGATGCAGACGGAACGGTGATTGACTACCGTGTTCCAGAAAAAACGGGCGGCATGATCCCATTCTGCAGCATGATTCCAATTCTTGTCGTCTTGTGAAAGTTCGGCTATTCGCTTGTAGCCGATCACTTTCGGAATCTGTGTGTTGGCGTGCATCCCCGTCAATTTGTCTTCCTCTTTGATAAGCGGGTCTAAAATAAGCTTGTGAGAGAAACGGCGTGCCAGTTCCAGATACTTCTTGTCGCCTGTGATTTCGGCCACGTCAGCGAATGTTTCGTTTAATCCGCCATGTTCGCTACGAAGCATATCCTGCATTTGTTCGTCACTCAAGCCGGAAGTGATATCAATCATCCAGTCTGTAAAAGCGATAAGCATTTGGCGTGCAAGGTCGCTTCCTGCATAGATATATGCATCCCGCAATCCGGCGTAAGTCTTATGTATATTGTATAAAGGTACCCATTTGCCGTTAAGGTCGAAACCTCCGGCATGGATCTTTCCTGCTTTTATATCTTTCCAAAGTTGAAGGCTTCCCGGAGTTCCTCCGATGAATCCTGTGCCGACAGTTTGTTGTGCCCGGTTCAACTCATTCAGCATGTAGTTGAGGCGATTATAGACTGCGGTATCTCCGGTGGCGGCATACATCATGGAAAGTGCAGATAAATAATGTCCGCCGATATGTCCGTCCAATCCGGTATTTTCCCAATTGGTGTAGCTGGGGGCTTTAGGCTGTAACCCTGCTTCGCGGAGAAAAGGAGCGAGCAGGCGGTCGGGATCTAATGCAAGTATGTAATGTAAATCAGTCTGTTGAGCTTGCAGAAACGGACTATCCAATAGTTTCACATTCTGTAAAGGGAAGTAAGACACTTGTGGGGCGTTTTGAGCTTTGCCCAGTGAGGTGGACAGGACAAGTGCAAGTATGAACGAGGTGGTTTTCATGATAATAGTCTCCCCATCTCCCTCTCCAAAAGAGGAGAGGGGTGGAGATAATTAATGTTAATACTTAGTTAGAATTGACTCTTGATAAACAGCGATTTATCGGCAATCTCTGATGAACAACAATGGATTGCCGACTGTCAATTATTTAAATTTGACTGCTGCCTCTTCGATAGGCAATCCTGCCTTATAGTTTTCGATGTATGTATTGAAGCCGGCTACATCTTCGGGTGTAGGTGATACCTCGATACCCGCGTCACCGACAAATACACTTTCATCCAGGAAGTCGGCAAGAGATTGTTTCTTTTCGTTGTTCACGAGATAAGAACCTAACAAGGCAATACCCCAGGCACCACCTTCACCAGCTGTTTCCATTACCGAAATAGGCGAGTTGATGGCTGCTGCAAGGATTCTTTGACCTACTCCCTTTGTTCTGAACAGTCCTCCGTGACCTGTAATTCTATCCACTTTGATTTTTTCTTCGTTGAACAGGATATCATTACCAATCTTGAGAACGCCTACTGAAGCGTATAAGTGAGTCCGCATAAAGTTGGCCAGGTTGAACTTGTCATTAGCAGAGCGTACAAATAAAGGTCTTCCATCGGCAAGTCCTGTTACAGGTTCGCCTGAAATATAGTTGTATGAAAGGAGTCCTCCGCAATCTGTGTCACCGGTAAGTGCGATATTGTAGAGTTTGCTGTAGATTTCATCCATATTTACAGGTATGCCCAGAAGCTCCTGATATTCCTTGAACAGGTTGACCCATGCGTTGAGATCAGAAGTACAGTTATTGCAATGCACCATGGCTACCAGACTTCCGTCAGGAGTTGTGACCATGTCGATCATTTCGTATGGCTTGGACAAGTCTTTCTCTAATACAATCATTGAGAATGAAGAAGTACCTGCTGATACATTTCCGGTGCGCTGTTTCACAGCATTGGTTGCAACCATACCGGTGCCGGCGTCTCCTTCCGGAGGACAAACGGGTATTCCTGCTTTCAAATGACCCGATGCGTCAAGCTTCTTGCTACCTTCCGGTGTGAGGACACCTGCATTTTCACCTGCCGATAATACTTTAGGCAGAATATCTTCCAGTTTCCAGTTATATTCTTTCGGAGCAATCAGTTTGTTGAACTTAGCCACCATTTCAGCAGAATAGTTGTTAGTAGTTGGATCTATAGGAAGCATACCTGATGCATCGCCTATTCCCAACACCTTTTCGCCTGTGATCTGCCAATGCACGTAACCTGCCAGAGTGGTCAGGAAGTCGATTTCATTAACGTGTGCTTCGTTGTCCAGAATAGCCTGATACAAGTGGGAAATGCTCCAACGCAGAGGGATATTATAGACAAATAGTTCGGACAAAGCAGCCGCTGCGCGGCCTGTATTGGTGTTTCTCCAAGTGCGGAAAGGCACGAGGATTTCTTCTTTTTTGTTGAATGGCATATAACCATGCATCATAGCGCTGACACCGATGGCAGCCAGAGTCTCGATCTCTATGCCGTATGCATTCTTTACGTTAGTACGAAGATCAGCATAGCAATCTTGCAGCCCTGACCAGATAGCTTCAATGCTATACGTCCAAAGTCCGTCGACTAACTGGTTTTCCCAAGTGTGGCTACCTTGAGCAATAGGCTTGTTTTCCTGGTCGATCAAGACAGCTTTTATTCGTGTAGAACCGAGTTCTATACCAAGAATAGCTTTACCTGCCTCGATGGTTGATTTTGCATCTAATTTCATGTTGAAATCAATATTTTAAGGTATAACGATCATTCTAAAAAAAACAAGTTTCGCAAAAACCTAACGAAATAATTAAGCCATGCGAAACTTGAATAATTGTTTTTAGCAAAGTGCTTTATTCAACATGTAATACACTTCGTTCATGCGCAGTTCTTTCTTGAAGCAGCTGATTGTAGTATCCTTGTTGATATGTACCATTTCGATACCTGCGATTTCAGCATAATCTTCCCAATATTCTGCTGTCAGGTCGTAAGAGAAGCAAGAGTGGTGAGTTCCACCAGCCAGAATCCATGCACCTGCACCTACTTCAAGGTTTGGCATCGGAATCCAGAGAGCAGAAGCAACCGGCAACTTAGGCAGCGGTTTCGGCTCGATACATTCTACGTCGTTCACGATCAGACGGAAACGGTTACCCATATCTACAATAGTAGCAGTGCAGCCTGTACCTACTTTTGAAGTGAAGACCAAACGTGCAGTCTGACTCTTGCGGATACCTATACCGAGGAAATGTACTTCCAGGCGAGGTTTGTTGGCTGCGATAAGCGGACAGATTTCCAACATGTGTGACTGAAGGATAGAGCTGTTTGCACCATCGAAGTTCAGTGTGTAATCTTCCAGGAATGAACAGCCTTTTGGAAGACCCTGATTCATTACCCATACAGTGCGGTACAGAGCAGCCGATTTCCAGTCACCTTCAGCACCGAATCCGTAACCTTCCGCCATCAGACGTTGTGAAGCAAGACCCGGGATTTGATCGAAACCATTGTATTCAATGTCGCCCAAATCGTCGAAGTTGGTAGTAAATCCTTTGGCACCTTTGGCTTTCAGGATAGCACGTATAGCCAGTTCAGCCTTAGCAGCATTCCATACTTTCTGGTAAGCTTCAGTTGATTTATCTTCCAGAGAAGCATCGTGATCGTATTCCTTGAAGTAAGTAGCTACCAATGCATCTACCTCTTCATTTTTGATATCCTTGTGATATTCCATCAATTCGCTTACCGGACAGTAATCTACGTGGTAACCCATACGTTGTTCAGCTTCCACTTTATCACCATCGGTTACAGCTACGTTGTTCATCTGGTCGCCGAAACGGATAATCAGCATATCCTGTGAATCTGCCCAACCGGCACAAACACGCATCCAAACGGCAATCTTATGCAAAGTCTCTTCCTCTTTCCAGTAGCCTACCACTACTTTACGACGGATACGCATACGGGTACAGATATGTCCGAATTCGCGGTCACCGTGAGCAGACTGGTTCAGGTTCATGAAATCCATGTCCATTGTATCCCAAGGAATTTCCTTGTTGAATTGAGTATGCAGGTGCAACAAAGGCTTCTTCAACTGTTGCAAGCCGTGAATCCACATTTTAGCAGGAGAGAACGTATGCATCCAAGTGATAACACCGACACACTTTTCGTCATTATTGGCTGCTTTGAAAACAGCTTCCACTTCTTTAGAAGAATTAGCTGTTCCTTTGTATACCACCTTTACAGGAAGTTTACCGGATTCGTTCAATCCGTTAACCATTTCATTAGAGTGTGCGTCTACTGCGATTACTGCGTCACCTCCGTACAAAAGCTGTGCTCCTGTTACGAACCATACTTCATATTGATTAAATGCGTTCATAATGTTATTGCTTTAATTGTTATTGTTCTAATTTTTAATCTTTAATTTTTAATTATTTCTGTCCGTAATAAGCATTCGGACCATGCTTGCGGCTGAAATGTTTTTCTATCAGCAGCGGATTCATTGTTAAATTGGGATTCACCGCATAAGCGATACTTGCCATTTTAGCTACCTGTTCCATAACCACAGCATTGTGTACGGCATCGTACGCGTCTTTTCCCCAAGAGAAAGGACCATGATTTTTCACCAATACTCCCGGTGTATGTACAGGGTTCAAGCCTTCAAAACGTTTCACTATCACATTACCGGTTTCCAGCTCGTAAGTGCCTTTCACTTCCGCTTCTGTCATATCCGCTGTGCAGGGAATGGCATCATGGAAATAATCTGCATGAGTGGTTCCGATATTCGGAATGTCACATCCGGCTTGTGCCCAGGCTGTAGCATAGGTAGAGTGCGTATGTACCACTAAGATGACTAATCCATGCTTTACCAATTCGAGATTGGCATGAAATACTTTTTCTTTTAGTTCTTCCAGCATAATGATTATAATTTAAATTTCGGGTCCTTGCGGTAAGCCTTGCTGTTGAACTTATATAAGGCAGCACCACGTTTCGAACCCAGTTTGTCAATTTTATCAGTCTTTTCTATATAATCCATTTCAGCTACTCTTTTACGGAAATTCCGTTTATCCATTGTTTCACCGTAAATGGCTTCATATAAACTTTGTAATTGGGATAATGTAAATAGCTTCGGCAATAGATTGAAACCGATGGGCTCTACAGATGCTTTCTGTTTCATCAGTTCCCGTGCTTTTTCTACCATTTCAGGATGGTCGAAGATAAGCGGGGGAAGTTCATTTATATTCACCCAGTAAGCATTGTGTTTCTGAACCTGTTTCCGGTCATACTCATTGATGTTAATCAATGCATAATAAGCCACGGAGATAACCCGTTCACCCGGATCGCGATCGATAGCTCCAAAAGCTCCCACCTGTTCCATGTAAACGTTTTCCAGTCCGGTAAGCTCATGCAATACACGTTTAGCGGCATCATCCACACTTTCATTGTTTTGTACAAATCCTCCCATCAGTGACCATTCACCCATTGCCGGCTCGAAGTTTCTCTTTAACAATAACAGGCTGATTTCCCCTTCGTAGAAACCGAAAATGATACAGTCTATGCCGACATAGAAGGCCGGATTCGAGCTATAATAAACCTTTTCCCGCCCCTTTTCCAAAGAGGGGGAATTAGAGGTTATCATTGGCTCTTGTGAATTATCTTTATCCATTTAGATTGTGATTTTAGTTATAATAAAACAGTCTTTCCGTAGATAAGACTATTTTCAGGTTTCTCTTTCAACCCTTCCCCAAGAGGAGGGTTGAAAGAGAAGCTTATTTTTACCAGAAATACCAGTAGAAAGCAGCAGTAATGGCCAGAATAATTACCGTATGAATAATATCCCAGTGATTCCAGCTTGCACGTGTAGCGGCTTTTTGTTCCTTAGTAGCCGTACCGAATACTAGTCCCTGAATCTTTTCTGCAGTTGGAGCTTCTGTTGCCAGACTGACTACGATTACTACAATAATACAGAACAGGAACATCCATCCACAGAAGAATAACCAGTTCATGTCATAGAACAAATATTTGAATGTAGAATCAGCTACTTCACCTGCGTTGCTATAATATACTTTTGCGCCGAGGCGGGTCAACCCGATTACCATGCCGGAGATCAATCCCCACATACCACCCTGGGCGGAAGTACGTTTCCAGCAGATCCCCAGTAAGAAAGCGGCAGCGATACCTGGTGCCAATACAGACTGAACATCCTGCAAGTAAGTATAAAGTACATCACCTACACTACGCATGATAGGAATCCAAAGAATACCTAAAACAACGATTACAATTGTTGCAATCTGACCGATACCCACCAGCTTCTTTTCCGGAGTTTCCGGTTTGAAACGTTTGTAAAAGTCGATAGTAAACAACATGGCTGATGAGTTAAACAGAGATGCAAGGGAACTCATCAAAGCGGCAAGAATACCACATACTACCAAACCTTTCACGCCCGCAGGAAGTAATTTGGCTACTAATGTCGGGAAGGCGGCATCAGCATTTGCTGTTCCGTTAGCCAGCATCGGTAAGAAACCTTCACCACCGGCACCGATATATTTTTGATGTAATGCAAATGCAATCATACCAGGAATCAAGAAAAGGAATACGGGTAGCAGTTTCAGATAAGCACCGAAAATAGTACCACGACGAGCTTCCATTTCATTTTTACCTGAAAGTACACGTTGTACGATGAACTGGTCGGTACACCAGTACCAGAAACCGATAATAGCCGAACCGATCAAAGCACCCAACCAAGGGAAGTTTGCATCATCGTTGCTACGAATCAGGTTAGTCATTGTATCACCGTAATCATTTACAGTAACAGCGCCGCAGACTCTCATCATTTCGTCCCATCCACCTAATTCTTTGAAACCGAGCACTAGAATTATTAATGATCCTAGCAGTAGGATAGGGGTTTGAAGAACAGAAGTGTAAAGAACTGATTTCATACCACCGAAGATAGTATAAAGCGCAGTTAACACTACCAGACCGATAGCTGCAATCCAGAAGAAATCAATTCCCCAAAGCTCTTTGATACCGAATACTTGTTGGAATACGAGGCCACCGGCATAAACAGTTACGGCTACTTTGGTCAATACATAACTTACAAGAGAAATAACAGATAAAATAGTACGTGATTGAGGATTATAACGACGCTCCAGGAATTCCGGCATTGTATATACCATGCTTCGTGTATAGAAAGGAACGAATACCCATCCCAAAATCAAGATCATCCATCCCTGGATTTCCCAGTGTGCCATAGCCATACCACTGGATGCTCCGGCTCCTGCCAGTCCGATCAAATGTTCCGAACCAATGTTTGATGCAAAGATAGAGGCACCGATTGCAAGCCATGTTGCGTCGCGTCCACCCAAAAAATAATCCGCCGAGTCATTTTGTTTTTGTCTGACTACCCAAACAATAATACCGATCAGAGCCAGAAAAAAGACTCCGATTACTAGCCAATCTAATGCTTCCACAATAAATATGATTTATAAGTTAATATTATTTCTCTACAGAGAATTTGAAAATACATTCGCTATTATAAGTTTGTCCTGGTTCCAGAACTACAGACGGCCAGTCTGCCTTGTTGGGGCTATCTGGATAGTGTTGTGTTTCCAGGCAGACAGAAGCACGTTGGTTGTATACGATACCCTTCTTTCCGGTTACGGTTCCATCAAGGAAGTTTCCTGTGTAAACCTGTACACCCGGTTCGTTGGTATATACTTCCAGAGTGATGCCGCTTTCAGGTGAAGTTAGTTTGGCTGCTACTTGAGAAAGATCTCCCTTAGTGTTGAGCACCCAGTTGTGGTCATACCCTTTTCCGTTCTTCAGTTGAACGAAATCATAATTGTTGATCTCTTTACCTACCGCTTTCGGAGTGGTGAAGTCCATCGGAGTGTCTTTTACCAGAGCGATTTCGCCTGTAGTCATAAAAGTACTGTCTACCGGAGTATAATAGTCTGCGTTCACATACAGTATGTTGTCAGTTGAAGCTTTTGACGGATCACCAGCCAGGTTGAAGTAAGAATGGTTGGTCATATTGATGATCGTCTTTTTATCGGTAGTTGCGCTATATTTGATGTCGATAGCGTTGTCTTCAGTTAGTTTATAGGTCACTTTAGCTGTTACATTCCCCGGGAAGTTTTCGTCTCCGTCCGGTGAGACAAGTGTCAGTTCCAACGTTGTCGGATCAATCAGATTAGCTTTATAGACTTTGTATTGCCAACCTTTCGGGCCTCCGTGCAGGCAGTGCCCGAAATTGTTTTGCGGCAGTTGGATGGTATCACCGTCCAATGCGAAACGACCCTGATTGATACGGTTTGCATAGCGTCCGATAGAAGCACCAAAGTCGCTGGGTACATTAATATAGTCAGCAATGCTGTCAAAACCTAAAACTACATCCTGCATCTTACCGTTCTTATCGGGTACCATGACAGACACGATACGTCCTCCGAAGTTAGTGATGCATACTTCCATACCTGCCTTGTTCTTTAAGGTATAAAGAGCTGTTTGGGCATTGTTCACTTCTGTTTGAAATTTTACCGGGTCGAGACCGGACAAGGTCAGCTCGGAAGCCGGCTTGTTATTGCACGCAACCAGCATCAGCGCGGCAAATCCTGCAAGTAGAAAATGTTTTTTCATGGTTTTATTTTTGATGTAAATGAGATATTTATCTTATTTTGGGTGTAAAAGTAACACTTTTGTTTGGTGTATCAAATACACTCTTGTATGTTATGCAGCATAAACGGTATATTTTATGATTTCCCATACACCTTATTATATATATAAATGTACGCTTTCCATCCGTTTATTTTTCATATAATAGAGCGGGTGAATAGGTGTTTTTTGATCTGGTTTCGTATTATAAATATCAGATACGGATGGAAAATTGTGCAAATGAATGGAATTTGATCCTTTTTGACCGATATACACCTGTTAATGATAAAATCGGGTACGGGGAAAATAGAGAATCTGATTATCTTTGCATTTTAACTATATATAATTTTTTATTGAGAACCATGAGAAGATACGCAAATTTATTGGCAGTATTAGCCTTGTCTACTAACCTTGCGCTTCATGCGCAAACTAATGAGTTGGTGATACAGACGAAGAAGCTGGGTGCAGAAATCCAACCTACTATGTACGGACTCTTTTTTGAGGACATCAACTATGCTGCCGACGGCGGACTTTATGCCGAATTGGTGAAGAATCGTTCCTTTGAATTTCCACAACACCTGATGGGATGGAAAACGTACGGAAAAGTATCCTTAATGAATGATGGCCCTTTTGAACGCAATCCACATTACGTACGCCTTTCTAACCCCGGACATGCACATAAGCATACCGGATTGGATAACGAAGGTTTCTTCGGTATCGGTGTCAAGAAAGGGGAGGAATATCGCTTCTCCGTTTGGGCGCGTTTGCCGCAAGGAAGCACGAAAGAAACATTGAGAATCGAACTTGTAGATACCCAATCAATGGGCGAACGTCAGGCACTTGTTGCAGGGAATCTTACGATTGATTCTAAGGACTGGAAAAAATACCAGATAATATTGAAGCCCGGCAGTACTCATCCGAAATCCGTACTTCGTATTTTTCTTACTTCCAAAGGAACAGTAGATCTGGAGCATGTCTCTCTTTTCCCGGTTGATACTTGGAAGGGACACGAAAATGGTCTTCGTAAAGATTTGGCACAAGCATTGGCGGATATTCATCCCGGAGTCTTCCGCTTTCCCGGTGGTTGCATTGTAGAAGGTACCGACCTGGAGACTCGTTACGACTGGAAAAAATCAGTTGGCCCGGTAGAGAACCGTCCCTTAAATGAAAATCGTTGGCAGTATACTTTTACTCACCGATTCTTCCCTGATTATTATCAAAGCTATGGATTGGGATTCTACGAATATTTCCTGCTGTCTGAGGAAATGGGTGCGGCACCTCTGCCGATTCTGAATTGCGGACTTTCCTGCCAATATCAGAATAATGATCCGAAAGCTCACGTAGCCGTTTGTGATTTGGATAACTATATTCAGGATGCACTCGACCTGATTGAGTTTGCTAATGGAGACGTGAATACCAAATGGGGAAAGGTACGTGCCGATATGGGACATCCTGCTCCGTTTAACCTGAAGTTTATCGGTATCGGTAACGAACAATGGGGAAAAGAATATCCCGAACGTCTCGAACCGTTTATCAAAGCCATTCGTAAAGCTCACCCGGAAATTAAAATAGTAGGTAGCTCCGGTCCGAATTCCGAAGGAAAAGAGTTTGATTATCTGTGGCCTGAAATGAAACGTCTGAAAGTCGATTTGGTGGACGAGCATTTCTATCGTCCCGAAAGTTGGTTCCTGGCACAAGGTGCCCGCTATGACAACTACGATCGTAAAGGTCCGAAAGTCTTTGCCGGCGAATATGCCTGCCATGGAAAAGGAAAGAAATGGAACCATTATCATGCTGCTTTGCTCGAAGCTGCTTTCATGACCGGATTGGAACGTAATGCTGATATCGTTCACATGGCTACCTATGCTCCGCTTTTCGCTCATGTGGAAGGATGGCAATGGCGTCCTGATATGATTTGGTTCGATAACCTGAACTCTGTGCGTACCACTAGCTATTATGTACAACAACTGTATGCGCAGAATAAAGGAACAAATGTGCTTCCCCTTACCATGAATAAGAAAAATGTAACGGGAGCCGAAGGGCAGAACGGACTCTTTGCCAGTGCTGTTTACGATAAGGATAAGAATGAACTGATTGTAAAGGTTGCCAATACTTCCGCCACAATACAGCCAATTACCTTGAATTTTGAAGGATTGAAGAAACAAGATGTATTGTTTAATGGCCGTTGTATCAAACTTCGTTCGCTTGATTTGGATAAGGATAATACACTTGAACAACCTTTTGCCATCGTTCCGCAGGAAACTCCGGTATCTATTGAAGGCAACGTGTTTACTACCGAACTGGAACCCACTACGTTCGCGGTATATAAATTCACGAAGAAATAAGTAGAACTAATTAGATGTTATTAGATCAATAGGTTTTAGATTTTTGTTAATTGTAAAAAGTAAGGGCGGCTTCCATCACGGAAGCCGCCCTTCTTGATGTATAGTTATGTTATGATCATAATAACTTTTCAGGATGAGTTAGTTCTTCTACTAGCTCATATACAGTAGTACAAGGTTTGTGAGCTGCATAATCTGTTCCCGAAAATGATTCTCTTAAGCGTTGAGCATGTTTGATAGCTAATGATTCATCTCCTATACGTTGTAATATGTCGAAAGTTTCCGGTGATTTCTTTTTATATCGGTAGTTTGAATCATTTGTTCTATTTTGGATTTCCCTTTCTATTTTCTCAATGTATTGAGAACGGGATATGCCAGTATCCAAATATTGAAAATGTAGATAATACCAAAGTTCGAATGACTCATTAGACCATGCGCAAAGAATATGATTCTTTTTTGCAAGCTGTATGGCGTTATTGAAATCATTAAAGTCATCTTTATCAAAAACAGCCCATACCCTGTCAAACTCTTTATTTGATTTATCACGAATAGCTATGGTTTCTTTGATAAGACTGACTGTACCTTGTCCCTTACCTTCAATTGTAACTTCACGGATATCCGAATAACGGTCTTTTATTAAAGCCTTGAAATAGTTAGGTTCAGTTCTTTCACCTTCACATACGATAAGGAAACTAACAGATACATTGCGTATTGCTACTTTTCTTCTTTTATCCAGTTTTGCCTGTCTTTGTTCTCTTTTTATTTCCTCAAACCGATGTTTCGGCAGCAGTCTACTCATTGTGTATTAATCTTTAATATATGGAATTGCGCCATAACGTCCGTTGATATAATCTTTTTCAAAACTACGGTCTTTCCGAATTTTGTTTCCTTCCGGTTCTCTGAATTCTGCTAATGAATAGAGGTCGGTAGCTTCCGAATGATCTTTTTCCGTAAACCAAATCTGATCCCTACGGAATGTCTTTACATTCAGTAAATTAGTGTCGTGGGTAGCAAATATTAATTGAGCTCCCTTGGGATTTGTTTTGGGGTTATTAAAAAGTTTAATAATATGTTGAGTTAGCAGTGGGTGAAGCTTCGAATCGAGTTCGTCTACAACCAGTAGATCCCCTAACATCAATTGACTAATAACTAAGGCGGCCAAATCGAATAGTTTGTTAGTACCCGATGACTCATGTTCTTTCATGGAGAAGCGGGTTTCTCCAATGACTTCTCCCTGTTCATTATACAAATTATGTATGGTGTATGCTTTGATTTCTTTAGCCAACTTTTCATCTTCAGGAAGTTCAAATCTGTTAAACCCTACATTCATAGATTTCAAGAAGTCTTGAATCTCTTGTTGAAAGCTAAGATCCGGATTTTCAATATTACACATATCATTTGTAAATCCAGACCAAGATTCATGGTTAATGCCTGATATTATCCAAAAATTATCAATTTTGTAAATGATTTTTTTTGCAATTTCACCATTAAAAGAATCAATTGTCGATAAAAATAGTCCATTGTCACGTACCTTTTCTTCTAAACCTTTACCTTCATTATAATCGTCAGCTATTCCGATTCCTTCTTCCGTACGAACAAATAAGCATTTTTCCTTTTTCGCTTTTCCCTCTTTTGTATATAGCCATTCTTCATAAACTTTTTGATTATTTGCTGTGAAACCATATCTATATGCTACGTTATCTAGTAATAGTTCAATTTCAAAAAATGATGGTTCTTTGGCTGTTTCTTGATTTAATAAGAAAGGGGAAATTTTTAATTTGTCTGTAGAGTTTAATTTAGAAGAAGAATTGATAATCTTTTTAAATCTACCAATTGCCTTCAATAAATTACTTTTTCCACTTGAGTTAGCTCCATAAATAACAGCTGATGGAAGTAGTCTATATCCTTCTTTCTCTATAACAGATTCATTCAATTCCTTAATAGCGGTAGCTTCCATGCTCAAAACCTTTTTGTCTTTGAACGAACGATAGTTGCCTACTGTAAAATTGATTATCATATTGTTTTTATATTAAGTTGTCTATTCTATAGAACATGACAAAGATACGAATAGTTTTAGATAATTCTCTTAAAATGAGAGAAATTCTCATTTTAAGAGAGTAGAGTTGAGGTTGTGTGTTATTATGCCGTGTAAAAAGTAAGGGCGGCTCCCATCACGGAAGCCGCCCTTCTTATTTATTTAATTTCGAATAAATTCTTATTCCAGTCTACGAGAACCGTCGCCGATTACTACGTCATACACTTTCGGGCTTCTGCTGAATTTAGCTTTGAAAGCAGCTTTTGTTTTTTCAACGAAGTTGTCATACAACTCATCCTTAACAAGGTTGATCGTACAACCACCGAAGCCACCACCCATTACGCGTGAACCGGTTACGCCGTATTCTTTAGCGCAGTCATTCAGGAAGTCGAGTTCTTCGCAGCTTACTTCGTACAACTTGCTCATGCCGTGATGAGTTTCGTACATCTTCTTACCTACAGTTTCGTAATCATCCTTTTCCAATGCCTCGCAAACATCGAGTACACGTTGGATTTCTTCGATTACATATTCTGCACGCATATAGTCTTCAGCGCTGATATCAGCTTTCGCTTCTTCCAGCATAGCCATCGTACAGTCGCGCAGGAATTCTACGTGCGGATGTTTTTTCTGGATAGCGGCAACAGCAGCTTCACAGCTTTGGCGACGCTTGTTGTAAGCAGAAGAAGCCAGTTCGTGTTTAACCACTGAATCCATTAGAACCAGACGATAACCTTCCGGATGGAATGGGAAATACTGATATTCTAGTGAACGGCAATCCAGACGGATCAAGCTGCCTGCTTTACCGAACACAGAAGCAAACTGGTCCATGATACCGCAGTTCACACCGCAGTAGTTATGTTCTGTTGCCTGGCCCACTTTAGCCAATTCAAATTTATCTATTTTGTTTTCACCGAACAGTTCGTTCAATGCGAAAGCATACGTACTTTCCAAAGCAGCAGAAGAAGACATACCTGCACCCAGAGGCACATCACCTGCAAAAGCAGTATTGAATCCCTTCACGTCAACGCCACGTTTAATCATTTCACGGCATACACCGAAAATATATCTTGCCCAGCTGGCACGTGGAGCATCCTCTTCGTTCAGACCAAATTCTACATAGTCTTTCAAGTCGATAGAGTAAGCTTTAACCTTGTCAGTACCGTTTGGCTTGATTTCAGCAATCATGCCTTTGTCTACGGCTCCCGGAAATACGAATCCACCGTTGTAGTCAGTGTGTTCACCGATCAGGTTGATACGGCCCGGAGAAGCATATAAAAATCCAGTAGTTCCGTCAAAGTGTTTAATGAAGCGACTTCTTACGTATTCTGTATCCATGATATTTATATTTTAAAGGTGAATAAATTATGTGATTATTCCACAGGAATATCCTTGTTTACATTTTTGCAACCTACCAGGCCGTAGAACAGCAGGTAAGCAAGTGCGGCGATGATAACCCAGTAGCTAGGCATGAAACCGGCGATGTCAGCTACCCAACCTTGGATAACAGGCAGGATACCTCCACCACAAACCAGTACCATAAACAGACCGGAAGCAGCAGCCAGATATTTTCCTAATCCTTCTACTGCAAGGTTGAAAATACCACCCCACATGATAGAAGTACAAAGACCTACTAATACCAAATACATAGCGTTGATAGGTACTTCTGCAAAACCGAATGACAAACCGCCGGTAGCACTCTGTTGAAGTACAGGCAGGTTAACCAATGTTCCGGTAGAAGAGAAGATAGCAAGGAATACTAAAATCAAACCCAGTGCAGATGTAAACGTAAGCATCGCTTTACTGGAAATTTTAGCACCGAGTGATGCGCCTGCCAGACGGCCGATCAACATTAAAAACCAATAAGTTCCTACCACGAAACCTGAAATAGTAGAAGCGATACCTGCTCCGCCTTTTTCTACAGGGTCTGTCAGGAATAGATTCAAAGTACCCGGTACACCAACTTCAATACCTACATATACAAAGATTGCAATAGCTCCCAAGATGAAATGACGGAACTTTAAAGCACCCTTCATCAATTTGCCGATAGGTTCTGTTGCAGCATTGGCATTAGGTTCGGGGATTTGTACAAACAGAAGTACGAAGAATGCGAAAGCGAACACAGCCATAGCAGTGTACATCACAGGGAATATTTGAGAAATAGTAGCTTTTTCGATAGATCCGGCGA
>PPYF01298493.1_pt1 | contig 19591 bp, 19 predicted proteins | sample 1559871 | NCBI WGS metagenome assembly PPYF01 (sample SAMN08240021, study PRJNA423297) | Human gut metagenome, whole genome shotgun sequencing project. | reverse complement strand
CGATCTGTTCCCCAGCAGTCACCGCAGTAAGACTTCCCTCCTGGTATTGCTTGCGCCAGAGAAGTAACTGGCTGCTACATCATGTTGCCGGGCAACAAGGGAGACCGTCATTCCCGGTTCAAAGCTCTGCTGAACAATAGCGATCTTTTCCTGTGTAGTACGCCGTCTGCGTTTCTCCGGTCCTAAGACATCAATCATCTGTTCTCCAATGACTAGTCTAAAAACTAGTATTAAGACTATCACTTAAATTGATACAACTTTTTAGAGTAGTCATTAGTGAACAGATAATTGTAAGTTAACCGCTCCGGAAATCCTGGAGACTAAACTCCCTGAGAAAGAGGCAAACAGGATGACTAAAAAAACACTTTTTTCCCCCGAAGTCCGTCAACGGGCAGTTCAATGCTTTGTCGAATAAACATTTACCTGAACGATTAACTGCAACGGCTATCCTTACCGACAATCAACGTCAATAAAAATCTGTACTGACTCGTCAGCACTGGGTTCGATCAGTAGGAACATGAATTCAAAGGCCACCTTGCTGAATCTCAAGACTCCTCCGATTCCAAAGATAAACCCCGTCTTAAGTTCGCTGGCCTGAAATTCGGTGACTATTGTCTATATCGGGATCACCACGGTTGTGTGATTAATCCTCGTCGATCATAAAGCGTCTATGGATGTACTGCGGCGTTCCTGCTACTGGTGATCACCCTGTGGTTGTGCAATTCCAAACGGCTGAAGCGAGAGTAACAGACATCACGCCGCAATCGGGGGCGGCGTGTAGACGTGGTTAATTACTATCAAATATATTAATCAGGCCGATTCTATTTGCTTTCATTTATGGTTTCCATCATGAGCTGTTGCTGCTTTTCTTTGGACAGTCGAGCGATACCAAAGCCTGTGAACCCCCACAGCGTCGCAAAGAAAATGCCACTCCAGCAGAGAATAGCCCACGGAAGATAGCTTAATGTAGCAACGCCAAGTGTACCTGCCATGTAGGCACCCGCGGCAGTCCAGGGCAGAATTGGTTCAAATATGGTGGCAGAGTCTTCTACAGTCCTTGCCAGATTTTTTGGATGTAGGCCGCGCTCAATATAAGCACTTCGTAGCATTTCAATCGGAATCAGGATTGATATCTGACCATTACAGGTCACGCTAATCATTGTTAAACCACAGGCAATAGTCGCAAGAATCATGGTTCCTGTGGAATGAACTAATTTGAGCAGATTATGGACGATGACTTCTAAAGCGCCGCTCAAGGCTAATGTTCCCGCAAATGAAAGGGCGCAGAAACAAATAAGCAACGTACTCATCATCGAGTTCATGCCACCGCGGTTTAACAAATTACCTAATAGCGGATTAACATCTTTATCGGTAAGCATTGAAACGTTAAATCCGTCTACTGCACTTTTAACAATGTCGTGTAGTGCGAACCCCTGAATAACGCTGGCGTTGATCATGGCTACCAGTGCCGAAACAAGCATAATTGGAATGGTTGGTTTCTTGGTAATCGAACCGTACAGGACAATGGCAATGGGTAGCAATAACAATAAATTAAAATGATAAATTCCTTTTAATCCTTCAGTGATTAGCTGAATTTTTTCGGGAATGGTTGAGCCGCCGAGCTCGCTATTCATCCCATAGAGCGTCATAACAAAGGCTGACAGTATCAATGAAGGAAGGGTTGTATAAAGTAAATGAGCGATGTGTTCATAGAGATCTATCTGGGCTGCCATTGCGGCTAAGTTAGTATCGCCAGAAAGGGGAGACAGTTTGTCCCCGAAGTAAGCCCCTGCCACAATAGCGCCTGCAGTTGCTGCCAGATTAGCCTCCATTCCGATAGCCACACCCATAAACGCAACACCGACGGTGCCTGCGGATCCCCAGGATGTCCCTGTGCATACAGAAACGATGGCAGTAACGAGCAGGGCCGTCACATAGATCATGGAAGGATTTATCAGATTAAGGCCGTAATAAATCATCAGCGGAATAGTACCGCCTATCATCCATGTCCCAATCAGGAGGCCCACGCTGATCAAAATTAGCAGAGCAGGCATTGTTTTAGCGATTTTCTGCGATATTGATTCAAGGATTGCATTGTAGCCATACCCCAACCGCTTAACTAACAGTGCAGCAATGACGGTTGAAAGAACCATTAATGGCTCAGGTGGCAGATCGAATGCCGCATAACCAAATCCCAGCAATAGTATCATCGCTAGTATTGGTAATAATGATTCCACCAGAGTTGGGGATCTTGGAGTATTGTTATTATTCATGAAGGGAAACTCCTGTAGTGAAGGGGATGCTCTGATAAATCCGTTCAAATGCTTGTGTAAGATTGCTTCTCGGCGTGGCTATGTTCACACGGAAAAAACCAAGTCCTTCATCGCCAAAATCTGATCCCCAGCTCATCTCAACACCTGCGAGCGAGACAAACCAATGGCGTAGTTGCTCTTCGCTGATGTTCATTGCCCGGTAGTCGATCCACAACATGTAAGTTCCGCCACCAGAGGCGACAAACCAGTCTGGAAAATGAGCTTGGCAGAATGATTGAACCCAGCTCCTGTTTTCGACCAAATAATCTTTTAATGCTGCTAACCAAGAATCGCCATGGCGGTAAGCACAGAGAAATGCAGGAACAGAGAAATAACCAGGATTATGGATACCTGCTGCAATAAGAGCTAATTTAAACTGTTCACGATATTTATCGTTAGCAATAACAATATTTGCGATTTCAAGTCCGGCCATATTAAAAGTTTTTGCTGGAGATGTACAAATAAACGAGTTTTGTGCAACGTATGAGCTTATAGAAGAAATTGTTTGATGTTGTTTTTGGGTGAAGTTGAAGTCTGCATGAACATCATCAGAAATAATAAAAATATTATATTTTTCTGCTAATGAAGCTATTTTCCTTAGATTGTCTTCTGACCAGATTGTTCCTGTTGGATTATGCGGCGATATTAGAATGAAACAACAAGCCATTTTAAACTTATCTTCGAGATCCGCAAAGTCTATTTCATAGTGGTGGTCACGATAAAGTAACGCACTTTCCAGCAATACTCGATGGTTGACTTCAACTGCATGACTAATAGGATGATAGGCTGGTGTCAGGCTGACAATAGCATCTCCCGGTTGGGTAAAGTTCTGGATAAATAATGAGACGGCCTGTACTACCCGTGGGCAAAAAACAATGTGTTCAGGGTTGACCTTCCACGAGTAATGGCGTTGATACCACTGTGCTGCCACTTGCTGCCAGTCATCACTTAATAATGTATAACCGTAGATACCTTTCTGATTTGCGACAGATAATTCAGAAACTATAAAATCAGCTACAGGAATATCCATATCAGCTACAGACAGAGGAATGATGTCATGCCCCTTGTTATTATATTTAGCGCTATAGGTTCCGTCGCGTGAAATAACTTTATCAAAATTATAAACTTTCATATTTGTTACTCGCCCGATTTTATCGTTAGGGTAACGTAATATATCGAGGGAGGAAGTGTTATTCTGTATTTTGTTTTCGTTATTATGAAAATTTGCATATGTGATGTTTATCACAAAGATGTTAACTATCTGTCAATAAAAAGACTCCAGCAAATGTAAACGTTTTACATCGCTTAAGCCTATGGAATTTACATAAAAAAAAGGGCGTGCCGAGTCTTTCGACCCAATCATTATCTCGGTAACTCCATTCACAAGAGCAGGAAATAACCCCTTCAACAAATAACAGACTGATGCCTGCGAGCGCGCTCCCCAGGTTTCCGGGCTGAAAGTACCGCCGCACTCGTTTAACGCGGAACAGTCTGTGTTGGCGGTTTAATGGTGGATGTTGCTGTAGACCACAACTGATGAGGCAACGGAGTTGAACCGCCCCGGAAATCCTGGAGACTAAACTTCCTGAGAAAGAGGTAAACAGGATGACTAAAAAAACACGTTTTTCCCCCGAAGTCCGTCAACGGGCAGTTCGTATGGTTCTGGAAAGTCAGGGCGAATATGACTCACAATGGGCGGCAATTTGTTCCATTGCTCCAAAGACTAGCTGTACGCCGGAGACTCTGCGTGTCTGGGTTCGCCAGTATGAGCGGGATACCGGAGGCGGTGATGGTGGGCTTACCACCGCTGAACGTCAGCGTCTGAAAGAGCTGGAACGTGAAAATCGTGAACTGCGCCGCAGTAACAATATCCTTCGCCAGGCTTCCGCTTATTTTGCGAAGGCGGAGTTCGACCGCCTCTGGAAAAAGTGATGGCACTGCTGGATAAGCTGCGTGAGCAGTACGGGGTCAGACCGGTATGCAGTGAACTGCATATTGCCCCGTCAACGTATTACCACTGTCAGCAACAGCGACATCATCCTGATAAACGCAGTGCACATGCACAGCGCGATGACTGGCTGAAGAGAGAGATACAGCGCGTATACGATGAAAATCATCAGGTGTACGGTGTGCGTAAAGTCTGGCGTCAGTTGTTACGGGAAGGAATCAGGGTGGCCAGATGTACAGTGGCGCGCCTCATGGCGGTTATGGGACTTTCCGGTGTTCTCCGGGGTAAAAAGGTCCGCACTACCGTCAGCCGGAAAACCGTTGCCGCAGGTGACCGCGTAAACCGTCAGTGCGTGGCAGAACGTCCTGACCAGCTGTGGGTGGCTGATTTTACTTACGTCAGCACATGGCAGGGCTTCGTCTATGTGGCGTTCATCATTGATGTGTTTGCCGGATACATCGTGGGGTGGCGGGTATCATCGTCCATGGAAACGACATTCGTGCTGGATGCGCTGGAGCAGGCGTTGTGGGCCCGTCGTCCGTCCGGCACCATCCATCACAGCGATAAAGGCTCTCAGTATGTGTCACTGGCCTATACGGAGCGATTAAAAGAAGCAAAACTGCTGGCATCAACAGGGAGTACAGGCGACTCGTATGGCAGCGCGATGGCGGAGAGCATCAATGGTCTTTACAAAGCGGAGGTAATACACCGTAAGAGCTGGAAAAACCGTGCAGAAGTGGAACTGGCCACACTCACGTGGGTGGACTGGTATAACAATCGACGATTGCTGGGAAGGCTGAGGCATACTCCTCCGGCAGAAGCAGAAAAAGCGTATTATGCTTCTATCGGAAATGATGAGCTGGCAGCCTGAGTTCACAGATAAAACACTCTCTAGGAACCCCGGGGCGGTTCATTCTCGCTTGCCTTCTGTATTTCAAAAAGCATCATTCAGGTCATTAAAAGTTATTTGATCATCTTTTTATGGATTTTCTGTTCATCGAAAGGGTAACAGATTCCCACCATTGTGCAGACCAGGAGAATTAACAGCAGCAGTAGGATTTATACGACAAATTGTGACCTCACACGCAATACCCATACTCACTTCATGGGTAGCTGCTTCTCCTTGATAGCGATCAAAAAAAAACATACCGTCTGGTCGGTATGCTTCTGCCTATGAATACAGAAACCCAACATCGTAAAAAAGATCCCATCCGTCTGTATCAGCAGTTGCTGGAGTCTGCAGCTATGATTGCTGGTCGTGACGGTATCGCTACCCTCTCGCTGAATGCGGTTGCCCGCGAAGCTGGCGTGAGTAAAGGTGGATTACTGCATCACTTTCCGAACAAGCAGGCGCTGATCTACGCCTTGTTTGCCCGGTTGTTGGCAATAATGGAAGAGGCCATCGCTGCCCTGATGCAAAAAGACAATATAAGCTATGGCCGTTTTACTCGCGCATATGTGAACTATCTTTCTGCGCTGACTGACACACAAGAAAGCCGTCAATTGATGGTGCTTTCGCTGGCAATGCCCGATGAACCGGTGCTGCGAAAATGCTGGCGAGACTGGATGCTTGGTCATTTAGCGAATGGCGATGAACTGGATAATAGCCCAACCGGAACGCTGGTGCGCTATACCGCAGATGGCATCTGGTTGTCTGAGTTAACGGAAGGGATCACCATGAGCCCCGAACATCGTCAGGCACTGGTTGATTCACTGAATAAGATGACACTTCCCGCGTGAAGTCCCATGGATTGAGGTCGCGATGCGCTATAACATCAATGCCCGTTTCATTTATGACGCTACGGATGGCACGCTTACGCTACCGCAAAGCACTGAGCCAGACTGCCAACTCTCGATAACGTCCTGCGCGCTGCTCAACTTTTTTTTGCATCATACCGATATCGTTAGTCGCGAAGAGGTACTGACAAAAGTTTGGGATAACAACGGATTAACTTCTTCTAACAGCAATCTGAATCAGTATCTCAGTATGCTGCGCAAGACGTTCCGTCACTATGGTATTGATAATATTATCATTACCGTTGCACGCGGCTATCTGCAGCTAAACCCGAATGTATCCATCGAACCACTGGATGAAGCCCCTGCGCCACCTGCAATTATAGAGCCATCCATAATCCCTGATGTTGACGTACCAACATCCAGTGAGGATACCGAGTCTTCACCACCAACATTAGCGCCAGTCACCCATCGTCACGACGCTTACTGGTATTTTGCAGGTGCCTGTTTGTTAACCATTTCGATTCTGTTGGTAGCCTTCAATTTGTTCGGTATCAGCGAGGCGCGCCCCATCGCTTTGACGCAACTTTCTCATAGCCAGTGCGAATTACTGGCAAGCGACGAAATGCGCCGTTCAGTAAGCGTGAAGGCATATGAGAAAAATTATGACGAAGTCCGTAAGCGTCTAAATATCGCCTGTAAACCAAGTGAGCGTTTTCTTTTTTTCTACGGTGACAGGCTGGAAACCAACGGCCTTGGGCGAGTGTTCCTCGCGCACTGCGCTATGCATGAAAATAACCCGTTTAGTTATTGCGATAACTACTTTTATTACTCTTGGAAACTGTAATGAGAATCGCACCGCGTACCTTCTTTGCTATTTCCGCCCTGGCGTTTATTGTCGCCTCCGGATTTAGTTTCTGGCGGTTGTCCCCTGCTGAAAATACAGGGATTATGAGTTGTTCAACAAAAGGCATCATGCGTTTTGAGAATATGGAAAAGGAGAACGTTAACGGTAATATTCACTTTAACTTTGGCAGCCAGGGTAAAGGTTCGATGGTGCTCGAAGGCTACACGGACTCTGCCGCTGGCTGGCTGTACCTGCAACGCTATGTCAAATTTACCTATACCAGTAAACGTGTTTCCGCCACGGAACGCCATTACCGCATCAGCCAGTGGGAATCCAGCGCCTCATCGATAGATGAATCACCAGATGTGATTTTTGACTACTTTATGCGTGAAATGTCTGACAGCCATGACGGGCTGTTCCTCAACGCCCAGAAGCTGAACGATAAAGCGATTTTGCTCAGTTCTATTAATTCACCGCTTTGGATCTGTACCCTTAAATCTGGCAGCAAATTAGACTAGTTTTTTCTGGCTGCCTTACGCAACGAATTGCTCACCACTTTCATCGTCCCCCCTTCGCCTGACGAGAAACACGACTCTTTAACTTCGTGATAGCACAGGCGATTTGTGATGTACCACGCATTCCATTTTCCCCTTCTCAACGGCCCTGAGCAAAAGCGCATTTTTTGCGTTTAGGGTTTGCGCCAAAGTATGAGCCCCAACACACTTCACCGCTGTAGCTGTTACCCCCTTTTCGTAATTATTTAGCAACTTAGCAACAAACATACCCGGCGAAAAAAATACGCCAAAAAGCGCATTATTAAAAACAAAATCCTCCCCACCACTCCAGCACAAATACATAAATCAGAGTGTATTGAAAGCTAAATTTCAGAATTTAATTCTAAATCATTGCTGTCAGCAGATTTAAATTCCACAAAATTCCATGAGCTCTATAGTGACATTCGAACGCCGCTTCCGTGAGTTAACGCTGTGTCACGGACGGTTTTCCTGAATCACAAAACCTGTTCTGAGGAGATCACCATGGGTGATGCATTAGGGCTTATCGAAACCAAAGGCCTGGTGGCCTGTATTGCCGCAGCGGATGCGATGTGTAAATCCGCCAACGTTGAACTGATTGGCTATGAAAACATCGGCTCTGGTCTGGTGACCGTGATGGTGAAAGGCGACGTTGGCGCAGTGAAAGCATCTGTCGATTCTGGACTTGAGTCCGCACAGCACATCGGGGAAGTGGTGACGTCGCTGGTTATCGCGCGTCCTCACAACGACATCAACAAAATCGTTATTAAACATAAAGCTTAAGGCCGGAGGGAAGAAACATGGGTGATGCATTAGGTCTGATTGAAACCAAAGGTTTGGTGGCTTGTATTGAAGCAGCTGACGCGATGTGTAAGGCCGCCAACGTTGAGTTGATTGGCTATGAAAACGTCGGTTCTGGTCTGGTTACCGCAATGGTGAAAGGTGATGTCGGCGCAGTAAAAGCGGCGGTGGATTCCGGTGTTGAGTCCGCACAGCGCATTGGCGAGGTGGTGACGTCGTTGGTTATCGCGCGTCCACACAATGACATCAACAAGATTGTCTCGCACTACAAAATTACCGATTAACCGGAGAAAACATAATGAGAGAAGCGCTTGGTCTGATCGAAACCAAAGGTCTGGTGGCCTGTATTGAGGCGGCAGACGCGATGTGTAAAGCCGCCAACGTTGAGTTGATTGGCTATGAAAACGTCGGCTCTGGCCTAGTCACCGCGATGGTAAAAGGCGACGTTGGCGCAGTGAATGCCGCGGTGGATTCCGGTGTTGAAGCAGCAAGACGTATCGGTGAAGTGGTGACCTCCCGTGTCATCGCCCGCCCGCATAACGACATCGAAAAAATCGCGTCGCAGCATAAAGCATGACCTGACAGGGCACGCCCCGTCTGCACTCTTTTAGTCTGATGAAGGATAGACTCATGATTGAACTGGATACCGATTTGCGCTCCCGTCAGAACGCGCGGGTGCTGGTGCGTAACGCCAAAAAAGCGCAAGCGATTATGGCCACTTTTTCGCAGCAGCAAATCGACGCCATCGTGAAAAACGTGGCCCAGGAAGCAGCACACCACGCTGAAGCACTGGCAAAAATGGCCGCAGAAGAAACTGGCTTCGGCAACTGGCAGGATAAAGTCCTGAAAAACCGTTTCGCCTCGCTGCGTGTTTACGATGCCATCAAAGATATGAAGACCGTCGGCATCATTCATGACGATCAACAGCAAAAAGTGATGGACGTGGGCGTGCCGCTGGGTGTGATTTGCGCCCTGGTGCCGTCAACCAACCCGACTTCCACCATCTTCTACAAAACGCTGATCGCCCTGAAAGCCGGTAATGCGATTATTTTCTCTCCGCATCCCGGCGCACGTCAGTGTAGCTGGAAGGCGATAGAAGTCGTTAAGCGTGCCGCAGAAGCTGCTGGTGCACCTGCGGGTATTGTCGATGGTGTAACCGAGCTCACGCTGGAAGCAACCCAGGAACTGATGCATAGCAAAGATGTTTCGCTGATTCTGGCTACCGGTGGTGAAGGAATGGTACGAGCAGCATATGCTTCTGGCACACCGACCATCAGCGGTGGTCCTGGTAACGGTCCGGCATTTATTGAACGCAGTGCGGATATCCACCATGCGGTGAAAGATATCATCACCAGCAAAACCTTCGATAATGGTGTGATCTGCGCTTCTGAACAGTCGATTATTGTTGAACGCTGCATTTACAACGAAGTACACCGCGAACTGGAAGCTCAGGGTGCTTACTTTATGAACGAAGATGAAGCGGCAAAAATGGCAGCTCTGCTGCTGCGCCCGAACGGCACGATTAACCCGAAAGTGGTGGGAAAAACCGCACTGTATTTAAGCCAGATGGCCGGTTTTTGTGTGCCCGCCAGTACCAGAGTACTGATTGCCGAACAAACTACCGTTTCTCACAAAAACCCCTACTCACGTGAAAAGCTGTGCCCGGTTCTTGGTCTGTATATCGAAGAGGACTGGAAAGCTGCCTGCCACCGCGTGGTGGAGTTGCTGACTAACGAAGGTCTGGGCCACACACTGGTGATCCATACCCGCAACCAGGATGTGATCCGTCAATTCTGCCTTGAAAAACCGGTTAACCGCATTCTGATCAATACCCCTGCGGCGCTTGGCGGTATTGGCGCTACCACTAACATTACCCCCGCCCTGACGCTTGGATGCGGTGCGGTAGGTGGTGGTTCCTCTTCCGATAACGTCGGGCCAATGAATCTGCTCAACATTCGTAAAGTGGGCTATGGCGTGCGTTCCATCGATGAGTTGCGTTCTCCGGGTAGCCGTGCAGAACCGCAGCCAGCCATCGCCGCGCCGATAGTGGATCCGCATCGCAGCATTCTTGACGATGCCCGCTTCACCTCCCCTGCCCCGGCAACCACATCTGCTGATGATCGTTTTACTGTGGCAACGACTGATCCCGAAGGCGAGATCAACGAGCAGAACGTTGAGCGAGTCATCCGCCAGGTGCTTGAGCGCTTAGGCAAGTAATTCATTGAGATAAGGCGATAAAAACGATGATTCTCGCAAAGGTAACCGGACATGTCGTCGCCACGCAAAAGTGCGATGAGCTGCGCGGCAGCAACCTGTTGTTGATCACCCAACTGGATGATAACCAACAGCTGATGAAGGACCGCTCCTGGGTCGCTGTCGATAGCGTCGGTGCAGGCGTTCATGACGTTGTGCTGGCGGAGGAGTACTTCGCACTCAATAAAGATCGTTACAAAGCGATGTCAGTGGTCGCCATTGTCGAGAAGGTTTTTCGGGACGCTTAAGGAGTGAAAAAACCAATGAGTGAGTTTTTGCTGAAACCCCGGATCTGCTTCGGTCAAGACGCGCTGTCAGTCCTGGACGAGCTAACCGCCTGTCATGTTTTGCTGGTTACCGATCAGGCGATGGTCAAATTCGGTCTTGCTGAACGTGTCACGCAGCGTCTCTGTGCGCGCGGCATTGACTGGCAGGTGTGGGATGACGTTGTCGCCGATCCGGATATCGCTACCGTGGTCCGAGGGATGAAGTTGATGGACAGCTGCTACCCGGATCTGGTTATCGCACTCGGCGGTGGTTCGGTCATTGACGCAGCCAAAGCGGTTATTTTCGCCCTGGCGCAAACCCGTCCGGAAGCAGGACGTGAACGCCCCTGCTTTGTGGCTATTCCAACCACCAGCGGTACGGGCTCAGAAGTGACCAGTTTCTCGGTGGTGAAAGCCCATGCCGAAAAACTGGTGCTGGTTGACTCGTCGCTGCTACCGGATATCGCCATTCTTGATCCGTCACTGGTGGCATCCGTGCCACCTGCTATCACCGCTGACACCGGAATGGATGTGTTGTGCCACGCTCTGGAGGCTTATGTCTCCCTTGCCGCCAGCGACTTTTCCGATGCACTTGCTGAAAAAGTGGTGCAACAGGTGTTCAGCTACCTGCCGGGCTGCTGGCGTAACGGCCAGGATTTGCAGGCTCGGGAGAAAATGCACAACGCCTCATGTATGGCAGGAATGGCGTTTACCAATGCCTCTCTTGGCATCACCCATAGCCTGGCTCATGCCCTTGGTGGTGTTTTCCGTGTCCCTCATGGGCGCGCAAATGCCCTGCTAATGGCACACGTTGTGGCATGGAATGCTGACTACCACGGTCAATGCGACACCCTTGCTGCGCGGAAATATGCACGTCTGGCACATCTGTTGGATCTGCCTGCCAGCACGCCTCGTGAAGGAGTAACAAGCCTGCTGGTCGCAATCCAAACGCTGAAAGATGAAATGAATATGCCCAGGGGGATTAACGACACCGGCGTGAATGCCGCTGATTTCGATCAGCGCCTGGCGGAGATGGTTGCCCAGGCACTGCGTGACAGTTGCACCCCAACCAACCCGCGCGAACCGGATGCCCGCGCCCTGACTGAACTTTATCGCCAGGCCTGGAGCGGCAATATCGCTCAATGCCACTGATAACAAGAACTGGAGACCCTTACCTTATGGCAAACTACAATTTAACACCGCGCGTAAAAGTGCTGGCTGAACGTTTACTGGCTCACCCCAGTACCCTGTGCGTTGAACATGCCGGGATCCTGAGTGGGCTGGATGGTGATATCGCGGGCATTCCCGCCGCAGTAAAACCCGCTCGCCGTTTCTATGAACTGATGCGCCAGCTACCGCTCGCTGTTAGCCCCGATGAACTGATTGTTGGCAATCAGACTCATCGTCCGCATGGTGCGATTTTCCACGACGAAAGTACGGCCCACCGCCCGTCTGTTTTTCAGTTTCTTAATCTAAATAGCGACCTTGATGCCCCGGATTATAAACTGGTGATCGAAAAAGGCGTGCTGGCAATCAAACAGCAATTGGAAGAGAAAACCCGCTCACTGGGCAGCGCCGTTAGCCGCAGTGGTATGGATGAAGTCAACGCTTGCCGCGCCGCGATTTATGCCTGTGATGCCCTGATGCAGTTAGCGCAAAATCTGGCCACCAGCGCCGAAAAACTGGCTGCAACTGAGACAAATGCGTATCGCAAAGCTGAGTTATCTGAAAGTGCCGCCATTTTGCACCATATCCCAGCGCGTCCTGCTCGTAGTTTTAAAGAGGCTTGCCAGGCATTTTATCTGTTCCAGTTAGCACTCCAGTTAGATAATGGTAGCTATGCTGTTAACCCGGAAGGCGCAGATAAAGCGCTGCTGGCGTATTATCAGCATGATATTGCCAACGGTCTGCTGACCGAGGCGCAGGCTTACGAAATTGTCGAATGTTTGTGGTTTAAACTGGCAGAACTGAGTGAAGTCCGCGCAGCTTGTGCTATCGATGGCTACCCGATGTTCGATGCTCTGTTGCACGGTGCAAGCCTTGAGAACGCAGTGATTAACCCTCTTTCAGAGATGTTCCTCAATGCACAACGTAACCTGAGCGCGCTAAATCTGCCCATACGTCTGTTCCATGGCGCCCACAAAACCGTTACCACACTATGTGCCGCCTGTAACGAAACGCCAGTGCTGGAAGGCCTGACACCACGTATCCAACGTCTGCGTAACCACTACCTGACTGTCCGCCCGAGTGTTTCTATTTACCGTGCACTGGCTTTTACCGAAGTAGTGAAAGCGAATCCAGGAATGCCAACCATCCTGCTGCGTGCTAAAGCGTTCCGTCACGCCTGTGAAACTGCGCCGATTTTGATTCAGGACGATGAGCTGATCGTCGGTCATCCTTGCGGTAAACCGCGTGCTGGCGCATTTTCACCTGATATTGCCTGGCGCTGGGTGCGTGACGAACTCGATACCATGAGTACTCGCCCGCAGGATCCGTTTGAAATCAGCGAAGAAGATAAAAAAACCATTCGCGAAGAGATTGTACCGTTCTGGGAGGGGCGCTCGCTGGATGAAATTTGTGAAGCACAATACCGCGAAGCTGGCGTTTGGTCGTTCAGTGGCGAAACATTCGTCAGCGACCTCTCCTATCATCAGGTTAACGGTGGGGGTGATACCTGTCCGGGCTACGATGTGCTGCTGTTTACCAAAGGGATGAATGGCATCAAAGCCGATGCCGAGGCGCATCTTGCCGAACTGAGCATGGAAAACCCGGAAGATATCGATCGCATTTACTACTACAAAGCAGCGATCGACACCTGTGAAGGGGTGATCAACTATGCGCATCGTATTGCCGCCCGTGCCCGTGAACTGGCTGCCGTTGAACAGAACGCCCAGCGTCGAGCAGAGCTACTGACTATCGCAGAAGTTAACCAGAACGTTCCGGCGAATCCGCCGAAAACCTTGCAGGAAGCGCTGCAAAGTATCTGGACGGTAGAGTCACTGTTTGAGATTGAAGAGAACCAGACAGGCCTGTCACTTGGGCGTGTTGACCAGTACTGCTACCCGATGTTTGAAGCAGATATCCGTGAAGGTCGCCTGACTCATGAAGGTGCACTGGAGCTGATGCAGGCATTTATCATCAAATGTGCCGAGCTGATGTGGATGTCCAGCGAACTGGGAGCGAAATATTTTGCGGGTTATCAGCCATTTATCAACCTGACTGTCGGTGGTCAAAAACGTAGCGGTGGCGATGCCTGCAACGATCTCACCTATCTGATTATGGATGCAGTCCGTTTTGTGAAAGTGTATCAGCCATCACTGGCTTGCCGTATCCATAACCAGTCGCCGCAAAAATATATGGAAAAAATTGTCGATGTGGTGAAAGCGGGGATGGGCTTCCCAGCCTGTCACTTCGATGACTCCCATATCAAAATGATGCTGCGCAAAGGCTTTGACTTTGAAGATGCCCGTGATTACTGCCTGATGGGCTGCGTGGAACCACAAAAATCAGGTCGTATTTACCAGTGGACTTCCACCGGCTACACCCAATGGCCAATTGCCATCGAGTTTGTCCTCAACCGTGGTCGTATGGTGCTGTTTGATAGCTATCAGGGGCTGGACACGGGCGATCTGAAAGATCTGCGCACATTCGAAGATTTTGATGCCGCGGTGAAAAAACAAGTTGCTCATATCATACGCTTGTCCGCCATCGGTACGGTCATCAGCCAGCGTGTGCACCGGGACGTGGCACCAAAACCGCTGATGTCGCTACTGGTTGAAGGCTGCATGGAAAAAGGCAAAGACGTCTCTGCCGGTGGCGCAATGGTAAACCACGGACCTGGGCTGATTTTCTCTGGTCTGGCTACCTACGTCGATTCAATGGCGGCCATCCGCAAACTGGTTTACGAAGATAAGAAATATACCCTTGAACAGATACGGGACGCTCTGCTGGCAAACTTTGAAGGTTATGAAGGCTTGCGTCGCGACTGTCTGAACGCACCGAAATACGGCAACGACGATAACTACGTTGACCAGTACGCTCTGGATATCACCGAGTGGACTGAACGTGAATGCCGCAAGTACAAGATGCTCTACTCCACCCTCAGCCACGGTACGTTGTCGATCTCCAACAATACGCCGATTGGTGAGCTGACCAATGCCACACCAAATGGTCGTCTGGCGTGGATGCCGCTTTCTGACGGGATCAGCCCGACTCAAGGGGCGGATAAGCATGGCCCAACGGCGATTATCAAGTCTGTGAGCAAAATGAACGTTGAAACCATGAATATCGGCATGGTGCATAACTTCAAATTCCTCAAAGGGTTACTTGATACACCTGAAGGACGCCACGGCCTGATAACTCTACTGCGTACAGCATCAATTCTCGGCAACGGTCAGATGCAGTTCAGCTACGTCGATAACGAAGTACTGAAAAAAGCACAACAGGAACCGGAAAAATACCGTGATTTGATCGTCCGTGTAGCCGGTTACAGCGCCTACTTCGTGGAATTGTGCAAGGAAGTTCAGGACGAAATCATCAGCCGTACGGTGATTGAGAAGTTCTGATAAGACGGATCGCAACCGGACAAGGATGTCCGACATTTTCAGGAGGCAAGCGTGAGCGCAAATAAAGAATTAAGCGGACGAATTTTCAATATCCAGAAATATTCGATCTACGACGGTGACGGTATCCGCACACTGATTTTTTTTAAAGGCTGCAATCTTCGCTGCCCGTGGTGTGCCAACCCGGAAGGGTTAAGCAGCCAGTTTCAGGTGATGTTCTCTCAGGATAAATGCATCAACTGCGGCGACTGCGTCAATGTATGCCCTGCGGGGATCCACTACCGCGCGGAAGTCAACGGAGAAATGAAGCATTTCGTCAACCGTAATAAAGACTGCATTGGTTGTCGCAAGTGTGAAGAAATTTGCACCCAAAATGCACTGGATATCATGGGTAAAGATGTCACGGTCAGTGAATTGATGGAGATCATCATGCAGGACTATGACTTTTACGTCTCCTCCGGCGGTGGTGTCACTATTGGGGGCGGTGAGATGAGCTTGCAAACTGATTTTGCCGTTGCCCTGTTCAGTGAATGCAAAAAGATGATGATCAACACCGCCGTCGAGACCCAGGGTACAACCCCGCTTGCAAACTATCAGAAGCTGGCTCCGGTCACCGACACCTTCCTGTTCGATATCAAACAGATCGATAGCAATCACCATAAAACGCTGTTCGGAATTGGCAACGAAGGCGTGCGTCGCAATCTGGAGTGGCTGGTGGATTCGGGGGCCAACGTGATTGTTCGTATGCCGCTGATTCGTGGTTATAACGATTCGTGGGAAGCGATTACCGGCGCTATCGACTACGTCCAGAAACTGGCCAAACGCGGCAATATTCGCCGAATCGATATACTGCCGTACCACCAGCTGGGGCGCAAAAAGTATGAACGACTGGAGATGCCCTACCCGATTGTTGAAGACCCGTCATACAGCGTGGAAGAGCTGGACAAACTGGAGGCGTTTTTCGCCCAGTTCGATTTTGATATTCGCTTAGTTCGTCATTAAAGGAGCCGTAAATGAACAGTTTAGGCGTAATTGAAACACGTGGTCTTGTAGCCGCAATCCAGGCCGTAGATGCCGCCTGCAAAGCAGCCGGGGTGACCTGTATTGGTTATCGCAAAGTAGGTTCCGGGCTGGTAACCGTCTGTTTTGATGGGGAAATCAGCGCAGTTTACACGGCCATTGAACGTGGTATTGCTGTGGCATCCGCAACCGACCATCAGGCCAAATCACTGGTGATCGCTCGCCCGGAACGCTGCGTGGTTGAGGCTCTCAGCAACCTGAAAGGTCATCCGCCACGTGTCGAATCAGGCCAGAAACCTCATGCAGAGCTGCCGACAGTTGCAGAAATGGCTGTCTGCGAGGAAACCGCTGAAGTTTCTACAGATACTGAAACTGCAATGCCTGTACCTGAGAAAGAAGTGCAAGCCCCCATCGTGGAAGTGAAAAGCCACGGGCATAAGAAAGGGAAGAAAGCATGATTGACGCACTGCTACAGGAAAAAATCACCACGCGACTGATCGATACTGCTCCCACTATTCCGGTCGGTGTTTCTAATCGTCATGTGCATCTGTCGCAGCAGGATGTTGAAGCACTTTTTGGTGTTGGCTACCAACTTACGCCCTTTAAGCCGTTGCGCCAGCCTGGGCAATTCGCCGCTGAAGAGTGTGTAACGGTTGTCGGCCCGAAAGGTTCTCTGACTCACGTCCGCGTACTTGGACCGGTTCGCCCGACAAGCCAGCTGGAAATCTCACGTGCCGATTGTTTTACTCTCGGCATTAAAGCGCCAGTGCGTGAATCCGGGCAACTGGAAAATGCCGGTGACGCACTGTTGGTGGGGCCGAAAGGTCATGTTGAGTTGCATTCACAAGTCATTTGCGCCTGGCGGCATATTCATATGTCTCCCCAGGATGCTCGTCTGTTGAATGTCAGCAATGGGCAGAAGGTGAGTGTTCGCAGTCATGGTGAACGCCAGTTAACGTTCGATGAAGTGGTGGTACGGGTGCGCAATGATTTTGCCCTTGAACTGCATATCGATACGGAAGAAGCCAATGCTGCCGGACTGAAAAACGGGGCGCAGGTAACACTGATTCGCTAAGGGAGGCCATCATGACCGAACAACAGATCGACACCATCGTCAACCTGATCCTCCAGCGGCTGCAACCTGCGGTACTGGTCATGGTGACATCTGCGGATGGCTATCGGGATCTGATTCATCAGCGGTTGGCTCGTTGTGGCGAACGGTTGCATCTGGCGCTGGATGAAACAATCAGTGATAGCGAACGGTGGCAGCAAATTGGTGACGTGATACCCGCTAAAACATGGCAACACAAATTGCCTTCAACGCCCTATAAAGCGTTATTGCTGCCGTTTTTGAGTTACCCGCTGGCTGTAGATATTGTCAACGGTACGCTGCAAAGCCCGGTAGCGCAAAGGGTTCACGATGCGCTACTGGCGGGTATTCCGGTACTGGCACTGCGTTATTACTGCGATCCGCACAGCGAATTAAACGCGCTTCGCGGTACTGTTCACAGCGACTACGCGGCGCATCTTTCCGCCACGCTTACCGGCCTTAGCGAGTGTGGCATTACGTTATGTTCCATGAATGAAATGCTGGAAAAACTGGCAACAGACGTCAGCAGTCAATCGCCTGTAAGTCATCATCGGCGTTATCTGACTGTCACCGATATCGTCAATAATCCGGCACTGGCAAAATCACCCGACGCCGTACTGACCGATGCTGCGGTCGATTTTTTGAAAGCACAGAAAAAATAACCTTACCTCGATAACAAACCTGGAGTTTAGATATGTCTTCGAAAACAAAATGCTGGCTATGGATGTTACTGGTCATCCTTTCTGAAACCTCTGCAACATCCACACTTAAAATGTTCGATAACAGTGAGGGGATGACAAAAACGCTGCTGCTGGCCCTAATCGTCGTACTGTATTGCATTTGTTACTACTCGCTTTCACGGGCAGTAAAAGATATCCCCGTTGGTCTGGCTTACGCCACATGGTCCGGTACTGGCATTTTGATGGTTTCAACCCTTGGGATTTTATTTTACGGTCAACACCCGGATACCGCCGCCATTATTGGTATGGTCATCATAGCCAGCGGTATTATCATTATGAATCTGTTCTCAAAAATGGGCAGTGAAGAGGCGGAAGAAACTCCAGTTACCAACCTCGATAAAAAAATCGCTAACTGACAAAAGGAATTGCTCATGTTTAATATTGGATTTTTATGGCTGGCACTTTCCATCGGTTCTGAAATAACCGGTACGTCAATGATCAAAAAAACCAATGGTTTTAGGCGACTGTGGCCTTCTGTTCTGGTGGTATGTGCTTATTCAACGTGTTATTTCGCTCTGACCAGAGCAATGAGTACTATTCCGGTTGGTGTTGCCTATTCACTCTGGTGCGGCTTTGGGATTGTTGGCGTGACAATTTTCTCGATGATTCTTTATAAACAAAAGCCCGATTTACCTGCCATATTCTCCATGTTGCTGATTATTAGTGGCGGCATTATTATGAATGTATTTTCAAACATGTAATGACCCCAAAAGTCTGCTTTCACGCACAATGCGGATCAGTTAAGGAGCAGTTGACCGGTCCTTAAACTGCGGCACTATAGCGGCTTCCACAACAGGGAGCCGTTTTCTTGTGCACAGCCCCCAGCTAGGCTCTGTCTCTTATACACAAATCCCCACCCGGGGATTTGTGATGTCTGTCAGTTGAACCGCCCCGTGTTTCCTGGAGAGTGTTTTATCTGTGAACTCAGGCTGCCAGCTCATCATTTCCGATAGAAGCATAATACGCTTTTTCTGCTTCAGCCGGAGGGATGTGCCACAGCCTTTCCAGTAAACGTCGATTGTTATACCAGTCCATCCACGTAAGTGTGGCCAGTTCCACTTCTGCACGATTTTTCCAGCTCTTATGGTGTATTCCGCTTTGTAAAGATCATTGATGCTCTCCGCCATCGCGCTGCCATACGAGTCGCCTGTACGCCCTGTTGATGCTTGCAATCCGGCCTCCTTAAGCTGCTGCGTGTAGATCCCTGATACATACTGAGAAACTTTATCACTGTGATGGGCTGTGCCGCACAAATGACGGAGCGCAATGTCTGCGGCCCGGTACATCCGACACCAATGTTGTTTTCAGGGCAATGAGCCCTTCCATATTGTCGGTATCCCCGGTATCCCCGGTATCCCCGGTATCACTGATACTGACAAGACTGACATACCTGCTCTCTTAGCCAGGTAATAAATGCCTCAATTTTTGGCCACTGCCTGCCCGGTAATGTGGTGATGTAATAATGCTGATGGCATTTCACCGTCA
>PPYF01370571.1_pt1 | contig 19593 bp, 18 predicted proteins | sample 1559871 | NCBI WGS metagenome assembly PPYF01 (sample SAMN08240021, study PRJNA423297) | Human gut metagenome, whole genome shotgun sequencing project. | reverse complement strand
CAATCTGCTGAATTACGAAACAGCAAATTGGCTATTTTATTTGGAAAAAATCAAAAGGAGGCCAACTAATGGCTAATATTAACACAATGAATGATGCTTGGATTGCCCAAGGGCAAAAGGTATCAGACTTGAACGACAAGTTAAACGCAGCTGTCCTTGACGACAGCTTTGACCAAGACAAATTTAAAGCAATGAAGCAAGATCGTGACAACGCGGTTGCCCGTCGTGACGCTTTACATGAACAATTGGAAGAAGAACGTAAGGCTCAAGAAATTGCCAATATGAACAAAGACGATGCAAATCCACTTGATGATAATGAAAAAGACATCAAGGCTGAGTTTATCAAGAACTTCCAAGGCATGATTAAAGGCGACCCTAAAGTTATGAACTTGGTAACCTCCTCTACCGACGAAGCTGGTAACGCAATTGGTTTGACTATTCCTCAAGATATTCAAACTGCAATTAATACACTGGTTCGTGAATACGATTCATTACAACAGTATGTTAATCGGGAAACTGTTACAACTCAAACTGGGTCACGAGTTTACGAAAAATGGACTGATGTTACTCCGTTAGCTGATTTAGATGATGAAACGGCTACCATTGGCGATAATGATGATCCTAAGTTATCCATTATCAAATACACGATCCATCGATATGCTGGCATTACTACTGCTACTAATTCATTGCTAAAGGACACGGCTGACAACATTTTAGCTTGGCTTTCTCAATGGATTGCTAAGAAGGTTGTCGTTACTCGCAACGCTCAAATCATTGCAGCGATGAACAAAGCACCTAAAAAGCCTACTTTGGCTAAGTTCGACGACATTATTACTATGATTAATACTGCCGTTGATCCTGCCATCAAGTCGACATCATTCTTAATGACAAATACTTCTGGTTTAAATGTACTTTCTGAAGTTAAGGATGCTATGGGTCGCTACTTATTGCAACCAGATCCAACACAGCCTGACCAATATTTAATCCGTGGCAAGCGGATTGTAGAAGTTGCTGACAAGTGGTTACCTAACGTTGGTACTGTGTCAGCACCAGCTTACCCACTTTACTATGGTGATTTATCGCAAGCTGTAACCTTGTTTGACCGAGAAAATGCTTCATTATTGACTACCAATATTGGTGGGGGTGCCTTTGAAAAGGATCAAACTAAGATTCGTGTGATTGACCGTTTTGACGTTGAAGCTACTGATGCAGATGCATTTGTTGCGGGTTCATTCAGTGCAATTGCTGACCAACCAGCCAACTTTGCGGCTAGTGCTGCGACAACGACCACTACGAAGTAATTAGCCAACTATGTCGCCAATAAATGCACAGTACAGTTATGGCCTGGGCGGCTAAGTAAGGATGTGATTAAAGTGGCAGCCGATTTAGAAACATTAAAATCATCTTTGCGAATTGACGGTAATGATGACGATGAGCTGCTAAAAGGCTATTTGTCTGCAGCCACCAGCTATATTGAACAAGCCATTGGGGACGACAATAGTGTTCCGGGGTTCTATGAAATGGAAGGCGTGAGTGACTTGTTTGAAACGGCTGTTTACGCCTTAGCTGGTTCATACTGGTATTACCGGACATCAATCACTTCAAACACTGTTAATCCAGTCGACTTAGTCGTTGATTCAATCATTGGACAATTACGAGGCCTGTATAACCAAAAGCAGGATGAGGTGGACGATAATGGCAATTAATAGGCTAACTCCAGTTGACTTTAACCAGCGTATACAGATTGGCACTGTTAAAACTATTCAAAATCCTATTAACGGGACTAGCAAGCAGACATTTGTTAGCCAGTTTAGTTTATACTGCGCACCCTATACACGATCGATTGCATATTCGTATCAACTAACGGCCGAACAATTAGAACAAGTCGTAGTTATTATTAGGCATAATCCCAAAGTTTACGAAGGCATTAAATGCCAATATAAAGGCAAGCTTTACGATGTCATTAATGACAGCATGGATGATTCTAGTAATTATCTGTCTTGCGATTATTTGACGCTTAAACAGGTTACTAAGGGGGCTTAGCTATGGCAAAAGATGATATAGCCGACCAACTAGAAAGTTGGCTTAAGGACGTCCACAAGCTAGTCCCTAACGAGGCTGAACAAGAGAAGATAACCAAAGCCGGCGCTAAGAAGTTAGCTGATAACTTAACAGAAGTCACGAGAAAGAAACACTATTCAAATCATAAAGACGAGAAGCACGGACACATGGCTGACAACATAAGTTATAACAGCAACGATATAGATGGTGAACATGATGGCAGCTCGATTGTAGGCTGGACTAATAAGTACCATGACATGAATGCCATGCGATTAAACGATGGGACTAAGCATATCAAAGCAGATCATTTTGTTGATCAAAACTTAGAAGATAGTCAGGATGCTGTCTTCGAAGCTGAGTTGAAGGAATACCAGAAGGGGAACGATGACTAATGCTATTACCAGTATCACAGGTTGCTAGCCTAGTTAATTCCCTCAATTTAACGTGGGTTGATAAAGTTTACCTCAATGAGATACCTAAAGAAGAACCAGACAACACTGATAGTACAGTCATGCTATTACAAGAGACCGATTCAAGCCCGGCTTACCTTGCAAACAATACGTTTAAAGGCCTAGCAATGGGTGTTGAAATTCAAATCTTTTATAAGGTTGACCTAGCCGATGACTTTAACCCACTAGAAGCCGAAATAGCTTTGATGAAAAGCTTTAAACAGGCCGGCTGGTTAATTGTATCTAGTCAGCATCACACGACTGACCCGGATACGAACCAAATAACCAAAACAATTTATGTAACTAAAAATGAAATGATTTAAAGGAGAGATATTTAAATGTCAAAACACAACATTGTAAAAGCAACTTTTGCTTTACTTGATGACAACGGTGATTTAATCAAGGACCCTACTAAAGGTCTATCTGCTGATGGAATCTATGTTGCCGACCATAATGGCGAAGGTTTCAGTCAAATTAACGTGACTGCTATTGAAGCAGCCGGGACGCCTGGTTGGGGTAACGGACAAATCAAGCGGACAGCCTATGGTAAGTCTATGCCTACCTTGGCCTTAACCGCTTTAGACTTGGACTTCAAGATTAACCAGATGCTAAAGGGGTTCACACAAAACACCAATACAGGTGCCTGGGTAAGACAATTGCCTAAGCCACACGTTGCGATGATTGCCGAATCTCAATCACTAGATGGCGACATCTCAATCTACGAATGTTTCAACAACATTGAATTTGTCGAAGAAGCATCTAACAACTCAACTGATACCAATAATGAAGCTGCCTACTCAACAGCCCTAAATGGTACTGTCTTAACGCCATTGAAGCCAGACATTTTCTTAGCTGCCAATGGCGTACAACAACCATATATGATCGCCAAGTCAAATGACGCTAACTTTGATCTGGACAAGCTTATGGCTGAAACGTTTGGTGGCTACACTAAGTCAACCAGCGGTACAACTGGCAGTACGACTGGTAACTAGCAACACTTTAAAGGCTTCCCATTAAGGGTGGCCTTTTTACATACAAACTAAATTAAAGGGGCAAAATTTACTATGAAAATTAATGCTAAAAACTACTTTGAAATCAATAAGACGGCCGATGTAACACCAACTAACAACATTATTAAACTGGCTACTAAGGTTCAAATTGGTATGTTGGAATCGCAAGACACCGAAAAAGAGGTCACTGAACTAGACGCAATGAAAAACGGCCTAGAATTGCAAGATGATATGGTTGGCTTTGTACAACGGGTGATGGGCTATACCGACAAGCAAATGGAAACCATTAATGACACTGTCTCAATTGAACGGTTTGGTGAAGGTGTTGGCTATCTAATCATGCGTTTAAACGGTATCTCAGACGCTGACATTAAGCTGTCTGAACAAAAGCAACGCAAGGCTATCGAAGATTCTAAAACGTCAAAATAAACCGGCACAAACGCAACGTTGAAATCAAGCGAGAAGTTATGAAGTTAAAAAATCAGCAAGAAGATTTTAGCTTGTTAAGTAAACAATTGCTATTGGAGGGAATATCAACCAAGGAATTTGGCGATAGTCCCTTTTTTGATTTCATGGCGGCTTTAAATGCTCGTAAAAAGGAAGACCGATCTGAGTTAGTCGACCCACTGGATGCCATTAATCAAACATATGGCTTATAAGCGTTTGTGCCTAAAAGGAGGTTAAAAAAGAATGGCTAAAAAAGTAGTTGGCCGTGAGATGACCAGTAGGGTTGGACTAGATACGGCTGCAGCGGTTAAGTCGCTCAAGACGTTAAACGCTGAGGTCAAGGCCAGTACATCTGGCTGGAAGGCACAAGAGACGGCATTAAAGTCTGCTGGTGAGTATCAGAAAGCAGCGGCAGCCAAAGTTGACGGCCTGGCTAAATCAATGGAGTTGCAGAAGAATAAAATTGATGAGCTAAAAAAGCGTCAGAGTGGTATCAATAAAGAAACTGCAGATGGCAAAGAGGCCTATTCAAAGCTACAGGAGCAGATTAATAAGGCTTCGCGTAGTTATGGATCGATGGGCGGACAACTAGAACGTGCCAAATCTAAACTACAATACTATAATTCTGGGCTGGCTGACTTACAGAAAGGATATAAGCAGTCTACTGCATTAAGTAAGTCGTATGTAGACCGACTGGAAGCAGAAGGTAAGACAGCGGATGCTAATAAAGCCAAGCTGAATGGCTTGAAGCAGGCTTATTCTAATCTTGAGAGTCAGTATAAGGCTCAGTCTAGCGAACTCAATCGAATTGCGGATGCTAATGGCAAAACTAGTGATGCTTATAAGCGACAGAAGGTCCGAGTCAATGAGACTGCAACAGCCATGGCTAAAGCTAAGACTAGTCAAAATGAGCTACTTAAAGCGATGGAAAAAGAGCCACATGCGTTCATGCACGGTGTTCGGTCTAAGCTTGATAGCATTGATGACAAAGCTAAGAAAACATCTCATTTATTCGGTACAATTCTAGGCGCGCATCTAGTTGCTAATGGGGTTACTAATGTGATTGGGCAGATTAGTGCTAGTTTTGGCGCTTTGAAGGACTCAGTGGTAGCCTACGATAACAAGCAACGTACAATGACGGCGACATGGGAAACATTAACAGGCTCTGCTGGTAAGGGCAAACAGATGGTTAATATTGGCAACGATTTAGCTTCAGCCTTTAACCAGAACATTAACGTGGTTGATGAACTTAACCAGTCGTTTTACCATGTATTTGATAATGCCCCAAGAACAAAAGAGCTAACCAAGTCCATTTTAACGTTGGGTGATACGCTTAATTTAAGTGATGAGAATGTTACTAGATTAGGCACCAACTTTACACACATGCTATCAAGTGGCAAGATGCAACTTGGCGACTTCAATATGATTAATGATCAACTTCCAATGTATGCCGGTAAAATGCTAGAGTTTGAAAGAAAACAACAGCATAATAGCAAGTTAACCATGTCAACGCTACGTGACCAGATGAGTGCCGGTAAGATTAGTGCTAAAGACGCTGAAGAAGTAATGAACTCCCTTGGTGGCAAGTATAAGACAGCCTCAGAGAACCTAATGAAGACCATACCCGGTATGGAACGATCAATTAAGACTCAAATGCCAGCCTTGTTAAGGACACTTTATAAACCTATCGCAGATATGAAGTCACCACTAATGGGGCAATTCACTAAATGGCTTGACAGTAAGGACACTAAAGCTGAGTTTAAAGACGTTGGTAGTGCTATCTCACTTCAAATGGGGTTCATTTCTAAAGCTTTTGCTGGTAAAAAGTTTAGTGTCGGTAAATACCTAGATAAAATGCTAGCTAACTTAGCAAAGAACATTGACATATTAGGTACAAACATCGTTGCTCATAAAAAAGAGATTAAATCGTTCTTTAGTTCATTAAAGACCGCTTCTAAGACTTCATTTACAGTGTTTGTTAAAGCCCTAAAGGATATGCTACCGGTACTAGCTATCATTGGTAAGTTTGCTGAAAAGCATCCTAAGGTATTCGCTGGTTTAGCTTCTAGCGCATTTATCGCTAGTAAAGCAATCGGCGGCTTAAAACTAGCTTTAGACCAAATAGCTTTTGCCAAGGGTGTATTAGGAGGCATAGGTAGCAAGCTTAGCCGGATTGTGTTTAAACCTAGGGTTGATGGTAGTGAAGGAAAACGAGAGCTAACTAAATTCGCAGGATGGGTTAAAAAAGCTAGTATTGGTACTGGTCGCTGGCTAAAGATGGCTGCTAGGGTAACCACTAGTAAGGCCAAGAGTTTGATTAGTGGTTTATGGACTCACACTAAATCAGTTGGCAGCAAGATAGGTAAAGGACTTAAATGGACTGCTAAGATAGCTTATAAAGGCGCGTCTAAGGCGTTCAGCGTGCTGGCTGGCGGCATTAAAACAGTTGGTCGGGCATTCTTATCACTAGGCAAGTTGCTGTTAGCTAACCCAATTGGCCTAGTTTTAACTGCTGTGGTCGCGCTAGGGGTCGCATTCTATGAAGCTTACAAGCACATTAAGCCGTTCCGAGAATGGGTTAATAAGACAGCTAAAGCAGTGGTTAACTTTGGCAAAGGTATCGCTAAATGGGGCTCAAATGTCGGCAAGTCAGTAGGTAAAGCCCTAGGCAACATGTCGAAAAAGTGGAATAACTTCAAGAAGAGTTTCAAGAAGAGCTGGAACAAGCACTGGTCAGACATGGGTAAATCACTCAGGGATAACTGGAACGGATCATTGAAACGCACTAGAGAGTTCTTTAGTAGTATTGGCAAGAAGTGGGATAGTTGGAAGTCTAGCTTCAAAAAGAGCTGGTCAAAACATTGGTCAGATACTGGCAAAACGCTCAAACGTGATTGGGATGGATCTGTCAAAAATACTAAGAACTTCTTTAGTACAGTTGGTAAGAAATGGGATTCTTGGAAGAAAAGTTGGAAGAAGAGTTGGTCAAGTCATTGGTCAAGCAATGGGCGAACTCTAAAATCTAACTGGAATAGCTCATTTAAGCTTACTAAGTCATTCTTTAGTTCAATGGGTACTAAATGGGCTGGCTGGAAAAAGAGCTGGTCACACTCATGGAACAGTCATTGGGACAAGATGCGGTCTAACCTGCATAGCTATTGGAACAAAGACTTGAGCCATACTAAAGTGTTCGGACATTCAATGGGTGACTGGCTATCAACATTCAAAAAGTCATTCAAATCAGGCTGGTCTAGTTTAGGAACCGGCGTTGAGAATATCTTCAAAGGTCTTTGGAAGAACCTAAAGAAGTTTGCTAGAGACGGTATGAACGATGTTATCGACCTTATCAATGGTGGTATCAATGCGGTAGATGCTGTTATTCATACCTTTGGTGGCAAGAAGAAAACCATTGCTGACTTGCATCATGTTCATTTTGCCGAAGGTACTGGTATGTTTAGTGGGTCACGGAATCCAATTACCAAGCCTACTATGGCAATGCTAAATGATGGTAACGACAGCCCCCAAACTGGCAATAAAGAAATGGTCATGCTACCTAATGGCGAATCTGGTATTGTTCAAGGCCGTAACACTAAGATGATGTTACCAGCTGGTACTGAAGTTCTTAGTGCTAGTGAAACAGCCATGTTAATGGAAATGCAAGGCGTGACTAAGTATGCTAAAGGTACTGGCTTCTTTGGTGACATTCTAAACAGCGTGACTAGTGGAATTTCAGGCGTGACTAGTTGGGTCGGTAAAAAGGTTGGCAGTCTAGAGAAGTTCTTTAAGACTGCTACTAAAATTATTGCCCACCCGATTAAGTCACTTGAAAACCTGTTTAGCTGGTCTTCTAAGGACATCTCAGGTGTCATGAGTAACATTGGTCATGGCCTGTTCAATGGTGTTGAGAAGCAAGCTAAGACATGGTGGTCAACCCTATGGGGTGGCGTTAGTGACAGCCTAGATGGTGGTTCTTCTAACAATGCCTTTGTTAATGCCATGATGAAGTATGGTGCCACTAACAAGTACGTTTGGGGTGCTGCTGGGCCTAGTGCGTTTGACTGTTCCGGCCTAGTTGAGTATACCCTAAAGAAGCTTGGAATTAGCTTCCCACGGACTAGTGGTGAGCAGTATAAGGCTTCTAAGCATGTCAGCAATCCTAAACCTGGTGACCTAGTATTCTTTGGCCCCGGTGGTAGCGAACACGTTGGGGTATATACTGGGAATGGCGAGTTTTACAGTGCTGAAAATGAGCATGATGGCATGGGTATCAGTAAAGTTCATGGTGGTGGCTTTGGTTCATTCGCTGGCTATGGACGAGTGCCAGGATTATCTGACAGTGATAGCTCGGATAAGTCTGCTAAGTCTAGTGGCCTGTTAGGCACCATTAAAAAGCAAGTAGGTAGTGGTTTCTGGTCATTTATTAGCAAGTTAGCTGATATGTTTGGTGATAATAGTGGTTCCATTGAGGGTGGCGCTATCACTCACAGTATGATCAACCGAGCCCTAGAGATGGCCAAAGTACCAAGAAGATATTGGTCTAAGATGCAGTCAGCCATTATTAAGACAGCTGATAGTGAAACTGGTAACCGCAATATCATGCAAACTATCTCAGATGTCAACTCTGCTAATGGTAACCCAGCCGGTGGTCCATTGCAGTTCACTAAGACAACCTTTGACGCGTTTGCATTTCCGGGTCATCACAATTTCAGGTCTAGTTTTGACCAAGTATTGGCATTCTTAAACAACTCTGATTATCTTAATGCCACTGGTAATACCTCGATTTGGGGCCATGCTAAGTACGACTGGCTTCATAGTGGCCCACAAGGTCATAAGCGGTTTGAGAATGGTGGTATTATCAACACTAACCAGTTGATTGAGGTCGCTGAACACAACAAGCCTGAAATGGTCTTGCCATTGACTAATAAGAGTCGGGCTAACCAGCTAATTGCACAGGCTAGTCAGGTTGTAAATGGCAACAATGGTAGTCAGGTTGCGTCTACTAACAGTGAAAGTAGTGAGAAGCTTGATAAAGTCATTGCATTACTGACGGCTTTAGTATCAGGCCAAGGCAGCGTTCAAGCGGTCATTGCTAAATCTGATGTGGTTAATGCGGTTAAATCTGACAATAAGACTAATTCACAATATTCACAAATGATGGGGTACTAGTATCCTAATCAATCAAAGGGTAGTCCTTAAATGGGCGCCCTTTTTACATAGCTAAACTTAAAAAGGAGGTTAAATCGTGACCTTACAACGAGATGATTTTGAATATGCGGGCTTGAATAGCCGGGATGACCTACAGGTTGAGATGGGTAACGTGGTATTACCTAGTGCACCGGCCATGGCTGAACAGGTGACTGATATACCGGCCATGTATGGGAACCAATTTAATGGCACCGATTTTACCAGCCGAACGATTAGTATACCGGTATCCATTTACTGTGCTGATAACCAAGATGCCTTTAATCAGATTATGCACAATTTAAGCGGTCTGCTACTAAGCGATGACCCTAGTGATAATGGCAGGGAATACCCATTAATATTTGGCTTTGAACCCAAGGTGACTTATTGGGGGCATATTACCGCAATTAGTGACCCGGCCCCGATTAATATGGGTATGTATGACATGACACTTACTATTACCTTTGTGCAGTCTGATCCCCGTGCAACCCTGCCACAGGTTGAAACACCCTTAAAAAACGGCTTAAATACGATTACTGTTGATGGTACCGCTAGAACGGATCCGGTTATTCAGGTCGTACCTAAGCGGGATTTAAAGCACATTGGCTTTACCTTAAACGGTGGTGAATATGGACTGGGACCTGATAGCGATGAAGACCAAGCGGTGGCAGTACAGCCTTATACTCAGGTCGTTAACAGTGATGTATTAAATACCATGGCTGAGTGGACTAATGATGCCAATGCAATTGCCCAGATGAAGACTGCTGGTGACTACATTTATCAAGGTGAAGCTGATAGCAACCGAGATACCCAAGTGTTAATGGTCAAGCTAGCCAATGGGGTTAAACAATATGGTAGCCATCAACCAGACTGGTATGGCCCCGGTGTTCGCTTTACTGGCATGACTAACAGCCTGACTAACTATCGAGTTAAGACTAGGATCCACCACATTAAGCACTCAGGTACCCATAATGGGCGCGCGATGGGGCGGGTAGAAGTTCTGCTTTTAGACCCTAACGGAGCTACGATAGGCCGATTTGGTCTAGCTGATAGTAATTCCGGCGGTACACCAACGTGCTACTTACAAATCACTAAGCCGGGTGGTGCTTTTGCTGGCGGTGATGGTAAACATCAAACCCTATTTATGGGTAAGGGCCCATCAGGTAGCTCTAGCAATGGTCGTGACCAGAAAATCAAGATTAAGACGGGCACCACGACTAAGACAGTGGTTAAACGGTCACGCAACAGGCATGGAAAAGTAACCACTAGGACGATTAAGCGCAGAGTTAACAAGTATACAATTGTGGTCAATAAAGAAGAGAAGTCGGCGCTAAGCACTAGTTGGCTAGAACTCGACTTAATCAAAAATGGCAAGGTGTTTAGTTGGTCAATCACGCAATACTACACCAGTGGTAGCCACTCAGGCCAGCCATGTAAAGACCCTAAACGGTTCCTGATTGTTCATGGGACATTTGTTGATAGGAATTCAAATTATCAATCGGCTTTAGGTGGTATCGGTGGGGTGTTCTTTAAGCACTCGATTGCCGAAGATGATGAAAATGTGGGCTATGAAAACCCGTTTATGTCAATCACCCACCTAGACATTTACCAAGTTAATGATGTGGCTCAGGACGCACCTAAGTACATTGCTAATGCCGGTCAAGAGATCGTGCTAAATTGTGAGACTGATAGCACCACGGTTGGTGGTAAGCTAGCTAGCCCAATCTGGTCAACTGATTATCCCAAGCTTAGTCCGGGGGTTAATAGCCTGACGATGATTGGTGACCTAGATGACGCCCAAATCACGCTTAAATATCTACCCAGATTACTATAGCAACACTTTAAAGGCTTCCCATTAAGGGTGGCCTTTTTAATACATAACTTAAAACAAGGAGGTTAACAGATGGCTTTAAATAACCAGTATTTAATCCTAGATCCGAATTTAAAGCGGATTGGTACTCTAACCGTGGATGGTGCCACTAAGTTTTCTAATGACAGTGTGAAGATGCAACTAGCCGACTCAGATACAACTAGTACCAGCTATGATGATGACCTTAATGTGGGTACCAGTGACACGTTTGACGGGACGGTTAACTTGAATGCTCAATCTAAAAAGTTCGACCATCAAGGTTCATTAGACGTACTGCAAGGTCAACCTGATTCAGACAAGGTAGTGGCTGGTAACAATCTCGCCTATTATGATGAGCTATCGGGTCATTGGTATGTCATGCGTATATACAGCGTGGAAGCGAACAATACCGCCGCTGTTAAACACGTCACAACGGCTAACTTCACCAATTTATGCTTGTACACACTGGCTCATCATTATCCTATTGCTACTACCGCCAGTGCAAGCACGATTCAGACAGCTTTTAACGAGTGTTTTAATGCCACTGGCTGGACGCTAGTCTATCAGACCACTAATGTAATGACACCATCGATTACCATTGACGGCAAGACTAAAGCTAGTACGCTGATTCAGACGCTAATCCAGACTTATGATGTCGAAATTGACCCATATGTTGAGATTGACTCACAAGGGAACATCACGAAAAAAGTGTGTGTTATTACTGACAAGCTTAATGCTGATGTGGTCTATGATGAGGCGGTATTTGGCAAGAACATCACTAGTATAAAACGGACAACGGTATCAACGCCCGTGACTAAGTTAATTCCATATGGGGCCAACGGTAGCACGATCGCCTCGGTTAATGATGGTAAGCCCTACATTGTGGATGATGCGGCTAACCAGAAATATAACCCCGATTGGCAAGCTGGCCTTTACTATGAAGCGGTGGTTACAGCCAATCAGATTAGTAACTCAGCCGGTTTAAAGGCCTGGGCTCAAGATATGCTTAAACTATACAACCACCAGCGAACATATTATGAGATGAATGTAACACCCAACTTTAATCCACCATTAGGCGCCACGATCAGGTTTAAAGATGAGCTAATTGACCCGGTATTAGACGCCAGTGGCCGGGTGATTCAACGCACTATTAGCAAGGCTAACCCTTATGGCAACACAGTTGGCTTTGGGGAATATACAACCGTTCAAGTTGCCACCCCGGCATGGATGGAACAGTACCAGAACGCACTCAGTAAGGCGGTTGACGCTGCTAAAAAAGACGCTAGTTCGATTAAACCGGTCGCTTTAACGCCTGACGGTAATAATTTCACTGATACCACCCAGACTAAGCGCTTAATCCTACAGGCTTGGGAAGGTAGCACCAATATTTCATCGTATATTGACAGCAAGGGCTTTATCTGGCGCCGTTATAATACCGATGGCACGGTTGACACCAGCTATAAGCAAACGGGCTACTTAATTAATGCGGCTAGTAACGCTGTCGGTACCTTACACGGCACGATTGAAGCTGACTATATCCAAGATGACCCGGAAATTAAGCTAGACACCACCGGGATTAGTTATTTAGGCGTCTATGGTCCTGATGATAATGGGGCTCATTCAGCGACTCAATACATGGCACGTTTAAGCAATGGGCAGTACCTAACTAGTCGTGCTCGTGATGACAGTGGCTCTAGTGATACCATGTTTGCTTTACAGGATAGCAAGTTTGCCGTGCAGTCAGTGATGTTGCAAGTCCATGGTCAACATGGTGGGACGTTTGGGGTACAGGAAATTAATAACACGGTCTATATTTGGAACATTGTGAGCTTGAAGAATGACCATGATTATATTCTAGTTCGTTTCCCTTATTTACCGGGAGTTACCTTACAGCCTACCGATAAACGAGTTCAACAGATTATGCCCCTTAAAGGGTATGGCCGTATTAACTATGACCGTCAACATGATATGGTCTCAATTGGCTATAACGATGGCAGCACTGACATTCTCAAAGCTAGTGACTTGTTAGCAGGTAATTACAACGTGCTATACAACTTTAATATCACTGATTATGGGATTGATTTTAATAAGAACACTTATCAATCTGAATGCCTAGACTTCCCTTACTTTTACGTTGCGGCCGGTGGTGGTCAAGAGACAAACGATGATCCACATAAGGTATGGGCATTAAATGTCGTGCATAAAGGTGCTGAGTTCGAGGTTTATCTGGATAATGACCTAGACTTTCCTAACTTGACTGATGAAAACCGTGAAGTTGAAACTTGCAATGTCTTTTATCAAAATGGTCAGCCTTATATGCTGTTCACGTTTAATACCAACTCCTTATTAATTAATCCGGCTTCGATGGAACGTGAAAAGGTGTATACCATTCCAATGATAAAAAGGCTAGCAGCTAGCACGATTGATAAGGGGACGATAAATGACAATGTTAATACAGATGATTAAAGAAAGGGGGATTATAAATGGCCGAATCTAATGCAACTCAGGTCATATTAACTGACGATGGTATTAAGATTATCAATGCTCAAACTACGGCTGATAATGCATCTGGTGGGGTCGCCAACTTAAATGACCCCAACTTAATGAGCGTGATTGAAAAGCAGACCCAAGCAGCACAATACACCGGATTAACTAGTCAGTATAATGTGATTTTAAAGCGAGCTAAAGACGCCAATGTTAGCACGACTGCTTTAACTACGGCCTATACTAAACTGAATACCTTTATGACGGCCATCTTAATGGATACCACTAAAGCTAGTGACGTTAATCGGGACACTTATAAGAGTCTCACAGACGCTTACAATATGGCTCTAAGCAACGTACAGACTGCCTTAAGCAGTAACTTTAACACTGACATGGATAACATGCAGTCTAGTGTATCGGTAGCTAGTCAAGCGGCTTCTAGTGCTGCTATAGTAGCTTCACAAGCAACGGTAACTGGCAATAGTGCTAATCAGGTTGCATCACAAGCCGTTGTGGTAGCCAGTCAAGCTCAAAGTGCTGGTAACAATGCGACCAGTATTGCTAACAATGCTAGTCAGGCTGCCTCAAGTGCCATATTAGCTGGTAGTACAGCAACAGTAAGTGCAAACAAGGCAAGTGCTGATTATCAGACGTTGAGCGCAGGTGTTAAGGACGGCTCGGTACTCCATATCACAACAGAGACGGTTATTGATAAAGGGGTCATCGGGACGGCTGAGATAGCCAATGGTGCAATCACCAATGCTCAGATTGGTAATGAGGCTGTTAATAGCGCCAAAATTGCTAACCTAGCCGTGGGCACCGCCCAAATAGCCAATGGTGCAATTACTAATGCCAAGATAGGCAAATTGGCTGTAGGTACGGCACAGATAGCCAATGCAGCTATCACTGATGCCCAAGTTGGTAATGTTAGTGCCAATAAATTAACAACTGGCACGATTGACTTTAATACGATTACTGGTAAAAATATTAACGCATCAAACATCACAACAGGAACACTCAGTACTGACCGGTTAAATGTCGGCAAATTATCAGCTTTAAGTGCCAATTTAGGTGATGTTACCACTGGCTCACTTAAAGGTGTCGACATTATCGCTAACACGTTTAGCACGCCTAACGGGTCGTTTACAACCGATGCAAACGGTGCTGTCGTAGCAAGCAATTTAACAATCAGAGGTGTTACTAACCTAGTTTATAATGCGGCATTATTGGGTGGCAGTGGCTCTAGTATCCCCGGTTGGGGACTTAATGGAGAACCTTATTATTCAAGCGTTGTATTGTTTGATGGCCTCCCAGCAATAACTTGGAACGGTGATGCAACGGGTAGATGGGATAACTATGCTACTAGCAAACTTCAACCAGTCACCCAAACCGGAATACCATATAGTGCCTCAATTAAGTTTAGGGACTATGGCTCGGCAAGCGGAATGTTATATACATTCACACTAGGCTTTTTTAGTGCTTATGACGCCAACACTAGAGTTGGCTACTTACAGCAGGTGTACACCGCCAATGGTTCAGACAGTGGTATACAAACATTTACGGTTAATAATGCAATTGCCCCAAGCAATGCTAAATATGTTGCCATTCAACTTTATGCTTACAACGGTAAGGGACATGCGGCATTTAGTTCACCTATGCTAACCCAAACTGCTCAATCAACTGGTTACCAGCCAGATACAGGTAATGTTGTTAGTGCTGGCGAAATAGATAGCTCAGTTATTAATGGTTCAACCATTAATGGGACTACTTTTAATGCTGGCAGTAAGCTAAATCAATATGGCAACACTAGCTATCCGCTAACTATTAATCAAGATGGTTCGGTTACTAGTACGTCATTTGAAACAATTGACACTGAGATCGCTGCATTAAGAACGGTCATCAAAGACGGCACAGTTAAAACTAATTTACGTGGCATGACGCCGTTTGCAACTGGGATGTATTCAGCCGCTGACGTATCACTAGGTGCTGGTCAATTAGCGTTATTGGAAGGCTATTCAACCTCACAGGACCCAAACTTTACCGCAACCGGCCTAAAGAAAACTGGCTATGTAATATTAGATGCCAGTGCTGGGTTAAGCTTGCACGGTACAACACAGGCGATTAACTTTAGTGGGACTGACCAAGACCAAACTACCGGTATCACGATGAATAGCTATGGTAACATCATTGGCTATCCTAACTCAACTTGGTGGCGGATTGTTTCTAACTCAGGTTCAAACATTGCTAACTTTGGGATTGATAGGGGTGGTTCAAACGTCATTCAGTTTAACCGTGAGCTAGATATTGGTAACTTCCACATTAATACCGGCCATACGTTTACTAGTGCTGATGGTGGTGCCATTCACTTTGCCAAAGGTAGAGGCGGCGCCAACGACATTTATGCTGGTGACGTTCACTATAATAGCTTAGTCAAGTCGTCTCTATTAAGTGTTAAGCGGGACGTTAAAAAGGCTGATACGTCCTATTGGGCACAGCTCGTTAACTCAATTGACTTAGCAACATACCAGTACAAAACTGACGATAATACGAGCCAAATTAGGCTGTCTAGCATTGTTGATGATGTGAATGATACTAAGCAGTGGCAATTACCGGACGTCTTTATCAACCGCGATGAAGATGGCAAGTTAAATGGGGTGGATGACAGTGTGTTATTGAACGCCATCCTAGCTACGGTACAGGAACAACAAAAGCAGATTGATCAATTAAACGGGCATTTATTAGAATTGGAGGCCAAATTAAATGGATAGTATTTTAATCACGAATTATAAACCAGATTACACGAACAATATTATGACGATCAGCATTCAAATTAACACGTTAGCAATTAGCTCACAGGTTAGCATTGCCATGGACGATTTCAACACTGCTATTGTAGGCGGTGTTGACAATGTTAAGTTAAAGGTGTTAAACACGCTGATTGATAGTCTGAACGCTTTAAAGCCAGTTACTACGACAACTACAACGACCACAAAGGAGGCTTAATATATGAATATCGATGCACAGGCTTTGATTAACAAGCTAACAAGCAACTATGCCCAAGCAATTGCCGTTAAAGACCAGCAATTAGCGATGGCTCAAGTTCAAATTGACCAGCTCAATGCCAAGTTGGCTGAGAAGGAGGCAGATAAAGATGGCGAAAACGCTTAGTTTTACTGATACGTCACCACAGACTGTTAAAATTGGCGATACCACCACTAGCTTTACGTTAATTTGTGGCAATGATAACGTGGCAACGGACTTAACTAATGCCACTTCAATTACCGTTAAATTGGGCAATAATAGTGGCTATCTTAAATCGACCACAGTTGACCCAACTAGTTTAACGGATCCAACGACTGGTCAAGTTACCGTTACCTTTACTGCGGACTTGATGACTAGTTTAACCGCTGGTAGCTATTCCATTGAAGTATGGGTGGTTGATAGTACCGGGACGTCAATCTACCCTAGTGATGGGTCAACCGGTTTTACTATTACCAATAACATTCAAAGTGCCAATGGTAGCACGATTACGACCATTACTTTTGATGACTTTGTCAATAAATTTAATGCTATTGCGGCTAACGCACTACCGGGAACCACTGATACTACTAACTTCCAGAAAACTAAAATTACGTCTGATAGCGGTGGACATCTACTTGATGTTGTAAGTGGCGATGATTTTTATGGAAAAGTGTTATCCCTTGGGTTAGGGTTTTACACATTCAAGTGCGCAGATTCAGCGAAAAACAAGCCGTTTGATAATGTATGGACGAGAGGAATAATCTTTATCGATAGTTTAGATGCTAATGGCGTGCCAAATGCTGTTATGATAAATGCCACTGACGTTAGTGGAACGTTCTATAGCTGTTATTATAATAATAGCTGGGTTATTAACAGAATACCAATTTCAAAAAGCTAAATTAGGAGGTAGACAATTGAATAAGCACAAGTTAAAGGCACTCATCTTAACGGTGGGCGCCATTTTTATGGCCTTTTTAATGGTCAATGTTACCAGTCAAGCTGCTCGCATGGATATGGTGGATGTGTCGAATAACAACGGCTATATGAGTACCGCTGAGTATGTTTCGATGCGTAACGAGTTCGGCGTCAAGGCTGTTACGGTCAAGATTAGCGAAGGTGGTACGTATAAAGACCCGTATGCTGCCAGCAACATTGCCAATGTACAAGCAGCTGGATTATACGTCAACGGTTACCACTTTGCACGCTATGCCACTAAGTCACAAGCAATCACAGAAGCTGATTTTGCCGGTAAAACGGCTAAAGCGGCAGGACTACCGGTTGGCGCGGTACTAGCAACTGACGTCGAAGCTGAGGAGCAAAACTGCCAATCCAAAGCAACCAATGATCGCAACAACGCCGCATTCATGCAAGAGATTCAGAAGTTTGGTTATCGAGCCGACATTTACACTTCTGGATCATGGGCTAACAGCAAGATGACGATTAAGGGCAAAACTGGCTGGATTGCTGGCTATCCGTTCATACCGGCTGGCAAGAAATGGTATACGAATAACAATGCCTGGCAATGGTCTGGGTCAGCCCATTTCCGGATTAGTTACGGTAACTTTGACGTCAGTCAACTTTATACTGATTATTACACCGCTGGTCAGAAATCAACGGTCAAACCAACTAATAAAGATGCGGTTAAAGATAACAATAAAAAAGTTAACAAGCCGTACACTGCTGCTAAGTGGGTCAATGAAAAGAAGACATACACACTCAAGACTGCGGTTAAGTTGCGCGCAGGTGTTTCAACGTTATCAAGCGCTATTGCAATTTTACCAGCTGGAACAACAGTCAAGACCGACAAAGCTATCATTAAAGGCGGCTATCGCTGGGTACGCCAACCACGTTTTAATGGTTATGGATATCTAGTAACCGGCCCGGCAAGCAATACGCTTGAATATGTCAAGAGTGGCGCAACTCACACTTATTACACAGTCAAGTATGGTGACAGCTGGTGGACAATCGCACAGCGTAACGGTCTAAGCATGACTACATTGGCTAGTCAGAACGGCAAGACGATTTACGCCACTATCTATCCTGGCCAGCGATTGGTGGTGCGGTAATGGCACAATACGACGATACAACTAAGTTATTAATGGATATTCAAAAGGATGTGGCCGCCACCAAAACGAAAGTTGAGAACATCGAAGAAAAATTGAATCAAGTTGACGATATTGGCGACAAAGCGGACAAGGCCCTAGCCAAGTCCATCGAAGCTAGCCATCAAATTGACCGCGTGACAACCATTCAAAATTGGCTGATCGGTGTCTTGGTTAGTGGCGTGCTTGTCACGTTAGTTATTTATATCGCAGAAAAGTTCCTTTAGGAGGGAAAATAATGACAAAATTTTTAAATGTAATTCAGGCAACACTCAAAGCTAACTACAAAAAGCCCGCTTATTGGGCCCAGATTATCGGGTCCGTGTTGATTATTGGCTTAGCTGTCGCAACGGTCTTCTTTGGTGTTAAGATTGACGCTAATGCAGTTGTGCTAGTGATTACCGCCGTGGGGGCAATCCTAGCTTTTGTCGGGGCAATTACGGATAATTCTATTTTGGAAGATACCGGCAATACGATCAAGACCAAGTCGAGCACGTTAGCTTCTACGGAGCAAACGGTCGTGGAAGCCTTGGCAGAAGCTCAAGCTAAGATTGAAGCAGCTAACTCAGCAGCGGCTAGTCAAGCCGAAGCCCAAGCATCACAGGCAGTAGTGGCGGCTTATAGTCAAGCGGCTAGCGCGGCGGCAGTTGGTGACACGGTCACGGCTAGTTCAGCAGCCACTTTAGCGTCATCGCTAGCGGCTAATTTGGATAGTAATGCGCAATCAGTTACCGAAACGACGTCAGAATCCGCCTCACAAGCAGGCTAAAAGTAGTATAATTAAATATTGAATTTGCTAATCCCCTGCGCTTCGGCGTGGGGGATTTTTTGTTAACAAAATATACAAAAAAGGACCAGTCAAGACTGGCCCAATGCTTAAATAAATAAAATGGGTGTTCTGTTTATCCTCAGATAATAAAGAACACAGTTATTATACATTAAACCTGATTAATATAACAAGGACTTATTAATATTTTTCTATAGATTAC
>PPYF01221270.1_pt1 | contig 19604 bp, 20 predicted proteins | sample 1559871 | NCBI WGS metagenome assembly PPYF01 (sample SAMN08240021, study PRJNA423297) | Human gut metagenome, whole genome shotgun sequencing project. | reverse complement strand
GGCTCTTCATGCCCACCAGACGGTTCTCCACGATATCCAGCAGGCCGATGCCGTTCTCGCCGCCCAGCTTGTTCAGGTACTCCACCAGCTCCACAGCGCCCATCTCCTTGCCGTCCACGGCAGTGGGAACGCCCTTTTCAAAGTGGATGGTCACATAGGTCGGGGTGTCGGGAGCCTGCTCAGGGCTGACACCCAGCTCCAGGAAACCGGGGTGGTTGTACTGGGGCTCGTTGGCGGGGCTCTCCAGATCCAGGCCCTCGTGGCTCAGATGCCACAGGTTCTTGTCCTTGGAGTAGTTGGTCTCGCGGTTGATCTTCAGGGGGATGTGGTGAGCCTCGGCGTAGTCGATCTCTTCGTCACGGCTCTTGATGTCCCACTCACGCCAGGGAGCAATGATGGCCATATCGGGGCACAGGGCCTTGAGGGTCAGCTCAAAACGCACCTGATCGTTGCCCTTGCCGGTGCAGCCGTGGCAGATGGCATCCGCGCCTTCCTTGATGGCGATATCGGCCAGAGCCTTTGCAATGCAGGGGCGTGCAAAGCTGGTGCCCAGCAGGTAGTCCTCGTACTTTGCACCGAACTTCAGGGTGGGGAAGATGTAGTTCTCCACAAAGTCCTTCTTCAGATCCAGGACGTACAGCTTGGAAGCGCCGGTAGCCTTGGCCTTTTCCTCCAGGCCGTCCAGCTCGGTGCCCTGGCCCACGTCACCGGAAACGGCGACGACTTCGCAGTTGTTGTAGTTTTCCTTCAGCCAGGGAATGATGATGGAGGTATCCAGACCACCGGAGTAGGCCAGCACGACTTTTTTGATGTTTTCCTTTTTCATAATAAACGCGCTCCTTTTAATAAAAATACACTTTTGTACCCTGATGCGCACTTTCCCTTCGCATCCTCTGTCTTTGATTCGCGGTTGATGCTTTTATTATACGCCACGCGGCTTTTCCGTCAATGCTGAAAACTGCCAAACATGCCGCGCATTTGCGGCAGGATTTGTTACACTTTGTATGTTTATGCAATATTATTTGTTTATATTCAAGTTTTATGCAGTTAAAATGTATATATGAAATGCAAAAAAGCGCCCCGAAGGACGCTTTCTTTATGCCTGGTATCTTCCCAGGATCTCCTCCACCTGTTCCTGTGTCAGCGGGTGGGTGGGCTCCGGCTTTTCATTGCCCCTGCGCAGGGGCAGCCACCAGGTGGACAGGCCCAGCCAGCCGAACTTATAGGCAGTGTGGGGCTCACGGCCCACGCAGGTGAAGCCCAGGCGGGCATGGATACGCTCACTGGCGGGGTTGGGGTCTGCCACAAGGGCGTAGACATTCCAGTAACCCATCCCGTCCAGAATATCCAGCAGGGCGCGGTAGAGGGTATCCCCCACACCAAAGCCCCGGGCATCGGGGGCACAGTAGATGGTGCTCTCCACAGCCCAGTCGTAGGCCTCCCGGGGGTGGTAGCGGTGGGCGCAGGCATAGCCCAGCAGTTTACCGTCCCCATCCCGGGCCAGCAGCAGAGGGATCAGCGCACGGGTGCTGTCCACCCAGTCCTCATACTCCGGCAGGGAAGAGGGCGTTACCTGAAAGGTTGCCGTGTGGTGCAGGACATACCAGTTGTAGATGTCCAGGATCTCCGCCGCATCGGCCCGGGTGGCCAGCGAGAGCCGGGGCAGGTTCTTCTCAGCCCATTCGGCGCACAGGGTTTCCTTCTGCGCCTTGGTCAGCTTTTTCAGAGTTGCTTCCCGGCGCAGGGCGGCAGATTTGTCTGTGCACCGTTCCAGATACGCGAACCGCTGTGCCCCCAGCGCACGGGTGCACTTGGCTCCCTTCCTGCTCTTATGGGCGTGCAGGCGGCTGGCCGGGTCATTTGTCCAGCCCGTGTAGAGCTGGCCGCCTGCGCAGCGCACCATATAGACATAGGCCCGCTCCGTCTTCTCCGCTTCCCCGCTCATATCACAGTCTCCCGTTGTTTTTCAGCACCTGACGGCAGGCGGCCAGCGCCGTCTCCTTATCCTTTGCGGTGATGAGGAACCGGCTGGCGTGGCAGAAGCTGATGCCCTCGATGCCGCTCTTCTGCTCAATGACCTCCTGCGGCTGGCCCGCCCAGCTCTGGGGGAAGGGCAGCTTCGGCTTTTTGGTCTTGTGGTCGGTCACGCACTGGGCGCTCCACCCGCCGCGCTGGCTGGGGTAGATGACGAAGAGGGCATCGGTCTTGTACAGGCCATTCTTCCAGGGCAGGTAGCAGGGCAGGATCACGATGCCGTCCCGGGAATTCTTATAGGCCTGCTGCACTTTCTCGTCGGCGCGGTTCACGGCATTCGCGCTCTCGATCTGGTTTTCCAGGATCTGCTTTGCCACAGCCACCGCCTTGAAGAAGCAGGTGTCCTGATCCTCCTTGGAATCCCACACCGGGTTGAAGAAACCGATGGCATCGCACAGGCTGTTCTGCTCGCCGGTGTTATCGTTCAGGTCAAGGGGCTGGATAAAGTTTTCATCGATGAGCCGGGCCTGACGCTCCCCCACCAGCCCCGGGCCCAGCACCCGCCACAGCAGGCCGAAGGCCGCATAGGGGATGCCGTTGGCGCGGTACTCGCGGGGCTCCTGATGGTGATCGAACATGCCAAAGCCGATATCGTACACGATGCCGTCGAAATCGTCCGGCACCACAAAGCCCCGGGTGATCCTGATGTCCGGCCGGATGATCTGCAGCAGCGCCGTTGCAAATACGTCGTCCGCATGGAACTTGCCGGCGTGGGTAAATCCGTTTGCAGGAATTTTCATAACAGCAATACCTCGTTCTCTTTCTTTGGGAACAGTATATCACATTCTGAAGCAGGGGACAATAAAACCCCGGAACATGGAGTTTTCTTCCTTGTCCCGGGGCTGTTCTCTAGCTTCTGGTCACTTTCTCTTCCGTGCTGTCTTTGTAACGGCGCGGGTGGGGGTCTTGGTCACAGCCGTGGTGGGCTTCACGGCGGGGGAGAGGTTCGGCTTTTCGGTGAGGGCGGTGGTGGTGGGCTCGCCCAGTGCCAGCACCTCGGCCAGCTCCTTCTGCACCTTGGCGTTGACAGGGTCGTTCACAGCCAGCACATCGGAGTAGAACTGCTCCATCTCTTCGCGGGTGGAGAAGGTTGCAACGTACATCTGGTTGCCCATGGCACCGGACAGAGCCTCGGGGATGCGGTCAACCATCCGCATATTCTTCTGGTACTTCTGCATGATCTGCTCATGGCTGTACACAAAGTTCTTGCCATCGCGGCGGCCTGCAAAGGGGCAGTAGTAGTGCTCGCCCACCGGCATATCCGTGCCGCCGAAGGCGATCATATCTGCCCAGATCTTGTACACGTTGGTGGAACGGGCAAAGTTGATCATATCCGGGGTAAAGCCGCCGCAGGGGCGCATATTGACCTCCAGCGCCACGAGCTGGCCCTTTTTGCCCATGCTGGCCTGATCCTCGGTCATGCGGAAGAACTCAAAGTGGACGAATCGGCTCTTCACGCCAAAGCTCTTGACGGCGGCACGTCCGGCGGCGCGGGTATCCTCGGGCAGATCCTTGATGATATAGTAGATGGAGTTATCGTTGTCGTTGACGATGTCCATGATGGACACCGGGCTGACGTTGCCCGCCTCAAAGATGGGGTTGCCGCTGCCGTCGATGATGGCATCGTAGCTGTTGACCTCGGCGTGGACGAACTCCTCCATAATGTAGGAGAGGTCGGGGTGATAGGTGCTCTTGTAGAGCAGGAAGCGCTTCAGCTCCTCATCGCTGGACAGCTTATGGGTATCGGAGGCACCCACACCGTTGTCCGGCTTGACCACCACCGGATAGCCCACCTCGTTGATGAACTTCCTGCAGCCCTCTAGGTCGTCCACCATGTGGTAACGGGCGGTGGCGATGCCGGCCTTCTGGTAATACTCCTTCATCTTGCTCTTGTACTTGATGCGGGGCATATCCTCGGTCTGGAAGCCGGACTTGATGTTGAAGTCCGTGCGCAGGGCCGCATCCCGCTCCAACCAGTACTCGTTGTTGGATTCCAGCCAGTCGATGCGGCCATACTTGAAGGCGAAGAACGCCACCGCACGGTAGACCTCGTCATAATTCTCCAGACTGCCGACCTTGTAGTATTCGTTCAGGCTGTCTTTCAGCTCCGGCTTCAGCTCATCATAGGGCTGGTCACCGATGCCCAGCACGTTCATGCCGTCGTTTTTCAGCTCCCGGCAGAACTGCCAGTAGTTGGTGGGGAAATTGGGGGAGATAAAGATAAAGTTCTGCATAGCTTGATGATTCCTCTTTTATCCTAGAATATAAGGCATATAATACACGACCTGCTGATACCACCAATCCCAGTCGTGCTTGACATCATAGCCCCACAGGTCCACCCAGACAGGGATGCCTTTCTGCTCAAAGATCTGCTTGAGCTGCCGGGTGGTATCGGGCTGCTCCCAAGCGCCCTGACCGCAGCAGATGACCGCCTTCCTGCTGCGGTAGAGGTCCATATAGGGGTGGTCGGTGGGGAAGTTGGCCATATAGTCCACGGGGGAGTTCTGGTAGACCACCTCGTCCATGTAATCGCCAAAGCCGTATTTTGCGGTGTAGATGCCGCTGAGGGCCAGACAACCATCGAAAAGATAGGGGAACCGCAGGTAGAGGTTGACGGCATGGGTCGCGCCCAGGCTGCAGCCAAAGGCGATCACGCCGGGGAGGCTGTCCCAGCCGTTGCGCTCCTTGGCGATATACTGGATCTTGGGCACAACTTCCTCCACGATGTAGCGGATCCACTGCTCATAGCGGCGGATCCGCCAGTAGGGGTCGCCGTTGGTGTCGGACCAGGTCTCCTGATCGATGGTGTCGATGGAGATGACCATGATCTGCCCGGATTCGATCCACGGAGCCAGCGTACCGGCCATGTGGAAGTCCTCAAAGTCGAAGAAACGGCCATCCTGACAGGGGATAAAGAGCATGGGGCGGCCTGCGTGGCCGTAGACCTTGCACTCCATCTCCCGGCCCAGTGCGGGGCTGTAATCCTTGAAGTATTGTGTTTCCATCTGGTTTCCCTCCTCTATAAAAAACCTCTCAGGCGCTCCGCGCCTCTCCTACCAGGAGAGGTGGCATCCCGAAGGGATGACGGAGAGGTTCAGTCCAACTCGTACATCAAAGTATGGAACACGAACGGCAGCTGCTTTTCCCAGCTGGCTTCGCTGTGGGTGCCGCCGGGCACCAGGCGGCTGGTCAGGTGGATGCCCCGGACCATGATCTTGCTGCACATCTCGGCAAATTCCCTGCGCATCCCCTCGTGGCTGCCCATCTCCTGGGAACCGTAGTCCATGTAGAGCACCGTGCCGGGCTCCAGCTTTGCGCGGCCCACCAGACCGCTGAGCTTTTCAGGAGACACCCAGATCGACGGCGACAGGGCTGCCGCGCGGCTGAAGGTATCGTTATACTGCAGCAGGGCGTACAAGCTCATCAGGCCGCCCATGGAGCTGCCGCCGATGAACGTGTGCTCCCGGTCCGGCAGGGTGCGGAAATTGTGGTCAATGAAGGGCTTGAACCGGTGGATGAACCAGCTCATGGTCGCCTGCCCCTTGCCGTCAAAGTGGCCATAGGTCGGGTCATCGAAGCGGTAGGGCGAATACTCCACAAGGCGCTCGTTGTTGGGGCCTGCATTGCACTCCACTGCCGCCACGATGAGCGGGGTATCGGTGTAGTCCAGATAATCCGCCACGCCCCAGCTCTTGCCGTAGGTGGCATCCGCATCAAAGAACACATTCTGGCCGTCGAACATATACAGCACCGGATACCGGCGCTCCGGGTCGGCTTCGTACATGGTGGGCAGGTAGACATACACCCGGCGCTGCTCCACGCCGTTCACCGCAGGATAGCTGACGCTCCATTTTTTGACCATATTCCAGTTCCCTCTCGTTTCTGTTTTTCTGCACATAGTCTAGCACTGTGCAGGCGGAAAAGCAATCGGGGAACAAAACCTCTCCGTCAATGCTTCGCATTGCCACCTCTCCTAGCAGGAGAGGCAAGAAAACGGTATCGTAAACTTGGCTCCCCTGACTAGGGGAGCTGCCGCCGTAGGCGGCTGAGAGGTTCTATGATACGGCAAACGCCGCCTGGCGGCATTCCCACTCGGCGGCGTTTGCAAAAATTCTGAACAGAGAGAAGCGCGGGAAGGATCAATACTTCTTCTCAACCGGAACGATCCAGCCCTTGGTATCGAGGATCTTGCCCCACTGCATCCCGGTCATGGTGTCGTACAGCTTCTGGGTCACAGGGCCGATCTTGCCATCGCCAATGTAGGCGTGCTCACCCTTCCAGACCAGCTCCTTGACAGGGGAGACGACTGCGGCGGTACCAGTGCCGAAGACCTCCTCCAGCTTGCCCTCGCGGGCGGCCTGCATGATGTCCGCAATGGCCAGCTTGCCCTCGATGACATCATAGCCCCAATCCTTCAGCAGCTCGATGCAGCTGCGGCGGGTAACGCCGGGCAGAACGGTGCCGACGGTTGCAGCGGTGTAGACCTTGCCGTCGATCTTGAACATGATGTTCATGCTGCCGACTTCCTCAACGTACTTCTTCTCCACGCCGTCCAGCCACAGCACCTGTGCGTAGCCCTGCTCCTCGGCCAGCTCACCGGCCTTGATGGAAGCAGCGTAGTTGCCGCCGCACTTGGTGAAGCCGGTCAGGCCGGGAGCGGCACGGATGTATTCATCCTCAACGTAGATGCGGACGGGGTTGATGCCCTCGGCGTAGTAAGCGCCGGAGGGAGCACAGATGATGCAGAAGATATAGTGCTTGGAAGCGTGCACGCCCAGACCCACATCGTTTGCAAAAATGAAGGGACGGATGTACAGGGAAGCACCATCGGTATGGGGCACCCAGTCGCGCTCCACATCCACCAGAGCCTCAACAGCCTGCACAAAATCCTCCTCCGGGATCTTGGGGATGCACAGACGGTCGGCAGAATCCTGGAAACGCTTTGCGTTGCAATCAGGGCGGAACAGCTGAATGGTGTCATCCGCGGTGCGGTAAGCCTTCATGCCCTCAAAGATCTCCTGCGCATAGTGGAACACCACCGTGGCCGGGTCCAGCGGGAAGGGTGCATAGGGGACGATGCGGGCATCGTGCCAGCCCTCGCCCTCGGTATAATCCATCACAAACATGTGGTCGGTAAATTTCTTGCCGAAGCCCAGCTTGGTCTCGTCCTGAGGCTTCTCTTTGGGAGAAGTGGTACGAGTGATCTTGATATCCAACATGATATATTTCCCTCTTTTCTGATCTCACACAGCAGATTTTGCGCGGCACGCGCCCGCACCTGAAATGCCGAATGTTGTTTTCTATTATAGTAGCATGAGCCGGATTTGCAAGGAAACGCAAAATCTTTCATGTTTGGGGGCTGTAAGTTGTCGCAAATTGTGATAAAATGAAAACATGAGCCCTCTCAGTCAACGCCGATGGCGTTGCCAGCTCCCCCAAAGGGGGAGCCCATTGCGGCTTTTAGATTTTGGTTTTGCGAAAACCTTTTCTAAGAGGCAGAACAGCCTCTCCCTTCGGGAGAGGTGGCATTGCGAAGCAATGACGGAGAGGGTTATAATAAAAGGAGTTCTACCATGATCAACGGCGTGATTTTTGATATGGACGGCCTGATGTTCGACACCGAGCGGATGTGGGCCACTTTCTGGGAACCGGCGCTGGCGGCGCTGGGTCTGGAGTACAAGGAAGGCCTTGCCGAGGCTGAACGCGGCACAGCAGGTGAAACATCCCGTAACATCGTACGGCAGTTCTACGGAGAGGACTGCGATGCCAACGCCATCATCGACAGCCTGCACCGGGTGGCCGATGAGGAGTTCCAGAAACCGGTGCCCAAAAAGCCGGGGCTGGACGAGCTGCTGGCCTGGCTGGATACCAACCACATCCCCATGGCAGTGGCCTCCTCCAGCCGGGTCCATGTCATCGAGGGCAACCTGAACAACTGGGGGCTGACCCACTACTTCAAGGCGCTGGTATCCGGCCAGCAGGTCAAGCACTCCAAGCCCGACCCGGAGATCTTCCTGCTAGCGGCGGAAAAGCTGGGCACCGACCCCGCCCACACGCTGGTGCTGGAGGACAGCTACAACGGTGTCCGCGCCGGTGCCGCCGGGGGCTTTGTCACCGTCATGGTGCCCGATCTGCTCCCCGCCGACGACGAGATGCGCGGCCTGTATACCATGGAATGCACCAGCCTGAACGAGGTGCTGGCCAAGCTGAAAACAGGAGAACTGTAATTGAGGGAAAGCTCCGCAAAATCGCCCCGTGTTCCGGGGTTTTATTGTCTCCCGTGTTATGTTATAATAAAAGAAAAGAAAAAAGGAGACATCCCCCATGAAGATCGCAATCCCTTATGAAAACGGTATGGTATTCCAGCACTTCGGCCACACGGCAGAGTTCAAGTTCTACGAGGTCGAAAACGGACAGGTGACGGCCAGCGAGGTCGTTTCCACCAACGGGCAGGGCCACGGCGCACTGGTGGGCTTTCTGGCCCAGCACAATGCCAATGTGGTGTTCTGCGGCGGCATCGGCCCCGGGGCACAGAACGCCCTTGCACAGGCAAGCATCCAGCTGTTCGGCGGGATCAGCGGCCCGGCAGACGCGGCAGTAGCAGATTATCTGGCCGGAAAGCTCTGCTTTGACCCCAACGCCCATTGCGACCACCACGACCACGGCGAGGGCCACCATTGCGGTGAGCATCATTGCGGCGGGCACTCCTGCGGCCAGTAACCCGTAACATCACAAAACCCCGGAGCGATGCATCACAGCAAACGCTCCGGGGTTATTTTATGCCTTAGAAGAACCGGCAGAAGCCAGGGCAGTGCTGTGAACGCTCTGCCTCATCTCGACAGCATTTTATTGGGACACAAAAGAGATGCTCTCGGTCTGCTTCGATGCGGCCGGGCGGGGTGGATCTGCTTTGGTCAGCATCTGCTGGAATTTCCGCGCCGCCGTATTCAGCGGGCGGTGGCGGTCGTAAACTAGGCAGATCGAACGGGTCGGGATGATCTCCTGCAGGTGCAGCTGCACCAGCTCGCCACGCTCCAGGCCATCCCTCGCCATGGGTTCCGGCACAAAGGCAAGCCCCAGCTCGCTTTTGACCAGCGTGAGCATCTGGTCGGTGGTGGCAGCTTCCGTATCCGGCTTGAGGACCGCGCCGTGATCCAGGAAGAACTGCCGGTACAGGCTGCGGGTCACGCTCTCGTCGCTGAGGGAGATGAGGGGATAGCTGCGCAGCTCCTTCAGGGTCAGGCTCTGACTTGCCAGCGCGGTGAAGGTCCTGCCACCCACCAGCACCTCGTAAAACGGCTTCAGCTCCACCATTTTCAGTCCCGACTCGATCTCCGCCGGGGTGCTCACAATGGCAAAATCCACCTCGCCGTTCTTCACGGCCTGCACCGCCTGCGGGGTGGAGTGGTTCGAGATGCGCAGCCGGATGCCGGGATATTCGGTATGGAAATCCCGCAGCTTTTTGGAAAGATAAATGTTGAGCGCCGTCTCGGTGGCGCTGATGCTGATGGTTCCGTGCTCCAGCGTGGCACTGGCGCTCAGCTCCTCTTCGGCATCCTGGATCTGCACCGCCGCCGAAGCAATGCGGGAGTAGAGCATCTCGCCTTCCGGTGTCAGGGTCACACCTCGGTTGGAGCGGATGAACAGCACGCAGTTCAGCTGGCTTTCCAGCCGGTTCATCGAGTGGGTGATATTGGGCTGATTGTTGCCCAGAACCCGCGCGGCCTTGGTAAAGTTCTGATACTTCGCCACATAATAGAAGATCTTGTAATACTCCCAATCCACATACATGATATGCCTGCCTCCTCCATGTAAAAATCGCATTGCAGCCTTGTGCAGAATACTTTTTGCACATTCTATTCCTGCCCGTATCATAACAACTGCAATCGTAAATTGCAAGAGGAAATTGAAAAATAGTAAAATCGCAAAAAGGAAGGCAATTGGCCCTTGCCGATCTTGCGCCCGGGGCACAGCTAATCTTCTAGCCCATGGCTCCCAGTCACATTCTTCAAATATTCCTCCGGGTCACCATTCAGAATCAAATCCGCATAGCCCAGCGGGTCATTATAGATGAGTGGAAGGGACTCGAACCCCCGGCCTACTGATTCGTAGCGCACGCCGGGCGATTCCCTCAATTTTTGGAAGTTACGTTTTGACGTCGTTTCTTTGCGATGCATCGCAGGTTTTGAGCTTCAAGTTTCTGCACCCTTTGTCCGATTTTGCAACGATTTGCACCCTTTGCACATTTTGAAACCGTGCAGAAACCGTGCAGAAACCGTGCACTTACTCCCAGACAAACTAAAAACAACCTCATCCGACAACGACTTGACGGCATTGGTTCGAGTGACCGCACACCAAAAATCAAGTCTTGGAGGATACTATTATGACAAAATTGCTTTCCTGCCGCTACAACATGGACACCAACCGGGTGGAAGCCCGGTTCGAGGATGGCACCACCCTTGCCATCGACTGCATCGCTGTGGAGGACGAGTATGGCAACACCCCGGCACAGCGGGCAGAACTGGACTGGCTGCTGTATAATAAGCCTTTGGAGTACGCACAGATGGTGCTGAGAGGGGAGATGGAGCGTTATCTTTCTCTCGGCTGTGACCATGGCAGGCTGGAGGATTGAGCCTTAGAAAACGCGCGGCAAAACCGCTAATCGCGCGGCGCGCGTTTCAGCGCGCGATTAACGATTTCTGTTTTTATCGAATTGCTGTCATTTTCTGCCCTTTCCCAAGAAAATCGCGCGTTTCTTTGCGCGTAATAATCGCGCGGCGCGCGTTTTTATCGCTGATTTTCTTTTAAGCAGTATCTCCTTCCGCGCCCTGCTCCTTTTACTTCAATCTTCCCTTCTTCTACAAGCTTTCGAAGAATACGGTATGCCTGATCTTTTGTGTATCCACACAGCTCTTGTGCTTTCTGATTCGTAATCCACGGCTTATGCTTCAGATATTCAAGAATCCGATCCTTTGCCTGAATCTGGCTGACCGTCTTATCCTGCACATAGGCCACATCGGTTTTCACCGTTTCGTAAACCTTGAGGGACAGCATATAGGTCTTGCCGTTGAGTTCCAGAAGCCCCTCGTCCCGGAGAGCGTTCAGAACCTTGTGGGCATTGTCATCGGTTTCCTGAATCGTCTTTGCCGCCTGTTTCAGGGTGATTTTCTGGTGCTCCCGGAGATAGTGCAGAATCATCAGCTCCGACAGCGTGAACATCTTGGACCGCATATCCTGCGTCTCTGCGATAAACCGCACGAAGCTCTGATTTTCCATCGTGCTGCGCAGAGTCAGCCGGACAGAGTTGGGCGTGCTGGCGTACTCCGGGTAGGGTTTGCCCTCGGTGAGCATACTCTGGAACATGATGTCCACGCCCTGCCCGGAACGCTGCACATACTTCAGGTGCTGAAGGGTCATGGCGATCAGCTTGTTCCGGGGAATGGACTGGTGGGTGATGATGTTGCTTTCGTTGATGTCCCCCGGAAAGCCGCCGGGGTTCTCAATCACGATCTTTGTGGGGTAGTGCTTGACGTAAACCGGTGCCATGTCCTCATAGGAGCGGTGCGCCAGCGCATTCAGCAACGCCTCCTGAAAAACCGCTTCAGAGAAATCGTACACCTCTAGCCGGAACAGCCCCACCTGCACATTGGTCAGGCGGTTATAGGTGCGGATGCGCTCGGTCAGCTTATCCAGAATCGAGATCACCGGCTCCTGCATATCCATGCGGTTGTCGTATTCCGTCTGCGCTTCGTCGCTGTAATGGAGGTAGATCACCTCTGCCTGAGGCAGCAACCGGGCAATGGAAGCCGCCTTGCCCACAAACAGCAGCCCTGCTACCGTCACACGCACCTCGTCCTTGTCCATGCGGATCAGGTTCAGGTTGTCCAGAAAGGTGGTATCTGCTAAATTCGGCAGGGCAGAGCCTGCATCCCGAATCCGCAGTTTCTCTTTCAGGCGGTACACTTCCAGCAGGTCAATGTCGCTTTCGGTTGCGCCCTCCACGATCTTTGCCGAAAAGTCCGGGTTATCGGCAGGGGAGTACACATCGTTTGCCGGGTAGTCGGGCTTTGTCACGTTCCCCAGCCTTCTGTAATAGATGCCGCCGGTGGTGGCAACATGAGAGTTGGATTTCTCCACCGATACCACCAGCACCACACCGTCAGAGGTTTCTACCGGCTCGATTTCGGTAAACAGGCTGGGCCGGGTCATATCGTAGATGGCTTCCATCAGTGCCTGCGAGTCGCTCTTTGGGCAGCCCGTAATGGTGCCGTCATCTTCCACGCCAATCAGCAGAACGCCGCCCTTTGTATTTGCCAGCGCAACCGCACTTTTCACCGCAAGGTCTTTCCGCTGCCGGTAGTCCTTGCACTTCACCCACGACTTAAACTCCTGCCGTGTGCTTTCCCCGGCAGTAATCATTTTACGGAGCGCTTGTTCGGTCATGGTAGAGACCTCCCCTCAACATACATTGCATTTCTGCCCTCAGAAAGGAAACAGGACGTACAGCTATAAACTGCACGTCCTGTTTTGGACTAATTAGCGATTCTTGTCAGACTGCGAGAGAACGCTGCCTGCAAGAGTTTTGGTCGTGCTGCTGTATTTCGGGCTATTCAAAGCCGCCGATGCAACGCCTTCCATTTTCTTTCCTGTCTGATGACCGCTCTTTGCCTGCGAGAGTGCACTTCCGGCAAGCTGCCGCTGAATCTCGGAAGTGCTACTGCTACGCAGCGCACGAGATGCCTGAGATGCAACAGACGAAGATGTTTTCTTAGAATTCATATCAATTCCTCCATGCTATATAAAACAAGGAGGGTGAAGCTACTCCCGATACCCTCAACGATCAAATCACGCAAGAATCACTTGCGTTTGCGGTGTTTGTTGTCACGAATGTGAAGCTCAAACGCCTTTTTGCCGTACTGCTTTGCATACAGACGATGTCCGTTACGCAGCGTAATATACGCAGTGTAGACGATAGTCACATTCTCATCCATGCGATTTTCTCTCATGGTAACACTCCTCCTTTCAAGCAACGCTCGAACACGCCGCAAGCAAGTTGCAGACGAATCCGTGAAATGCTTGAAAAAGCCGGAGCAACCGGGTATACTAATCGTGTTATTCGAATTAGTTTGGAGCTTCTGCTCTAGCTTTTTCAAGGAAAGCACGTGTCGGACAGATTAGGCCCTGTCTTGATGCGTGCTTTTTTATGTCAAACAGTTGGAAACTGTTAGACCAAGGGTTTTGCGGAATTTAGATCGAAAAGCATCAAGCCATCTTCGATCAATTCTCCGTCAACACGGTAACCGTGCTCTCGGAAATCGTTCTCTAACAATCGTTTGAACGTCGCAACCAAATCTTGCGAACTCCATCTTACAGAAAGCACACCGTTCTTCTTGGGCTTGTAAAACGTGGTTGCCTTTGGAGTTGTTCCTTCGCAAACCTGAAGCACCACCTGACGGCTTTCCTCGTTGATGAGAAGTCGCACATAAGCCGGAGAGCCCAGCTTGAGCACAACCGCCTTATTAAATGTAAGCCCGTTCAAAGTGACTGAAAAGTAAGGGACGCCTTCAGAAAAATCGAAAGCCGAAAAACCGCTCAAATCCATCTTTAGACACCTCCTTCGTCCTTTTTAGTATAATCTCATTTATCTCGCATGTCAACCACATTTTCATCAAAAAATCTTCTAAAAATTTTTCGTCTACATTTTTGAATTTTTCGTGAACGCAGTTGCATCGCAATTTTGCGTTTTGTATCGTCTGCGCATTTGTCGTGTTTTTGCTTTTAATTGCGACTATTTGCGATTATTAGGATTTATCATACAAGAATACGCTTCTATAAGTGAGTATTTTCACTCCATCACTCTAATCGTACTCTCAATAAACGCAATCTCATCTTCCGTCAGCTCATACTTCCTGTACAGTTTTTCGTCCGTCCATTCCTCCGTAAAATCCTGATCGGGCACAAAGATAAAGTTTGCTCTTGCAATATGCATGGAAGAATAGGTCAGGCGCAGCATGAAGCGAGTAAACTTACACATCAGATACTGCTTGTAGTTTTTGATTTCTGCTTCGGTATCGAATGCACCCAGAACCAGATAGGAGAAGGTGTTCACCTCACCCGGAACCTCAATCCGGGGTGTTGTGATGGCCTTATAGCCCTTGGACGGGTCAATGCCAACCTCACCATTGCAGGGAACCAGAATGGAGATCGTTGCCTTGTACTTGTCGATCAGCTCCGCATTTTTCTTGACATCGCTTCTCTTAATATAGCCGGTGCCTTGGCTGTGAATAAGGGAAATGCAACCATCAAAGGGTTCTTTTTCGCCACGAGCCGCAGAGGGGAAGCCAAAGGCATCAATGGGCTGCACCCGATCGGTCAGGAAGTGTTCTGAACGGCTCAGAACCTTATGGATGATGGACAGCGATTCATTCGACCGAATGAAGATTTCTCCAAATTCATTGAGATTGCGCCGCATGGTATGACGTTCCAGACCGCTGACGTTTGTAACCTCGCAAACCTCCTCCTTGTCCCGATCCCACAGGAAATAGCAGATGCCGCCTGCAATATCTACGGTGCTGAAGCAGTCTTTGGAGTTCACAAAATCCGTCAGCCTGATCAGATGCGGATCGTTCAGCATCTCATTGCGGAAATCGTTCAGTCCGATGCCGCCAGCATACCAGCGTGCCGGCATAATCACTCCTGATACGGCGGATTGCCCACAATGGCATCAAATTTCATGGGCTGTCCCTCCTTTCCCCATGTATCGGTTCGCTGCAGCTTCTTTGCCAGACGCTGCGGGTCGTTTTCCATCCGTTCCAGCAGGTGCGGAATGTAGGTGGTGTTAACCGTCCAATCCTGATAGCCCACCAGCGTCCGCCGGGTGATGCTTTCTGCCATCCGGGTCTTGCACAGAACAAAGATCTGCTGCTCCACGGTCTCCTGCCAGAGAGCCTGTGTCTGCTCCAGCGGCAGCTTGTCCTCCGGGCCGGGCAGCTTCATGGCGTACAGGCTGTATGCCATATACAAGGGATACAGGCCGGATTTGGAGTTCATTTCCAGAATCCGTGCCTCCGGGTTGAGGAAGATGTCCTCCGTGACCTGCCCCTGATCCACCAGACGAGGTTCCTCCAGAACCTCCTGCGAATCGAGCTGCTCGTTGAGGAAGCAGTAACCGCCCACCATGCTGCTCAGATGAAGGTTCACCACCCGCCACGGGGTCAGAACGGTTTCCTTGTCGGGGTTGCGGAAGTGGCTGAAGATCTCGGCAATGCGCTTCACACGCTCGGTGGGCGGCAGCTCGTCCGCAGCCTTTGCCATGCGGCGGATGCGCAGACCCGCCCCGCTGACTACATCCTCATCGTAGTATTTCAACAGCTTGCGGAATAGCGGCTTGTCCACGGTTTTGGGCATGAACTCCTGCCAGGATTCCTCATCCACCAGCGTGATGAAGTCTGCCATCTTGATGCTCTCGGTCAAATCCACCTTGGCACCGTAAATCAGCAGGGGCAGACGGATGGACACATTTCGCAGCAGCCGGATGACCTTTTCCCGCTCTTTCTTCTGCTCTTGCAGTTTCTTGAGCAGGTCATCGTCCTCTTTGGTGCGCTCCCGCTTGGGCTTATTGGAAATCTTGTCTGCTTTTTCGTATTCCTCGCCCGTCAGCCCCTGATGGTTGATGTGGACTTTAGTTTCCTTTTTGGCGGCTTTCTGCTCGCTGAGCTTGTCCGACAGGGTATGGAACAGCTGCACATCGTCCTCGTCCATAACGATGCCGGTGTCCTGCTTGTAGACCGATTCATCGTCAAAGCCGCTCTTGATGGCTCTATCCACCGTCAGACGTTTGATCTGCCGCATCATTCTGGAGACGCTGTATGCAGTCATCTGGGTGCCGTCCACTGCAATCACCGGGCAGAAATTCAAAAACTCGCCCAGTGCCGCCCGGTTCTGCTCCTCGTTGGTTCGGCCCCGCTTGGTAATGCGGTTCACCTCAGAAATCACGTTCAGGGCACGGTCCGGGGCAAAGTCAAAGACGTAGCAGCGTTCCTTCTGTTTGCCGTCCAGCACTCCTGCCGACTGCACCCGGAAGATGGTCTGCATATAGCCGGATGCAGCCGTGCTTGCCGACCCGGTCAGCATCATCACAGCCGTCCACTCCGGCACTGTCACGCCGGTGGTCAGCTTGCCGCAGGAAATGGTAATGGTGTAGCGGTTCGCCTTGATGACCTGCTTTACCAGTGTCAGGGCGTTGTCGTAGGGCATTTCGGCATCGCCGTCACCTGCAACGTTAGCAACTTTATAGGCTCCAAATACAGGGTGGTCTTTCAGCAGTCTGCTCAGAGCACTGGCTTCTTTCACGCTCGGAACCATCCAGAGGGTATGCCGGAACATCTCCCGGTACTCCGGCGTGGAGTAGGGGTAGTTGCTCTCCGGGTTCTCCGAAGAAATCAGGTCCAGAAAGCTGCGCACATCGGCCTCGTGGACAAAATCACCCACCTGTGCGCCAGCCGGCAGAGGACGGAAATCCCGTGCAGGGTCGCCCACTCCCGCTTGCGTCTTTGCTCCTGCCGGATCTACAAAAGTTTTCGGTAATGACCTCGTTCCAGAAATTCGATCATCCCTTTATCCCGAAGAAATTGCATCTGTTGGCGAATCTTCGCTTCAACGTTTTGATTGTCAGGATGCTGGTGCTTTAGTTTATCTGCAAACGCATAAATATCCTTCAGATAAAAATCTTTCGTCGGAATAGCATTTACACAGTTAAGCACATCAAATAGCCACCCTCGCTTTTCAATGGACTCCGTTTGCAGACGTTTGATTCTTGCATAGTCTTGTACGATACGATCCGTACTGCGATAATTTTGGTTTTCAATAATAGGGATTCGCCCTTGTTCTGGAATATCGCCATATAAAATATTACAGCCGACCCATCCGGCACGTCTGGCAGTTGGCGATAACGGTTTTCTCTTTTCGATCACCGTAGGCGTAAAGAAGAATTTGGGAACAACCGTTAAATCGACAACCTGTAACGAGGAGTAGTGCATAACCAATAAATCAGGATTTGTCATACTGGTTATGCGACTTATCATAGTATCGTATGCTCCATCCGATATTTTTCTTCCAATTCTTCCATCTTTACTTTTTAACTCAAAGATTTCCCCACAGGATGGGCACTGAAAGTCTGCAACAGGGCGGTTATTTTCCAATTTTGAAATTCGAGCGTTTCCACATACTGGGCAGAAAATATTGTCATTGACCCAGCTTTCGCTCATTACACGGATTTTCTGTGAATTGCTTTTATATCCAAGTCCAAGCGATTGGTCAAAGCACAAGTTCATAATTCAAAATCCTCACACCGGATATTGCTTTTTATGATTGTACCACGTTAGTCAGGCACTGTAAATATCAGAGCCTCATGCCGCCATCTTTTTGCATCCGAGGCACAGGTCGATCTGTTCTTCGGTGTCCGTGTTTTCGCTGATAACACGCAGCTTGCGGTCCAGCAGGCCAATTCGCTGGGAAATGGGAATGGTTTCACCCGTTACGGTGTCGTAGCGGCTTACCAGATAGGGAGCCTCGCCACAGGAGATTTCCAACCGCTGTGCATCCACATATTTCTGCCATGTGTGCTGACGGTCGTCCGGGAAGGCGATTTTGTCAGCCGTTGCTTTCCACGACATCTCCTTCTGGATGTTGAAAACATCCTTCCTGCCAAACCACTGCTCATCCACCAGATTGTTCTGTGCGTTGCAGATCCAACTGGGGGTAAACACCTCTGCTTTATCACGGGTGCGGTTGGTCTGGTGCTCCAGTGCTTTTTCCACTCTGGGCTGGATCAGACTGTCCTGTTCGCCTGTAACCAGCTCCGGCAGGATTTCTTTTTTGAAGCTGTACTGTTCGCCCAGTTCAGCGTAATCATCGGTTGCTCAGATGATGTTTTTCTTGGTGGTCTTGTCCTGAAGCAAAATCTCAAGGAGGGTGCGTTCATGGTCCAAAAGCTCCTGCTCCAACAGGTCAATCCCTGCAATGCTGAACATCCGCCGCCCTCCCTTCCATTTATTGATGGTACTATAATAACACACCTTTCGGGGTTTGTGAATGTGTACCATCCACCGTTTTCATCAGGGCACCCCATTTTCCAGTGCCCTGCCGGGAAGATTCCAAAGAGCGGCGGAACGCTCGTTGGCACACGACTTTGCTTGCAAAGTCTACACCTATCAGGACGAGCACGGCAAGAGCTGCGACAAATGGGAGAGCTTTCCCACCAAAGAGGAGGCGGTCAAACGCCAGAAGCAGATCGAGCATGAGCTGGCGACCGGCAATTTCCTGATCCCGTCCACGGTGACGGTGGCAGAGTTCCTGATGGACTGGCTGCCCAAGCAGTGCAGCAAGCACAAGTGGGCACCCAAGACCTACCAGTCCAATCTGGCCCTCATCCAGAACCTCATCATCCCTTATATCGGGGAGATGCAGATGCAGAAGCTGCGGCCTTACCACATCGAAGCCCTGTACGACACCCTGAGCAAGACCCCCTGCGGACAGTATGTGGGTGGCAAGCGGCGAGACCTCTCGCCCAAGCAGCAGAAGCGCACCCTCTCCGGCACTACCCTCCATGAAGTCCACCAACTGCTGCACAATTCCTTTCTGCTGGCGGTGGAGTGGGGCATCCTCATCAAAAGCCCCGTCCCGGTGGAAGCACCCAAAAAGACCACCCAAGAGCGCAGCATCTGGGAGGTGGACGAGATGCGGGCAGCACTGGACAGCATGGAGGACCCCATCCTGCATCTGGCGGTGCACCTGACGCTGGTGGGTGCGCTGCGGGAAGGGGAAGTGGCAGGTCTGACCCCGGAGGACATCGACTTTGATGCCGCCAACGGCATGGGCACCTTCACCGTCAACCGTTCCATGCAGCGGGTGCAGAAGGACACGCTGGCACAGGTGGACAAGGGCTGCATCCTCCGCATCTTCCCGGACAAGCTGGAGGGCAGCAAGACCTCCCTCATCCTGAAAGACACCAAGACCGAAGCCTCCTGCCGCACCATCTTTATGACCGCTGCCCTGCGGGAGGAGCTGAAGCAGTGGCTGGAACGCTTGAAACGGGAAGAAACCCTCGACCCGGAGCGCTACCGCAACAGCGGGATGCTGCTGCGGCTCCCCAACGGTCTGGCGGTGGAGCCGGTGCTCATCCGCAAAAAGTTCCTGAAATGGCAGGATGCACACCCGGAGTTCCCGCGCATCGTCTTTCACGGTCTGCGCCACTCCAGCGCCACCTACCAGTTGATGATCTCCGGCGGCGACATCAAGGCGGTGCAGGGGACTACCGGTCACGCCAGTGCGGATATGCTGGTGAACACCTACGCCCATATCCAGCAGTCCTCCCGTGTGGAGCTGGGCAAGAAGTTCGAAAGTGGCTTCTATGCCAAGCCCGACACCCCCAGCCCGCAGGCTGTACCCGCCGCAGGCGAACCCACCATCTCCATGACGGCTCTGCTTGAACTGCTCAAGGATGCCGACCCGGAAATGAAGGCAAAGCTCCGCCTGGCACTGCTCACCTGATGCAAAAAAGGGCACTGATT
>PPYF01027684.1_pt1 | contig 19604 bp, 20 predicted proteins | sample 1559871 | NCBI WGS metagenome assembly PPYF01 (sample SAMN08240021, study PRJNA423297) | Human gut metagenome, whole genome shotgun sequencing project. | reverse complement strand
AGATATCATAGGCTTCTCTATACCTTTGGAGCATTTCGACTTCGGTTTCTGACAAATCCATATCTTCAAAAACCGAAAAGTTACCAACCGCTATTTCATCGCGATGATTAATAAACAACGAAGATGAACATAATGATGCTTTTTTATTTTGAACGATGGGTATAGAGTCATCATTATTCAGCGTTGCACAAAAAGCATCAACTTCAACTAGGCAGTTCTTGCCGAACCCTTTTAATTTCATTAAAGCTGATGGCGTGGTTTTTAACAATTCTGCAACTGTTGTTATGCCATTTCCCATAAAACGATTAATTACACGAACGGAAAAAGGCAGCGTTGTTACAGAAACACCTTCGTATTCATCTGAAATAAGGTTATATTTTTCGCAAAAGGCTATATCCAAATTTGTATCTCGCACTAGATAAACTCCTAACTAATAGTCTATAAATGGATACAATAATGCATCCTCTGTATCTTGAAAATTATACCTTACAATCCGTCCCATAAAACGGACAATCACTCTCGAAAATAGTCTGAATTGATTTTATAAATATTGAAGGTTTTAACGCTTTCAACACCAATTCCGTACTTGACCATATAGTCAGTCAATGATTCGCCATCGATAAGTTTTACACTTTTTTGCTGTTGTTGAGTAGAAAAAGTTAATGCTTCTTTGGTGTATGAAGATGTTGTTATAAATACACCTTTTTGAATATGCCCCATGGCCCCAATAAAGGCTTGTAATTCTTTTCTGCCAACTTTGTTGGCGTTCGAATAACGCTTTGCTTGTATGTATATAAGATCAAGACCTAATTTGTCTTCACTGATTATTCCATCAATACCATTATCGTGAGAACCCCCGGTTACAATTCCGGATTTTTTATCGTATCCATATCCCATTTTCAGCAAAAGCTCAACCACTAACTGCTCAAAAAAATCAGGATGATTTGACATTATATTATCCAATAATTGCTGTTTGATTTGCTGCAGATGTTCATCTATAGCGTTTGCAATTTTCTCCTCAGGCAAAAACTCTGTATTGTCATCAATTACGTTTTGTGATTGTTTAATAGTCTTTTCCGACTTATTATTTTCACAAACAATAAATTTTAATTTTTTTCCTTCTTTTCCTGCTATTGCAAAATGCTTAACCGGATATGCAGTAGGAAAATCAAGTCCAATACAATGTCGTCTTATTTCGCCATTTACAACACCAACCGGATTTTTGGCACCAAACTGATATAGATTTTGATCAATTATTCTCTGATATATTTCTACTGAAGAAAGCCCTTTCGGTTCGGATTTTAAAACTTCTTTTATGGCTTCAATTATTGTCATAATGAACATCCTTTGCTATTATTTCTTAAAAACACACAATTTTCGCACAAACGATTCCAAAAAGCTGTTCTTGAGAATAAGATATATACGGAAAAAAAGACTCATATCAATCCGAAATATCGATTTGATACTTTGGAATTTTACAATTCTTCCGTCTTAAAAGTTGTATAATCCTCATAGTAGTAGCTGTGGTCGATGCTTTTTATATACACTGCACAGCTATGTTACACCAAAACTTCCCACCTGCCGTAGCGTTTGCCGTCAACTCTGCGAATATATTGTTTCTCTTTCAGAGAGTCTATAATGCGTTTTATGCTTCTGACTGACTTGCCTGTTTGTTCTGCAAGTTCGGTTTGCTTAACAGATGGGTTCTTTTTTATTAAATCTAAAACGGCAAGTTCTTCTAAAGCACACTTCAAAGTGTCAATTTGGCACTTTGGTGGTTCGCTTTTGGCACTTTGGGATTTGTTCTCTGCATAATCAATGTGCATATATCTGTTTTTTAACTCATAATGCGTATCTAACAAAAGATTTGAAAAGAAAATTTCCAAAAATTTCGTTGTGGAATGGACACCTTTTTGCAGGTTGCTGTAATTAGCACGAACCAAAGCGTTGCGAAAATACCAAGAGTTTTTCTCAAAAGCGTCGTTATTAACACGGAAGCCGAAGGTTTTCATATATTTAATCATAAACACAGCGGTCGCCCTTGTATTACCCTCGCCGAAAGGGTGAATTTGCCAAATATCTGAAGCAAATTTTGCCAAATGCTTTACAGCTTCATCTACGGACAAACCCTCATAAGAAAACTGTTTTTCGGTTGCAAAGTCGTAATCTAAGGTTTCCTTAATACTGTTCCAATCCGCATAGATGACTGTGTCGCCGTTCAGTACCCACTCTTTCTTTGTGATATTGTACCGCCTGACTTGTCCTGCGTGACTGAACACGCCCTCGAACAATCTGCGGTGAATCGAAAGCCACTCTGCGGGGGAGAACTGAAACGCTTTTTCTCCCAACAACTTTGCAATTCTTGCCGAAACAATATCCGCTTCTTTGGTTTCGTTTTCCGTTTCGGTGCGTACAGAACGCTGCTCATAGTAACTATGAATACGCTTTTGAGCCTCGTCAATTGTGATTTTACCCTCGATATGCTCTTTGGCGGTGTCTAACAAATAGTCAGATGTATTCAGCCCGTCAACTGCCTGCAAACCGATGGCTGTTTGCCATGCTTCGCTTTTTTCGGCTTTATCGGGTTCGTCTTGCTTTATATATTCTTCAAGTTCAAATTGCCAATTTTTATCCGGCATATTTGCACCTCATTTCGTTATTATAACTCTTCAGCTTTAAAGGTTGTATACCCCTCATAATAGTAACTGTGGTCGATACCTTTCATATAGACTTCACGGCTATTGATTTCATCGGTCAAAGCGTTTTTGAGGATATGTTTGATTTCAATATCTTTAATCGGACTACGCTCCATAGCAAGCAGATAGTCCTCTTTATCAACCTTACTCCAGTCAACGACCTTGCCCAGTTCATTTTTGAAAATGCAGTCAAGCCAAATGCGTGTGCTTCTGCCGTTGCCCTCACGGAATGGGTGGGCGATATTCATTTCTACATATTTTTCTACAATCTCATCAAAAGTGGACTGCGGCATTTTGTCGATGTTTTCAAGTGCCGATTGCAAGTACATAAGCGGTGCAAAGCGAAAATTGCCTTTTGCCATATTGACTGTGCGGATTTCTCCGGCAAAGTCATAAATATCCTCAAAAAGGTACTTGTGGATTGCCTGCAATGTTACAAACTTACCTGCCGGAAGAGTATCGAGTAAGCCTGTTTCAAAAAGCTCAACAGCCTTTTTCTTGCTGATGCGTTCCTCTTCACGGGCAAGGTCAGCAGAGCTTGTCAGTCCTAATTTATTTTCAAGTGCCATATTGCACCTCCGAAATCAATTATAATATTTTTAATACTAAAACGATTGCAACGACAATAATTAAAATACCTACTAAAAATGTCATACAACCGGCAACCTTTGGGGATGATTCCTTATGATTAGTAGTCTGCTGAGAATATGTGTATGTAGGGGATTCCGGCTTATGATTTTGTACCGGTTTTTGAGCCAGGCGAGGTTTTGTGGCTTTAGAATACAAAGCGAGAGGATCGGTTTGATTCATTATGCGTGAATAAAAATCATCAATCCACTCAGTATCGCTTGGTTCGCACATGTTTTGCTCGGTGCAATCGGGTTCATGCGCTATTTGATTCCTAACCCAACGGTAGTGTTTCAATTGTTTTAGGTCATCATCCCAACCTCTTACAAGATAAGAACCACGGGGAGTATTTATCATTTCATCAATATAAGCGGATATACGCTTATCGTCATTTAATACTTCGCCGCATAATTTTTCAAGATGTTTATACGATTCAATAAAGCCCATTTTTGCACCTCCGAAATTTGATTATTTATCCGCTGCAATACCGGATTTCATCCAAGCATCAATTTCGCTGATTTTGAATTTCCAAAGGCGTCCGATTTTTGCTGCGGGCATATTTCTTCTTTCTATCCAATCAAGTACGGTATCACGGCTGACGCCAAGATATTCGCATATTTCTTTCATTGAGTACCAGCGCTCGATGTTAGAATCCATTAGATTTTCCTCGCTTTCAGATAGTTACAATTATACAAGCTTAGTATACCACGCAGAATGCTTAAAAGCAATAATTATTGCGGATTTATAAGGGAAAAGTAAGAAAAATCAAAACAAAACGGAGCTGTTACTCAAACGGCTCCGTAAGGTTAATTATAGTTATTTGTTTTTCTTGATTCTATTCGGAAAACTTCCCTCAAGCCAATTTTCAAATTCGACGAGGGTGATTTTACCGTCGGTGCATTCGTCACGCTTAGTCATTGCCCGATACTTCCACTTTTTGAAATCCGGCTCTTTGATTTGCCTTACACGCACACGGGCGGCATAGCGCTTATAATACTTTTGATACAACGGAATGGCGGCATTGTCCGCCATTTTCTTTTTGTAATTTTCCTGTGCCGCCAGCTCTTGGCAGTTGCGTGTTTCACCCTCGGCAATGCGGTCGCAGTAATTGGTGTCATAATTGCCTTTCATAATAAAATACTTACCGCAGCGTTTACATTTACGCATACCGATGTCAGATTTCAATAGCTGTATAAGTTCAAACTCAATCTGCTGCTCAATACTTTCACAAATACAAGTTTCGTATTCGTCGGCTTGCATAACGGACAAGGCAATCATTTCCGGCATAGTAAAACCGAGTTTATCTAAATTTCTTTGAATGTCAGAAGATATTTCCGAAACGGCAGCCATTTTAATATCTAAATCGAAATCACTTTCTACACAATCATCAAGCACATTTTTAACTTGGAGTTCAGCATCTAATATGCTGATGTCATGCATAACCGTTCGTTTTTGTTCTGTCGGTAAGCCATATTTTCGGCAATAACCTGCAAATCTCGTTTTATGTGTTAGGTGATTAAAAAATCCGTCGCAAAAATTCTCATCGAATGTTGCTTCGATAAGATGCTGCAAATTATTTTGCATTTCTTTAAGGTAGTGATAATATTCAGTCAATTCTTCCTTTGAGCAATGGGGCAAAATCGGCGGAAATTCAGCCGTAAACAAAGATGCCTCTATCAATGGCTTAAAGCGTTTTTGCGTTTCGGTTAATGCCAAATAATAATATAATTTCTTTTCTTTTTCGGTCAGTAAGGAAATATCAAGACTTGTCTTTTCAGGCAAGTCTTTTTTTGTGTGCTTTAAGCACTCGCTGTATGCCGAATCAAAATCAGCATAAAGAAAATTTAGAATTCCTTCGCCCAGTGAAAAAAATACGGAAGCACCGTTCATTGGGGTGATATAAGTCTTGTTATCTCTAATGGGAAGAAAGTCAAAAGAGGAATTTATTTTTTGCGTAACAGCTCGTAAACGAATAAGAGTATCAGCAGTTTCCTGCTTGATTTGAGCAAGTTCACCCTCCGACAAAGAAAACTCCTTTTTACCGATAGCGGAAAGGGTGATTGCATTTCTTTTATCAACCTCGATAGCGTTATACAATTCAAAAAGCCCTGAATAGTTATACCCGTCATTTACGGAAAGAACACAAGATTTTTCGTCATCTGTTGTGTGCCATCTGTTTGGAGAAAACCCAAAGGCTACGGCGCTGTATTTATCTGTCGTTTGAAATAAATTTTCACTCATTGCGATACCTCTGTTTTATAAAATGAGAATTTTTGAATTATTAGTAAATCCATATCACTCCAAAGAACATTATACGAAAGTATTGCCTTTGTGTCAACACACCGATATAATTAATTTGCAAATCAGGTTTGCAATAAACCAAATTATCTAAAATTGAATGACCGTCCGAATGGGATATGACTTTGCGATGACAGTCGAAGACGACTCAAGCGAAGCAACGCCGCTTGGCAGGGGCAGGGATAACAAAAACGACATTCGGATAAAACGGCGAAAAGGCAACAGAAAGAAACCTCCATTCTATCTGTTGCCTCGTACATAGCTGTACACACCGTACAGCTTTTTTCTCACAAAGGAGGTTAATAAAGATGAGAAAAACAGAATTAAAAGAGCTTTACAAGATGATGTTCCCAAATTATCCGGACATTGTTACGGTAGCTCAGCTTCAGCAAATGCTCGGCGTGAGCCGACACTTGGCGTACGACCTAATCAGCGACGGATATATCTCCGGCGTTAAAATCGGAAACGCTTACAAAATTCCGAAGGTCAATGTTATCAACTATGTTATGGAGGAGGGGACGAAGAATGCAAGTTGAAAAGCTGAAAACAATTGATGCGGATACGCTGCTCTCAACACCGATGAAGAAAACTTTGTTTGTGGTTGACGGATTAATACCACAGGGACTAAGCGTACTATCCGGCTCAAGCAAAATCGGTAAGAGCTGGCTAATGCTGTGGCTCGGCATTCAGGTAGCAAGAGGACAGCCTGTGTGGGAATTTGAAACCCACAAGAGCGATGTGCTCTATATGTGCTTGGAAGATACTTATGCGAGAATTCAAAATCGACTGTATAAAATTACGGATGAAGCGCCGAGCGAATTGAGAATAGCAACGACGAGTTTTCAAATCGGTAACGGTTTGGAACAGCAGATTGAACAGTATCTCTCCGACTTTCCGCAAACAAAGCTTGTAATCATAGACACCTTTCAAAAGGTGCGTGATTCAAAAAGTACCGGCGGAAAAAGCGGAATGTATGCAGGTGACTACGATGATGTGTCGGCACTAAAAAATATTTCAGACAAGTACGGCATAGCAGTTGTAATCGTTCATCACGTGAGAAAACTGAAAGATGCAACCGACCCATTCAATGAGGTGTCAGGCTCAACAGGCATCACAGGCGCAGCCGATACAAATTTTGTTTTGAAGCGCAGCCGTGCCAATGAAACGGGAACGCTGCTTGCTGCCGGTCGAGATATTGAGTATCAGGAGCTGACATTGAAGTTTGACAACCACAGTCATCTGTGGGAACTTATCGAGCGAAAAGATATGAAGGAAATTCACCGAGAAGAAATTCCAAAGTTTATTTTCCGGCTGGTTGATTATATTTCGGAAGTAAAAGAATGGCGAGGCACGGCAACGCAGCTTATAACGCAGGTGAACGAAACCGAGGTTACGCCAAATATCGTGACCAAAATGCTTGCCAGATTTTCTTCGGAAGTTTTTCAGCCACAAAGCATTGAATACAGAACAAAACGCACCGGCACGAGCCGACTGATTTACTTAAAAAAGCGTGACGGCAATGACGGCGATGACAATAAATCTATTGTATGAGAAAAAGTCGTCACAACCGTCACTATCGTCATTTTTGAGAAAGGGATATACAGGTAATGCCAATCCATAGAGGTAACGAGCATAGGTTTTGTAAAGCCTTAAAAGGCCCACAAAACCGGCGGCAAATGCCGAAATGGGCTTGCCGCCCCTGTAACCCCAACGAAACAGAGAAAGGACTGATTTTTTTATGAGACAAAGAACAACTGCAATCAATATCCGAGTGACCGAAACGGAAAAAAGAAAAATGGAAAACGCCGCTAAAAAATGTGGACTTTCGCTCTCTGCTTACCTTAGAAAACTCGGATTGGGCAAGGAAGTTCAGGCAACCTTGCCACAGGAATTTTACGAAGCTTACCGAGGTTTGACCTCACTTCGTGATAACTTCAAGTCGCTATCCGACGACAGAATCAGCGCCGGATTTGATTATGTCGTAAGCAAATTTTTGAAGGCGTACCACACAATCGGTGAGCCGGAAAGCACAAGTGATTCGCCGTGGCAGTAACAAAAATATGGGCTGTAACAGACAGCGTCAACCGTGTTTTAAGCTATGCGGCAAACCCGGAAAAGACGATTTACAGCGATATGAGCAAGGCACTTCATTACGCAAGTGACGAGCGAAAAACCGTAATCGGTGAAGAAAAAGCTATGTATGTGACAGGCGTAAACTGCACCGCAGAAACAGCTTTTGCCGAGATGAATGCGGTGCAGGAACGCTTTGATAAGTCGGTCGGCAATGTGGCTTATCACGCATATCAGAGTTTCAAAACAGGTGAAGTTACACCGCAGCTTGCACACAAACTCGGCGTTGAACTTGCAAAAAGAATGTGGGGCGATCAGTACCAAGTGCTGGTCGCTACGCACTTTAACACTGGCACATATCACAATCATTTGGTCATCAATTCGGTGAATATGTGGAGTGGTAAAAAGTTTAATTGCAACGAGGGCGCTTATTGGAAACTACGCAATATTTCCGATGAACTGTGCCGAGAAAACGGTCTGACGGTTATTGAAAACCCGAAAGGAAAAACGCCACGCAAGCTGTACTTTGCCGAGAAAAACGGCGAGCCTACCCGATACAATTTAATGCGTGAGGCGATAGATAAAGCGCTTACGATGAGTACAAATCCCAAAGCTTTCACCTATGTTATGAAACAGCTCGGATATGTAATCGACCTTAATCCATATCATAAGTACGCCACCATTCGCTCTGTCAACAGCAAAAAAGTAACTCGTTTGTACCGCTTGGGAGAAGCCTATGACCGTGACGCAATCTATGACCGAATGAGAGATACTCTGCGAAACAACTCTCAGGAAGCTTACCGCTTATACTATGAGTTTACCGAAAAAAAGAGCTTCGGTGTAACAATTCAAAAGACTCATTTCGTTAAAGGTAACTTAAAAACCGCAAAGAAAATCACAGGGCTTAAAGCACTGTATTTCAGATATTTATATCTGCTTGGCGTGTTTCCGAAAAACAAAAAGCACAAGCCGCTGTCGCCGGAAATACGTGAGGCCTGCCGTTTTCTTGACCGCTATACCCAGCAGGTACAACTGATTTGCGACAACCGATTGACCGATATTTCCTCTGTGAAATCGTTTATAAAAAACACAGACTCGGATATGAAACTCATATCGGATTACCGAAAAATGCTCTACCGAGATATTGATTCTTGCCACAATCTCGACGAAAAAGCAAAGCTTATTGCCAAGCGAGATGACTGCACAAAGGCTCTTGCTCAGCTTCGAAAGGACAGGAAAACAGCGGCAAGGATTATAGAGGATAACCCCAAAATCAAAGAGAACATTCTCATTGAAGAAAATATGCGAAACCAATACTACCCACTTAATAAACAACGAAAGAGAGGTTATGAACGATGATAAAAAGAAATACAGATTTCAATTTAACAAAGCTTGACGACCTGTTTACCACGCAGGAACAGCGTGATGACGCCAATCTTGAACGAATTCAAAACATTCCGCTCGGCGAGTTGCACCCATTCAAAAACCACCCGTTTAAGGTGCAAAACGACGAGGAGATGAAACGAATGATTGAGAGCATTAAAAAAGTCGGAGCAATTACTCCGGCTGTGGCAAGACCCATTAGCGGTGGATATGAGATTATCTCCGGACACAGGCGACTTGCGGCTTATCAAGAACTTGGGCTTGAAACTATGCCGGTGATTGTCCGTGATATGACTGACGATGAGGCGGTTATTGCAATGGTGGACGCCAATTTGCAACGAGAAACGGTTTTGCCAAGCGAAAAGGCATTTGCATTTAAGATGAAGTTAGATGCCATAAAGCATCAGGGTAAATCTTCTGTGCAAGTTGCAGAGAAGTTATTAAGCGTAGAAAAAGTTGCGGAAGATGCAGGCGAAAGCAAAGACCAAGTGCGCAGATATATCCGTCTGACCTACTTAATCCCCGAGCTGCTTGCAATGGTAGATGACGGAAAAATTGCATTTAACCCGGCGGTTGAAATTTCATATTTATCAAAGGACGAACAAAGAATTTTGCTTGACGCTATGGACTTAAACGACTGCACGCCGTCACACGCACAAAGTATTCGATTAAAGAAATTGTCCCAAGAGGGCAGTCTTGACAGTCAAATTATTTACGGCGTTATATCGGAGGAAAAGCCTAATCAAAAAGAACAAATTAAATTTAAGCGTGATGATTTCAAAAGATATTTTCCGACGAATTACACCGACGAGCAAATGCGAAAAGATATATTGAAAGGCTTGGAGCTTTTGAAACGCCAACGAGAACGCAACAGAGGCGCCCGCTAATTCGAACTAAAGTGTACAGCGAGTGACTTTTGCAGAATGGAAAGAACTATGCCGACAGGCTATAATGGACTTGTCGGTGTAGGTCAATCCTGTGTAAAAACGAAAGGAGTTAAAATTTATGGTATCAGGACACCTACAAGTAAAAAAAGGATATTATTATGTAGTATTAAGCTACAACGACAACAACGGAAAGCGCCGTTTGAAATATTTTTCCACGGGCTTGCCCGAAAAGGGTAACAAGCGCAAAGCGGAAGCCGAGCTTTCACGAATTCGAGGCGAGTTTGAACCGCCCAATGAAGTCGGCGAGCTTGCCGCTGATATGCTGTTTGCAGACTACTTATTGCAATGGCTGGACATTGTAAAAGTGCGTGTAAAGGCGACCACCTTCGGCTCTTACGAACAAATGGTAAAGTCGGTTATTGAACCGTATTTTCGCAAGAAAGCGGTGACTTTGCAGGGGGTTGGAGGCAAGACACATTCAACAATTCTATTCCGAAAAGTTGAAAACCGTCAAGGCAAATTCGGTTATACACTACCACGCCGTTATTCATCAGGCGCTGAAATATGCGCTAAAAACCGACCTCGTAACGCAGAATGTAGCGGAAAAGGTTGATCGACCGAAAAAGAACGACTATCAGCCGGTATTCCTTGATGCGGACGAATTGCAACACCTGTTTGAGGCAGTTAAAGGCACAAAGCTGGAACTTCCGGTTTTGGTCGCCGCTTTCTACGGCTTGCGTCGTGGCGAGGTCTGCGGACTGAAATGGGACGCCATTGACTTTGAGCGTGGCACAATTACCATTAAGCATACGGTCACTTCGGTGCAAATGGACGGCAAAACAAAAATGTACGCACAGGACTCTGCAAAAACGAAATCCAGTTTGCGCACACTTCCTCTGGTAGGCAGTTTCGCCGAATATTTCAAAGAGGTAAAGGCAGTGCAAGAAGTCAACAAAAAGGTTTGCGGTAACTGTTATAATTACGAATATGATGGCTATGTTCTTGTTGACGAGCTTGGCAACTTAATGAACCCAAACTATTTAACAAGCCAATTTCCGCAATATATTCAAAAACACGGCTGCAGGAGAATGCGTTTTCACGATTTAAGACACAGTTGCGCAAGTTTGCTTCTTGCTAACGGAGTTCCGCTTAAACAAATTCAGGAATGGCTGGGACATAGCGATTTTTCCACCACCGCTAACATCTACGCCCACCTTGACTACTCGTCAAAACTGTCCTCGGCCAGTGCGATGGTAAACGGAATGGCGTTGCCCGAAACGGTGAATTTCGGCAGTAAATGGAGCGAAAATTTATATGAAGACGGAAAGAATAGGACTTGACGGTTCGAATACGCCTAAAAAGGCAAAAAAGGTACAGTTCTTTCCTAAAATCGGGCTGTTCTTGCGGCGGTTTTGAAGCAGTTTTGGGAAAACGGACAAAAAAGAAAAGTCCAGCAAACCCGCTTGTTTACTGGACTTTTTGGCGGAGAGTTAGGGATTCGAACCCTAGAAGCCTTTCGGCTTACAGCATTTCGAGTGCTGCACCTTCGACCACTCGGACAACTCTCCGTGTATGTAATTCCGTTTTCTTTTGAAAAACTTTTCGCAAGAACTGACGGAAAGAACAACAAGATATTTAATTTTCGAACCGAGCAAAAACTCAGTAGTTACGGGGAATTTGAGGGGAGCATACTGCCAAACTCTCAAAAGATTTCGAGTCGAGCTCGTTATGACCACTTCGATACGTCTCCGCGACTTAATTACTATACCATATCCTCTCGAATATCGCAAGATGCTGTCGCGGAATTTTCAGCGGATTTTTTCGGCATATTTCCGAGAGTGAGTTTTTCCAGCGCTAAATCCTGAAACTTCCTTCGATTCCAAGGCGGAGGGCAGTACGCGATGTTCTGGACGTATGCAAGGAGAGAATGATATAAAATTGTTTTTCTCTTCAAACATTATTTACAAAGGCTTCACCTTGCCGTTACTTGACGAATAAATATCCGCATTATAATAAGGTTACTGTTCACAACAACAGAAATTTCTTTTTCATAATCCTTTCACAAAGTTAAAATCTCTGAAGCAAACTTTGCTCCGGGGATTTTAATTTTATGAGTCGTCATAGGCCGACCGCGCGTTTCGAGCCGGTCATGTGTTTTCTCCGGCAATGCGCTTATATTGACAGCGCATTTAAGCTCGCAGCACGTCTCAAGCTATGAATCGTTTATGTCAGCAACGCATTTCCTCGTCATCATATTTCCAATTTCGTGAGGTTCTGCATCCGTAGATTTCCAATTCCACGTGGTTCCATTATCTGAGAGGTTTGGTCGGCGCGTTGGTCTGACAATGCGTTGGGCAAGTAGGACGACGATTCATGTGGGCGGCAAACCGGTGTGGCAGGTAGCAGGAGAGGCAGGCTGCCGCTTTGCCATCACACCATCCTATTTTAGAACTCCCACTCCCTCTTCGAGCAGCTCCTCGATAAACTCGTCTATCAGCTTAAGGCCCTCTTGGAGATTTTCACCGTGGGCCAGCGAGAGCCGGAAAGAGTGGGGTATATAGAAGCAGTCGCCGTGGCAGACGAGCACGTTCTTTCTGTCCAGAAGCATATCGCAGAATTTTTCCGCGTCTATGTCCAGATCATAATGTATCAAATAAGTGGTGCCATAGGCCTCGGCATACTGCTTCAGGTGAGGATGATCGTCCAGCCATCTGTCTATGACTGCTTTGTTGCCGCCAACTATCCTGCGGCTTCTGGCGAAGATTTTATCCACATTTTCAAGGGCGACGGCGAAGATCCACTCGTCGAACACTCCGCCGCATATGGCGTCGTAGGATCTGTGATTGAAGATGTTTTTACGCATTTCCTCATCACGGCATACGATCCATCCTACCCTCGTCCCTGCCATAGAATAAATTTTGGACGATGAGCAGGTTACGATGGCTTTGTCATACAAATCGGCAAAGGACGCCATATACTCGTCTTTCAACCCCCTGTACATTTCATCGCAGACGATCCATGCGCCGACTTCTTCAGCAATTCCGACCAGCTCTTTCATTTCTTTTATGTCCATCAGCGAGCCCGTCGGGTTGTTTGGGTTGGTGAACATTATCGCCTTAGTATTGCTGTCAGCCGCTTTCCTGATGGCCTCCATGTCCGGCTTATATCCGTACTCCAGCTTTAGATTTACGTCGCGCACCTCGACGCCTATGGACTTTGGTATCGAGTGAAATTGCTGATAGTTAGGCATGATTGAAATGATGTTGTCAGTCTCAGGTTCCAGCAGCGAAAATACCACCGTGTTGTTGGCGCCTGTTCCACCGTGGACCAAAATGATGTCGTCAGGCGTTACGTTTTTGTAGAGCTTGGACAGCGCTTCTTTCGTCCGGGGAGTTCCCTCAAATCTCGGGTATCCCAGGCTCATCTTTCGCAGTTCTCTGAAAAAATCCTCCATGTCTTGCCCTGTCACTTCAAACATCTCTTCAACGGTCATGGGCGCGACGCAGCTGCCGCCAAGATAAATCTTATTTTTTTCGCTGTCACATGCAGGGTTTAGCCAGTTTTCCAGCACAAAATCATCTATTTTCATTCGCTATTCTCCATTTCACATATCTCGATATCTCCCGGGTTATTAAATCACTCCCGGGTTATTTAATCACTGCCGAGCTATTTATTCACTCTCGGCCAAAATTACACAGCTAAATCTCCACCTGGCTGCCCAGCTGTTTTTCGCCTGCCGCTTCGATAGCCGCCTTGGCGGTGATCAGGTCTAAAAGGGCTATTCCCGTGGCGTCGAAGATGGTTATATCCTCAGCAGATTTACGTCCTTCTTTTTCGCCTGAGAGAACTTGGCCTATCTCGCCTTCTATATCCTCCCTCTTTATGACTCCTGTCTTGATGGGAATTTCCGATTCGCCTACGTTGGCGCATTGATTTATGTCGTCGCAGAAAACTCTCGCTCCCTTGAATATCTCTGGCTCGATTTCTTCTTTGCCCAGCATGTCGGCGCCGACGCAGCTAAGGTGTGTTCCCGGTTTTATCCATTCCTTCTTTATCACTGGTTTTCTGGCAGGCGTAATGGTTATCACTATATCGCTATCGCCCAGGGCTTCCTCCATGTTTTCTACTGCCATGAACTCAACTCCGCCGCTTTCAATATTGAATTCGTCGCTGAGCCTCTTTTCAAGCGAGGCTGCGAACTGTCTGGCGTTATCGTAGTCAAGGGCATCGGCTATATATACTTTTTTGAGTTGCGGAAATGAAATCAGCGTCGCGGCTATTTGATAAATACTCTGCTTGCCGGCTCCCAGGACGAATAAAGTCTCAGAATCGCGCCTGGCCAGGGCTTTCGCTCCTATAGCTCCTGCTGCTCCCGTCCTCATGCATGTTATATATGAAGCGTCCATTATGCCCAAGGGTAGTCCAGTGGTAGAGTCGAATACCATCAAAAGTCCGTTGAAAGGCGGCAGGCTCTTTTCGCTGTTCATCGGAAATGTATTCAGCATTTTCAGGCCGTGAAGATTAACGTCGCCGTATATCACTCCCGATTTAACGTCGGTGACCGCGTTGTATTCCGGGAAATGGTGTTCAAGATACGGCCAGACGACCGTCTTGCCGCTGGATTTCAGTTTGTATACCGTTTCGACGCCCTCGATAACCTTGGGCATTTCAAGTATCTTTTCTAAATCCTGTTTGCTCAGTATGCTTATTTTCATCTTGGTTCCTTTCATAATCTTATCCGGCTTTCGCACGACAGCAGGCGGACGGTTTCTGCCGAATGAGCCGCGGGTCATGATCGTCGCTGCCTGGTTTGTTTGATTGTCGATTCATCGGAGTTGATCAAAATCCCAGCTCTTCGCCTACTATTATGATGTGATAGTCTGATTCTATAGGTTTTTTGTGCAGAATGGCCGTGATATTACAGAACCGCTCTTCGGAACGGCAGTCTGCGCATTTGCCGGAAATTACGCTGGCGCATGTTTCCCCGTATTTTATCTTGTTCATCGGCGCTGCCATATTGGATATCCTGCTTCTGGCTTCGGCCTCGTTCTGCACGATTTTATTCACCCCGGCTACGATGATTATCCTGTCGGCTCCGTACAGGCTGCCGGCGACTCTGTTTCCCACTCCGTCCACATTGATTATTTCGCCCTCCATGGTGACGGCGTTGGCTCCGAGGATGAACACATCGCTGGTCAGATAATCAGCGAGAATATCTCTGGCCTGCTCCCTCGTCGGAGCCTTGACATATCCGTATTCTGCGCTGTTGTAACTGTGAAGGTTGAGAGCCGCTACATTGGGGATGAGTCTGCAGCCTCTGCCTTTAAGCTCTTCTTCCATTTCAAGCTGATAAAAGCTGTGAGAGTCGCCGACGCCGATTATGCTTCCGTCCGCAATCAGCTTGCTTATAAGCTCTGACGCTTCTTTCTTGTCCTGGGCGTAATAAGCTTCAAAGCGGTTTTTCTTCAGCGCCTTTACTGCCGCTTCTCCCTTATATCTGTAATATTCTTTTTTAATAGCTGCAACATCGTGAGTCACTAAACTCAGAGGCACATCTATCTCTTGTCTCATCTTTCTCATATTGTTTTCCTCCTTTGACGGCCGGACGGCGAGAAGTTCGGCGGCGGAAATCTGCTCCGCATGCCGCAGCGAGAATGCTTCGCCGCAGAGCCTGTATAAAAGAATTATCCTACCGCGGCAGGATAATTCTCCGGAAATATTACATGATAAAAATTATTTGTCGTATTTTTCTACGTCTTCCAGCAGCAGGTTGAATATCTCTATGCCTTCTTCGCCGGCGAACTCTTCAAGTCTGTCTCTTACAGGCATGCTGGCGTCTATGAAGGCCTGTCTTTCTTCGTCAGTAAGCTCGATGAATTCAAGTTCAGGCTTGTTTTCCTTGATTATCTCCGTCTTTTCTTCCAACAGAGTTTCGAGAGTTTCAAGGGCGAAAGGTCTGAGTTCTTCTTTTATCTCTTCCAGCATCGCTTTGTCCTCATCAGACAGGCTGTTGTAGAAATCTCCGTTCATCGACATGAAGGAGGCCATCTGTGCATGGTTGGACATGGTGATATAGTCAAGCACTTCATAGAATTTCATCTCTTCCATCGCATTCATAGGCTGTTCAGTACCGTCAACCGTGCCGAGCTGCAGTCCAGAATATGTCTCTGTAAATGCCAGAGGAGTCGGCGTAGCGCCAAAGGCTTCATAGTTGGCTGTGAGCAAAGGAGAAGACATAATTCTCATCTTGAATCCATCAAAATCGTCTACAGTTTTTATAGGCTTTGTGGCTGAACCCCACTGCATATTACCCAGAGTGAACCAGTCGTAAGTCACCAGGTTTCTTTCTGCGAACATCTCGTCAAGTGCGTCTGTGGCTTTGCCTTCCGTCAATATCTGGGCGTTGACTGCGTCATCGTCGGAAAATACGAAGTTAAGCGAAAGAGCCTGGACTGCCGGGAACAAGTCTCCTACGTCGCTGGAAGCGAAAATTCCAAGCTGTATACTTCCGTTCATCAGCATTTCAACCTGTGAAGCAGTATCTCCGAGGGAGCCTACAGGATAGATGTCGACCTTTATTCTTCCATCGGATTTTTCTTCAACCAGGTCGGCAAACTTGTGAGCATAACGGTCGTACATGGTGTCTGTACTTTCTGAGTGGGCCAGTTTCCATACGGTTACGTCTCCGTCAGCTTCTCCGCCGCTCTCCCCTGAATCTCCTCCGCAGGCTGTAAATACGACAGCCAATGCTACAGTAAGCATCAGGATCATCGACAGGGCTAAAAATTTCTTTTTCATAAGGTTTCTCCTTTCTTAGCCTTTTAATTTTAATAATCTTTAAGACATTCAATAAACTATAACAGTTACGCCTTTATCAGACTGCTTATCAGAACCATCTGTAGAAAGTGATTATCTGAGGGAAGAAGATAAACAGTACGGATACGGCAATCATTATTAGCAGATATACCGGAAGGCCTTTCACTACTTTCATGTACGAAACATCGAACGCGGCGCATGCAGTAAATATATTGCATCCGAACGGAGGTGAAATGGCTCCCAGGATACACTGCACGGTGATTATAATTCCCAGCCATATAGGGTCGATTCCTGCCGCCATAGCCGGTCCGTAGAATATAGGGGTTACGACCACCACTGCAATCAGCGGATCTACGAACATTCCTGCGATGAAGAAGAACACCGTTACCCAGAGCAGAATCACCGTCATGGACGGATCTGCGCCGAGTACGTTTGTGGCTATCATCTGCGGCACGTTGGCGTATGTAAGGACCAGTGAAAATATCTGACCGCTGGCCAGCAGGATAAACAGTGTGCCAGTCACTGCGCCTGTCGAGAGAGCTATCCTGCCCAGATCCTTGATTTTGATGGTTCTGTACACCACCATTTCCAGAATAAGAGCATACAATACTGATATGGCAGCGGCCTCTGTAGGGCTGGCTATTCCTGAATAAATGCTGCCTACGATTATTACCGGAAAGCCTAAAGGCAATATACCCTTTTTAAGAGCCTGCCCTCTTTCTTTCCATGTAAGCTTCTTTTCTCTTGGAATATTGAGCTTCTTGGAATGAAAATACTGATACACGGAGAAACACAGGAAAAACAATATGCCAGGGCCTATACCTGCCACGAACATTTCTCCTACCGAAGCGCCTGTAACTACGCTGTACATTATCATCGTAACGCTTGGCGGTATCAGCGCCGCTATGTTAGCGGCTGAAACTATGAGTCCGTCTGTATCAGACTGCCTGTAACCGGCTTCCAGCATCTGCGGTCTCAAGGTTTTTCCGATGGCGACTACAGTTGCCTGAGACGAGCCTGAAATGGCTCCGAACAGCGTGCATGTTCCTGCCAGGGTAATTCCCAGTCCGCCGTGGATATGTCCCGTAAACGACTTGACAAAATCCACCAGCCTTCTGGCCGTATGGCCTGCACTCATTATATCCGCCGCAAAGATGAAAAGCGGTATTGCAAGCAGTGCAAAAGAGCCTATGCCTTCCATCAGCTGTGATATTATCGTAGTCTCCGGCAGCATATCCAGATATGCGAATATGACCACCGTAGAGCTGAGCACCATGCACATGAACATCGGGAAGCCAAGCAGCAGGCATGCGAACATGATTATCAGTAAAACAGTTAACATCTACTTTTCCTCCCTTCTGATGTCCGGCACATACGGAGTATTAAGTCCGAGGTATATATCCTTTTCCTGCAAATTTTTTATGAAAACAAGTATGTATTGCAGGCAGGCAAAGAGGAATCCAAAAGATATCACCGCCACGACTATATGCTGCGGCACCTGGAGGTTGACGGACACTCTGCCTATCATCTTCAGCGAGCCCACATACGTAAAAGATACGTATGTCAATACGCCCATGGTGGCGGCGGTGACTGCGCTTATAACAAGCGCGTCAACTTTCTGTATCTTGTGCGGCAGAAAGTCAAACAGCCCCAGCATATTGATGTGCTTTCCGGTGGTCACTGCATAGCTGAGACCTATAAAAGTTATTATGTATATGCAGTACAGTCCCACCTCTTCCGTGGCGTTTATTCCTTTTCCGAAAGCCCTGCCCACCACGTTGAAGATAAGCATGAACGACATGATTAGCACGGCCGCCGCAATCAAGATTTCTTCAAGTTTTACAATTATATTATTTATTTTGTAAACAATTTTCATAGTATGTACCCGCTTTCTGAAGCTGACCTGTTACTTTTCAAAAGCGTCGTAATATCTGGCCGCGATGTAGTCAAGCACCAGATTAGCGCAGACATGGCTGGTCAGTTCTCTGTGGTCTGTCATCGGGTTAACTTCGACGAAGTCTATGACGTCTACATAAGGTGCGCATGCCTTGATGAGGTCAGACAGCTGGAAATGCGTGAGTCCTGCAGGCTCCTGTCCGCCTGATCCGAGGGCGAAGGCCATGTCCAGCGCGTCGATGTCGACGGTCATATATACGTAGGAAGTGTTTTCCCTGACTTTTTCCAGAGTACGCTTTGCGACTTCTTCCACGCCCAGTCTATTTACGTCGCGGGCAGTAAAGATGTTGAGACCGCTTTCCTTGATGAAACCATAATGTTCAGGATAATTATATCCCCTTGGTCCGATTTCGACGATGTTTTTCGCGTCGTATTTTTCCATTTCCGTGGCTCTCCTGATTTCGCTGGAGCCGGAATACTTGCCCTGAACCTTGGAGTCGACTTTGAGATCCAAATGCGCATCGAAGTCGATTATACCTATTTTGCCGTCGGCCACGTCGTGCAAAGCCATTATACCGGCATTGGTAACAGAATGGTCGCCGCCCAGAAGAATAGGCTTATAGCCTTCTTTCATCACTTTTTTGATTTCTTCTGCCATATCAGTCAGCGCCTGGTAGTGGTTATAGTGCACTATCTCGTCGCAGTCGCCGAAATCTTTAAGGTCGATCTTGTTGTAATCGACAAGACGGTTTTCGTTGACGTCGAAGAGATATCCGTCCTCCATCCTGTTCATTATTCCGCTCATGGCGTTTCTGATGCTTTTCGGAGCATATCTGGCTCCTGGCCAGCCTCTGCCGGCTTCCGTATCATAATTCAATCCGAGAATTCCAAATTTTAATTTGTCCATAACGATCATCGCCTCCTTTTTTTA
>PPYF01267889.1_pt1 | contig 19606 bp, 14 predicted proteins | sample 1559871 | NCBI WGS metagenome assembly PPYF01 (sample SAMN08240021, study PRJNA423297) | Human gut metagenome, whole genome shotgun sequencing project. | reverse complement strand
GAGATGCACCAGCAGCTGGGGGACGAGAACATCTTCCTCTTCGGCCTCACCGCCCAGGAGGTGGTCCAGCGCAAGCAGCAGGGCTACCACCCCATGGACTACTACCAGCAGGACCCCGTCCTCAAGCGGGTCATCGACCAGCTCTCCGCCGGCTTCGACGACCACGTCTCCTATGCCGACCTGGCCACCCGCCTGCTCTATGGGGCCGGCGGCTCCCCCGCCGACGAATACCTGCTCCTGGCCGACTTCCAGAGCTACTGCCAGGCCCACGACCGGGCCCTCCGGGTCTATGGCGACAGCAAGCGCTGGAACCAGATGTCCCTGACCAACATCGCCCGCTCCGGCATCTTCGCCGCCGACCGCTCCATCAAGGAATACGCAGAAAACATCTGGCACGTCCCCACTCGATAAGCCCCACTTTTTCTCCCCGCGCCCTTGTCCCTCTTTGGGAAAAATGGTATAATGATTCGTACCGATCAAGCCGCCTTTGCGGCCTCACTTTCCGCCTGTCGGAAAAAACAGAAGAAAGGTTGATCCTATATGCAGCCACTTTCTAACCAGCAGCTGGCGATCAAGGCCAACGAGGCCCGCATTCTGGGCCTGACCATGGTCCACGACGCCGCCTCCGGCCACCCCGGCGGCTCCATGTCCTGCCTGGACCTGGTCACTGCCCTGTACTTCAATGTCATGCATGTGGACACGCAGAACCCCCAGGACCCCGACCGTGACCGCTTCGTCATGTCCAAGGGCCACTGCAGTCCCGCCCTCTACCCCGTCCTGGCGCTCCGGGGCTTCTTCCCCGTGGACGAGCTGCACATGTTCCGCCGCATCGACGGCCATATGTCCGGCCACGTCGAGATGCACCACGTCCGGGGCGTGGATATGTCCACCGGCTCTCTGGGCCAGGGTGTCTCCGCCGCCGTGGGCATGGCCCTGGGCGGCAAGCTCAACCACAAGGACTACCGGGTCTATGCCGTCATGGGCGACGGCGAGCTGGACGAGGGCCAGGGCTGGGAGGCCTTTATGTCCGCCGCCAAGTACAAGCTGGACAACCTGTGCGTCATTGTAGACGTGAACGGTCTGCAGATCGACGGTGCCACCAAGGACGTGATGCCTCTGGAGCCCCTGGACCAGAAGTTTGCCGCCTTCGGCTTCCACGTCATCACCATCAACGGCCACGATTTCGACCAGATCCTCTCCGCCTATCAGCAGGCTGCCGCCACCAAGGGCCAGCCCACGGTCATCCTGGCCAAGACCGTCAAGGGCAAGGGCATCTCCTTCATGGAGAACGACGCCGGCTGGCACGGCAAGGCCCCCAACGACGAGCAGCTGGCGCAGGCTGTCTCCGAGCTGAAGGCTAAGATCAAGGAATTGGAGGGGAACTGACATGTCTGAAAAGAAAGCCACCCGTAACGCCTACGGCGACGCCCTGGTCGCCCTGGCTGACCGCTATCCCCAGCTCGTCGTGCTGGAGGCCGACCTGGCCGGAGCCACTATGACCAAGGGCTTCAAGGCCGCCTATCCCCAGCGCTTCTTCGACATGGGCATCGCCGAGAGCAACATGCAGGGCGTAGCCGCCGGCCTGTCCACCTGCGGCTTCAAGCCCTTCACCAACACCTTCGCCATGTTCGCCGCCGGCCGCTCCTGGGAGCAGGTGCGCAACTCCATCGCCTACCCCGGCATGAACGTCAAAGTCGTGGGCTCCCACGGCGGCCTGTCCGTGGGCGAGGACGGCGCCACCCACCAGTGCATCGAGGACTTCTCCCTCATGCGCACCATCCCCGGCATGACCGTTCTGTGCCCCTGCGACGCCCACGAGATGACCCTGGCCGTAGAGGCCCTGCTGCAGTACGAGGGCCCCGCCTACATGCGCCTGGGCCGCTCCGCTGTAGAGACCGTCACCGACTCCATCCCCGGCTACCACTTCCAGCTGGGCAAGGGCGTCACCCTGCGTGACGGCAAGGACGTGACCATCGTGGCCGTGGGCATGATGGTCCAGATGGCTCTGAAGGCCGCCGACATTCTCTCCGCCGAGGGCATCTCCGCCCGTGTGCTGGACTTCCACACCATCAAGCCCCTGGATCAGGAGCTGCTGCTTGCCGCCGCCAAGGAGACCGGCGCCATCGTCACCTCCGAGGAGCACAACGTCATCGGCGGTCTGGGTGCCGCCGTGGCCGAGTTCCTCAGCGAGAACTGCCCCGTGCCCGTCATCCGCCACGGCGTGAACGACCAGTTCGGCCGCAGCGGCAAGGCCGACCAGGTCCTGGCCGCCTACGGCCTCACCCCCGAGGTGCTGGCTGACAAGGCCCGCCAGGCCATCGCCAAAAAGGGCTGATCCTCCACATTTTCACACAGAGCCACTTAAGGGCGGCGGTCCCTCCCGGGGCCGCCGCTCTCTTTTGTCTATTTTGCTGTTTTTTGTTTTTTACACGCTTTTTACTTTCTCCAGTTATCCTACGATAATATTTCCAAAAATAATTGCATTTTTTTGTCCCTTGTGCTATATTTCTTGCATCAAAAAAGTTGGCCCGTCCGGCTCCCCGCCTGACGTGCCGCCTTACTTATTTACTTTAAGGAGGAACGCTCTATGAATATCTACAAGAAACTGGCCCTGTTCGCCGGCGGCACCCTGTTTGGCTCTGCCGGCATCAAGCTGCTCTCCAGCAAGGATGCCAAGAACGCCTATGCCCACACCGCCGCCGCCGTCCTGCGGATGAAGGACTGCGTCATGACCACCGTGAACACCGTGCAGGAGAACGCCGCCGATGTTCTGGCCACCGCCAAGGACATCAACGAGCAGCGCGCCCAGCAGGCCGAGCAGGCCCAGCAGGCTGACGAGTCCGCCGAGGCCGAGCCCGCCGACGCTGAGTAAATCCACCACGCCGTAGGGGGCCGCTTCGGCGGCCCTCTTTCCTTTGGAGGCATACGCTATGAAATTCATCATCAAACACGAAAGCCGGGGCCGAATGCGGGTGCAGCTGTGCCAGTCCCGCATGACCCTGGCGCAGGCCGACCTGCTTCAGGCCTGGCTCCACGCCCAGCCCCATGTGCTCCAGGCCGATGTCCACGAGCGCACCTGCTGCGCCGTGGTCACCTTCCGGGGCGACTGCCGGGAGCAGCTGCTCTCCTCCCTGCGCCGCTTCTCTTATTCTGACAAGGCCGTCCAGGCCTTCTCCGGCATCCAGAGCGGCCGGGCCATCAACCGGGCCTATCAGGAGAAGCTGGTGGGCCTGGTCTGTGGCAAAGCCGCCCGCTCTCTCTTCCTGCCCGCCCCTCTCCAGGCCGCCTGGGCGGTGGTCACCGCCGTTCCCTATGTCCTGCGGGGCCTGGGCTGCCTCATCCGCCGCCAGATGCACGTGGAGCTGCTGGACGGCCTGTCCATCGGCATCTCCCTGGTCCGCCGGGACTTCGGCACCGCCGGCTCGGTCATGTTCCTGCTGCGCCTGGGCGAGCTGCTGGAGGAGTGGACCCACAAGCGCTCGGTGGACAACCTGGCCCGCAGCATGTCCCTGAACATCGACCGGGTCTGGCTGAAGACCCCCGGCGGGGACGAGATCCTGGTCCCCCTCACCCAGGTCCAGCCCGGCGACCGCATCTGCGTCCGCACCGGCGGCATGATCCCCCTGGACAGCGTGGTGGATCAGGGGGAGGTCACTGTGAATCAGGCCTCCCTCACCGGCGAGTCCATCCCCGTGCCCAAGCGCCCCGGCTCCGCCGTCTATGCCGGCACCGTGGTGGAGGAGGGCGAGTGCGTCCTGCTGGTGCGCCAGCACTCCGGCTCCAGCCGCTATGACAAGATCGTCTCCATGATCGAGCAGTCGGAGAAGCTCAAGTCCGCCGCCGAGAGCCGGGCCGCCAACCTGGCCGACAAGCTGGTGCCCTACACCCTGGTGGGCAGCGGCCTGGTCTATCTCCTCACCCGAAACGTCACCCGGGCCCTGTCCGTGCTCATGGTAGACTTCTCCTGCGCCCTCAAGCTGGCCATGCCCCTGGCCGTCCTGTCCGCCATGCGGGAGGCCAGCGACTTCCGTGCCACCGTCAAGGGCGGCAAATATCTGGAGGCCATCGCCAAGGCCGACACCATCGTCTTTGACAAGACGGGCACTCTGACCTATGCCAGCCCCGTGGTGGCCCAGGTGGTCCCCTTCGGCGGCAACAGCGAGGAGGAGATGCTCCGCCTGGCCGCCTGTCTGGAGGAGCACTTCCCCCACTCCATGGCCAACGCCGTGGTCAGCGCCGCCCAGCAGCGGGGCCTGTCCCACGAGGAGCTCCACTCCCAGGTCCAATATCTGGTGGCCCACGGCATCGCCAGCACGGTGGGCGGCGAAAAGGTCATCATCGGCAGCGCCCACTTCGTCTTCGAGGATGAGCACTGCGCCATTCCCGACGGGGATCAGGAGAAATTCGACGCCCTGCCCCCGGAGTACTCCCACCTCTATCTGGCCATCGCCGGCCAGCTCTCCGCCGTTATCTGCATCGCCGACCCCCTACGGAAGGAGGCCGCCCAGGTCATCCAGACCCTGCGCCAGCTGGGCGTGAAGAAGACCGTCATGCTCACCGGCGACAGCGAGCGCACCGCCGCCGCCATCGCCGCCCAGGTGGGCGTGGACGAGTACCACTCCGAGGTCCTGCCCGAGGACAAGGCCAACTTTGTCCAGCAGGAGCGGGCCCTGGGGCACACCGTTATCATGCTGGGCGACGGCATCAACGACTCCCCCGCCCTGTCCGCCGCCAGCGTGGGCATCGCCATCAGCGACGGGGCGGCCATCGCCCGGGAGATCGCCGATGTCACCGTGGCCGCCGAGGACTTAAACGAGCTGGTGGCCCTGCGCCGGGTGGCCCAGGGGCTGATGGACCGCATCCATTCCAACTATCGCTTCGTCATCGGCTTCAACGGCTCCCTCATCGCCCTGGGCGCTCTGGGTATCCTGCCCCCCGCCACCTCCGCCATGCTGCACAACCTGTCCACCCTGGGGGTCAGCCTGCGCAGCATGACCGACCTCCTCCCCGACCAGGACAAGCTGGTCTGACCCCAGCTCATAAAACACAGTGAAAAAGCGGCCCCCGACCTGGCACATGCCAGATCGGGGGCCGCTTGTCGTTTATTTAAGATTCAGGTCAAAGCTTCTTTTCCAGGCAGACTAAATTTACCCCCGGGATACCGTTGAATACGCAGGGTACGATTCCCGCCTCCCGATAGCCCAGCTTGGCATACAGGCACCGGGCGTTCTCGTTCTTCTCGTTGGTGTCGATGCGCAGGCAGATGCAGCCGTTTTTCCGGGCGTAGTCCTCGTAAAAGGCCACAAAGGCCCGACCATAGCCCTGGCCACCCCGGTCCGGGTCCACCGTCAGGGTGTGCATCACCATCACCCGGTCCGGCGGAGCGGGATAGGCCCAGTCCATCTGGACGTATGCGTCCACCTGCTCCCGGTTGATGCGGGCGGAGGCCATGACGATACCGCCGTCCTCCAGCACGAAGAATTCGTCGGCCTGGAAAGCGGCCTGGGCGGTGGCCAGGGTTGGGTAGACCCCCCGCAACCAGCCCACATAGGTCAGGCCCCGCTCCTGCCGGTCCAGGATGCGGTCATAGATGGCCGCCGCCTGGGGCAGGTCGGTCTCCCGGGCCTTTCTGATCAGAATGCTCATCTCCGGTCCAGCTCCCGGCGCACGGTGCGGGACAGCAGCTCCTGCCCCTCGGGGGAGCGGAGCACCTCCAGCACCGTCTCCCGAACCATCTCCTGGAAGGCCGGGGTGCGCAGGAGGGAGCCGAACACGGTCCCCTGGTCCCCGCCGCCGCTCTTGGGCTGGGGCGCAGGCCGCACGGCCCGCTTGGGGGCGGGGCGGACGGGCTCGTCGTCATCCACAAAGTCCCCGTCCATCCAGGTCTCCTGGCGGGTCTTATCGTTGCTCTCCCCCTTCAGATAGAACAGGGACACCCCGAAAAAGTCCGCCATTTTCTTCTGCTGCTCGGCGGTGGGGGTGGCCCGCCCGGTCTCAAACTTCTCCGCCGCCGTCTTGGGAAAGCCCAGTGCGGCGGACAGGGCGGGGCGGCTGAGCCCCTTCTCGGTGCGCAGTTCCTCGATGCGCTGTGCCATGGTGATCATAACAAATTCCTCCTTGGATAGTCGTGTTATTGATTGAAGCCTTCCCCCTACCAGGGGGAAGGTGGCCCGCAGGGCCGGATGAGGGTGTGTCAGCATGTCAATAAACCCGTTTCTGTCATTCCGAGGAGCGCAGCGACGTGGGAATCCGTAACCCAAAAGCCGGAAATGTGCTGATAATCATAGGTTTTGAGAACGGATTGCCACGTCGGGGCTTCGCCCCTCCTCGCAATGACATTTCAAACAAGGCCCGGGCGGCCTGCGGCCGCCCGTTTGGCCTCTCACAGCGTGCGCAGCACGTCCTCCACCCTGCGGCAGTGGTTGGGGAATTTCTCCCGCAGCTCGGGGGCGGCGTTGTCCATGATATAGGGGCAGCCGGCGGCCTCCAGCATGGGCAGGTCGTTGAAGTTGTCCCCAAAGGCCATGACCTCCTCCGGCTTTACGTCCAGGGCCTGGCACAGCTGCTCCAGGCCGGTGCCCTTGTTGGCCAGATTAAAGTCCAGCCAGGCCGCCCCGGCGATGGCGTGGTGAAATTCGTCCTCCCACTTGGGGCCCAGCACAGGCTGGACCTCCACCGCCCCCTGGGGGCAGTAGGCAGAGACCTTTACGATGTCCTCCGGCATATCCTCCACCGTGGGCAGGATGGCCAGGTTGTTGCCCACGAAATAGCGGATGTGGTCCACCACGTCCCCCTTCTTGGGGCACAGATAGCTGGTGTTCACCCCGGAGATGAGCACCTCGCACGCCGGGATGTCCATGATCTGGTGGGCCAGGGCCAGGGCCCTTTCCCGCTCCATTACCGTCTTGCCCAGCAGCCTGCCGGGGTTCCCCGGGCCGAACAGCACCGCCCCGTTTTCGCACAGATAGGTCAGCTCGTCCGCTGCCGGGGCGAACAGCCGCCTAAGGCTGTGATACTGCCGCCCGCTGGCCGGGCAGAACAGGATGCCCTTCTGCTTCAGGCGGTGGATCTCCTCAAAGATCACCGGGTCGATCTCCGCCGCACCGTTGTGCAGCAGGGTCCCGTCTATGTCGCTGGCGATCAGCCGGATCATATGTCGTTCCTCCTTGGATATGGCTCAGATAAACTGTTAATTGCTCACGTCCTGGTATTCCGACGGGCTCATGCCCACCAGCTTTTTGAACGTGGCGGAAAAATAGGCGATGTCCCGATAGCCCACCTGCTCGGCCACCTCATACACCTTCAATCGGCAGTCCCGCAGCAGCTCCATGGCCCGGTGGATGCGATAGCGGGTGAGATAGTTCAGCAGGGTATAGTCGGTCTCCTTCTTGAAGGTATGGCTCAGGTGTCCCTCGCTGATACCCAAATGCTGGGCGATGGCTGCCACGCCGATATTGGGCTCGTGATAGTGCTCGCCGATGTAGGCCATGGCCTCCAACACATATTTGCTCTTGTCCCCTTTTTTCAGCTCGGGCAGGGGCAGGGGCGCAGGGCCCTTTTCGCCCCCCTGACCGGCCCGGTCCATGCGCTGCTTCAAGCGGGTGACGGCCTGCTCCAGCTCCCCGTCGTGAAAGGGCTTTAACAGAAAGTCCACCGCCCCCAGGCGCAGGGCGGCCTGGGCATAGGCAAAGCTGTCATAGGCCGTGAGGATGATGACAAAGGCGTTGTTGCCCCGCTCCCGCAGCTGGCGCAGCATCTCCAGCCCGTCCATGACGGGCATTTTCAGATCGGTGATGATCAGGCTGGGGGCATAGCGCTCCACCGCCTCCAGAGCCTGGAGGCCGTTGGCCGCCTCGCCCACCACCACGCAGTCCAGGGCAGCCCAGTCCACAGCCAGCACGATGCCCTTGCGGATCATCTCCTCGTCCTCTACCACCAGCACCTTCAGCACTGCGCCTTCTCCTCCCTTCGTATGGGCAGGGTGGCCGTGACCACGGCCCCCGGCCCGTCCGTCCGGTTCTCCAGATACAGGCCAAAGCCCTTACCATAATATTTTATCAGAATGGTGTCCACGTTGTACAGCCCCAAATGTCCCCGGGACAGCTCCCGGTCCCGGCAGGCATAGGGCCCCAACAGCTCCTCCGGCAGGCCCCGGCCATTGTCCAGCACCTGGATCTGCAGCTTGCCGCCGGTCTCCCGGGCCCGGACCCAGATCTCCCCGTACTCCGCCCCGTCCACGCCGTGGAGCACGGCGTTTTCCACCAGCGGCTGCAAGATCATCTTGGGGGTCAGGCAGTCGGCCAGCTCCTCCGGCAGGTCCAGGCGGAAGGAGATGGCCCCGGACATGCGGATGTGCTGGATCTCCATATACCGCTGCAAGATCTCCGCCTCCCGCCGCAGGGGGACAAACTCCTCCGGGGAGATGCAAAAGCGCAGGATGTCGGCCAGGTCGGTGGACATCACCGCCACCTGGGGCACCTGGTTGATCTTGCTGATCCACTTCATGGTGTCCAGGGTGTTGCACAGGAAATGGGGGTTTAATTGGGCCTGGAGCATCCTGATCTGGGCCTGATTCAGCTCCCGCTGGTTCTCCACAAGCTGCTCCTGGTTGTGCTTGAGCGCCGCCACCATGCCGTCAAAGCGCTTTGCCAGCTCCCCCAGCTCGTCGTCCTGGTCCAGCTGCACCCGCACATTCAAATCGTTCTGCCCCACCGCCTGGATGGCGGAGTGGAGATGCTGGATGGGCCGGAACATCTGTCGGCTCAGCTTCCAGCTCAGGCCCACGCAGATGAGCACCCCCAGAGCTGCGCAGCCCAGGCTGACGGTGTAAAGCAGGTCCAGGGTGTTCCGGTTAAACACCTGTGGCCGCTGAAGGATCAGATATAGCCCCGTATCCGGCTGCTGGGCGGCGGTACAGATAAAGTCCTCCTCCGCCGTCTCCAGATCGCCCCCCGCCAGCAGATGCTGCCGCAGCCGCGCAGCCCGGGCGGCAGCCTGGGAGGGCTGATCGCAGTACACTGGCTGCCAGAACCGGTCCACCACCAGCAGACTGTTCTGCACCCCGTATTTCCCCGCCACCAGCTGCCGCAGGCCGCTTTGATACAGGCTCACCACCAGATAGCCGTCCAAACCGCCCTCCGGGCCATAGAGGGGGGCCGCCCCCTGGAGCAGGGGCTCCCCCTGGGCGTTTACGTCCTCACAGGCCACAAAGCGCAGGCCCCCCGCCTGGCGGGCCGCCCGCAGCACGCCCCAGTTCACCGGCAGGGTCCGCTCCGCCGGGGCGGCCTGGGTGGAATAGCACCACCGGCCCTGACCGTCATACAGGTCAACCCGGGCATAGCTGCGCACCTCCTGCACCGCCTGAAACAGGCTGTTATACACCTGGGCGCTGTCCTCCTGGCTCCCGGCCAGGGCCGCCGTCACCACGTCTTCCCCCGCCAGCCGCTCCGCTGCCCGGACAAAGCCGTCATAGGCCGTTTCCACAGCGTACAGGGCGCTGTTCAGATGGGCCTGGGCCTCGGTGCGGGCTGCGTCGTTCAGCCGCAGGCGAAAAATCTGCAGCAGCGACCCGGCACACAGCAGCAAGGGGACCATGGCCGCGGCCAGAAAGGCCCCGAACAGGCGGCGGCGGAAGGAGCCGGACCAAAATTTTCTCATGCCGTCTCCTCCTCGTCCAGACAGAAGGCCCAGGTCATCAGAACGCCCTCCCAGTTCTCGCTGGCCCAATCCACATCATAGTCCACAAAGCAGATGCGCTCCAGATCGGGCAGGCTCTCCCCGGTCGGCACATCCGTCCGCACCGAGCGGCGGTAAAACCGCTCCCCCAGCAGCCGCTGTACATCCTGGCTGACGGTAAAATCCAAAAATTTTTTTGCGTTATCCTCATGGGGCGCACCCTTCACCAGGGCGCTGGCGTCGGGCACGGCGCTGGTGCCCTCCTTGGGATAGACGATGCCCACATCCGCCCCGCCAGAGACATATTTCAGGGCCGTCTCCTCCAGGGTCACCCCCAGCCAGGCCCCGCCGTCGGCCACCTGGTCCAGCACGGCGCCGGAGCTGTCCAGCTGCCGCCCATCCAGGTTTTTTGCAAAGGAGCGGATATCCTCCCGCCAGTCGCCCCCCAGGGCGGCGGTCATGGTCACCAGACTGGTGAAGCAGGAGCCGGAGATCTCCGGGTCTGCAAAGGCGATATGCCCCCGAAAGGCGGGGGAGAGCAGGTCGTGCCACCCCGTCACCCGGGCAGCAGACAGCAGCTTGTTGTTATAGATGAGCACCACGGGCAGGGTGGAAAAGGGGGTCCACAGCCCGTCTGCCCGGGAAACCCGGGCATCCAGCTTGTCCGCATCCCGGGCGGTGTAGGGGGTGAAGCAGTCGGCATAGGCCGCCAGCCCCTCCACGCCGCCGCCGAACATCACGTCGGCCCGGGGGGCATCCTCCTCCCGGTGGATGCGCTCCAGCAGCTCATTACTGCCCCCGGTCTCCACCGTGACCCAGATGCCCGTGCGCTCCTCAAACTCCCGGACGATGGGCCGCCACACCTCCGCTTTGTGGGAGGTATAGATCACCAGCCGCTCCCTCTCCTCCGGGGCAAAGCCGCTCTCCCCCTGCTCCTGCCCGGCGCAGCCGCCCAGCCCCAGACACAGGGCCAGTGCCGTCCCAAATGCCGCCAGCCGCCGCATAAGCCCCATGGTCATCCCCCTTTTCTTTAAAATCCCACTAATTATAGCACAGCCGCCCCGAATTTTGTCATCAATTTCACCACAGATATCAGCCTTTTCAAAGAAAGCGCAGATTTGTCCCCTGTTTTTTCCGCCGGTCCTCCCATATAATAAAAGTGCTGTAAGAAATGTCGTTTGACGTTTCGTTTTTATGAAAATTGTTTAAAGGAGGACAAAACATGAAACAGCTGAAACGATTGATCTCTCTGGTCCTGGCCGCTTCCCTGAGCCTGGCTCTGGTATCCTGCGGCGGGAACAGCGCCGGAAATACCTCCGGCAGCGCCGGCGGCAGCTCCAGCAAGTCCGGCGACCTGACCCCCACCCAGCAGATCATCCAGCAGGCCCAGGGCATGAGCCTGGAGGAGCTGGCCAAAAAGGCCATTGAGGAGTCCAACGGCAAGATGTTCTATGGCGTGGGCAACTCCAGCCGCGGCAAGAGCGCCCTGCCCCTGTTCATCGAGTATCTGCAGTCCATCGACCCCAGCTATAATATGGAGTTCGAGTGGCAGCAGCCCAAGAACAACAAGATCTTCGATCAGCTCACCGCCGACTCCCTGAAGGACACCGGCACCTTCGCCATGACCCTGATCCAGGACGGCAACCAGATCGAGTCCAAGATGGTCCAGCCCGGCGTGCTGGACACCTTCATCCCCAAGGAGTGGGCCGAGGCCAACAACACCACCGCCGCCGATTACGACGGCTTCCTGCCCCTGCAGACCCTGAACAAGGTGTTCATGTACAACAACACCGGCAGCAAGACCTATGACAACTGCTGGGACTTCGTGGCCGAGGGCGAGCACGGCCTGTTCATGGACATCGACTCCGAGATCGTGGGCAAGAACTTCCTGTACATGCTCACCCGTGACGACTATGCCGCTTGGATGAAGGAGGCCTTCGAGGCTCTGTCCGCCGACGAGCAGGCCTATTTCCAGCCCACCATCGACGCCATGGAATCCGAGGCCGCCGACCTGGGTCTGGGTGCCGACGCCAAGTACTCCCTGGCCTGGATCAAGCTGTGGGTAGAGAGCTATAACCAGCAGACCGACGACGGCCCCATCTGCAACACCCTGGTGGACAAGTCCGCCACCGATCAGTTCGGCCTGCTGGTCTACTCCAAGCTGCGCAGCGTGGAGGAGTCCTCCTCCGTCTCCGTGAACAACGTGAACGTGGCCGCCTATGACGACGGCTATCAGGGCATCGGCGGCTACGGCTACTGCCACTACCTGTTCGTCACCGACAACAGCCCCCTGCCCTGGACCGCCTGCGCCTTCATCGCCTATATGACCTGCACCGAGGACGGCTTCTCCGCCTGGGGCAAGGACATGGGCGGCTACTCCTCCAACCCCGCCGTTATGGCCGAGAACGAGGAGACCTATCACCACCAGACCGGCGGCATGGCCGAGGACGGCGTGACCGTGCAGTTCCCCGCCAAGAACGACCGTGGCTACGAGTGGTGGACCACCGACGGCAAGCTGGTCCTGGAGGACCCCGAGTACTGTGCCTCCGTTGCCTTCACCGTGGGCAGCTGGGTAGAGATGCTCACCAAGTACATCACCACCTAAGCTCCCCCGTTTCTGTCGGGCGCTGTTGACCGGCCCTGAGCACCGCATGAACAAGCGCCCTTGGAGTCCGGCTTGCCCCGCCTCCAAGGGCGCTTTTCCCGGTAACAAGAAGGAGAGATTTCATGGATCAGACAACCACCTCCCGGGCCTCCCGGTCCGCCATTCGCACGAACAAGGTAAAGACCTTTTTTTCCAAACCCCATAACGTGATCCTCCTGCTGATGGGCCTGGTCCTCACGGTCACCACCGTCGCCCCCATCGTCGCCATTGTCGAGGACACGTTCAAGATCCACGCCGGAACGATAGATGCCTATCTCACCGGTCAGTCCAGCGGCTACACCGCCGTGAACTACATCGACCTGTTCACCAGCTCCATGGCAAAGTCCAACCTGTGGATGCCTCTGCTGAACACGGTGTGGCTGGCGGTGGGCACCTGTGTGGTGTCCATCCTCTTCGGCGGCCTGTTCGCCTTTCTCATCACCCGGACCAATCTGGCCTGGAGAAAGTATCTCAGCTCCATCTTCATCTTCCCCTATATCATGCCCCAGTGGACCCTGGCCGTGGTGTGGCAGAACCTGTTCAACTCCAATGCCGTCACCGGCACCTCCAACGGCCTGCTGGCCGCCACCGCCGGCATCACCATGCCCATCTGGTGGTGCAAGGGCCTGTTCCCCAGCATTGTGGTGCTGGGCCTGCACTATGCCCCCTTCGCCTATATCCTCATCGGCGGCATCTTCCGCAACATGGATGCCAACCTGGAGGAGGCGGCCACCATTCTGGATACCCCCAAGTGGAAGATCATGTGCCGGGTCACCCTGCCCATGGTCAAGCCCGCCATTTTGTCCACCATCCTGCTGGTGTTCGGCAGCGCCATGGGCTCCTACCCCGTGCCCCACTATCTGGGGCTGACTACCCTGGCCACCAAGTATGTGTCCATGAACTCCAAGTACACCGGCGAGGCCAGCATCCTGGCCATCATCATGATGATCTTCGGCGTGGCCATCATGCTCCTCAACCAGCTCAGCCTGCAGTCCCGCAAAAACTACACCACCGTCACCGGCAAGTCCGGCCAGATCTCCAAGATCAACCTGGGCCGGGTGGGGCGCTATGTCATCGCCCTTGTTCTGGTGGTGGTCACCTTCTTCACCAGCATCTTCCCCATTGTCTCCTTCGCCTTCGAGACCTTCCTGCCCAACCCCGGGGACTACTCCTTCCTGTACACCGGGGACACCAAAAATCTCACCACCAAGTGGTGGGTCACCAGCGAGAACGTCACCGAAAACGGCATGTACGGCCAGAAGGGCATCCTGCATAACGAGACCATCTGGCACGCCTTCCGGGGGACCATCTGGGTCAGCGTGTGCTGCGCCCTGCTGGCGGGCACCATCGGCACCCTCATCGGCTATGCCGTGTCCAAAAACAGGCGAAGTAAATGGGCAAACTATGTCAACAGCGTGGCCTTTCTGCCATATCTGATGCCCTCCATCGCCGTGGGTGTGGCCTTCTTCATCCTGTTCTCCAACGAGCATGTGAACCTGTTCAACACCTACACCATCCTCATCATCGTGGGCACCATCAAATATATCCCCTTCGCCAGCCGCAGCTCGCTGAACTCCATGCTCCAGCTCTCCGGCGAGATCGAAGAGGCCGCCATCATCCAGGATATCCCCTGGATCCGGCGGATGACCCGTATCATCATCCCCATTCAAAAGTCCTCTATCATCAGCGGATATCTCCTCCCCTTTATGACCTGCCTGAGAGAGCTGTCCCTGTTCATGCTGCTGTGCGTCCAGGGCTTCATCCTGTCCACCACCCTGGATTACTTCGACGAGATGGGCCTGTACGCCTTCTCCAGCGGCATCAACCTGATTTTGATCATCACCATTCTGGTCTGCAATACCCTGGTCAACAAGGTGACAGGGGCCAGTCTGGACAAGGGAATTGGAGGTTAAATCATGCCTGAAATCAAATTAGAGCACGTGACCAAGCGCTGGGGCAAGTTCTACGCCGTGGATGACCTGGACCTGGTCATCAAAAATAACTCCTTCGTCACCCTGCTGGGCCCCTCCGGCTGCGGCAAAACCACCATCCTGCGCATGATCGCCGGCCTGGAGACCCCCACCTGCGGCCGGATCACCATCGGCGACCAGGTGGTGTTCGACTCGGACCTGGGCATCAACGTCCCGCCCAACAAGCGGAAGGTGGGCTTCCTGTTCCAGAACTATGCCCTGTGGCCCAACATGACGGTGTATGACAACATCGCCTTCGGCCTGAGCAACGTGAAGGACACCCTGCCCAAGGTCGATTTTGAAGCCAAAAATGCCGCCCGGCTGGCTCAGATCCTAAAAGCCCCCGGCGAGGTGGTCAAGATCCTGGAGGACTGCCGGGACAAAACCGGAAAGCTGGACGAGAAGCGGGCCTACATCAAGCTCATCGATGCCTTCACCCTCTCCATCTACACCGCCAAAAAGCTCTTTGCCTATCACCTGGAGTCCGGGAAGGACCCCGCTGCCGACATCGCCGCTTTGGAACGCAAAGTTGCCGCCGCCCGGAAGAACCAGACCCTGGACGACCAGTTCCGGGTGCTGCAGAACGGCCAGCCTGTGCTGGAAAAGCGCAAGCTCACGAAAGAGGAGATCGACCTGTCCGTGCGCCGGGTCTCCCGCATCGTAAAGATCGGCATGTTCATGGACCGCTACCCCGCCGAGCTGTCCGGCGGCCAGCAGCAGCGGGTGGCCATCGCCCGCACCCTGGCCCCGGAGCCCTCGGTGCTGTTCATGGACGAACCCCTGTCCAACCTGGACGCCAAGCTCCGCCTAGAGATGCGCTACGAGCTCCAGCGGCTCCATGTGGAGACGGGCTCCACCTTTGTCTACGTCACCCACGACCAGATGGAGGCCATGACCCTGGCCACCCAGATCTGCCTGGTCAACAACGGCGTGCTCCAGCAGTACGAGGCCCCGCTCACCGTGTACAACAAGCCCAGCAACCTGTTCGTGGCCGACTTTGTGGGCAACCCCTCCATCAACTTTGTGGAGGCCACCGGCGCCCAGGCCGCCGACGGCACCATCCCCCTCACCCTGCTGGGCGGCCGCAAGGCCGTGTTCCGCCCCGCCAGCCCCGTCAGTCTGCCCGACTGGTTCCGGGCCCGGAACGAGGATATGGCCCGCCGGGAGACCGAGCATCAGAAGAATGCCGCCCAGAAGTCCTATGTGGAAAAGAGCAACAAGGACGAGACCTTCCGCTATCACATCGCCAAGGTGGAGGAGGAGGACGACTCTCTCCGGGACGACCCCGTCCTCACCGATACCGACCTGGTGCTGGGCATCCGGCCCGAGTTTTTGGACATCGCCGACTCCAGCACTCTGGAGGGGGAGATCTACGGTGCCATGCCCACCGGCATGGAGTCCACCATCAAGGTCCGGGTGGGCGAATTCCTGCTCACCGGCGTGATCTTCGGCAGCTCCCTGTTCACCATCGGGGCCAAGGTCCCCCTGTCCGTCTCCGGGGACAACATCATGCTCTTCGACCGCCAGAGCGGGCGCTGCATCGCCTTTGGCTCCCTGAGCTTCTGATTTTTCCCTCTTTGTGCAAAAGCGCGGCTCCCTGACCTGCGGGAGCCGCGCTTTTTTCGCGCCGGGCCGGGATAAAATCCCCCGTGACCCTTGTAAATGTGGAAAAAATCATTATAATAGATGTGTCTGGCCCTGCGGGGCCGGCTTCAACTATGTTCGATCAACATTTAAAATATTGGAGAGGATCATTTTATGGAACGCACTGTTATTGCGGCCCTGTTCGCCGACCAGGAGGCCCTCAGCGGTCAGACCATCACCGTCTGCGGCTGGGCCCGCACCATCCGGGACATGAAGACCTTCGGGTTTATCGAGCTCAACGACGGCTCCTGCTTCAAGAACCTCCAGGTGGTCATGGATGCCAACACCCTGGACAACTACAAGGAGATCGCCGGTCAGAACGTGGGGGCCGCCCTCATCGTCACCGGCACGGTGGTCCTCACCCCCCAGGCCAAGCAGCCTCTGGAGGTAAAGGCCGTCTCCATCGCCGTAGAGGGCCCCTCCGCCCCCGACTATCCCCTGCAGAAAAAGCGCCACAGCGTGGAGTTCTTGCGCACCATCCAGCACCTGCGCCCCCGCACCAACCTGTTCTCCGCCGCCTTCCGGGTGCGCTCTGTGGCCGCCCACGCCATCCACTGCTTCTTCCAGGACCGGGGCTTCGTCTATGCCCACACGCCCATCATCACCGCCTCCGACTGCGAGGGTGCCGGCGAGATGTTCCAGGTGACCACCCTGGATCTGGCCAACGTGCCCATGACGGAGGACGGCCAGGTGGACTACAGCCAGGACTTCTTCGGCAAAAAGGCCAGCCTCACCGTATCCGGCCAGCTCAACGCCGAGAACTTTGCCATGGCCTTCGGCAACGTATACACCTTCGGCCCCACCTTCCGGGCGGAGAACTCCAACACCGCCCGCCACGCCGCCGAGTTCTGGATGGTGGAGCCCGAGATGGCCTTTGCCGACCTGAACGACTATATGGACACCGCCGAGGACATGATCAAGTATATCATCCGCTTCGTTATGGAGCGCTGCCCCGACGAGATGAACTTCTTCAACTCCTTTGTGGACAAGGGCCTGAAGGAGCGTCTGGAGCATGTGGCCTCCTCCGACTTCGGCCGGGTGAGCTACACCGAGGCGGTGGAGCTGCTGAAAAAGGTCAACGACAAGTTCGATTACAAGGTGGAGTGGGGCTGCGACCTGCAGACCGAGCACGAGCGCTATCTCACCGAGCAGGTGTTCAAAAAGCCCGTGTTCGTCACCGACTACCCCAAGGAGATCAAGGCTTTCTACATGCGCCAGAATGACGACGGCAAGACGGTTGCCGCCGCCGACTGTCTGGTCCCCGGCATCGGCGAGATCATCGGCGGCTCCCAGCGTGAGGAGCGGCTGGACGTGCTGGAGGCCCGCATCCGTGAGCTGGGCATGAACCCCGAGGACTATAAGTACTACTGCGACCTGCGGCGATACGGCTCCTGCCGCCACGCCGGCTATGGCCTGGGCTTCGAGCGCATGGTCATGTACCTCACCGGCATCGGCAATATCCGGGACGTGGAGCTCCACCCCAGAACGGTGGGCAACGCAGAATTCTAAGACCGGAAACCCCCAAAAGGCTCAGGCGCAGCGTGCGCCTGAGCTTTTTTTGCAAATATACCCTGAACGCATCCCTGAATTCTGGGTTTTGCTTGTCTGTGAGATATTTCCATGATATACTCAGGTCAGAGTCATCTGTTCTTTGTCCGAAAACAGTCCCGGCTCTGATACGAGGAAAAGAAAGGGGATCACCATGAAGAAGCATCTCACAGGAAAACGTCTCTTGCAAGCGCTGCTCCTGTCTGTGCTGCTCGTCTGCTGCATGAGGACGACGGCGTTTGCGGCGCAATATCCCGACGTAACGGCCAAGCACTGGGCCAAGCCCTACATCGACAGATGGTCTGACTCCGGCATTCTCAAAGGCTATCCCGACGGGAAGTTCCACCCGGACGACCCCGTCACCCGGGGACAGCTCTCCGCCATTCTCTACAGCATCCTGGGGGTAGAGCCCATCGCGGGCTACTCCTATCCCGACCTGCCTAAAACGGCCTGGTGCTATGACGCCGTCACCGCTATGAACTACTATCGTGTGACCCTGAACACCGACCTGAACATCAAGCCCGACCAGCCCCTCTCCCGGGAGGAGGCCATCTATATGATCGCCAGCGGCTTCCGCCGGGCCGATCTCAGCCGTGACCGGATGCGCTGCTCTGTCAAGGCCCCCAGCGACTATGCCCAGGTGTCCGATCCGTTCACCGAGGCGGTGAGTACCATGCTCCGCCTGGGCCATGTCCGGGGCAGTGCCGACGGCAGACTGATGCCCAAGGACATCGTCACCCGGGCCCAGGTCATCACCATCATCAACAGCATGTTCGACCTGTATGTCACCCAGCCCGGCACCTATCACCTGACCTGCGGACAGAACGCCCTGGTCACCTGCCCCAACGTGACCATTCTTCTGGACAGCGCAGCTCCCGGGAAGAGCTCCAACGTCTATCTCTCCGCCAAGGCGAACAAAAATGTGGTCATCGCCAACGACGGCGGCACAGAGCCCGCCCATGTGTCCTTCTTCGCCACCCAGAGGGGGGAGAACGCCTGGACCCTGCGGGGCAACGTCAGAGAGGACATGGTCAGGACCCGCACCCTGTCGCAGAGCCAGAGCTTTGACGGACGCTATGCCGCAGGCTTTGGATTTAAATCTCATCCCTACCTCATCACCACGGCGGACCAGTTTGCCCTGCTGGCCCAGCGCACTGACACCCTGGACCGGAGCGTCTATTTCAAGCTGGCCGCCGACCTCGCCCTGCCCGACGGTATGGCCCCCCTGTCCTCCGCCGACGGGGCCTTTCCTCAGACCAATTTAGACGGCGGCGGTCACTCCGTCACCTATCGCATCCAGAGCCGCAGCTATTCCAGCGCCGGGGGCGGCCTGTTTTATGGCTGGAATGGCCCCTGTGAAAACCTGACGGTGAAGGGGGCCATGGACCTTACCCTCAGCGAGAAGGCCGTTCAGTTGGGCTCCGGCAAGCTCTATTTCGGCGGCTTTGCAGCCTATCTGGACCGGGAGCTGACAAACTGCACGGCGGACATGGACATCTGCGTCCGCTATGAGGGCGGCAGCGACGTGGACCTGAACGTGGGCGGCCTGGCAGGCTTTACCCAGGCTGCCCAGCTCACCGGCTGCACCGCTGCGGGCACGGTGAAGGCCGTCCTGCCCAAGGGGGTGGGAGACACCCATGTGGGCGGCCTGGTGGGCGGCGCAGCGGCGGTGCCCTTCGCCAGCATCGTGTCCCAGGGCAGCATGACCGGCTGCGGGTCCACCGGAACCGTGGCGGCAGAGGGCGGCTATCAGATCGCCGTGGGCGGCGTTGCGGGCCTGGTCACCTATCTGGGGAGCAGCGCCCCCACGGGCACCCTGAAAAACGACGGCATTTTGAACTGCTGGTCCACCGCCCGGCTCTCTGCCGCAAACGCCGGCTTTCAGAGCGACTGCGGCGGCATTGTGGGCCAGCTGAACTATGGCACCCTGTCCGGCTGCTGGGCCAAGCCCGTTATCGCCCTGTCCGGCCCGGAGTTTTCCAACGCCGGGGGCATCGCCGGTGCCTGCTATGAGGGCGATAGCGTATCCGACTGCTGGGCCAACGCAGCGGAGCTGCCCTCCGGCGGCGGGGTGCGCGCCGGCGGCATCGTGGGCCGTCTGCGGGGCGGGGCGGTGGCAAAATGC